>Ga0307509_10000599_pt1 | contig 61465 bp, 49 predicted proteins | sample 10_EM_MG_FD_202245 | JGI IMG/M metagenome (GOLD analysis project Ga0307509, IMG submission 202245) | Populus trichocarpa ectomycorrhiza microbial communities from riparian zone in the Pacific Northwest, United States - 10_EM | ecosystem: Host-associated > Plants > Roots > Unclassified | place...
TCATCCCGTTCATCGAGGGTGACGGCACCGGCGCCGACATCACGCCGGTGATGATCAAGGTCGTCGACGCGGCGGTGGCCAAGGCCTACGGCGGCAAGAAGAAGATCCACTGGATGGAAGTCTTCGCCGGCGAGAAGTCGACCAAGGTCTACGGCCCCGATGTGTGGTTGCCGCCCGAGACGCTGGCCGCCGTGAAGGACTACGTGGTCTCGATCAAGGGCCCGCTGACAACGCCGGTGGGCGGCGGCATCCGCTCGCTGAACGTGGCGCTGCGCCAGGAGCTCGACCTCTATGTGTGCCTGCGTCCGATCCAATACTTCGCCGGCGTGCCCTCGCCGGTGAAGGAGCCGGCCAAGACCAACATGGTCATCTTCCGCGAGAACTCGGAAGACATCTACGCCGGCATCGAGTTCGAGTCGGGCAGCGACAAGGCGAAGAAGCTGATCAAGTTCCTGGTCGAGGAAATGGGTGTCAAGAAGATCCGCTTCCCGAACACCTCGGGCATCGGCATCAAGCCGGTGTCCAGCGAAGGCACCGAGCGCCTGGTGCGCAAGGCGATCCAGTACGCGATCGACAACGACAAGTCGTCGGTGACGCTGGTGCATAAGGGCAACATCATGAAGTTCACCGAAGGGGGATTCCGTGACTGGGGCTACGCGCTGGCGCAGAAGGAGTTCGGTGCCGAGTTGATCGACGGCGGTCCGTGGATGAAGTTCAAGAACCCGAAGTCGGGCAAGGACATTGTCGTCAAGGACGTGATTGCCGACGCCTTCCTGCAGCAGATCCTGCTGCGCCCGGCCGAGTACTCTGTGATTGCCACGCTGAACCTGAACGGCGACTACGTCTCGGACGCACTCGCGGCACAGGTCGGCGGCATCGGCATCGCCCCGGGCGCGAACCTGTCGGACTCGATCGCGATGTTCGAAGCTACGCACGGCACCGCGCCGAAGTACGCCGGGAAAGACTACGTGAACCCGGGCTCCGAAATCCTGTCGGCCGAAATGATGCTGCGCCACATGGGCTGGATTGCCGCTGCGGACCTGATCATCAGCTCGATGGAAAAGTCGATCGCGTCGAAGAAGGTGACCTACGACTTCGCGCGCCTGATGGACGGTGCGACACAGGTGTCGTGCTCGGGATTCGGCCAGGTGATGATCGACCACATGTGACGTCGTTTTAAGGCGTCTCGCGACGTCCCGATTGGTCCCATCAAGAACCCCAGATCGTTGATTCGACTGGGGTTTTTGTTTTTCTACGTCCAACTGTGTTTCTTGACATCCGACTTTGGCAGGGCCATATTTGGGGCCATCATGGGGCCATGGCTTCGGGCAAGTTACAGAAATGCGCCACGTCAACTACAACCTCAAGCCTCTCGTTGTCGACAGTGCGAAACCACGCGACAAGGCATACGCGTTGACGGATGGAGGAGGGCTGCAGCTTGAAGTTCTGCCGTCCGGCAGCAAGACTTGGCGATTCAAGTACCACCTGAACGGCAAGCGCGAGAAGGTCACGATCGGTGGCTACCCGGCTTTCACGATCAAGCAAGCACGCGACCGGCATGAAGAGTTGCGCGCGTTGGTCGAGCGTGGACAGAGCCCGGCAAAGGCAAAGCGCGTAGTGGCGTCAGAGCAGAAGCTCGCCGAAGCACGCCGTTTGACCTTCCAGACATTCGCGCAACGCTGGGTGAGCGAGACGCTCTTCTATCGTTCGGGTGGATACGTGGCGCAGACGGTGCGCTGGCTGGATGCCTATGTCTACCCAGCGATCGGCGACATGCAACTCGAAGAGGTTCAACCTGGCGACGTGCTGGCGATCATCAAGGCGCGCGCCGACACCTCTGTGACCGCCGAACGCATCCGCGTGATCGTGCAGCAGATTTTCAACCATGCGATCCGAAATCTGTTGGTGACCACCAATCCGGCGCAACCTTTGCGCGGTGCCATCGCCCGCGCACCGGTTGAACACCACCGCCACTTGAGCGAGAAAGAGCTTGGCGAGTTCTGGCGCAAGCTCGCAGTACAAGGCGCGCATGCCACGACGATTGCAGCAAGCAAGCTCCTGATGTTCACCATGACGCGCAAGAGCGAGCTGCTGCGCTCCAAGTGGTCCGAGTTCGATCTCGATGCGGCAGTGTGGGACGTGCCCAAGGAGCGCATGAAGATGGGAAAGGCCCATCGGGTCTTCTTGTCGCGTCAAGCGTTGGTGGTACTGCGTGAGGTGCGGGAGCTGACGGGCGACGGGGCCTATGTCTTCCCTTCGATCTTTCGCGGTAACGTTCCAATGGGAGACGTGACGTTGAATCACTTCTTCAAGCGAATCGACTTCGGTGTGCCTGAGTTCAGTCCGCACGGCCTGCGGGGCACCGCGGCAACATTGCTTCGCGAGCATGGATTCGGCCGCGATGTGGTCGAGTTGCTTCTTGCGCACAGTGAGAAGAACGCGACGGTGGCTGCCTACAGTCATATGGAGTTGGCCGCAGACCGAAAGAGGGCGCTGCAGTATTTGGCCGATCGAGTCGTGATGCTTGGCGAGACAGGGGATGTGATCGCCCTACGAGCCGCTTGAACGCGACAGCACGCTCGACGACCCTTGCGCTGTTGGTCGAGTGTTCAAGTCACTCAGGTCCCATCAAGGAAGAGAACGCCTTATGCATTTCGCATAGGCCGCTTGTCTTTGTGGCGAAGCTTATTCGTAGCCCACGGCGGTTAGACCGCCACAGATGTCAACTCCAGACCTCAAGGACTACTAGGACTCGCCACGCCCACGGAAATGCTTAGCATATCCTGGCGGTGTTGCACTTCCGAGTCAAAACAGAGCACCACGACCATGCACGAGACCCATGGATCTTCCTGGGGTGAATTCGAGGCCTGGCTCGGGTTCATCGAGGCTGAGCGGGCGAGACTCGGCAGGCCTACTGGCCTACACGTCTCTGCACCTCTGTATCGAGGTCACGCCGACGCGAGATGGAAGCTCGAAACCACGTTGGAGAGACAGTACCCGACGTGTACCGGGGTGGTCGACTATTACAGCCGCGCGATCCGAGCGAAGGACCAGATTGAGGCCTATTCGGGAAGGTCCTGGACGCCGATGGCGATTCCCGACTACGAGAAGTTCGTGGATGCCAGCAGGATGCATGTGCCGCCGGACAGCGCGACGCTCGAATACTTGGCCTATCTTCGACACCACGCTTTTCCGTCGCCGCTTCTCGATTGGTCACAATCTCCCTACGTCGCCGCATACTTCGCCATGGGGTCGGCTGCAAGCCAAACTGAGCGGGTTGCGATCTATGCCTTCGTGGAACACGCCGGATACGGCAAAGGCACCTCATCAGCCTCGCCGGCGATCCACAGCATCGGTTCCACCATTCCGGCACACAAGCGCCACTTCCTGCAGCAGAGCGAGTACACGTATTGCGTCTTTCGCCAAGGCGACGAGCGCCACTATGCGAGCCACGAGACAGCCATGGAGTTGGGCTACAGCGAACCGCAGGACCTGCTTTGGCGATTCACGCTGCCCACGAAAGAGCGATCGGTGGTACTCAGGCATCTGGACAAATACAACCTGAATGCGTTCTCCCTGCTGGGTTCCGACGAGAGTCTCATGGAAACCGTCGCGTTTCGCGTGTTGGGAGAGCGCTGATGTCTTTCCGTTTCCTCACGCAGACCTCCATGTGGCAGTTGAATTGAGTCAGACGTGAGGTTCGCCATGCTACGTCGTGTGATGCGCTGGTTTAGGGCAGGCTGGCCGCTCTTCACCTTCCTGTCGGTTGTCGCCCTCCACATGGCATGTCTTAGCGCATTTGCCCCGCAAGGTCAGTTCGTCAACAAACTGGTCGGCGCCGGCCTGCAAGTTTCAGGCGCGCTCATCGTCCTGGCGTCCATTAATTCGAATCTCGGCTTGTTCCGAAGCCACGGACTCTTGTCGAGATTCTCGGCCTGGCTTCGGGAGTTCCCAGGACTGTTTCGGCCAAGCGCTGGCGTCTCCTTGAGTGCGGAGTTCGGCATGGGGATGACTGGAAGTGCCACGCTCTCAACGTCTGGGCCGAAGCCATCGAACGACATCGCGCGCCTGGAGGCGATGATTGCCGCGCTCGAGGCCAAGTTGACAAAGAGAGTCGATGAAATTCACACGCGCATTAGCGAGACCCGGGAGGAACTCCTTGCACTCTCACGGGCCAACGAGCAGATGATCCAGAAGCTGAAGATCCAACTCGAGGAGGTTACCGTCGGTGGCTTCAAGCAGCAGTTCTTCGGTGTCCTTCTTGCAACGTACGGAGCATTCGTCAGTGTTTTCGCGTGAGCGAGATCAATACTTCAGGCGAATTCTCTGTCGATGCCGCTCTAGTCAAACGTTGAGATTGTGCAAAAACGCAAAGCTCTGGTGGGGGACTCGTGACTCAAGAAAAATCGACCTCTCAGATCGCGCTGTATTCAACGATCGTAAGGTCGCGAGGGGGCGAGGGACCCCTGGAATTGATTTGACATGAAGTCTCTCGAAGTTTTTGCACAGTCTCGTTAGATCCCGCAAGCAGTCGACTCCTCGCAACATGTTGTTGAAACCACCACAATCGGCTGCCAAACGCCAATGGCGAGCAACAAGAACCAACACTTCGTTCCCCGCTGCCACCTCCGACCCTTCACGAAGGATGAGGGGGATGCTGCGATTGCCGTCTTCAATCTTGATCGAAAGAGAATCATTGCATGCGCGCCTGTCAAGAACCAATGCTCGGGTGACTACTTCTACGGCAAGGACGAACTTCTCGAGTCGGCCATTCGCCGCATGGAAGGTGTCTACGGATCGGTCGTCAGGGACATTCGGCACCCCAGGCAAGCCCTGACGCCCTTCCATCGGGCCGTTCTGTTGAGGTTCTGGTTGCTGCAGCACATGCGAACGGAGGCGGCGTCACGTCGATCTGTGGAGATGGCAGCCGACCTCAGGGACTTCGCGGGAGAGGAAGCCACCTCTTTCAGCTTTGGCATCAAGCAAGCCGTCCAGGTCGCGATGCGCACTTACGCGGACATCATGAACATGATGGACGATCTGAAGGTTTGTCTGGTTCGCAATCGCACTTCCGTGCCCTTCGTGACATCGGACGATCCAGCCGTCCTTGCGAACCGGTGGTACCTCGAAGACGGCCGCATGCGCGATCGCTCGTTTGGGCTGCAGTCCTCAGGCGCGCTCGCACTTTTGCCCCTTACGCCGAAGATTGCCTGCGTCGCCTACGACGGGGATGTGTACAGCATCCCTCACCAGTCTGGATGGGTCGACGCTCGGAGCGATGCAGACGTGCGTGCGCTGAATCAACACCAGTTTCTCAATTGCTTCGCAAACATCTTTGTGCACGACACCGCTTGTTCCGACGAGATCATCAACCAGTACCGCGTGGCAGAGGCTCGTCGGCTTGGGGAGCGACGACGCATTCACGTGGCCGTGCGCGACGAGGTGAAAGGTGATCACGTCCGATATCGCGTGGTAACGCCCGACGAGGCGAGATCTGCGAGCAACGATGCGCTCCTTCACCTGGAAGTGCTGCACTACCAGCCCAGTCACTGGCCGTCGTTCATCAAATGGCGCGCACCCGGTGCGGTCCATACGAACGGCACGGGCCTGAAGTACGTGCGGAAAGTGTTCGCCGAACCGCTTCAAAGCCACAGACCCTTCTGGCGAGAGCCCGCGCGGTGAAGCTTACTGCACCACCTTGCGTAATCGTCAGTCGATCCCGTGGGCGCCAAGCTGCCTGCATTCCATCGCGAGTACGTTTTCTCGTCACCCGAGCGATCAAAGTGGAAAACTGAAACGACCTGTAACCTACATGCGCGGGTCAAAGGACCCAGTGGGAAGTGTCGAGACGACATGGCACGCCGTTGGACGATGAGGCGGCGCTGGCTGGCGACTTTCCCTGATTGCCGACCCGCGGCACGATGTGCGCATGCGCGTCCCCTGGAGCAAATCAAAGCCTCTTCAGCTCGATCTGCTGAGCCCTGATCCTGCAGCCGAAACAGAATCGAGTCTCGATGCTTCTGGCGGCGTTGAGCCGAACCAGCCGGTCGCGGGGACCGTCCCCATCGGCCATCCTCTGATTGTTTCGACGGCGCGCCTGTTCGAGGATCCCAACAACCCTCGAACCGAGTTTCCCCAAGCCGAGATCGAGGACCTTGCCGAAGACATTCGGCAGCACGGCATCCTGCAGCCCATCGTTGTTCATCCCGTCGATGCGCTGGGGCGACATCAGATTCACTTCGGCGCAAAGCGATGGCGTGCGGCGAAGCTTGCAGGACTTGAGCATGTCCCCGTTGTCGTGCGCGACGCAGCGACCGACCCCTACGCACAGGTCGCCGAGAACCAGAAGCGCCACGGCCTGACGCCGCTCGACCTGGCGCGATTCATCCGCATGCGCGTCGATGCAGGCGACCCCAACTCCACCGTGGCCAGACGCCTGGGCATGAACCTGACAACGGTTGCTCATCACCTCGCGTTGCTGGAGCTCCCGCCCGATCTCGATGAGGCGATGAAGTCGGGGCGCGTCACCTCGCCGCGCACATTGCATGAGCTCAGCAGTCTTCACGCCGAACAACCCGAGCAGGTCCGCACTTTGTTAAGCAGCGGTGGCGACGTCACGCGTTCGCGAGTGTCGGCATTGCGTGTTGCGCCAAAGAGCGACGCCGTGAGCGATGCGGCGGTGTTGCCAGCCAACAAGTTTCTCAAGCAGCTTAAAGACGCTTTCGACCGGCTGGAACTTGCACTCAGCCGCATGAAGCACGTGTCCGCCGAGCCGGCCGAGTTGCCCGAACTGATCGCACTGCGCATCCGAGTTGAGGACCTCATCAAGCACTGGCAGCAGGGGTCTGACTGTCAGACCCCACCGACAAGTTGAGAGTCTCGCTCGCGTCTGATTTGCGGCTTTGCATTTGAGTCACTCTTGTTCGGACGGCGGTCACTTTTCGTCGGATACGGTTCACTTTCGAGTCGCTTTCGGTTCGCTTTCGGTTCACTTAAAGCTCGCGTGATTCACATGTGTCGGGTTCGCGTCGCCTTGCGAGCTGCTTCGCGACGCCTTTCAGGCCGAGCGGAGCGCTAAAGCGTCGGCAGATCGTCGGATTCGCGACGCGAAGTGACCTGTTTGGCTACCTCCATCAAGGACGAACACTCAATGAAGAGAAGAGGGCAGGATAGGCGGGCCGCCGGAAAATGGACACCGGTGCCAGGCCCGAGGAGTTCAGCGCATGGCGCCGCCCTCTCGTGACCGAGTGGGTGTCGATCTGCGCGGCATCGGCGATGCCGTGCGAGCGGCAGCAAGCGCGCGCCACAGCACGGTCGCCGCGTTCGCGCGGGATGCGCTCGTCGAGGCCATTGGTCGTCCTGTGACGGCTTCAGAACGAAGCATGGCCGGGTTCGGTGAGACCGAGGTCGTCAAGCTCACGCTTCGCATGCCCCAGCATGAAGCCGAAGCCCTGATCCTCAGCGCGGGCGGCCTTGGGCTGTCCTATGGCGAGTACGTCGCACGCCTGGTGACGCAGACACCACTGCCGATGCCCGCCGCCGATCGAGCCGCCGATCGCGCGGCGCTGATGGCCTCCAGCGACAACCTGGCGGCACTGTCAGTCGACCTGGCCGCCTTCACCCGGCTGTTGCAAAGGGCCAAGACCGTCGAGGCGGAAAAGTACCGACACCGCATCGAGATCGTGGACCTCGAAATCCGTCGCCACCTTGATCGGGTGTCGGCATTGATCGCAACCAAGTAGAGGAAGGAGTTCATCATGCCGACACCAAGCGCCGTCGACGGCCTTCTCGTCCAATGGGGCGAGCGACTCTTCTATCCGGCCAATCGCATCGTTCGCGCACACACCCCAAAGCTGAGCGGGCTTGGGCTGTCAGCACGTGCCCATGCCATCCGCCAGCGCATTCACGCCACCGTGGTTCGCCGCGCGCCGCAGGTGATGGTCAAGGTCACCGGCGGTGGGCGCGGTATGGGGGCCATCGCGGCGCACCTGCGCTACATCAGCAAAAGCGGGCGGCTGCCGATCGAGGACGACCGGGGTCAGGAGCGCGAAGGCAAGGAAGCGCTGCTGGATCTGGTGGGCCAATGGCGCCTCGGCGGCTCACGCATTCCCGAGAAGAGCGAACGCCGCGAGGCCTTCAACATCATGCTGTCGATGCCCGCCGGCACGAAGGTCGAATTCCTGCAGCGCGCAGCGCGCGAGTTCGCCAAGACCGAGTTGGCGAATCACCGCTACGTGATGGTGTTGCACACCCACCAGGCCAACCCGCACGTGCACCTGAGCGTGCGGGCCGAAGGACGGGATGGTCAGCGACTGAACCCGCGCAAAGAGGACCTGCGCCGCTGGCGCGAAACCTTTGCCGAGCGCTTGCGCGGTTGGGGCATCGAGGCCGAGGCAACCTCACAGGTCACGCGAGGGACGCGGCATCGCAACGAGCGGGTCTGGGAACGCAAGACCAGCCGTCCGCGCGAGAAGCGGCGGGAGAGGCCGGAGGCGTTGCCGAGTGGCATGAGGAAGCAAGCCCTGCAAGGCTGGGCAGAAATCATGAGCGCGCTGAAGGCCTCACCTGAAGAGGCTGACCGTCAGCTTGCCGAGTCCATTGGTCGCTACCTGGGACGCCTGCCTGTGGTTCAAGCCATGGCTCGATATCGAGCGCAGCAGCGTGAGCTGCCGGGCATGAACCGGTCGCAGCCGATCGTGCCGACGCTGGAGCGCAAGGGGCCTGAAATGGAGCGGTAGGTCAGACCGGGGAAGTGATGTCCTCGCCGCCGGACGGGCTCGAGGGCAGGGCGCCCAAGAGCCGCCTGCCCGAGCCCGCAAGCGTGGGTGCGCAGCGCACCGCGTCAAGGGTACGCTGACGCCGGGCTGCGTCCGCCCTTGACCCGGCGCGCTGCGCTTGGCCAAAGATCATCGGGCACTTAAGCGGCGCGCGTCGCTCCACTGATCAAGGCTCGCGACGCTGAGTTGCCCGACCGCGGGATTTTGCACAAGATTCGGGATGCTCGTGGGTTGGAGTGGACCGGCGAGGAGATTCACCGCGTGCTTCTCGGCTACTCTCCAGATCAACAAGAATTGGAGACAACATGGCCCGAAGCAGCGCACTTGGATCGTTCATACGTGCGGCTGCGCGAGCTTCCGCGGCGGCAGAACGGGAGCGGCAGCGGGCCATCCGGTCTCAGGTCACGCAGGCGCGTCAGCTGGAGCGTCATGCGCGTATGTCCAGGAACCAGCAGATCCGGGATTCGCGCGAGGCCGATCGTGCCGCGAAGGCGCAGTACCTCGAGGACCGCGCGGGCGAGGTGAACGATCTCAACGAAGCGCTGGAAGAGCGCATTGAGGAATTGCGGGATCTCTTGCCGCACACGTTGGAGTTCGATGACCGCATCAGTTTTGACAGCTTGCGCGATCGGCAGCCGTTCGAGGCCTTCTCGCCGCCGCCCGATCTGGCACCTGCCACCGCGCCTCGCCCTCGCGAGGTCGCGCCGCTGACGGGATTCTGGCGTTTCATTCCCGGAGCCGCCGGCAGGCGAGAGAAGCTGGTCAGCGAGGCGGCCGATGACCACCGTCACGCGCTGTTGGCTTTCAATGAACAGGAGCAGGTCAAGAGGGTCAAGTTCGCGGAACTGAAGCGAGCTCATGAGGAGCGCAAGGCACTGCATGAACAGGAGCAACGCCGTCAGAACGCTGGCATCGACGAGTTCGAGGCGGCGTACCTGGCAAAGGCACCAGAGGCTATCGTTGGCTACTACGAGATGGTTCTCGCGCGGTCCGAGTACCCGAGCGAAGGCTTTCCGCAAAAGTTCAAGGTCGCCTACGGTGTGGACTCCGCCGAACTGGTGGTCGAGTACGACCTGCCGGAGCCCTCGGTAGTTCCAGAGGTGGTCGAATACAAGTACGTGAAGAGCAAGGACGCGATCGAGTCCAGACCCAGGAAGGCGACCGAGCGCAAGCAGCTATACCAGGACATCGTCGCGTCGTTGGCGCTGCGGACCATCCACGAGGTCCTGGAGGCGGACGTTGCCGATGCCCTCAAGCTGGTCACCTTCACGGGCATTGTCGACACGACGGACCCGGCGAATGGACGACCGGTTCGTGTGCCGGTGATATCCGTCCGAGCGCCCAAAGCCGACTTCCTCGAGATCCTGCTCGACCGAGTCGACAAGGCCGCCTGCCTGAAGAACTTGGGGGCGAAGGTGTCCGCCCGGCCGGACGAACTGCAGGCGGTCAAGCCGATCGTCGAGTTCGACATGGTCGATCGCCGTTTCGTCGAGCAAGGGGATGCACTGGCAGGGCTGGAGTCGCGCCCGAACCTGATGGAACTGACGCCGACCGAGTTCGAGGTGCTGGTGGCGAATCTCTTCGGAAAGATGGGTCTGGAGAGCAAGCTGACGCGAGCGTCCCGGGATGGCGGGGTGGATGCGATCGCGTACGACGCACGACCGGTGCTGGGAGGGAAGGTCGTCATTCAGGCCAAGCGCTACCGGAACACGGTCGGCGTCGAAGCCGTCCGCGATCTCTACGGGACCATGCTCAATGAAGGAGCCAACAAGGGCATCCTCGTGACGACCAGCGGTTATGGCCCCGATGCCTACAACTTCTCGAAGGACAAGCCTGTCGAGCTGATTGACGGAGGAGGGCTGTTGTACCTGCTCCGGGAGCACGCCGGCGTGAACGCAAGGATTTCGATCTAGTCGGTGTTGGCGAATAGCCTTTCCTTAACAAGATCAATGACGCGGGGAGGGGCGATGGAAAGTCGTTACGACGTTGGCGATTTGCTCGCTAAGGTGCAGCTGGAAGATGTAGTGCAACGCCTGGGCATAGCGACCGAGCGGCGCGGCGCCATTACCCAAGCCTTGTGTCCGTTTCACCAAGACACCCGACCGTCGCTGAACCTATATCCGGCCGACGGCGCGACCACTGCGCATTACCACTGCTATGCATGCGGTGCCCATGGCAATGCCATTGACTTGGTCAAGAAGGTCCAGGGCTTGGAGTTCTTGCCGGCGGTGCAATGGCTGGCTCAGCAGTTCGGCATCAAGTCGCCGATTCGGCAGTCCAAGGAGCGGGCCGCCAATGCGGCTGTCAGCGAAACAGCGCTGAAGTTTGCGCTACGCATCTACGACGAGCAGCACGATGACTTGCGCTTCACGGCCTGGTGCGCCGAGCGCGGCTTCGACCGAGACTTCCTGTACGAGCAAGGCCTGCGTTGCATCACGCGCGGGGTGTTGGTGGAAGCCCTGCAATCCAAGACCGTGGGCGAGCGCGTCGAACTGACCGACGGCTTGCAGAGCCTGGGTTTGGTCAAGCGTTTGCATCAGCGATCTGCGCCAGCGCAGGGCAAGCTGAATCTACATGACCAGTTTCAAGACTGCTTTCATGACGGCCGCGTGGTCATCCCCATTCACGGTGGCACGGCCAGGCATCCCGAGTTGCTTGGCTTTGCAGGCCGCGCGTTGCAGAGCGTGCCGCCTGAAGGCGTGGCCAAGTACTTGCTCACCACCGGCTTTGAAAAGGCCAAGGTCCTGTTCAATGAACCCGCAGCCTTCGATGCGGTGAGGCAGGCCCTGAAGGCCCAACTGCCAGCCAAGCTGTACCTGGTGGAAGGCTTTCTGGATGCATTGCGCTTGCAATCTCTTGGCCTGCCTGCCGTGGCGCTGATGGGCACCAGCCTGGGCAAAGAGCCTTTGGAGAGGCTGAAGGCGCTGGCAGAAGAATCGGAATCCAGTGCGGAGTTGGCGTACAGCCTGTTTCTTGACAATGATCCGGCAGGGTTTGGAGGTGCGGATCGGCTGGTGCGCCGATTGCTGGATCTGCGTGGCGTGAACCTGCGCTGGGTGGGCATGCCCTGGCGCAGCACACCTGCCTTGGGCAAAGACCCTGACACCTGCTTGCGCGGCCTGCACTCGGAAGAGCAAGCCACCGCCTGGCTGCAGCCCTTCGACTTGCCGGCCGAGGCCGTGTTGTTGGCGCAGGCCCTGGGCGGGCAGGATGCCTCAGATCTGCAACCCGAGCGATTCGGCCACTTGGTGCCGACCGTGCGTGAACGCGCCTTGTTCCGGGTCGGCATGGCGCTCAGGCGCCTGTACGGACCCCGCCCAGCCGAGGTTGCAGCGGCGCGTTTGAAGGCCTGCGCTTGGGAATGGGCCCAGCTACTGCACGCCGAGTTGGCGGTGTCAGAGACCAGCCTCCGTGCATTGCCGGCACGTGGCCTGTACCTCGAAGAAAAGCTTCCGCGTGTGGCGCTGGCCCGCAGCCTGGCCTACCACGGAGCGCGCCGCGGCGAGTTGCCCTGCGATGAAGAGGTCTGGCAGATCCTGGGCGGAAATGCACGCCTTTTTGACCAGATCGCCTTGGATCGCCTTCAAGCCATGATGGCCGGTGACCGTTCCTGGAAACAAGCTGCACCCTTTGACGCGGTACACCTGCCGCGCAAGCTTACGGCCGATCCGAAGGTACTGGACGACCCGCGCCGCAAGGTGATGCCTCACCCTGCCGACCTGCTTGTGCAGCAGATGGTGCTCAACGAACTGCTCAGCCAGCGGCATGACCGACCGAGTGCCGCAGGCCAGGCTTTTTCAGACGGCATCCCCGCCGTGCGCTGGTATGCCTCGCGCCGAGAAGTACTGGTGACGGGCTTGAGTGCGCCGCGCAATGAGGTCGATGACGAACTGGATCTGCCCAAGACCCTGAGCTTTGGCTACCAGATCGACATGGACGTTTTGGAGGGCGACCAGACGCCGTCTGACCAAGGCATGTTCCGCCCATTTGGGCAGTGCTGGCGTGAATTCATGGCCAGCCTGGCCAAGCAATGCCATGCAATTGGGCCCCGCGTGCATGTGCTGCGGCTGGATGCCAAGCGCTATTACGACTCGATCCAGCGCTTTGTCGTGCGCGATGCGCTGTTGACCCCGCTGAACCAAACTATGGCCGTGCATGGCGTGCCAGAGGGGTTTGGGCGCATCTTCGGCTTACCAGAAGCTAGCGCAGCCCCATGGGACACCGCATTGGAGTCCAAACTGGAGCGCCTGCTGGTCGGGCTGATCTTTCACCACGAATACCGTGATCCCGACGCCGAAGGCAGAACTCAGCTCAGCAGCGAGCTCGTGGGTATCCCACAGGGGCCTGTGCTGTCGGCCTACATCGGCACCATTGCCTTGTTTCCTGTGGACGAAGAGGCGCGCCGCTTTATCCACGGCACCGCAGAGAAAGGCCCGGATGACGCTTGGCGCCCGCGCGCGGGCTATGCGCGCTATGTGGACGACATCGTGCTGTTTGCCGACAGCGAAGACTTGCTCAGGCAACTGCGTGACTTGTTGCAGGCCAAGGCCGCCGAACGCTCTATCGACCTCATCCACAAAGGCGAGCGTGTGCGCGCCGGCTCGCCCCAACAGGTGATGCGCCAGCTCAACGACGGGCGTGGCCTGGCGCCGTCTGTGCCGGCCTGGGACCCCCCGCTTGTGGGCGACGGCGAGACCGACTACAGCCTCGGCAGCGAACTGCCTGAAGTGGATCGCCAGTGCGCCTTGCAAATGCTGCGGCGTGTTGCGCTGATGCATGAGCCCAGAGAAATCGCTGGCCAAGTCAAGGCTGTCTTGAGCGCGCCCGATCTGCGCGCAGGTGACCTGGGCCTGTGCGCGCGCTGGCTGTGGTGGCAAGTGGCCGCTGTCACCGCCACAGCCGGCAGCGCGGCGACGCCAGAGAGCTTGTGGGAGCGCTTCTGGGACTTGTGGAACGAGGTCTGCGGTGAGCATCCCTGGGCCAGCGCGTTTGCGCTGCGTGGCTACCACTGGCTGTTTGCCGTGGAAGGGTTGGACAAATTGCTGGACATCCATCCGTGGCAGGAGAACGGCAAGTCCCTGATCGAGCGCAAGAAGGATCGTGACCTGCGCCTGGACCTGGCCCGCCAGGTCTGCAAGCCAGCATTCATAGAACAGGTGAATCCTGAGACTAACCATGATCATGTGCGGCGGCGCGCTAGGCTGGTGGTGCGCAAGGCGCACCGCCTGCTGGGCGACCCAGGCGCCACGTTGGTGCTGCCGCCGCAACAAAGCGGCCGGTTGCCAGCCATCGAGTGGCTGTGCGTGGCCGGCCCCAGCCTGGCGCAGCAAGACACCTCCCATCATCCATTGAACGCACTGTGGGAACGACGACCAACGAGGTCAAGCGATGACGGCCTGACGCTCGCGCATGAGGTCATTGATCAACTGGCGCCGCCCAACGATAAGGGCAGCACCGCACCGCCGAACGGTACCGCTTCAGCCGCCGGCCTGGCGATTGACTTCGTCCTCAACAGTTCGCCACCGACGGGCGGGCTTGCCACCCTGGCCACCCGGTTTGCACATCTGCTATGTCAGTTTGGCGCTGACAAGCAACTGATCCCTCATCTGCCGACCGTCGGCGAGATTGCCCCATCGTTGTTCGCAATTGATGCGGAGACTAGCGCTGATGGGCGCTATCTCTATCGATATTCGGTGCACGTACCACATTCATCGCCGCCAGCGTCTGTAGTCGGGCGGCGATTCGCCCAGGTGGTCATGCGCCCCGCGCCACCTTGCCCAGCCGACGAGATGACCATGCGCTTTGAGGTTCAGAGTTCGGACGCTAAACGACTTGTTGTGGAGAAGAGCGCCGAGCCAAGACCCTGGACGGAACTGGCCGGCGCTGCCATCGGAACGCAGCATTCCCAGGTGCCGATCACACATCGGGCGGTGCACCTCTACCATGCACTCTTGGCCATGCACCAGATGGCGGTGGATGGCGAACGCATTCTGGCCTATGTACCCTTCCGGCCACAGTTGTTCCGGCAAGGCCAGGGCGACGAGCCGACGCTCTATCTGTTGGCTGATCTCGTCAAGCGCGACCAACTGGGCGTCAATGCTTGGTACCACGACCGGGACGACAAGGTGCAATCGGTGACGGTGCCCTTTGCGGGGGCCGAGCTGTGGCGCGTGGGCTGGGCGGTGGCCGATGTGCTGCGCGTGGCCGCCGACATGGCCGGCGAAACCGGCGAACGCGACGAGCAACTCGATGAGCGCAATGCACCGGACGAAGCAGGCGGCGCAGAAGCCACTGAAGCCCAGGCCAAGCAGGAACTAGAGGCCTACGTGCTTCGCCAGCAACTGCGCAAGCTGCAAGGCAGTTACCTGTCATCCGCCCAGATTGAATTGAGGGGCAGGACTGAGGCCGACCTGCCACTCACGGTGACGCGCGCGCTGGCCGTGCTGGAAAAGTTTCCTGCGGACCGAGGCTTGGACGCCCAGGTGCGACACCTGCTGGCAGTGGAGACCGAAAGCCGCGCCATGGCCCTGCGCCTTGGAATGGGCAGCGGAGATGACATGCGGCATGTGCTGCACCGGGTTGTTCCCGAGGCGTTGAACAGGCTGCCCTTGTGGGTGCTGCAGGGTCTGCCCCTGCAGCCACCCGCCGGCCATGCCACGCCTTTGCGCCCAGAGCTGGGTTTGATGCTGTCGCTGTACCAGGCGCTGTACCCTACCGCCGGCTCCGTCCCTAAGGTCAATGCTGAGCCCTTGCGCATGGCGCTGGCGCTGGCCGCCATCGGCATTGGACTGCGAGGCAGCGTGGCCGCGCTATGGGGTCATGCACAAGCGTCGGGTGCGGCCCGCATGCCCGAGCGCCTGAACCTGCCGCCCCATTGGTCCATGGTAGATATGGAGCGGCTGGACCCACAGGGCGACTACAGCGCCATGCGAAAGCGGCTGCTGGATGGCGATTGGCCCGCGCTGTCCAAGGCCAGCCCATGGCAGTGGATGCTGGCTCTGATCGGCTTGTTGGATGCGGGCTTGCCGCAGGCCTTTGCGCTGCCGAACCTGATGCCGGTGTACCAAGCCCTGGCACAGTGGCAGACTGCGCCGGCCGATGGGGGCCGCCGAGATGAAGGGGCGGGGGAAGAGGAGGCAATTTGGCCCTTTGATGCCTTGCCGACGTTTCCGCTTCAGCGTTGCGATGATGTGTTGACTGCTTTGCCAGAAGCGCTGTGCGCGCTGGACGCCTTGCGCGGCATGCGCGTGGTGAACGAGCAGGGCCACAGTTTTGGCCGCCATCCGCACACCGACGAGTTCACAGATGCCAGTGGCGCCAGATGGCAAGTGAGCACACCGCAATTCACCAGCTTGTTTGCCAATACCCTGCCGCAGCGGGCAATCGGTCAGCGTAAGGTGACGCTGTGGTCTGAGACAAGACGGATTGCTGACAATGAACTACTGGCCGTCCATACGCTGGATCACAAACTTGGCCAGTGGTTCGGCATTGAAAATCTGACGCCCGCGGTGGCGCAAGCCCCGCCACGACCACGCGGCGTGCTTATCAACGCCTCTGTTCAGAGGGCCATGGCGGCCGAGGTAGTCGAGGCGCCGCCTCCGATGCTTCCGCCTGCCGAAGTGGTTGAGCCGGTGCAGTTTGACAAAGTTGCTGGGCCTCCCGCGCAATCTGCACCCGCAGCCCCTGCCGCTTCTGGCGCAGTGCGGGTTGATCGCTTGGAGGAGTGGCAAACAGACTCGTGGAGCAAGCGCTTCGGCGTGGACAGAAGCGCCCAAGGCGAGGACCTTACCGCGCGTGGCCACCTGCGTGTCGCTCTGTTCCAGTGGCGGGCGGATGACAGCTACAGCCACCCGATCGCGGAGGCCGGGCTTCGCGGCGTTCCCTTGGCCCCAGCGGCGCAGAAGGAGTTGCAGGCGCATCTAGTCGGCGACTTCAAGTCCGTGGACAGGGCCTCCAAGCGCGGTGCGGAGTTCCATTGGCATGACGACCGACAGGTCTTTTCCTGGCCCGAGCATCGGCGCCGCGTCTTGCTGGGCCAGGCCTTGCGCGCCTGCAGCGAACTGAAGGTGGAGCTCTTGGTGCTCCCCGAGGTGTCGGTTCGGCCGGACACGGTGGACTGGTTGAAGGGTGAGTTGCTTCACCACCCAGGCTTGGCTGTGTTGGCAGGTACCTTCCGTCAATTCGAGTCGACGAGCAACCACACGGAGCACCTGAAAGAGAAATTGACCCTTCTGTGGCAGCCGGCCAAGACCGAAGCCGAAGCCTTTGGCTTGCAAGGCGATGCCCGGGTCATGCAGTTTCAGCGTGACAAGAAATATCGTGCCGTGGCTGCGCACGAGCTGTTTCGCCCAGGCAACAAAGAACTGGCACCTCTGTATCGGGAGGCGGAGTTGCTGGAGCACTTGCGTGGCAAACCCGGCCGAACTTGGACGATGGACCAACTCAAAGTGCTCATGCAGGCCCTCATCCACGGCCCGCAAAAGCTGCGTTACTGCATGGAGCTGATCTGCTCCGAACTGTTCCTGCTCACCAGCCCGGCCAACCGCCGGCCGCTCCTGCAAGACCTGGCCAAGGTGTTGCCGCAGTTTGGCGTGAATGCAACCGCTGCCTCGGACCTCGTCGAAAGCGACATCAAGGCGCTGGGCGAGTGGTTGACCGTCACCCAGGCCAACCGCGAGCGGCGGTCGGTGCTGTTGGTGCCGGCCTGCACAAGCCGCAGCAACGACTACTGGCATGCTGGGCAGGCCAGCGTGCTGGCCTCAGGCACGGCCACGGTATTTTGCAATGCCGTCAGCAAGGGGCTGAGCGTGGGCGGCAGTTGCTTCATTGGCTGCGACTCGGTGCAGAGGTCGGCGAAGGAGCATCCGGGGATCGTGCGCTTGCTCACGCCTTACCACGGCTGGCAACACGGCATCCTGCAGCCGTCGGTCCAGGGGGCCTTGTCTGAGGCGGACCAAGCCCTGGTGGTGGTGGATCTTGACCCGGTTCACCTGGTCAGCGGCAAGCCGCGCCCGCAGTTGTTGCCTGAGCCCATGTCTATGGTGGCCTATTTACCCATCGTGGAAGTCTTGCGCAAAGAAGACAACGCGCGCGCGCTCGTGGCTGCCATGCGGGATCAACTCAAAGACGAAAGAGGCTGCCAACTCTTAGAGCGCTTGCTGAACGCAGACGCGTTTCCGGCGTCCTGCGATGCACTGCACACACGTGAGCGCTTTGAAGATGCTCTTGCAGAACTGCTCAAGGCCAAGAGGGATGGCAATTTGACGGCTGATTCAGGTGGGCCAACGCTGGACGCTTTTGCCAACTTCTTCAGTGACCCAGCGGCCGTTCGCCAGCGCATCTTGGTCTGCTTGCAGGATCATCACCAGCAACCCGCACCACTAACCAAGGCCGATGGCCTGGACTTGGTGCCAGCGTGGTTGGACTTCTTGGTGGCCGATCTGACCTGGGAACACTCGGATGGCGAGAGGCGTGGGGACGAACAGCCGCGTGACGGACAGCCAGCGATTCGGGTACCACCGTGGCTGCACGTGCTGGCTTATCCCAATACCGGCGATGGCAGTACCAAGGAAAGAGACGCCCAACAGCAGTCTGAACCGGCGGCCACCACAGTCACCCTAACACTGCAAACACCGAACAGCGATGTGTAGCGGGCAGGCCGACGTTCCAGCGGCGCCACGGCTTCGCCTTCAACCGCATCGAGCAGGTCTACAACGGCGGTTCGGGTAGGCGAGCAGGAGTTATCGGACCGGCGGCGGCCGCCAAGCGCATGGCCCATGTCCACTGCACCTTCGATAGGCGACCTTCGTGCGTTCCGCGGTTATCAGAGCCAGAGACTGCTTGAAGACGGTTGGCGAGCCTTCGGCTCGAGGCATCGTCAGGCCGACACCGCTGAAAACCTGACGGTCAACGTCGGATCCCATGTTCGTCAAACGGACGGAACAGGTCTGCAAGGTCCGCGTGCAATGATTTGGGCGTCAGGTCGTTAGAAGTCCTAGACCGTCGGATCAGTCACGGTTTCAGAGCTCTGCATCCAGCACCAACTCGGAAACTGTCATCCCGAGTGCCGATGCGATGCGAGCCAAGTGCATGACGCCAATGTTCTGGTCACCGCGTTCGATCGAGCCCATGTAAGAACGATCAATTTCGGTTAGAAGAGCGAGCCCCTCTTGCGATATCGCTCGTTCACGGCGAGCACGCCGAATCGCCGCGCCCAAAGAGGCAAGCACGGGGTTTCTAGCGTGTTTTGGGGATGCAACTGGCACGCAGCCATGTTGCAAATTTGACGCCAATCACACCACGGGCTATCTTCCCCATATACTGAAGGTGCAGGGAGCGAGATGCGCACTCCGGCCACCTCGCGCGCGGCGACGAGCAGTGCGCTCGTGTCACGCCGCACGTCGGCCGTTTCATGGGGAACACATGATGCATAAGCTAGGACCTAAGCCTCTCGTGTTGCAAGACGTCCCACTCTGTCGCAGCTATCAGTTGGTGCTGGTCGACGCTCTGCGAGTCGGTGCGGACGATGCCGCAGGTGTCTCTGTTCCCGAGCTCAAATGGGGGCTGGGGGTCCTAGCCGATGGTCAACAAGAGGTCCTGGGGGTGTGGCCGGAGCCAACGCTTGCTGGTTCGGCGTGGTGGGCCATCTTCGAGAGCCTGATCGCACGAGGTGTGGAAAGGATTGGCTTTGTGGCCGGCAATACGGCGGAGTTTCAAGGGGCTGTCGAGGCGATTTATCCCGGCGCCCAGACACTGGAGACAGCTTGGGATCGGTACGCCGTGGCGGATTTGCCGGCGCGTTGTCGCAGAAAACTGCGAGCCGGCGCTGCCGTGATGAAGGTGCTGCGGCAAAGTGCAAATCGAGCCGTCGCGAGCAAGGATAGCGTTCTCGATCTGCTGCACACGGCGGCATTGGCGGCAAGAGCCTTCGAGCGGGCAATGCTTCGAATTCAACTCGCAGAGGCAAGGCGCAATCGCATCTGCCCGCGGCTGCCAAACTCCAGCGCCCGCGCTAGCCGCGGCGAGGCACTTGAGTCGGGTCTTTAGAACTCAGCCGTTGCGATAGTCCGAGCGTGGCCACGAACTGGAGAGTCGCGTTCGCCCGGGTCAAGGCCGCGCTCATGCGACGCGGTCGAACACCGGAAGATGCCGACGACTTGGTTCAAGAAGCCTGGGTGAGGCTTGCCTGCTATGAGCGCGAGCATGCGGTGGACAAGCCAGAGGCTTTCCTTATGCAGACCGCCCTGAATTTGTCGATCGATTCGCACCGTTCCCGTGTCAGCCATGGCGAACAAGTCGCCATCGATGAGGTTGTGCTTTTCGATCCGAACCCAACAGCAGAGGCAGTTGTTCTGGCGCGGGAACAGGTCGCCCGGCTAATCGTGTGCGTAGGCCGCCTAACCGAGAGGACCCGCGTGATCTTCCTATCCCACCGAGTAGACGGACTTACCTACCAGGAAATTGCCCAAGCCCAGCAATTGAGCATCAGCGCGGTAGAGAAGCATGTCGCCAAGGCCACATTGCAGGTCACCAGCTGGATGGAGGGCTGGTAGCGATCGGTCAATGGAGCCCGCCTCAAAACGACCCATAAGGCCTTCTATCGTCCGCGCGGGCTGCTGCCGGCTTCAAAGACACCTTTCGACGCCGCCTGCAGCTTTTCCTGGATCTCGAGCTAGCAGTCGGCACCTCCGGTCTGGATTCGCTGAAAGAGGTCTAGCAGCTCAGCTGGAACAAGATCAAGCGTAGCGAATGAGGTAACAAGATCAGAATAGCTGTTTGCTTGCACGCGTGGAAATGCAGTGCTGAAGGCTTCGAGAAGCATCAATTTTTTGCCATCCAAGAACCATTTGGGATATGAGACTTCGCTTCCATTCGTGAAAGAAACCAGCCGTCGCTCGTCGGAAGTTTCATTCGAGTCCAGGATGTGATCTCTGACCTTTGAGAGGACACGGTCCGCTATCCGTTGTAGCTCCTGACTCGGCAGAAGGCGAATGCGCTCTCGCTTACCTCGGGCAACACTGAGCCCTTCAACAGGTGGCGCCTTGTCTTCATCGTGAAGGAAACACCAGACATTGATCGGGTCAAGAAGATAATTCTCAAGCGCGCGTCTGCTGATTTCATGAACGCCTTCGAGCGCTGCGTTCCCCTCGTCTCGATCAATGAGTCCGTGAAAGTGAAAGAGTTTGGCGGCCCGCATCCTTGGGACGAGTTCGCGGACGGTCGATTTTCCTTGTCCGTTGACAAACAGCAGCGTGGGCGACCGAGGCAGTATTGACTTTCCAGTGTGCGGATCAGGGTCGGTGAGGCGCTCCCAGACTGTCTGATAGAAGGGCGTATCGCTCTTCCCCTCGCACATGACGATCTGCATGCCCGCGTGAGCGATCACAAAGCCTTCCGTCAGGCTCGCGATAGCTGAAGTTTGGCTACTCGCTGGCAGTATTCGAGGCGTGGATCTACGCATGACGAACAGACTGCCCTGGGGCGCCAACGCCACTGTCGACGGTGAGTGGGTAGTCATGATCACCCTGACGCCCCTGGCCTTCACGAAAGTGGTCTGAATGACGTCCAGGAATCTCTTCGTCATCGACGGGTGAAGGTGAGCGTCGGGTTCGTCGAGCAACAGCAACTTGAAGTGCTGACTGGTCTGTCGGATAGCCAACAGCCACAGGGCCATGGACATGATCACCCGCTCGCCGGATGACAGTGTCTCAAAAGGAACCTCTATATTCCGCTCGACGTCGTGCAGGCGGAAGACATATGACGAATGCCGCAAGATGGAGTGCGGCTGACCTTGAGCGGGAGGTACGCATCGAAAGGGCAAATTCGACGACTCCAGGATCTCATCAAAGATGCACCACGGCGGTGGGCCATACCGTTGAACGACGTCTTGGGCGGAAGCTCCGTTGCCGACAGCGAACTTCTCGAACATTCTGTAGGCGAGGAACAGAAACGCGAGATTCATCGGAGCAGCCGGCAGTGACCGCCCCCAGAGCAAGGTGGGAGTGACGATTGCCTCCAACTGTTCGGGTGTTAGCTCTGGGATTCTGTCGACGGCCACTCCTGCGGCCTGCGCGAGGGCTACTTCGTGCCACGAAGGAGGCGTCTGCCGTGTCCCGTTTGTGGCGAGAGAGCGCAGTGCCTCCTCGATGTTCTGCTCCGATGCGACCCCGCCACCAGCAAGTTGCCACAAGCTTCTCGCGTAAAAAGCCTCCCCCGGCTGTAACACAAGACCGGGAGTTTCAATGGCGGACTTCGGAGGTTGTTCACCGCGCATTGGCCCGGGAAACTCAGACCGCCACGCATGAAATCCTTGGGCGATCGCTTCAAGCAACTGCGACTTGCCAGCGCCGTTTTTCCCGGTGAGGATGGCGAACCTCGGAATATCGTTCCATTCAAGCCCCGCCTCAATGGATGCGTGAGATTCCAGGACCTTCAGGCCAACAGGAGCGGCGTCGAGTAATGCCTGATCGATTCCCAACGGTCACACTCCTTGAATGCGCAAAGCCTTATCGCAGCGCCTGATTCTCTGTCATGACATTCACTGTGGCTAATGGGCGCGTCTGGGTCTGGTGCCGGTCTACGTCTTCAACGTGCGGGTGACGATTCGAGGCGGCGACCTGATCTCTGGTGTGCTCTGCCCGGTAAATCGGCGCGGGGTACAGATGGGGCCATAGACGGGGCCAGTTCGCAGCGCTGCCGTTGGAGGATTGTTGCCAGTTCTACGTCTGGAAGAGATTGGAAGGTGATGATCGAACATGTGATTCGACGTGCCGGAGCGCAGCTCCGGCATCCCGAACACCGCGCGCGCCCGGCATTGTCCGGGCGCTTTGACGTCTGCCACGCGGCCTGCCGAGCAAGTGTCAGGTGGTCGGGTGGCGAGCCACCCACTCCTTCGCGGCGAGATAGGGCGTCGTGTCTTGTTGCAGCGGCCACGCCTCGCGTGCAGCGGTGACCGCGACCATGCGGTCCAGGCCCGGGCGAAGCTCGCGCACCACCGCGTTGACGAACTTGGTGATCCAGTCCTCGCGGCTCAGCGGCAAACCCCGTCCCTGTGTTCTCAATTCGTCTGGCATGACGGCTCCTCCCCCGTCATCCTAGCGCGGTCGTCAGCGCCTCTGAAAAGAAGTCGATGAAGCTGCGCACCTTGGCGGTCATGTACTTGCGGCTGGTGTAGACGGCGAACAGCGTGGACGGAGCCGTCGCGAAGCCCGGCAGCACGCGTTCCAGAGCGCCGCGCTGCAGGTCGTCCGCCACCAGCCAGTCGGGCAGGTAGGCCATCCCCAGGCCGGCGTGCACCGAGTGATAGGCCAGGGTCGTGTCGTCGGTCTTCATCGACGCGGCGAGATGCAGCTGGAGCTTGCCTGCGGGGCCGGCGACCTCCATCCTGTCGAGGTTCACATAGGTCGGCAGGATCGCGCCGAGGCGATCCATGTCGGCCACGTCGACAGGCTTGCCGGCGCGTTGCAGGTAGGCGGGCGTGGCGACCAGGTGAAACTGCAGCGTGCACAGCGGCCGCACGATCAGCGCCGGTGCGTGCTCGCGCGTGACGCGCAGCGCGAGGTCGTAGCCTTCCTCGACCAGGTCGACCTTGCGGTTCTCAAGGCGGATGTCGATGACGACCTCGGGGTGCGCCAGCTTGTAAGCCGCGAGTGCGTCGGCGAAGCGCCGGTTCGCGCACCACACCGGCGCCGTCACTCGGAGCACGCCGCGTGGCGCCTCCTGGCTCAGACCGATCGCAGCCTCACCCGCCTGCAGCGAGTCGAGCGCCTCACGGCACTGCTCGAGGTAGACCGCGCCGGCCTCGGTCAGGCTGAGGTGCCGGCTGGTGCGGTTCAGCAGCCGCGCGCCGAGTTGCCGCTCCAGATGGGCCACGTGCTTGCTGGCCATCGCGGTGGACAGGCCCAAGCGACCCGCCGCTGCGACGAAGCTGCCGCCCTCGACGACTTCGCGGAAAACGCGCAAGCTGGTCAGCGTGTCCATGCATGGTTTCTTGTTCGGAGATGATCCATCTACTGTATCGTTGTAGATAAATCGTGGCGAAACCTCTACTCTTCGGCCGATGATGAACGTCACTGCCTCCCGCCAACCCACCTTCTACCTGCCGCATGGCGGCGGTCCGTGCTTCTTCATGGAGAACACGCGCGGCCCGGCCAACATGTGGGACTCGATGGCCGCATTTTTGCGCGGGCTGGTCGCGACCTTGCCCGAGAAGCCCAAGGCCGTCGTGATCGTGTCCGGGCACTGGGAGGAGCGCGCGTTCGCGGTCAACACCGCGGCGCATCCGCCGCTGCTGTTCGACTACTACGGCTTCCCGGAGCACACCTACCGCCTGAAGTACCCGGCGCCGGGTTCGCCCGAGCTGGCGCAGCGCGTGCGCGGCCTGCTCGAAGGCGCGGGCCTGGCGACCAGCGAGGACGCCGAGCGCGGCCTCGACCACGGCGTGTTCGTCCCCTTCATGCTGGTGCTGCCGGACGCCGACGTGCCGGTGGTCGAGATATCGCTGCGCGCCGACCTGGACCCGGCGGTTCACCTGCGCGCCGGCGCCGCGCTGGCGCCACTGCGCGACGAGGGCGTGATGGTCGTCGGCACCGGCATGAGCTTCCACAACATGCGCATGTTCGGCCCAGGTGCGGCCGAGCCGTCCAAGCGCTTCGATGCGTGGTTGACCGAGGCGGTCACCGCACCCAGCGCCGAAGCGCGCAACCAGGCCCTGATCGGGTGGGAACACGCGCCTGCCGCGCGTGCGTCGCACCCGCGTGAAGAGCACCTGCTGCCGCTGATGGTGGCGGCTGGTGCCGCGGGCGGCGATCTCGGCACCAAGGTCTTCGAAGACCAGGTGCTGGGAGCGACGGTCTCGGGGTTTCGTTTCGGCTGATCAATTCATCAAACAACACAAGCAAGGACTGACCATGATTTCCACTGCCGCCTACACCCCGCGAGCGCTCGCGTTGCTGCGCATCGTCAGCGCGTTTCTGTTCATCCAGCACGGCACCGCCAAGTTCTTCGGCGTGCCGCACGTGGCGATGTTTGACGGCCTGCAGGTCTTTTCGTTGATGGGATTGGCCGGTGCGCTCGAGCTGGTCGGCGGCCTGCTGCTGCTGCTCGGCCTGTTCAGCCGTCCGGTCGCGTTCGTGCTGTCGGGTTTCATGGCCGTGGCCTACTTCATGGCCCACGCGTCGCGCGGTTTTGTGCTCACGCCCATCCTGAACCAGGGTGAGCTGGCGATCATGTTCTGCTTCGTGTTCCTGTTCATCAGCGCCGCCGGTGGCGGCGCGTGGAGCGTGGACGCTGTTCGGGGCAAGTCCACCACCTGAGTCGCAGAGAACGGTGTCGGCGCTGGGAAGCGCCGCGCCGCTCAGGGCGCCGAGGTGCTGGGAGCAGTCGCCGGCGTTTCGGGCGACAGGCTTGCGTCGGGCTCGTCGATCGCCGCGATGTTCTGAGCCAGCTGGCCCTTCGGCCCTTGCACCACCTCGAAGCGCACCCGGCCGCCTTGCTTCAGGGTGCGGAAGCCCTCCATCTGGATGGCCGAGAAGTGGGCGAAGATGTCTTCGCCGCCGGCTTCGGGTTCAATGAAGCCGAAACCTTTTGCGTCGTTGAACCATTTGACGGTGCCGGTGGCCATGATGACGCTCCCTCGCCGCGCCAGCGTTCGTGACGCGTGTCACATTTTCCTGCCGCCAGAAATCGACTGTCAAGAAAGGGAACACCCGCTGTTCGGGCGTGGCCGAGGCGCTTGGCGGGGCGTTTCTTCCGGAATATGCACGCCAGACCGCACGCAATTTCAGGGCTTGCAGAACGACGTGGGAGCGCAATATGAGTTCGGTGCTAACGTGGGCCTGCGTGATACCGGCCGACGCCAATCACGCACCAACTCGATAGAATGATTCCATGCCCGACGAACCCGCTTCACCACCCGCGCCACCCGCGGTCAAGCCCCGGCCCGACGACGGCCAGGGGGCTGTCGTGGTCGAGCGCAAAGCTCAGAAGACCGAGCCGCCCCGCATGTACCAGGTGGTGCTGCTGAACGACGACTACACGCCGATGGAATTCGTCGTGATGGTGCTGCAGGAGTATTTCAAACGCGACCTCGAAACTGCGACCCAGATCATGCTGAAGATTCATCATGATGGGCGAGGCGTGTGCGGCGTCTACTCGAAAGACGTCGCCGCGACAAAGGTTGAATTGGTGTTGGCCGCCGCGCGCCGCGGTGGTCATCCGTTGCAATGCATTATGGAGGCCGCATGATTGCCCAGGAACTTGAAGTCAGTCTGCACATGGCGTTCGTCGAGGCGCGCCAGCAGCGTCACGAATTCATCACGGTCGAACACCTGTTGATGGCGCTGCTCGACAACCCCTCGGCGGCCGAGGTGCTGCGCGCCTGCTCCGCCAACGGGGACGACCTGCGCAAGAGCCTGCTCGGCTTCATCAAGGAGAACACGCCCACCGTGGGCGGCTCCGACGAGGTCGACACCCAACCGACGCTGGGCTTCCAGCGCGTGATCCAGCGAGCGATCATGCACGTGCAGTCCACCGGCAGCGGCAAGAAGGAAGTGACCGGCGCCAACGTGCTGGTCGCGATCTTCGGCGAGAAGGATTCGCACGCCGTGTATTACCTGCACCAGCAGGGCGTGACGCGCCTCGACGTGGTGAACTTCATCGCCCACGGCATCAAGAAGACCGATCCGCCCGAGCCTGCGAAGCCCAGCGACGGCAGCGGCAATGGCGAGAACGCCGAGAAGGAAGAGGGCGGCGACGGCAAGGGCTCGCCGTTGGACCAGTTCACGCAGAACCTCAACCAGATGGCCAAGGACGGCAAGATCGACCCGCTGATCGGCCGCGAACACGAGGTCGAGCGCGTCATCCAGATCCTGTGCCGTCGGCGCAAGAACAACCCGCTGCTGGTCGGCGAGGCCGGTGTCGGCAAGACCGCGATCGCCGAGGGCCTGGCTTGGCGCATCACGCAGAACGAGGTACCCGAGATCCTCGCGGACTCGGTCGTCTACTCGCTCGACATGGGCGCGTTGCTGGCCGGGACCAAGTACCGAGGCGACTTCGAGCAGCGCCTGAAGGGCGTGCTCAAGCACCTGAAGGACCAGCCGAACTCGGTGCTGTTCATCGACGAGATCCACACGCTGATCGGCGCCGGTGCGGCCTCGGGCGGCACGCTGGACGCGAGCAACCTGCTCAAGCCCGCGCTCAGTTCGGGCGCGATGAAGTGCATCGGCGCGACCACCTTCACCGAGTACCGTGGCATCTTCGAGAAGGACGCGGCCCTGTCGCGGCGCTTCCAGAAGGTCGACGTGGTCGAACCGTCGGTCGAAGAGACGGTCGAGATCCTGAAGGGCCTGAAGTCGCGGTTCGAGGAGCATCACAGCGTCAAGTACGCGGTCGGTGCGCTGCAGGCCGCGGCCGAGCTGTCGGCCAAGTACATCAACGACCGCCACCTGCCGGACAAGGCGATCGACGTGATCGACGAGGCCGGTGCGGCGCAACGCATCCTGCCCAAGAGCAAGCAGAAGAAGACCATCACCCGCAACGAGGTCGAAGAGATCGTCGCGAAGATCGCGCGCATCCCGCCCGCCAGCGTGTCGAGTGACGACCGCTCCAAGCTCAAGACGCTGGACCGCGACCTGAACAGCGTCGTGTTCGGTCAGGAGCCAGCCGTCGAAGCGATCGCCGCCGCGATCAAGATGGCGCGTTCGGGCCTGGGCCGGCCGGACAAGCCGATCGGTTCCTTCCTGTTCAGCGGTCCGACCGGCGTGGGCAAGACCGAGGTCGCGAAGCAGCTCGCCTATATCCTGGGCGTCGAGTTGATCCGCTTCGACATGAGCGAGTACATGGAGCGCCACGCGGTGAGCCGGCTGATCGGCGCGCCTCCGGGCTATGTCGGTTTCGACCAGGGCGGCCTGCTGACCGAGGCGGTCTCGAAGAAGCCGCACGCCGTGCTGCTGCTCGACGAGATCGAGAAGGCGCACCCGGATGTCTTCAACGTGCTGCTGCAGGTCATGGACCACGGCACGCTGACCGACAACAACGGGCGCAAGGCCGACTTCCGCAGCGTCATCATCATCATGACGACGAACGCGGGCGCCGAGACCATGAACAAGGCGACGATCGGTTTCACGAACTCGCGCGAGCAGGGCGACGAGATGGCCGACATCAAGCGTCTGTTCACACCTGAGTTCCGCAACCGGCTCGACGCGGTCGTGAGCTTCAAGGCACTCGACGAAGAGATCATCCTGCGCGTCGTCGACAAGTTCCTGCTGCAGCTCGAGAGCCAGCTGGCCGAGAAGAAGGTCGAGGTCACCTTCACCGACGCGCTGCGCAAGCAGCTGGCGAAGAAGGGCTTCGACCCACTGATGGGCGCCCGGCCGATGCAGCGCTTGATCCAGGACACGATCCGTCGTGCGCTGGCCGATGAGCTGCTGTTCGGCCGCCTCGTGGACGGCGGCCGCCTGACGGTCGACGTGGACGCCGATGGCAAGCCGGTGCTCGACATCCAGCCGACCAAGAAGAGCGACAAGCCGAAGGCCGAGCCGGCGACGGCGTAACGCTTCGCGAAACAGGACAGCGGGGGCCTTCGGGCCCCCTTCTCTTGGGCTGTCAGAGACGCGCGGCTGGGTCCTGCTGGAAGAAGCCGCTCAACAAGTCGTACAAGCGCGGGTGCTCGGTGCGGAACTCGCGCGGCGCCACGAAGAAGGCTTCCGACGCGACTGCGAAGAATTCTTCCTCGGCCTCGGCGCCATAAGGGTCGAGCAGCGTGTCTTCTTCGGCGTCGACGCGCGCGCAGAACGCGTCGTACTCGTCGCCGAGCACCCGCACCCATTCGTCGTGCGCGGCCCGGTCGGGCAGGGCAGGCACGCCATCGGCCACGCCGTCGCGCATGTCGAGCACGTGGACGAACTCGTGGATCACGACGTTGTAGCCGACCTCGGCCGAGGCCGCTGCATCCTCGACATCGAGCCACGACAACATCACCGGCCCGCCGTGCATGGCCTCGCCCGAGAGTTCTTCTTCGTACTCGTGCACGACACCGGCGTCGTCGACGAACTCGCGTTGCGCGACGACCGCATCGGCGTGCACGACGATGCCGACGAAGCCGTCGTACCACTCCAGCCCGAGCTTGAGCACCGGCAGACAGGCTTGCGCCGCGATGGCCACCGCCATCTCGTCATCGACCTCCAGGCCGTGTGCGCCGGTGAATTCTTTCGCGGCGAGAAACAGCGTCGCCATCTCGCGCAGCTGGGCGATGTCGCCTGCCGGGCGCGCCGCCAGGAAGGGGAAGCGCGCGAGGGTGAGCTGCCACAGCGGATCGGGGATCGCGCGGTGCTCCAGCGTGCGGGCCGCGCGTCGGCGCCTCAACCAGTCGAGCACGGCTCAGGCCACGGCGTCGGTCGGGGTCAGCCGGGCCCAGCCGTCGGCACGCCAGCGCAGCACCTCGGCGCGAGGCGTTCGTGCGTGGTCGAGTTCCCAATCGCTCAGCACGTGCCGCGTGCAGCCCGGCGCCAGCAGCTCGGTGGCCGGCCGGTGCGTGTGACCGTGCACCAGCGTGTGGCTGCGCGTGGTCGCGAGCCAGGCCAGCGCGGTGGCGGTGTCGACGTCGACGTCGACCGCGTCGCTGCCGTCGTGTTCGGCCAGCTTGCGTTCGCTTTCGGAGCGCATGCCGCGCGCGATGACGCGCCGTTCGGCCAGCGGCTTGGTCAGCACCTGGGCCTGCCAGGCCGGGTTGCGCACCTGGGCGCGAAATTTTTGGTACGCGACATCGGCGATGCACCACGCGTCGCCGTGTGCCAGCAGCACGCGTTGCCCGAACGCGCAGAGCACGGTCGGGTCGGGCAGGGCTTGCACGCCGCAGGCGGCCAGCATGTCGTGGCCCACCAAGAAGTCGCGGTTGCCGACCATGAAGGCGAGGTGCTTGCGCGCTGCCGCCTCGGTCAGCACCGCGGTGCCGGTGGCCTCGAAACCGTCGAACCGCGAGTCGTCACCGACCCAGGCCTCGAACAGGTCGCCCAGGATGAAGACCGCATCGGCACGCGTGTTCAGCAGGTAATCGCGCCACGCGGCAAAGGTGCGCGGCGTCTCCTCGGACAGGTGCAGGTCGCTGATGAAGTCGATGCTCTGCCAGGTGGGCGGGGCGACGACCTCGTGCGCAGGCGCAGCCATCATGGACCGGGCGTTCTCTGCGGGCGTCAGGCGACGCGCTTGGCGCTGATGATCACGACGTCTTCGAGCGGCACGTCGCCGTGGCCGCCCTTGTTGCCGGTCTTCACGCCCTCGATCGCGTCGACGACCTCGCTGCCCGACACCACCTTGGCGAACACCGCATAGCCCCAGCCCGACGCGGTCTCGGCCGTGAAGTTCAGGAACTTGTTGTCGGTCGCGTTGATGAAGAACTGCGACGAGGCCGAGTGCGGCGCCGAGGTGCGCGCCATCGCCAGCGTGTAGCGGTCGTTCTTCAGGCCGTTGTTGGCCTCGTTCTGGATCGTCGGCCGGGTCGCTTTCTGGCGCATGCCGGGTTCGAAGCCGCCGCCCTGGATCATGAAGCCGGGGATGACTCGGTGAAACACCGTGCCGTCGTAGTGGCCGGCGTCGACATACTCGAGGAAGTTCTTGGACGACAGCGGCGCCTTGACCTCGTCGAGTTCAACGCGGATCGTGCCCTTGCTGGTTTCGAGATCGATTTGCGTGCCCATGTTCATTTCTCCAGAGTGGCTTTGTTGATCGTGATGGGGGTCAGCGGCACGTCGTCGTACATGCCTTTCGTGCCGGTGGGAACGTCGCGGATCTTGTCGACGATCTCCATGCCGGTGATCACCTTGCCGAACACCGTGTAGCCGTTGCCGTCGGGCGAGTTCGCCGCGTCGAGGCGGTCGTTGTCCTTCACGTTGATGAAGAACTGCGAGGTTGCCGAATTGGGGTCGTTGGTGCGCGCCATCGCGATGCTGCCGCGCACATTGCTCAACCCGTTCTTGCTTTCGAGCTTGATCGGCGCGCGCGTGGGCTTTTCCTTCAGGTCGGCCGTCATGCCACCGCCCTGGATCATGAAGGTCGGGATCACGCGGTGGAACACCGTGCCGTTGTAGTGGCCGGCCTTGACGTAGGCGACGAAGTTCTCGACGGTCTTCGGCGCCTTGGCCGCGTCGAGTTCGACGACGATGTCGCCGACCGAGGTGGCAAGCTTGACCTTCTGCGCATGCGCCGCGAGGCTGGCGCAGAGCATGGCGGCCATCGCCGCGCGGCCGGCCCAGCGAGAAAGTGAACGTGTCATTTTGCGTCTCCTGGTTTGGCGTCGACGGCAGGTGCGCTGCCCGTCGCCGGCGCGGGGTGCTTGATCAATTGGCGCACGATGGCCAGCTTGGGCGGGACCGTCACATTGCTCGGGTCCAGCTTCAGCGCGCGCGCATACGATTGCGCGGCCAATGCGGCCTGCACGTCGCCGAGGTTCTCGTGCGCGGTCGCGTAAGCGGGGTTGGTGCGCAGCGCCTGCTCGAGGGTGGCGCGCGCCTTGGCGTAGTCGCCGGCACCGGCGTAGAGCACCGCAAGGTTGTTGTAGGGCTCGGCCAGGTCCGGGTAGTCTTCGCTGAGCTTCTGGAACAGCGCGGTGGCTTCGTCGGTGTGCTTCGCGTCGCTGAGCATCACGCCCTTCAGGAAGCGCATCTGCGCGTCCTTCGGGTGCGCCACCAAGAACTTGTCGGCGCGTTGCATCGCGGCGTCGGCCTGACCGGCGTAGTACATGCGCTGCACCTCGCTGAGCTCGTCGGCGCGGGCCGCGAACGCCACGCCCATCGCAGCGATCAGCAGCAGTCGGACCAGGCGGGAATTCAAACCAAGCATCGGCGTCTTGAGGGGCAGGAAAACAGGCAGCGAGAAGGGCTTCGCCGACCCGCGGCCAGCCGCAGACAGTGCGCAAAGGCAGCCCGGTATACTGCCGCGATTGTAGTGCAGGCCTTCTTGCGCCGATGCCGCCCGCAGCGACATCGGGACACAGTCTGGCAGTACCGCGACACCCTCTGTTTCGACTCTGGCCCGGTGCCGTCACCTCGACGCGCCGAGCATGAATTTCCCATCGGCTCCATGACGCTTCGCATCCACAACACGCTCACGCGTGCGCTCGAAACCTTCACGCCGCTGGAGCCGAATCACGTGCGCATGTACGTGTGCGGCATCACTATCTACGACCTGTGCCATGTGGGCCACGCGCGCATGATGGTCGCGTTCGACCTGATCTACCGCTGGCTGCGTGCGCTCGGCTACCGCGTCACCTACGTGCGCAACGTCACCGACATCGACGACAAGATCATCCGCCGTGCGCTCGAGCGCGGCATCGCTATCCGCGCGCTGACCGACGAGATGATCGTTGCGATGCACACCGACCTCGACGCGCTCGGCGTGTCGCGGCCGACGCACGAGCCGCGCGCCACCGAGTACGTGCCGCAGATGCTCGCGATGATCGCCACGCTCGAAGACAAGGGCCTGGCCTACCGGTCCAGCAATGGCGACGTGAACTACGCGGTGCGCAAGTTCCCGAACTACGGCAAGCTCTCGGGCAAGTCCATCGACGAGTTGCGTTCGGGCGAGCGCGTCGCCGTGCTCGACGGCAAGGACGACCCGCTGGACTTCGTGCTCTGGAAGGCCGCCAAGCCCGAGGAGCCGGCCGACGCCAAGTACGAATCCACCTTCGGGCCGGGCCGCCCCGGCTGGCACATCGAGTGCTCGGCGATGGCCTGCGCGCTGCTGGGTCAGCAGTTCGACCTGCACGGCGGCGGCGCCGACCTGCAGTTCCCACACCACGACAACGAGATCGCGCAGAGCGAAGGCGCCAACGACAAGCCGCCGGCGAAGGTCTGGGCCCACAACGGGCTGCTGAACGTCGACCACGTGAAGATGTCCAAGTCGCTGGGCAACTTCTTCACGATCCGCGAGGTGCTGGAGCGTTACGACGGCGAGACGATCCGCTTCTTCATGCTGCGCACCCACTACCGCAGCCCGTTCAACTTCAGCGATGTGAACCTCGACGACGCGCGTGCCTCGTTGCGGCGCCTGTACACCGCCCTCGACGGGCTGGACGTGCCGGCGGTGGCAGTCGACTGGTCGCAGCCGCAGGCCGCGGCCTTCCGCGCCGCGATGAACGACGACTTCAACACGCCGGTCGCGGTGGCCGTGATGTTCGAGCTGGCGAACGAGCTCAACCGCACGCGTTCGGTCGAGACGGCCGCGCTGCTGAAAGGCCTGGCCGACACGCTGGGCATTCTTCAGCAGTCGCCGCGCGCCTACCTGCAGGCCGGCAACACGCTCGACGAAGCCAGCATCGCCGAGCGCATCGCCGCGCGTGCGGCCGCCAAGGCGTCGCGCGACTTCGCGCTCGCCGACCAGATCCGCCAGGACCTGCTCGCGCAAGGCGTGATCCTGCAAGACTCGCCCACCGGCACGACATGGATGAAATCCTGATGCCCGCGCGTGCCGGTGAGCCGAATGCGGCGATGGCGACCGATGGCGCCGTCGTGCCCCAGGTCACCCCCCATTACTGGGACGAGGCCTGCAAGCACCTGAGCAAGCGCGACCGGGTGATGCGCAAGCTGATCCCGCAGTTCGGCGAGGGGCGGCTGCAAAGCCGCGGCGACGCGTTCACGACGCTGGCGCGCTCCATCGTCGGCCAGCAGATCTCGGTGAAGGCCGCACAGTCGGTGTGGGAACGCTTCGCGACGCTGATGCCGCAACCATCGACCCGCCTCGCGCCGACCGGGGTGCTCGCGCTCGAGGCGACCGCGGTGCGGGCGGCGGGCCTGTCGGCGCGCAAGGTCGAGTACCTGCTCGACCTGGCCGCGCACTTCGAGTCCGGCGCCGTGCATGTCGCGCAATGGCAGGAGATGGACGACGAAGCCATCATCGACGAACTGGTCGCGATCCGCGGCATCGGGCGGTGGACCGCCGAGATGTTCCTGATCTTCCACCTGATGCGCCCCAACGTGATGCCGCTCGACGACCTCGGGCTGCTCAAGGGCATCAGCGTCAACTATTTCAGCGGCGAGCCGGTGTCGCGCGCCGAGGCGCGCGAGGTTGGCGACGCCTGGGCGCCGTTTCGTTCGGTTGCCACCTGGTACATCTGGCGCAGCCTGGACCCGCTGCCGGTAGACTACTAGGGTTGGGATAGAAGCCTTCAACGCGAAGGAACACACGCATGAACAAACGCCACTTTCTCGAGTTCGAGCAGCCGGTTTCGGAACTCGAATCGAAGATCGAAGAACTGCGCTATGTGCAGAACGAGTCGGCGGTCGATATTTCGGAAGAGATCGACCGCCTTGGCAAGAAGAGCCTGCAGCTCACCAAGGACATCTACTCCAGCCTGACACCCTGGCAGGTGACGCAGATCGCGCGCCACCCGCAGCGGCCCTACACGCTGGACTACGTCAGCGAGATCTTCACCGACTTTCAAGAGCTGCACGGCGACCGCGCGTTTGCCGATGACCAGTCCATCGTCGGTGGCCTCGCGCGCTTCAACGGCCAGGCCTGCATGGTCATCGGCCACCAGAAGGGCCGCGACACCAAGGAACGTGGCCTGCGCAACTTCGGCATGTCGCGCCCCGAGGGTTATCGCAAGGCATTGCGGCTGATGAAGCTGGCCGAGAAGTTCGGCCTGCCGGTGTTCACCTTCGTCGACACGCCGGGTGCGTATCCGGGCATCGGCGCCGAGGAGCGCGGCCAGTCCGAAGCCATCGGCCGCAACATCTTCGAGATGGCGCAGCTCGAGGTGCCCATCATCGTCACCATCATCGGTGAAGGCGGCTCGGGCGGTGCGCTCGCGATCAGCGTCGGCGACCAGCTGCTGATGCTGCAGTACTCGATCTATGCGGTGATCTCGCCCGAGGGCTGCGCATCGATTCTGTGGAAGACCGCCGAACGCGCGGCGGATGCGGCCGAAGCGCTGGGGATCACCGCGCATCGATTGAAGGCGCTGGGCCTGATCGACAAGATCGTCAACGAGCCGGTCGGTGGCGCGCACCGCGACACCAAGCAGATGGCCGCGTTCCTGAAGCGCGCATTGAACGACGCGCTGCGCCAGGTCAGCGACCTCAAGCCCAAGGAACTGCTGCAGCGCCGCTACGAGCGGCTGCAGTCCTACGGCCGCTTCACCGACACCAAAGAGCGCTGATTCGTGGGGGTGACGGGCGCGCGTTGCGTCGCCGTCGCCTACAGCGGCGGGCGCGACTCGACCGCGCTGCTGCATGCCACGTTGGCCGAGGCCGCGACGCAGGGGGGTGTGCGTGTGCTGGCCCTGCATGTGCACCATGGCCTGAGCGCCCGCGCCGACGCGTGGCTCGCACACGGCGAGGCGCAATGTCGACGCTGGGTGCGGGCCGGCAAGCCGGTGGAGTTCGTTGCACGCCGGCTGACCGGGTCGCCGCCGGCGGGCGAGAGCGTCGAAGCCTGGGCACGTCAAGAACGCTACCGGGCCTTGCGTGCGATGGCGCTCGCGCATGGCGCCACCGTGGTGCTGCTCGCGCATCACCAACGGGACCAGGCCGAGACCCTGTTGCTGCAGGCGCTGCGTGGCGCTGGCATGGCGGGCCTCTCGGGCATGCCGCGCAGCGCGGTGCGCGACGGCATCGAGTGGCAGCGGCCGTGGCTGGACCGGCCGCGCGAGGCCATCGACGCCTATGTGCGACGCCACCGCCTCAAGCACATCGAGGACGACAGCAACAGCGACCCGCGTTTCGCACGCAACCGGCTGCGCCTGCAGGTGTGGCCGGCGCTGAACGAGGCGTTCCCGCAGGCCGAGGCAAGTCTCGCGACGGCTGCACAGTGGGTGCAAGAGGCGCATGCGGCGCTGGACGAACTGGCGGGCATCGATCTGGCGTCGGTGGCGACCGGCGAGGGCCTGTCGACCACACCGTGGCTGGCGCTCTCGACGCCACGGCGCAGCAACGTGCTGCGCGCGTGGTTGAAGCAGCAGGTCGGCATGGCCGCGTCGGCGGCCCTGGTCGCGCGCCTGCTCGACGAACTGCCGCTGCGCCGCAACGCACGCTGGCCGGTCGAGGCCGGTGAGCTGCGCGTCTACCGCGGTGTGCTGCGCTGCGCGTTGCACGCACCGGCGGCGACCCAGCCGCGCGAAACCGCGTTGAGCATCCAGCGCGTGGGTGTCTACGCGTTGCCGGGCTGGTCCGGCGTCTTGCACGTGGACACGGCGTCCGACACCGGCGTGCCGCTGGCCTGGCTCGCGCACCTGGTGCTGCGCGAACGCGCGGGCGCCGAGCAGTTTCAGGCCGGCATCGGCCGCCCGCCGCGCAGCCTGAAGAAGCAATTCCAGGAGGCCGCCGTCCCGGCGTGGGACCGCGACGGCCCCTTGCTCTACAGCGGCGGGCAACTCGTGTTCGTGCCCGGCCTGGGCTTGGACGCGCGCGTGATCGGCCTGCCCGGCCAGCCGCTGGTCACGCTGCGCTGGGAGCCCGCTGGCGGCCTGGGCCGCGCCGGCTAGAATCAAAGGCTGGTCCGCGAGCGACGTGGTCGCTTTCGCCGGGCCGCTGATCCACCTCAACGTCACCCCATGGCTCTCATAGTCCACAAGTACGGCGGCACCTCGATGGGTTCGCCGGAGCGCATCCGCAGCGTCGCCAAGCGCGTCGCCAAATGGGCCCGCGCCGGCCACCAGATGGTCGTCGTGCCCTCGGCGATGAGCGGCGAAACAAACCGCCTGCTCGGCCTGGCGAAAGAACTCTCGCCGGCCAGCACGACGCCCGAGCTGCAGCGCGAACTCGACATGATCGCCTCGACCGGCGAACAGGTCTCGGTGGGGCTGCTCTCGATCGCTTTGCAGGCCGAAGGCATGGCCGCCGTCAGCTATGCGGGCTGGCAGGTGCCGATCAAGACCGATTCGGCCTTCACGAAAGCGCGCATCCAGAGCATCGACGACGCGCGCGTGCGCGCCGACCTGGCCGCCGGCAAGGTCGTCATCATCACCGGCTTCCAGGGCATCGACCCCGACGGCCACATCACGACGCTGGGCCGCGGTGGATCCGACACCTCGGCCGTGGCCGTGGCCGCGGCGATGAAGGCCGACGAGTGCCTGATCTACACCGACGTCGATGGGGTCTACACGACCGACCCGCGCATCGTCGCCGAGGCGCGGCGCCTGACGACCATCAGCTTCGAAGAGATGCTCGAGATGGCCAGCCTGGGCTCCAAGGTGCTGCAGATCCGCTCGGTCGAATTCGCCGGCAAGTACCGCGTGCCGCTGCGCGTGCTGTCCAGCTTCACGCCCTGGGACATCGACATCATCGAGGAAGCCCGATCGGGCACCCTGATCACCTTTGAGGAAGACGAGAAAATGGAACAAGCCGTTGTGTCAGGCATCGCGTTCAGCCGCGACGAAGCCAAGATCAGCCTGATGGGCGTGACCGACAAGCCGGGCATCGCCTTCCACATCCTCGGGCCGGTGGCCGAGGCCAACATCGATGTCGACGTGATCATCCAGAACGTCTCGCACGACGGCCGCACCGACTTCTCGTTCACCGTGTCGCGTGGCGACTACCAGCGCACGCTGGAACTGCTCAAGACCAAGGTGCTGCCGGTGACCGGTGCGAGCGAACTGGTCGGCGACCCGAAGATCTGCAAGGTCAGCATCGTCGGCATCGGCATGCGCTCGCACGTCGGCGTGGCCAGCCGCATGTTCAGCGTGTTGAGCGACGAGGGCATCAACATCCAGATGATCACCACGAGCGAGATCAAGACCAGCGTCGTGATCGACGAGAAGTACATGGAGCTCGCGGTGCGGGCGCTGCACAAGGCGTTCGATCTGGAACAGGCTGCCGCCTGAGAAACCCGCGATTTCGCGGGTTAGAATGCGCGCTGTGCACGGAGCTGTGACCGAGTGGCCGAAGGTGCTCCCCTGCTAAGGGAGTATGTGGGCAAAACCTGCATCGAGGGTTCGAATCCCTCCGGCTCCGCCACCAGACAGAATGAAGAAGCCCCGCAAGGGGCTTTTTTCATAGGTAAATCAGGGAATTTGATGTCCCGTGCGTTCTCAACTAATCTCACGCAATCTCTTTGTTTTGAGGGGATAGGCGAGGGGTACCGGAATGCCACGCAAGGCGATGGAATTGTCTGCGCTCTAGGTACGCCGCTGATGCGTGAGAGCCGATGGAGTGTCGGTGGCGTTGGATGGAGGGTTGGCAGTGCTCGCGCTCTGGCTTCAACTTTTCCGTAGCCGCGTTGCATCGGGCGAAACCTTGCAACGGCGAGGCCTGCGGCGGGGAGTTCGACTGACCCGAGCGTTGGCCCCGGTGGAGGCACACCAAGGCGGTGGGTCCTGGGTCAAGGGGACATCCTGCCACGCCCTCTGATTGAACGAGTCAACTGAGGGTGTCCAGTTGCGGACGCCACTTCTTCGCAAGCAGCGAGTAGCCAGCGGGGGTGGGGTGGATTTCATTTTCCCAGTCATTGCTCTCGCCGGTCGTGCCTGCCGCGGCGCGCAGGGTGGCGCCGCGAGAGTCCACGATGTGGACGTTTCTGCCCGCCAGTTTCGTCTCGAGCGCCAGCCACATCGTGGCGTGGCGGTTCATCAACTCGTCCGAAACGGCGTTCCAGTCCCCTTGAGGGATGCCGAAGGCCTGCACTGCCTTGAAAAGCCAAGCCCCTTGCCGAGGCCGGCGGGGGAGTTTCTCGGCGTGACGTAGTCGTAGGTGTGGAAGAAGACGGGGATGTCGCGGTTCAGAGGCTTCTTGTCGCGCTGTGCCAGCAGCAGGTCCACGACCTCGCTCATGTGATCGGTGAACGTGGTCCAGCCCGCCTCGCTCAGGTATTTGGAGGGCGAACTGCCGCTGCCCCGTTCCTCAGGCTTCAGCAACAGCCGCTGGTCGATCGCGGCGCTGGGGGATGTATTCGCGGCGTCGATGAGGTCGTTGCCGCCACCTGACATCAGCAGGGCGTCCCACTTCCAGGCGATGTTCCCGTTCAGGAGGTTCAGAAACACCCGGGCGGTGCTGGTGTCCGTCATGTGAGCAAGCACGGCGCCAGGCTTAGCGCAATTGACCGCCAGCGTGGAGCGGGACAGCACCATTTGCTGCAGCAGGTTGGTGGTCGACCAGGGAGGGATGGTCCCGATCGAGAACCACGAGTCTCCCTGCGCCAGGTACTTCCTGGAAAACGGAGCCGTGTCGTACAGGCCCGACTCGCCGGTCCCGCTCAGTTGGGACGGGCTGATGGAGATGACGTTGATGTCAGGCATTGCAATTCTTTCGCGGTGATGCAGGGAATGGCCGACGCGCGTTGGTCAATGGAAAACGGTCACCGCGTGCCGGCAAATGCCGAGGCGGCGTGCGGCGGATGCTATTCCGACGGTGGCGCTTTCCTATCCATCAAACTGGGGACCCCTGGTCGCCGCCCCGACTGAATGCCTCACTGGCTGGCTATGTTTTTTGCGCGGGGAGGATCATCCGCGGCGATGTGCTGGAACGACCGTTCATCCTGGTCGGTTTCGCGTCTTTGCGTTGCTGATCCCACTCGCCGCAACGTCGACACAGCCCGCGATGCGCGCATTTGGCGCGCTGCAAGCAGCGTTGCGGCCTACTTGACTCCGCCAGGCATTGCGAACTCAATGTCGTTTGCGCTGGCGGTGCCGTTCTTGAGGCCGGGGTACTCGAGCCACTTCATGGCGATGTTGAGTTCTTGAACCACCGTCTCGGCCCCGATCGTCAGCCCACCGTCCAGTTGCATTGAGTCGGTCGTGTGCGCATCCTTTACGAGTGTCAGGTCGTATCCCCGATCCAATGCTCCGTACGCGGTGGCTCGAATGCACCAGTTGGTTGCCGCGCCGGCGAGCACGATGTGGGTGGCGCCGAGACTGGCGAGTTCGGAGTCGAGGGACGTCTGCTCGAATGAAGAGTTGTACTTCTTGTGTATCAAGACTTCGCCTTCGGCTGGCACGAGCTCTGGGACCCACTGCCACTGACCCGAACCCTCGGGAAGTTCTTGGTTCGAGTGCTGGACCCAGACCACTGGCACTGCCTCGGATCGTGCGCGTTCGACGGCGCGTGAGATGTTCCTGATGACGCGCTGGGCCTCCCAGGCTTCCTTCATCACGCCAACTTGCACGTCTACGACGACCATGACTGGCTTGTTGCCTTCGCGTACCGTTGCCATTGCGTTTTTCTCCGACGACTTGAGAAGTGAGGTCTTCTTCGATGAGCTGGCGGCGCTGTGGTTTGGTTCGGCCTAACGTTTGACCTGAGTGAACCACCGCAGGCGGGTCCGCTTGAAGGAATGGTTAGGCGCCTGAGCTGCCACGGACAAGCGGTCGCTCATTGCGTGGCTCCAAAGCGAGTCGCCGATCTGGCTCGAGCTTTGACGGCTTCGATCTCTCTGTTGCGTGGGTCGGCGGTCGTGACGAGCGACCTGATGAGAGTTCGAGCCGAAGCTGCGACTTCTTCGACGGCTTGCTCAAATGCAGCTTCATTTGCCTTGGACGGAACGGTGAAGCCGCTGAGCTTTCGAACGAACTGAAGTGAGGCATCACGGATCTCGACTTCGGTAGCCGGTGGCTCGAAATTGAACAACGTCTTGATGTTTCGGCACATGGCGATTCTCAAAGGATGCGACGCTTCAGAGATGGTACGCGCTCGACAGCTGCCTTCGCCGAACTTCGTGTCGTTCATGTATCGCACCAGTCGCGCGGTGACGACGTCCTCGACCGAGCCCTGTGACGGCTGGATAGATCAGGTTGATCTCTGGCCGGTCCGGTCGCCTGTCTCCCTCTTGGACGATCGCGAAGATCGAGATCGTCGGACCCGCCTCCGTATGGAACGCGCTCTACGTGAACACGCGATTTTTGCCGCGCTGGATGTGCGTGCCACCAATCATTAAGTCATTCTGGCAAGCCGGCAGCATGATCCTGTAAGCCACCAAGGAACTCCGCCGCACCGCGTGGCGGCGGCTGTGGCGCATCAGACCGGCTCCCGCGTGGCGTTCATCAGAATCGGCACGAACGCGAAGATGGGCGGAAGCACAAAGCACCACATCTTCAGGGCGCTGTACAGAATCGCACCGGCGGCGCAGCCGACGGCGAAGGCCGCCACGTTCGTGAACATCTTCGAGACGCGAGCTTTCGCCGCCAGGTTCGCATCGCCTTCGAGCCCCCGAACGAGGTCGGCGATGTCGATCATGATCTGCGTGGTGCTGCCGGTCATGAGGGTGGTCGGCGGGGCGCTCGCGAGATGGATGCGCGAGGCCGCGTTCTGGATCGCCATCGCGGCCACGAGAACCATGCCCGCAAGGATGGAGACGGCGTCGTCCCCCTTCTGCGCCGGACCGGCATGGATCGCGAGGACGGCGCCTGCGGTCAACAGGAGAACTTGAAGCGACAGCGTCGTGCGAAGGATGGGAAGTCCGACCTTGGGCAACGAGAACGCTGCAAGACGGGTCACTAGAATCACTGAACAAAAGACGGGGAGGGCGAGCAGCTTGGCAACGGCGCCGGAGGTGCCGAGGACCAGCGCCGCACCCAGTGTCACGAAGTTGCCTGTCACGTGGGCCGTGAACAGGCCTTGAAGGGCAAGAAAGCCCGCGGTGTCGATGTATCCCGCGGTGAGACTCATCAATACAGGCACGGTCAACTTCATCGGATCTCCCGTTGGTATGCGTGGTTTGGTGAATCGTCTCGGCGTCCGATGCCGGCATCAGCGAGCGCGGACCACCGTGAGGCCCATGCTCCGCCGATGAACGATCTCTTGCCAGTCGATCCATGCGACGAGCAGGAGGCCGCCGACCAGACCGAGGTGCTCGAAGAACGCGTTCTCGAGCATGAACCGTTCCGGCAAGGGCACGGTCCAGAATCGGTTGGCCACCAGGGTGGCTCCCAGTGTGAAGGCCGCCAGCATCAAGGCACCCAGCCACCGCATCCACCCCGTCAGCACAAGTGCGGAGGCACCCAGTTCGAGGGCGATCGTCGCCACTGCGACAAACGTTGCCGGCGCCAGTCCGAAATGGCGCATTTCTACGACTGCGGCAGGAAAGTCAAATGCCTTGTCGAGACCGCCTTGTACATAGGCGGCCACTAAAAGGGCAAGTGCGACCCAGCGCCACCCTCGTCCCTCGTGCAGTCTTGGCAGCATCTCCCGCTTCATTGCTTGTCCACACGCTGATCTGGACTGACGGCGTCTCGCGCGTGCGGCGAACCGGGCACTGCGTGAATCGATTGACCGGGTGTGTGTGGCTCGACCTCACCAAGCGTCGACGACCGCCAAATGTGCTCTTCGCGCCAGACCTGTTGGATCAGCGGGGGAATCTGCTCGCCGAGGACCATGCCGAGCAGACCGACCAGGGCGACGATGGGCGGCGCTGGTGAACGCACCTGGAGGAGGGCGTAGATCAGACCGACCAGCGCGCCGACCGCGAGCGAGACGCAGTAGCTCTTCATCGCGGTTCTCGCCGTCGGGTCAACATCAAACCGCCCAGCATCCGCATCCGAACGCGCCCCAGAAGCCCTGGGCGTCGCTGGTGGGCGCACTGCGCCGAGCGGCGGCCGCATGGTCATGTCCATGGACAGCGCATGCGGCGCTGCATCCGCACAGTGACGCCATGCGGGCGGCGCCGGGCTGCCCGAGCCGCCTTTGCTGATAGCCCCCGAATCGCTTCACGGGCGACCAGTCGGGCAGGACCGGCACCGAGGGCGGCGCGAGGTCTGCGAAGTCACCTTTGCCATGGACGACGCGGCCGCCGAGCAGCGTCATGACCGACGACAGATGCGTGATGTCGCTCTCGGCAATCTGGAAGTAGTCGTCGGACAGCACGGCCAGGTCGGCAAGCTCCCCGACGGCGATCCGTCCCTTCTTGCCATGTTCGTTCGAGAACCACGTGTTCGCCTCCGTCCAGAGACGCAGCGCCTGCTCGCGATCGAGCCGGTTGCTCGCGGGATAGAGCTGTGCACCGCCAACGGTCTTGCCGGTCACCAGCCACGCGAGCGAAACCCATGGGTTGTAGCTCGCCACGCGCGTGGCATCGGTCCCCGCGCCCACGGGCACGCCGGAACTCAACATCTTGGCGATGGGCGGGGTCGCCTCCGCACTCTTCTGGCCGTAGCGGTCGATGAAGTACTCGCCCTGGTAGGCCATGCGGTGCTGAACCGCGATGCCTCCACCCAGGGCCGCGATTCGATCGATGTTCTTCTGCGTGATCGTCTCCGCGTGGTCGAAGAACCAGTGCAGTCCGTCGAAGGGGACCTCTCGATTCACCTTCTCGAACACGTTCAACGCACGCTCGATGGTCTGGTTGTAGGTCGCATGCAGGCGCCAGGGCCAGCGGTTTTGCGCCAGGAGTCGCACGACGCGCTCCAGGTCGCCCTCCATGGCGGGTGGCATCTCGGGCCGCGGTTCGCGAAAGTCCTCGAAGTCGGCGGCGGAATAGACCAGCATCTCGCCGGCACCGTTGACACGGTAGGTGTCGTCACCCTGTCCGGGCTTGACGCTCTGGGTCCACCGCGAGAAGTCGCCGACCTCGCCGCCCGGCTTCTGGGTGAACAGGTTGTAGGCGATGCGAAGCGTCAAGTCTCCGTCGGCATGAAGCTTCTCGATGATCGCGTAGTCGTCGGGGTAGTTCTGGAATCCTCCGCCGGCGTCGACCACGCTGGTGACGCCCAGGCTGTTCAGCTCACGCATGAAATGACGCGTCGAGTTCAGCTGGTACTCCGGCGGAAGCTTGGGTCCCTTGGCGAGGGTCGCGTACAGGATGGTCGCGTTGGGTCGCGCCAGCAGCAGTCCGGTGGGCTCGCCGGCACCATCGTGCACGATCTCGCCGCCCGGTGGATTCGGCGTGTCGCGCGTGTAGCCCACCGCGCGCAACGCCGCCCGGTTGAGCAATGCGCGGTCGTACAGATGGAGGATGAACACGGGCGTGTCGGGTGCCGCAGCATTCAGTTCGTCTATCGTCGGCAGCCGCTTTTCCGCGAACTGGTGCTCGGTGAAACCGCCGACCACGCGCACCCACTGCGGAGCCGGCGTGTCCTGCGCCTGCTTGCGGAGCATCTCCATGGCATCGGCGAGCGATGGCACGCCGTCCCATCGAAGCTCCATGTTGTAGTTCAGGCCGCCGCGAATGACGTGGATGTGACTGTCGATCAGGCCGGGGATCGCGCGCCGGCCTCGAAGGTCGATCGTCTTGGTCGCAGGGCCGCGACTGGCGAGGATGTCCTTGGCGTCGCCGACCGCGCTGAAGCGGCCGTTCGTGATGGCGACGGCCTGCGGATTGGGGTTGGCTCGGTCCAGCGTCGTGAACCGGCCGTTCGTCAGGATCAGATCAGGGTGCACGACGGGGCTTTCCTTGGAAGACGGGGGTGCGGATGCGAGCGGCCAGATCGCTGCGCCTCCGATGGCCTGCAAGACATCGCGACGAATCGTCATCGAGAACGCCTGTCGAGCGAGGTTCCGAGGCCGGCACAGCAATGCGCTTCGCGAGGTATGTTGGGTGGCTCATGGTGGTGAATCTTCTTGTTCGATGCGCTGGAAGATAGACCACAACGGCCAAGGCAAACAGTCCCTGGATCGACAACATAGACTTCCAGTTTTTGGAACCTGAATTTCGATGTCCGACCAGATCGATGATCTTCGGCTGTTGACGGTGATGGTCGCCGCGGGCAGCCTGGCCGGTGCAGCCAAGCGCCTGCGCAGCTCCGCGCCGGCGATGACCCGGCGTCTTGCGGCCATGGAGCAGCGGCTCGGTGTGCAGTTGATCGAGCGCGGCGCGCGCCGCTTTCTCCTGACCGAGCAAGGCGCCCAGCTTCACGAGCGCGCCCTGAAGATCGTGCGCGACGTCGACGATGCCGAGGCGGAAGCGTCGGCCCGCGGCAACACGCCTGGGGGTCTGCTTCGAGTTGGTGCGCCCATGGAGCTGGGGCGTCGCGTGATTGCCCCGCTTCTCGCCCGGTTCCGCCTGCAGTGTCCTGACCTCGAGGTCGTGTTGGTCCTGTCGGACGCCGGTCTCGATCCGGTCGACGACGAACTCGAGATCGTGCTGCGCAACGGCATGCCCGACGATCCCGCCGTGGTCGTGCGAAAGCTGCTGACGAGCCGGCGTGTCGTGTGCGCAACGCCGTCGTATCTCGCCGCGCACGGCGAGCCGCGCATCCCCGACGATTTGCTGAAGCACGACTGCATCCGACTGGTGCGTGGACGTCACGTGTTCGATCAGTGGCCGTTCAACGAGAAGGGCAAACGCCGCGTCGTCAACGTTCGTGGAACCCTGTCATCCACCAGCGGCGAGGTGATGCACGACTGGGTGCTCGCCGGCATGGGAATCGGACTGAAGGCGTTGTGGGACGTGCACGACGAGCTCCGCTCCGGAGCCCTGATCGAGTGCCTGCCGGAATACTGGTGCGACGAGATCGAGCTTTATGCGTGTTTTGCCAGTCGGGGCCACATGCCCAGACGGGTTCGAGCCTTCACGGCCTTCGTCGTCGAGCAGCTTTCCGCGGCATCGCATCCAGGCACCTTCGCCTGATCCGTTGGGACGGCCTGTCATCCGTCAGGCAATGTACGAGTGCTCTCCCGGACGGTGACCGCCAGGTCGACCCGACAGCCTCTCGGCGTGGCCTGGAATGCCGACATGGCCGAGTGATCGTGACGGATCATGCCGTCGGGCAGCAGGAGTCGACGCGCCTCGGTGCGTGATCCAGTTTCTCGTCAAGGCAGCCTCGCAATGCGCTCCCGCACCAGTGTCAGAAGTCGAGCGCAATCCAGCTCGGTCATGACCTCGGCGTTCGCGGCGAAGGGCCTGTCGGCGTGCTCCGCGGGCCAGGCCAGCAATTGACCTTCCGTGGGACCTTCGCGCCAGTCGACCGACACCGCGCAGCGCTGGCCACCGAAGAGATCCGGCTGCAGCAGGTAGGCCACCGGGCAGGCGTCATGCAACAAGGGGTCGAGCGCGGCATAGGCCTTCAGCATGTCGTGCGTTGCCGCGCCGCAGCGTGTGCGCAAGGCCGCGAACGAGGCTATCCAGTCGGGCGACATGACGGCCTTCGACGTCACGTCCAGGCCAAACAGTGTCAGCGCCGCGCCTGCAGCGAGCACTACATGGGCGGCCACCGGATCGGCATAGAAGTTGAATTCCGCCGTGGGTCGAACGTTGCCTGGGCAGAACGCCGCGCCGCCCATCACCACCACGGCTCGCGCGCGTCGCAACAGCCCGGGGCGGCGGACTTCGGCGAGCGCCAGGTTGGTCAAAGGTCCCATGGCCACGACGGTCACGCTGCCGGGCGCATGAGCCATCAGCAGCGCGTCCAAGTGGTCCACGGCGTGGCCGTCTGCGGGCTTGCGCTCGCCGACCAGCGATATGCCGCCGAGTCCATCCTCACCATGGACAAGGTTGCAGCGCGGCTGCGCCTGCGCGATCGGGCGGGCATTGCCGGCGTACACCGGAACGTCGGATCGGCCTGCAGCATCGAGGATGCGGCAGGCGTTGGCGGCAGTGATTACCACCGGCCGGTTGCCAGCCACGCTGGTCACGGCGAGCAACTGCAGCTCTGGCGACGCTGCTGCGAGCAGCAAGGCCAAAGCGTCGTCGATGCCGGGGTCGCAATCGATCACGATGGGCAGCGTGTCTCTCATGGGAAGCATGGCGGGTGTCAATTCCGTGGCGACGTTGTTGTGGAGGGAAGCGGGGGCTGCGATGGGGCGATCCGCAACAGCGCCTGGACCTCGTCCTGAGTCGGCAGGCCGCTGCGCGCCCCGATCACGGCCACGGTTTTGCTGGCGGCGGCACAGCCGAACGCCAGCGCCTGATTCAAGTCCAGCTCGAGGCATCGAGCGGTCAGGAAAGCCGCGTTGAAGGTGTCGCCGGCGCCCGTCGTGTCCACGACCTTGGCCGGGAAGGCGGGCTGCTCCGCCACGCCGTGCCTGTCGATCGCAATGGCCCCGCGGGCACCGACCGTGACGACGATCGTGTGCGCCCGGCCGCCGGCATGCAGCGCCCGCAGCCCCTCCACGCTCGGCGCGCTGCCCGTCGCGGTGGAGAAGCCGGTCTCATTCATGAAGGCGATGTCGCAGTGCTGAAGCAAACGCTGCAGGGCCCCGGGCCGCTTGGCCCCTTCGCGCTCCACGTCGATGGCCAGCTGCGTGCCCGATCGATGGGCGGCTTCACCGAGCGCGGCCAGGTCGGCTTCGTCGTAGGGCATGGTGTAGGCGATGCGACTGCGCTGCAGCGCCGCCTCGAGCTGCTCCGGTGCGCGCGGTGCGGTCGGCATCGGCACCCAGACCAGGGCACGTTCGCCCTGCGGCGACACCAGAATGATGGCGGTGGCGCTGGCCGTGCGCGAGCGTCTCACCATCAACGAGTTGTCCACGCCGAAACGCGTGAAGTCGTCGAGCAGGAACGCGGCATGACTGTCGTCGCCGACTTGGCCGAACACGGCGGTGGCCAACCCGAGCCGGCTGGCAGCGCAGGCGACGTTGGCCTCGGTGCCCCCGCCATACAGCCCGGCGGGGCTGCCAATGCACTTGTCGTCCCAGACTGGCACGCGGTCGGCGTGGATCACCACGTCCGCACACGGGTCGCCGATGGCCAGCAGATCGATGGTCTTGTTCATGGCCGCGGCGCTCGCACGAGCTGGTTCGGTTCGAGTACATCTGTGTTGGCCACGGCGCGCACGGCTTCGATGATCTGGCCGACCTTGTCGAGGTCGAATCGTTCGCTTCTGCGCACGCCGGATTCGACGTCGAACCAAACCGGCAAGGCTCCCGCTTCGGTGGCAGCCAGTGAGCGCAGATGGGCCGCGATGTTGTGTTCGGTGATGCCGCCGGCGTAGCCGCAGGCCAGGCCCTGGGGTCGTGCCGGCCACGCTGTCGGTTGCAGGCCGCGGCCACCGGAAGCGTCGAACAGCACGCTGTAGAAGGCCGGGTAGTGCATCCCGCTCGAACCCGATTCGGCGAACAGTTCGTGGACCTGTCGGTTGCTTTCGTTGTGTTGAGTGATCAGGCTCAGCGGCGCGCCATCGGCACGACGCAAGCGTCCGCCGCGCCAGCCCGCGACCAGGCCAGTCAGCACAGCCAGTGGCAACTGCTGGGCATCGAAGTTGAGCTGGATGCGGCCGAAGGCGCCGCAGAGTTCGCTGCCGAGAACCGATGCCGACGGTGCCGTGCTGGCCGCCAGCTCGCTCAGAAGCGGTACTCCGCACACGTGCGCCGCGCGGCGCGCATGGGGCGCCGCGCGATGGAACTCGCAGCGCCAGGCCTCGGAAGGAAAGCGCGGCTGACCGCATCGCTCGGCGTCGAACAAGAGGCCCCATTCGACCAGCGGATCTCGGGCCGAGATGCGAGCCAATGCCTCGGGGTCGACCGAATCGTCGGCGCCGGTGAAGGTCAGGTGCGACAGCAGCACAGCCTCACGCCCCGGCCAGCGCGCTCAGGCCGGTCGCCATGGCTTGCAGGTCGTATTCGGCGTCGTTGACGCGGCGGAATTCGGCGAGCAGACCCGACGGCAGCGACGCCATGCCGCCCATCGCGCCGGCCAGTGCGCCCGCCATGGTCGCGATGGAATCGGTGTCGTTGCCGATCGACGACGCCAGCGCGATGGTGCGCAGCGGGTCGCCCTTCGCGTAGGCCAGCACGCCCACCGCCGCCGGCACGGATTCGGCGGCGAGCACGGAGTTGCCCACGCGCTCTTCCATGTCGCGCAGGAAGCGGCGGTCGTCGGTGGCGTTCAGCGCGATGTCGAGTGCCATGTTCAGCCGGGTGCTCAGGCGCGGCCCGGCCACCGAGCGGGCCCGCTGGCGCGCGATGCGTTCGCCGATCGCGGCGCCCTCCAGACAGGCCGACAACACGTCGCCGAGTTCGGGCTTCACCAGTGCCTGAGCCACGCCTGCGGCAATGGCGCAGGCGGCCGAGATCGCGACATCGGTGTCGTGCGAAGGCAGGCAGGTGACGAACGCCTGCTCGCACGCGACCTCGATGCGGCCGGGGTGGATCAGGCCGCAGGGCGCGACGCGCATCGCCGCGCCGTTGGTGTTGCCCACCGTGGTCATCTTGCGCAACGAGCTGCCGATCGCGCCGACACGCGCGAGATCGTCGCCGCGGCGCAGCGCTGCCACGATGTTGGCGGTGCTCGGCCCCATGAAGCCGGCCTTCGGGCTGGTGTCGGCCCAGTCGAGCAGGCAGCGCACCCAGGCTTCTTGGTCAAGGCGACCCTGCGCTGCGATCAACGCACGGGCCAGGTAGTACATCTGGCTCGCGTCGTCGGTCACCTCGGCGCGCCGGCCGTTGTTGGCGCCGGCGAAGGTGTCGGGCGGCGGCTCGACGAACTGCATCACCAGGCCGCCGTGAGCCTGCTCGATTTCGGCGATGGTCCATTGTTCGGTCGGGGCGCCGAGGGCGTCGCCCATGCCGGCCAGGCACAGCGATGCGAGGATGCGGTCTTGCAGTGTCGGGTTCATTGAGAGGGGAGTCCGGGAGTGGGCGCCGTGGCGCCGGTAGGGTTCAGTTGAATCAGTGCCGCGGCCAGTGCGCGCCGCCGCAACTGTTCGCGGCGCTGCGCGAACAGCACCATCGCGATCACGGTGGCGGCGGGCGGGATCATGTAGACCACCTGGGTCGGGATGTGCAGCAGGCCGAGCTGCCCGGCCAGCACCGAGGCGGCGCCGAACAGCAGCGCCGCCGCCAGCGTGCCCAGCGGTCGCCGCGCACCGAGGAACACCGCGGCCAGCGCGAGAAAGCCCCGGCCGGCCGTCATGTCGGCCTGGAACAGCGTGAGGTAGCCCATGCTCAGGTAGAGCCCGCCGAGCCCCGCCAGCAGGCCGCTGAAGCCCAGCGCGAGGTATTGCAGGCGCTTCACCGGCAGACCGGCGGCGCGTGCGGCTTCGGGGTTCTCGCCCGCCGCACGCAGCCGCAGGCCCAGGCGCGTGCGCCACAGCAGCCACGCCACGATGGCCACCGCGCCGAATGCCGCATAGATCAACACATGGTGGCCGCGCCCGCCATCGCCATTGAGCAGCGCATCGAGCAGCGGCCAGCCCGCGACCCCGGGAATGTGCAGCGCAGGCAGCGCATGGCTCAGCAGCCCGGCCGTCGAGCCCTTGTCGCCGGTCAGCGTGACCATTGCGAACACGGTGACGCCGGCCGCCAGCAGGTTGATGCCGATGCCGGCGACGATCAGGTCGGCACCGAACTCGAGGTGGAAGACCGCCAGCACCAAGGCCAGGACCAGCGCGGCCGACAAGCCCGACGCCGCGCCGACCCACGGATAGACCCAGGCCGCAGCACCCGGCCACCACTGCGGTGCGAAGGCCGACCCGAGCACGCCGAAGAATGCCGCCACGAGCATCAGGCCTTCGAGGCCGACATTGATGACGCCGGCCCGCTCGGACACCAGCCCGCCTAGCGCGGCCAACAGGATGGGCGCGGTCGCGCGCAGCCAGGCCGCCAGCAGCCCGGCCGCGAACAGGCTCAGCGCCTCGCCGCTCATGTCTTGCCTCGCCTGGCAAAAGTTGGCAAGAGCCGCTCCGAGACAACCAGCAGCACGATGCAAGCCTGCAGCACCAGCACCAGCTCGCGCGGTACGTCGGACGCGCGTTCCATCGCTTGTGCCCCCGCCTTCAGGCACGCGTAGAGCAGCGCGGAGAGCGGCACCGCCGCGGGGTCGTTGCGCGCCATCAATGCGATCACCAGGCCTTCGAAACCGATGCCGGGGTTCAGGTCCACCGGCAAGCGCTTGAGCAAGGCGTTCGACACATGCAGCCCGGCCAGCCCGGCGAAGGCGCCGCCCAGCGCCATCGACAGCGCGATCGCGCGCCGCACTGGCATGCCGACCTGCGCGGCGAACGCCGGCGAATCGCCGACGGCCCGGATCTCGAAACCCGTGGTGGTGCGGTTGAGCAGCCACCACGCCGCTGCCGCCGCCAGCGGCAAGCTGAGCACGAAGGCCGTGATATTGGTACGTGCAAGCCAGGGTGTCAGCGCTGCGCCATCGGGCACGAGGGGCGACACGATCATGTTGGCGCTCGGGTCGTTGAACCAGAGCGTGATGACGAGGCGGTAGAGCTGGATCGCCACCACGTTGAGCATCAGCGTCGTGACGATCTCGTTGGCACCGAAGCGCGCCTTCAGCACGCCCGCGAGCAGACCCCAGGCGAAGCCCGTCGCCACCGCAGCGATGGCCGCGAGCAGCAGGCTCAGGCCGGGCAGGGGCGCGACCCAGGTGCTCGCCAGCGCCGCCGCGAGTGCACCGAGAAAGAACTGCCCGTCCGCCCCCATCGAGAACTGCCGCGCACGAAAGCCGAACAGCACCGCCAGGCCCAGCAGCGACAGCGTGATCGTCTCCTCGATCACCGCGCCGAAGCGCGCCATGCGCCGCACGCTGAAGCCCAGGTCGGGCGACCAGCGCACTTCAGGCAGCGCGCCGGTGAGCAGCAGGCGAAACGCGTGCAGCGGCTCGTGGCTGACCATCGCGATCAGTGCCCAGGCCAGCGCCAGCACCAGCAGCACCATCGCCAGCGTCCGCATGCGTCCCGACGTGGCGAGTCTCATGCTGTTGCCTCCGCCGGCAACGAGCTGAACGGCGCGGCCAGCGTCGCGCTGGCCCCTGCGTCGCAGGCCAGCCCGGTCATGTACAGGCCCAGCGTGCGCGGCGACACACGGCCCGCGAAATGCGCGACGAGCCGGCCTTCGTAGAGCACGGCGACACGGTCGGCCAGTGCGCCGATTTCGTCCAGGTCGGCCGAGATCAGCAGCACCGCGGCACCGGCGTCGCGCAAGGCCACCAGCGAGCGGCGCAGGCGTTGAGCCGCACCGATGTCGACCCCGCGCGTGGGCTGGCTGGCGATCAGGAAGCGAGGTTGGGCCTGCAGCTCGCGCCCGAACACGACCTTTTGCATGTTGCCGCCGCTGAGCGTGACCATGCCCACCTGCTCGTCGCGGCAACGAACCTCGTGCGAACTCATCAGCGCTCGGGCGCGCTGGCGGATGAAGCGCATGTCGAGCAGGCCGGCGTGCGACGCCGGCGGCCGGTGGTAGTCGACGGCCGCGCTGTTCTCGGCCACCGACAGGCCGACGGCCACGCCGCTGTGCAGACGGTCTTCGGGCACGCAGCCGACGCCGAGCGCGCGTGCGTGACGAACCCCACGACCCGCCAGCGGCGCACCGTCGATGCTGACGCTGCCGATGGACGGCGCGACCAGGCCGCTGAGCACGTCGGCGAGTCGGTTCTGCCCGTTGCCTTCGACGCCCGCGATGCCGAGAATCTCGCCGGCCGCAACGTCCAGCGAGATGCCCTGCAACTCGGCCCGGCCACGCGCGCGCACCATGCCCAGGCCGCGCACTTGCACCAGCGGCTCGCGCCCGCGTGCGTCGACGCGCGGCGCGCTGGCGGTGTCGACACTGCACCCGACGATCAATTCGGCCAGCTGCGCCTGCGTGTGATCTTTCGAGTGCCCGCCGCCGACCACGCGACCCGAGCGCATCACGGTGAAGCGGTCCGACACCTCGATCACCTCGCTCAGCTTGTGCGTGATCAGCACGACGGTCAGGCCGCGATCGACCATGCGGCGCAAGGACCGGAACAACTCATCGGCTTCTTGCGGCGACAACAGCGCGGTGGGCTCGTCGAGTAGCAGCACGCGCGCGCCTCGGTGCAAGGCCTTGAGAATCTCGACGCGCTGCTGCTGGCCGACCGACAGCTCGGCGACGATCGCCGTGGCGTCTGCCTCGAGGCCATGTTGGCGGGCGAGTTCGCGCGTCAGCGTCTCGGCCTGCTGCCGGTCGAAGCGCCGCAGCACGCCCCGCACCGGCTCGGCACCGAGCACGATGTTCTCGGCCACGGTCAGCGACGACACCAGTTGCAGGTGCTGCGGCACCAGCCCGATGCCGGCGGCAATCGCGTCGGCGGGCGACTTGAATCGGCAGGGCCGGCCGTCGAGCATGACCTCGCCCGCGTCGGGCGCCTCCAGCCCGTAGATCATCTTCATCACGGTGGACTTGCCCGCGCCGTTCTCGCCGACCACGGCATGCACTTCACTGGCGGGCACGTCGAACGACACGCCGTCGCTCGCCAGCACGCCGTTCGGGTAGCGCTTGACGAGCTGGCGCACCGAGAGCTGGCTGGTCATGGCTTTGTGGCCACAAAGGCGCTGGGTACGACGATATCGCCGACCACGATGCGCTGGCGAACCGCGTCCAGGTCGGCCAGCAACGCAGCGGGCGCGTTGCGCAACGCCTCGGAGCCACGCGCCAGTGAGATGCCGCCTTCCTTGAGGCCGATCGATTCGACGCTGCCGTAGCGCAGGCGGTGCTCGATGTGCGCCCCGATCGCGCGCTCGAGTGCGACGTCCACGTCCTTCATCACCGAGGTGGCGATGAAGCGTGCCTGCTCGGGGTGCGAGGCGCGATAGACCGCGTACTGGTCCGAGTCCACGCCGATCACATAGCGCTGCGCTTCTTCGGCCGCTTCGATCACACCCTGGCCGGAGGCACCCGCCGCCTGGAAGATCACGCGGGCGCCCTGGGCATACACGGCCTTGGCGATCTCCTTCGCCGCGGCCGGGTCCTTGAAGGAGTTGACGTACTGGCGCGCCACGGTGACGCCCGCATCTGCCGCCTTCGCCCCGGCTGTGAAGCCGATGATGAAGTCGTCGATCACCGGGATCTGCATCGCGCCGATCACGCCCACCTGCGCCGGCGCGCCGGCCAGCCGGGTTGCGAGCCAGCCGGCCAGATAAGCGCCTTCGTTTTGCCTGAAGAGGATCGAATGGACGTTGCTGCATTGGCAGCGGGCCGCGTCGACGGCTGCGTCGTAGACGATGAAGTGCACCTCGGGGTAGCGCGGTGCAAGCCGCTCGACCATGGGCGCAGTGGCGAAGGTGCCGGCGATGACGATGTCGAAGTCGCCGCCGTCGGCGAGGTCGGTGAGCGAGGCCTCCCAGCGGGTCGGATCGTAGCCGCCTTCGATCACCCGGGCACGAAGGTTCCAGCGCGTGCGTGCGGCCGCGATGCCGCGCGCCGCGGAGTCGTTGAAGCTCTTGTCGCCCAAGGTGCCGGCGATGAACAGTGCCACGCGCGGCGCGTTGCCGCTGGCCGCCGGTGTCGTGTCGCGCCCGGTCGCAGCGAACAGCAGCAAGCCGGCGATCACGGCGGCGCCAATGGCGCAGTTCGTCAGGACGCGTCGCAGCATGCTGTGCATCATCGCTCGTCGATCGCAAAGACGATGAACTGGTTGATCTGGTTGGGGGCGAAGTTGTCGTCGGAGGCGAGCACCAGCGTGGCACGGCCGTCCGGCAACCTCGGCCCCCACGCCGCGGCCTCGATGTTGTCGATGCGCCCGAGGCCCGCCTGGTTCAGGTCGAGGATCAGGCGCTTGGCCATCGGCGTGTAGGTTGCGCCTGTCAGCGAAGCCAAGCCGGCCACATTGGTCGCCTCATCCACCTTTGCCACATACACCCGCACCGAGAACTCGAACAGCGACTCGCCCACCTCGTGGCCGGAACGTTCGATGACGAGCAGCTTGTCGTCGCCGATGGCCAGGACCTCGCTCACGCCGTTGTCGCTGCGCCGGCGGCCACCGGTGCCCACGACTGGAATGGCATCGACGGGGTAGGCGTACTGCGCCAGCACCTGGCCATCGCGCGCGACGCGGGTGAAGCGTGCGACGGCGCCATGCTCCGGGGTCGGCACCGGCCCGTCCTCGTACAGCGGTGCCTCCATCGCCAGCCACAGCGATGCGCCGTCGGGTGCAAAGGCCAGGCCTTCCAGGCTCAGGTTGTTGCGCGAGCCCAGCTCTTGATCCTTGTGGACGGCGAGCTTCTTCGGCAGGGGCCACTGGCCCAGCAGCTCGCCACTGCGGCTGCTGCGCCGCACCCAAGGGTCCAGGCCCAGGCGGCGATCGCCTTCGCTGGACCAGACCAGTTCGCCGTTGCGCGGGTCGATCCGAATGGCCTCGCCATCGGGGACGTCGCCGCCCTGGCGCGGGTTGGGGTAGGTGCTGCCGTCAGCCTGTTTCAGCGTGATCACGTCGAGCACGTCGATGGCCTGGAAGCCCTGGCCATCGAGTGAGATTCTTGCAGTGTAGAAGCGGGCCGGCGCCTGCTCGGAGCGGTCGTCGCTGAGCAGGTACCAGGTGTCGGTGGCCGGGTCGCGGTCCATGCCCGAGATGCCACCGAAGTGCTCCAGCACGCCGGTCTTTGTCCGGTTCAGCGTGGCCGTTCCGAGCCAGGTCAGCGACGCGACGGATCGGGGTGCGGCTGCGACCGGGTCGTGCCCGGTCGCGCAACCGGCCACGATCAGGCCGGCCACGAGGCAGATCGAGAGGCATGACCTCGCCCACGCCGTTGGCGTGGCCAGCATCCGTCGATCCGCCCCGACGCTCATACCTGTGCGCGCAGCGTGAGGAAGAAGGTCCGCGGGCTGCCCAGAAAGTACCGGCCGCTGGTCAGCGGGTTCGAGGTGGTCAGTTCCGCGCCGACGCCACCCAGGTAGCGCTTGTTGAGCAGGTTGTCGACGTTGAAGGCCAGCTCGACCCCCTTGAGCGCGCCGAAGGTCGCGCCCAGCTTGTAGCTCGCCGAGACGCCGACGAGTGCATAGGCGGGCATGTACTCGCGCGGGTAGGTCAACGGCCCACCGGCAATGATGGGTTTTGCAGCCGTGCCGTTGGGCACCACGTCGTAGGTGCCGGCCGCCTTGCCGACGTACTTGACGTTGGTGGTCATGCGAAGCGCGCTCGTGGGCCGCCAGGTCACTTCGGCGAACGCGTTGTGCCGCGCTGCGCCCAGCACCGGGTCACCCGCGACGATGCCTTCGGCGGGCGTGTCTGCGGTGTAGTGGGCGTCGTTGAAGGCGTAATTCGCGTAGAAGTCGAAGGGCCCGAGGCTTGTTTGGCCTGTGAGTTCAATGCCGCGCGAGCTGATGCCGCCCTGGTTGAGGAATGTCGTGGTGGTGTCGCGCGAGAAGATGTCGCCATCGGGTTGGCCATTCTGGATCGAGATGCGGTCGCGATAGGCTATCGAGTAGACCTGCACCGCAAAGCCGCTCTTGCCGCTGATCCAGCGCACGCCGCCATCGATGTTGGTCGAGGTTTCCGGCTTGATGCCAGCATTGGGGACCGCGCTCGTGCCCTCGAACACCGTGTCGGGAATGGCGTTGAAGTTCTTCGAGCCGCTGGCGAAGATCTCGACGTTGTCGGTCAGGCGATACAGCGCCGCCACTTTCGGCAGCAAGCCCGACGAGACCGCCAGTGCACGTTCGCCCGAGAACTCGACCGGCGATCGATAAGTCTCGCTGAAGTGCTGATAGGTGACCCCGACGTCGAGCTCGACCTTGTCGTCGAACAGGTGCATGCGGTCCTGCAGGTAGGCCATCTGCGTGTGGGACTGGTACTTGCGGTCCTGCGTGATCGAGTACAGCGCGCTGTCGTCGTAGGAATAGCCAGATGTCGGATCGGTCGCGAGATACCAGTTGCGGGTCTTCGCACGGCCGATGTGTTCGTACCAGCCGCCGGCGCGCACGTCATGGATCTCGGCGAAGGTTGCGGAGATCTCGCCGAGCGTGCCGGTGCGGTTCGTCTCGTAGCCGCCCTTGCGGCGCGAGGCTTCGCGCGCGCCCCATTGGTTCACCGGGTTCATCGCGTAGCCGGCAGCAGCGGGGCAGCTTCCTGCGGTCAGCGCCGCGCTCGCACCGGCCGGCGCGGTTCCTCCCTTGATCAAGGCCCCGTTGGCATCGCGTTGGTATTGATTGGCAAAGCACTCCTGCACGGTCGCCACGGGACCGCCGCCGGGCGCCACCGCGCTGTAGACCACGCCGTTCGTCGGCACCTGCTTGTACGGCACGTAGAACCAGCCCGCGCCTTCCTGGTGATGGTAGTAGGGGTTGAGCGTCAGCTTGCCGGTCTCGCCGAAACGGACCGTTCCGTCGAGATGGGCGAACCATTCGGTGCTGTCGATGCCGCGCGTGCGCCGGTTGTTCTGATCGATGGCAGGGTTGCCCGTCCAGGCATCGGTCAGCCCGTCGGTGTTGGGATTGGTCTGGAAGTTGGCCTTGTAGAAGGGCGCGCTCAGCGCGGTCAGGGCGACCGCGTCGTAGTCGTTGTCGGACATCTTGTTGTAGCTGACCGTGCCGCGCAGCGAATTTCCGCTGCCGAAATCTTGCAGCACGCGCAGATCCGCATGGGTACGCTGGCTGCGACCGGATTGGTCGTCGGGCCAGGTCCGCACGTGGGACTGCGACGCATCGAAGTAAGCCCGCGTGCCATGGCCGAATTCACCCGTGTCGTAGCGGAAGAACTGCCGGTTGTAGCCATAGTTGCCGAGCGAGATCTCGGCCTCGCCGCCCGCCGTGCGGCTCGGGTCGCGGGTCTTGAAGTCGATGAAGCCGCCGAGTGCCTGGTTCGAAGGCGTGCCGATTTCGCCGGCAGTCTGAGACACGTCGATGCGCAACAGGTTGGCCGGATCCAGCAGACGATTGGGCAGCGTGCCGCCGTTCGAGAGGGTCGAGCCGTTGGGAATGCCGTCGACCGAGATGCCGATCTGTTCCTTGTTGAGCCCGCGCATCGACAGGCGCATCGAGAAGCTGCCGGTCAGCGCGTCGCTCGAGCTGACCTGCAGCCCGGCCACCCGATTGACCATCTTCAACGGATCCAGCCCGGCCGGCTGCTCCTGGATGGTGGCGCGGTCGACGACGCTGTTGGCGCGCGCCTCGCCCTTGCCCAACGCGCTGCCGGTGATGACCACCGCGTCGAGCTGCTGCGGGCTTGATGCCGCCGCCGCGGGCTGCGAAGCCGATGGCGAAGGCGGAGGCACCTGCGCCGCCACGATGCCGCCGTGGAGGGCAATGACGGACGCCGTCGCCGAGAGACCAACCATCTTTTTCATGCTCCGCTCCTGCTGGATGTGGGTAAAAGTCGTGCGAATGAAAATGGAAGTGAAACGTTTCAGTGAAAGTTTAACTTGATCTTTGCGACAATGGGGTGAAATTTGCGGACGACCGCGAGAAATTGCTGCCTCACGACATGAACAACAACGATGAAACCAAGACGCCACGCGTCACGCTCAAGCAAGTGGCCGAGGCGGTAGGTGTTTCGCTGGCGACGGCGTCATACGCGCTCAACCACGGCGGCTCGGTCGGCCGCGAGACGCGCGACCGCGTCATCAAAGAGGCCGAGCGCCTGGGCTACCGGCCGAATCTGAGCGCCAAGGCCATGCGCACCGGCCGCACCAGCGCGATCGGCATGGTGTTGCCGGATCTGACCAACCCGTTTTTCCCGCTGCTCGCGCAAACCGTCATCCATGCGGCGCGAGAGCAGGGCTACAGCGTTTTCCTGACCGACACGCAGGGCTCGAAGGACGCCGAGGTGCAGTCCATCGATGCATTGATACGCCGCGGGGTGGATGGCATCGTGTGGTTCCCGATCGACGATCTGCCGGACCGGCAACCCAATCTGCAAGGCGTGCCGACGATCGTTCTGGACCGCACCATCGAGGGCTTCGACAGTGTGCTGGCCGACTATGCAGCCGGCGGCCAGCTTGCAGCGAGGCATCTGGTCGAAGCAGGGCATCGACACATCGGAGTCATCGCCGGGCCGGCAGATGCAATGAGTTCGCGCCTGCGCGCACAGGCTGCGTGCGCCTACCTTGAAGCGCATGCGAATGTGGCTTGGCAAGTTGAGGCGGCATTCTCGACGGACCTCGACCCCGGGGTTGTGCAAACCCTGCTGCGCGGCAAGGCCACCGCCGTGATCGCCGGCGCCGACCTGATCGCGATCGGCGCGATCCGCGCGCTGCAGCGCGCCGGCAGGCGCGTGCCCGATGATGTATCGGTCATCGGCTTCGACAACATCGCCTGGGGCGATTTGTGCACCCCGGCACTGACCACCATCGACATGCCGGTCAGCGAAATCGGCACGGAGGCAGTCGCGATGCTGTTGCGCCGAATCAAGGCACCTGACGAGCCGCGGCGGCGCATCGTGTTCGACGTCGCGCTGGTCGAGCGCGATTCTGTCGCCGCGCCTGTTCGGGGCGCGGCGGCCCGCCGTGTCGCTGATCGCGAAGTGCGACGCTGAAGGCAACGGGCACTTCTCTGGCGCTGGCGGCTGCACGGCTGGGCCGCGAGAAAGCATTGCGGTGGTCTCGACAACGGCGTGACCTCTACCACCTATCAGGCGTCTCCGCGGCAAACGGGCAAGCGCGATCTCGACGCCCGAGACGAGGCTGAACCCCAATGTCTGACGCACCGTGAGGTGTTGTCCCTGCAGGTCGTCAATTTGTAAGCGTCTGGCGAACCCGTCTTGACGACGGGGCCGCGCTCAGTTCGACGCGTCAGGCTGCCAGCGATGCGGCAGCAGTTTGTCGAGGCGGCTGGCACGCTGAGTGGGCAGCCGCTCGAGGATGTCGCGCACGTAAGCGTTCGTGGCCATTGAGCCGCGCCGGGTGCATCACTCCACGGATGCAGCTCGCTTTTCCGTGCTGCGGCGCTTCACGCAGCCTCAGGTCTTTTCGCGCGGGCAATGATCTCGAGCGGGGAGCGATCCAGGTGGATGACGTTTCGAACCATCTGGGGATGATCGCGAAGCAGTCAGCGACGAGCTGAACCCGATTCTCTCGATGAAGAAGGTTAAACACGACAAAACGATTTCGGCTCGATGTCCATCGGCCAGTCGGCACTTCGTTCAATGAAGTAGCAGATGTTGCGCCGAGCGCAGTGTCGGTGATCACTTCACAATGGAGTTCCCATGTTCAGTTTTGCCAGCCCTGCGTCGGGCCTTCGTCGCCGCACTGTCCAGTGCGTGTGGGTCGGTGCCGCGACGCTTTTTTCGGCTGGAGCGCTGCTGCCCGTTGCAACGCAAGCCCAAGATGCCAAGCGCGAGGGTGAGGTCAGAACTGACGCAGCCCCCCGCCGTGCCACCATGGCATTCGCGGTGGCCTCCCCGACCCAGGCAGCGACGCTTCAGCTCATCGATGAGCCGATGGGCTTGGCCTGGACGGCGAGCGAGGTCGCACAAGCGGGAGCCAGCGATGCGACGAGGGTCATCAGCAAGGCTGCAGACGCGAAAGGGGGCGAATGCCGAACCCACTGCGAGGCGATCGCACGCGTGTGGCTTCGCCTGGCCGCCGTCATCCGCGCGCAGCAGGAGGGCCAGGCCCATCCGTTTGTCCTGAGCCTGCACGTCGTCCAGTCCGACGATGTCGACGCCTTCTCGGTGCCCGACGGGACCTTGGTGCTGAGCGAGGATTTCGTTCGCAGGCGACAGCTCGACGATGCCCAACTCGCCTTCGTGCTCGCGCACGAGGCTTCGCACGTCTTGCTCGAGCACGAGCGGCAGACGCTGACCGCTGCACTGTCCTTGCTGCCTCGCAACGTGTCGCGCACCGTCGACGACATCTACGTCGAGTTCGGCTTCAACATCTCCATCTTCAGGTTGCTCGAGCCGGTCATGCACCAGGCCGAGTACGAAGCGGACGAGCTCGGACTGCAGCTCGCGGCATTGGCAGGCTACGAGCCCGCGGAACAGCTCCGCTTCATGGAATCCGAAGCCGCCGGCGGGGAGCCGCATGCTGCCGTGGTCTCCACGCATCCCACGGCGAAGAGTCGGCTCGCCAGGCTGCAGACGCGGTTGCCGCTTGCCGAACGCATCTTCGAGTACGGAGTGCAGCAGCGCAAGACGACTCGCTGAGTCGTCGCGCGATCGCAGGCGACGTCGACAGCCAAGCTCGCGGCGACCGCTGTGGATCGCATGGCCATCATTGGCAGTCGGTCGCTCGGTGATCAAGGACGGCCATCTGCGGACGTTCACGAAGGATTGCTTTGCCGTCGCCTGCCTCGGCTGTCCGTCCAATCAACCCACAGCAGTTCTTCGAGGAAGCGCCGCCAGAACAATCGTGATCGGACGGTGCCTTTCTCCGATTTCTCAATAGACATCTCGGCGATAGCGGCCCGCAGCGATGAGGCCGTCCAGCGTGTCGCCCCCGAGGATCGCCGTGAGAGTGTCGTCGACACCCGACGCCATGCCCTTCATGCTGCCGCAGACGCAGATCACCGCACCTTGCGCAACCCATTCGTGCACGCTGTCCGCGGCATCGCGCAGGTGGTCCTGGACGTATGCGCGGTCTTCGCCATCGCGCGAGAAGGCCAGGTCCAGGCGACTGAGGAAGCCCGTCGCCTGCCAACGCTCGATCTCCGCCGCGCACAGCCGGTCGTGCGCGCGTTGACGTTCGCCGAACAGCAGCCAGTTGCGCCGATGGCCTGCTCGCACGCGTGCTCGCAGATGAGCACGCAACCCGGCCAGGCCGGAGCCGTTGCCGATGTAGAGGCAGGGCAGGTCCTCGATGCAGGCCTCGAAAGAGGGGTTGGGCACCAGGCGCACGGCCACGTCGCTGCCGACAGGGGCGTGGGCCGTCAGCCATCCCGATGCCAGGCCCAGACCGGCCGCGTGGCGCTCTTGCCTAACCAGCAGCTGTACCGCACCGTCTTGCGGCAGCGAGGCGATCGAGTAGCTGCGCGGCGCGATCGGCTTCAGCGAGGACGCGCAATGCTGGGCGGACGAGAACGGCGCGTTCATCGCGGGCAACTCGCTGCGCGCGACGGCCTCGCGCAGCGGGCGGCGCGTGCCCTCGTGTTCGACGATCACCTCACCATCGAGGTCGTTGCGCTGCAGGAAGTGGTCGACGGCGCCCGGCGCCTGGCGTGCCAGCACCTCCGCCAATGCACCAGGGTGCCAGGTCAGATCGGCGTCGCTGGTCAGAG
>Ga0307509_10000600_pt1 | contig 61446 bp, 59 predicted proteins | sample 10_EM_MG_FD_202245 | JGI IMG/M metagenome (GOLD analysis project Ga0307509, IMG submission 202245) | Populus trichocarpa ectomycorrhiza microbial communities from riparian zone in the Pacific Northwest, United States - 10_EM | ecosystem: Host-associated > Plants > Roots > Unclassified | place...
CCCGAACCCTCACATGGAATACCTCCCCTGCCTGCCATGCTCCCTTCCACACCTCTTCTTTCTTCCCCGGTCCCTAATCCAAAAGTTATCAGCACAAGTTACAGATCCGCGACAACCACTCCATTATGCCATGCTCGTTCTGAGGGAGCCCCCAATCTTATTAAGCTATCCATCCATTCATCCATGCACCGAGGGCCTGCCCGAGCTTACTCATCACCAATGCGTCCGCTCATGACCTCCTCAAGGAAAAGGCTATACAGTAGACTACGATGGATAGATCCATACTTTAGGATATTCCTATGATCTGTGTAGACTTATCAAACCTTCAGTAGGTGCTCTGACGAACGCAAAGAACAATATTGCCGAAGCCCTATTCCGCCATGCTACAGGTGGGCGGGGCGCAAATCCAACCTCTCGGGTATCCGGCGGTGGGGTCTCGACATTTTGGCCACCAGTTGACGGGGACTAGATTTGTGGCTGCCGGAGGGCGGTGGGGTGAGATGGCCCCATTCAAGATGAACTTGGATGATATGTTCCCCTACTGGCATGATACCTGGATCCATTGACGGAGAGCATGAAGGATAGAGCAGGAAAGTTGTCTCGGAGGATCGTCTTTCTGCAATTCTGGTATGATATCTATTTGGTTTCGGTTAAAAAAAGTCTACTTTATCTGTCGAGTAATCGGCCAACCCACCTGCCCAGGTATTTATCAATGTGGCTCACGGCAGCAAGCCGAAGAGTGCCGTACGAACACAGTACCGGTACACTTTGACATACCGGTATACAGTGGTAGTTTCTTGCTTTTTCTGATAGTATTTTTGTTTTCGTACATTTTATTTTTACATTTCTTCTTGGAACGTGCAATTTTCTACCCATACGCCTGTGCTGTAATTAGGTGTCACGGGTTCTGGTGGCAAGTGAATGCAAGTCAGGCCAGTTGTCAGTATTGGCACATCCTAGGGAGGTAGCATAGGCCACGGCAATACCGTAGGGTCCTGGACCACAAATTGCAATAGTTACAGTATTTGAAAAGGCACTAGATGCACTGCGCCGCACTGTGCTGTATTGTGTGGTGCTGATGCCTCATTTGTCGTGTGTGCTGTTAGTTGCAATTTTAGCTGGGAATTGCATTATGCCTTCGCTGGTCAACACCAAAACTATCACTCGGTTCTACCATGAGGTTTTGGGATTCAAGTTATTTAGGTCTACCGTATCCCTCCCAAGCCTTCCGCAATATTTCTATGGTGCTGGTATCATAATATACCGGCATGATATTCTTAAAGTATGACCCCCCCTGATTTCCGGCACCCCACATACTGAATGCCCCCAACCCCCCCCTCAACCTGCGATGCGGTCAGCTAATTCCAACTACACCCGCACCTTTATGGTACGGTATCATACCGCAAACCCACACTCTCTTTAGACTCTATTCTCTCAAAGATTCGACGGGGGAAAGAAGGGAAAAAAAAAGAAACGAAAAAAACATAAAAAGGTATTGCCGGTCACTGGACGAAACGTGATCAGTCGGTCATGTGGCAGTGAACGGATGACGAAATGGAGGGAGGGAGGAATCTGAGACATTGAAACGAGGAGGGGGATGCAGGGTTTGTTTGGAAATTGGGGGGTCACTCCCGCACCGTAGCGGGTGGAGTTCTTTTGTGTTACCCGTGTTGTCGTGGGGAATCGGGGTCTTCAATATCTTGGAGGTGACTTGGGTTACCGGTGGCGGTGATACCAATAATTATTATAGGGGTCTCTTTTGGGGGAGTTTGTGGGAGGCTTTGGCTCAATTATTTACGAAGGTGTTACGGATCGCTTTTCGCCTCATCGGTGGCGATCTGAAGGGCCAGCACCCATGACGCGGGGCTCTTCAATGATGCTTGTGCCCTGTTGTACCACCTTTGGACTGTGATACTGTCCGTGACTTGGAAACGGTACCGGTGGACCGTTCCTCGCCCGTCATGCCAAACCTTGAAAGGGATTGACCTCTACTTGTGGCCTCGATTCTCATGGATTGCGCGTGGCTCGCGTAGATCACATACGGGCAGAGTTTCTACTACATATCCCAGGCCCTTTAGCCTTTAATACACCACCTCTGGGCTGTTTAGCTGTTTCTAGTCTAGATGAAATTGTGGTATCCATCCACTGGTATTCGAGTGGAGGTGACCCTTAGAAGGGTACCCAGTGATTCCGACCATCACATTATGATTATTAACGTGTTTCTGCTGTGCGTGTGTAGAAATTCGGGGCTTTGGGCGCATGGCCAACTTTGCGGGGTGTTGCGGGACGAGGTCTGGAAATACATTTCCGGAAATAACCTGTGACCACAATTCGAAATGCAGAATAATAGGTTTCCCCTGTGGTAGCCTGGTTCCGAGGTGCATGGTTGCATGCTGTGTGGTGCCGTTCGTCTGATATAATTTGCTGAGGGGCTGGCTGTGGATGTCCGTGATAACACTGGGAATTCTTAATATGAATGGGTGGAATTGTCTGTAGAGGGGTGATTCCGGGCCACAAACTCGCAATACCCTGGGGATGGAGCAGAGCAGCGTTGTTTGTAGGTGCAGAATGCAAACCACAAGCTGCGCGAGTGAGTGATGGTGTTGGCATAGCATCCGGCAATAGTGCTATAGTAGCGAAAGTTCACTGCCGTACCGTGCTAAACTTGCGGCAGGCCTGGTGCCGGTGGGAGCTCGAGGTGTCACGGGGAGGATGGGGCGCCCGTGCCAAGCGAACACCAGATAAACTCACCCAATGATCCCGCCATTCGAATCCCCAGTTGGGCGGCTATCCCTAGCCCTTCCAGCATGTCGGATTGAACCGTCGGAAACTCTGAAACAAGCCCGGTATATTGCAACGGAATACCCCAGCCCACATTAATCCGATGGCGGGGGGGGGGGGATCTTGTAAAGACAGGTGTGCCGGTAGAAACATTCCATCAGTGTCAATCGTTTCGGCGGGAGATTGCACATGTAGGGGACGGCCATGGTGAGCTTAGCCAGAGCTCCCATAGCAACGGTTGCAATAGAGTTTGGCGCCAAAGACCCTTTTCAACAGTTCGAACCTTAGCAGAGGTTTGGAGGTCATGCGCAGGGCCTTCATCTGCATATGCATTCTGATTGCTGATAGAGCCGGTGCTGATTGTGCGTTGCGGTCCGCTTGACGCCCCGTGAATCAGATAGTCGGTTATCCGAGAGCACGGACTGAGTTCGAGGACAACACGTTGACACCCAGGACCAATGCCGGTGCAAATTTGTGGAAAAGGGGGCGGGAGAATGAACTGGCGGCGAGGGGTATTTATGTGGTTTGTGCTATCCAAGCGAAGGTATTGGTGAAAGATGTTGATGGTGTGCTCATGATGGCTGGGGTGGTTGGAGGTTTTAATTAAATTGGCCCGAATAAATGAATATTGATGGAAGAAACAATAAGCTTCTTTGGATGGATAGATGGATGGGATGGTATCATGGCATGGCACTGAAGCTTTAATGGGCAACCAATGGAAAGGTTATGATGACGATGGTGGTTGTAAGTTGGCCGATGGTGTTGTTGCATCTGCGACTCTGCGGTGACCTTTTCAGTGATGTTTTTGGAGCAAATAGCATTGCGAGAAGCGCTGGTATTGTAACAGAACCTTTTTCTCGGCCCATCCCGTGTGCTCGTCTATTCGTTCACATTGTATGCCAAGCTTTAGAGAAGAAATTCCACAAACTCCTCCATTAGGGAGATCTTTTGGCGGAGGAGAAAATTAGGGATGAAAATTGGGAAAGGGAGTAAGGATTATTATTATTGATTATTTTCGTCAAGCGAGTGTAAGGTTAGGCAAGAGAGGGAAGTCATAGCGACGGGGAGGGCAAGAGGGCGGAACGCTCTTTTTTCTTGTTCGTTGTCTCGCCTGCATCCTGGGCTTTGCTGTCTGTCTGTCTGTCTGTCCTTCGTGTCGCCAGAATAATCTTATTTTTTTCTTCTTTTCATTTCCTCTCTTAGTATCCGCGTCACTGGACCGGACACACTTCACCTCCATCCATCCCATCCTTCCTCCTCACCACCACCACCACCACCGCTACCGCTACCACCGCTCTTACAACACTGCTACCTCCCCCCTTCCTTCCCAATCCTATTCGCCTCGCCTCCCTTCCACCTTGAACATTCTCTCTCCCTCCCCCTCCCTTACACTTTCCCTCCATTCTATTTCTTGTTCACGGGGGTTATTCTCTTTTCTGCATTATTATCCTCGGGAGCCTCCATTTCATCTTTTGTTCTGTTCCCTAAACCTTTCAACCCTTTTTTATTTTCATCTTGCGGTTATTCGAGTGCAACGGCGAATCGTCAAGGCACCTCGCTTTTCGCCTGTTTCGTGGGTGCAAACAGCAAGAACCTCCCCCGAGCTCTTGGTCAAACGACATTTGAATTGTCACTAGAGATCTACCATGGATCGTTATGTGGTTATCCATGTGGCCACTACTTGCGATGAGCATGGCGTCTACGTAACTAAGGATTCGGCAGAGGTCATTGAGATTGGTTGGATTCTCTTGAATGCAAAATCTCTCGAAGAGGTTCGGAATTCTGGTATATCCATTCATTTCCGAGATTCCACTGCTGATCAATTTGATGGTGATTAGATCCATAGGGAGAGTGTTCTTGTGAGACCAGTCAACACTCCCATTACTCCACTGTGCAGTACGAGACCCCTCCTTCTTGGTATCGAATTCTTTCCGAGCTCCCGCTAATGGTTTTCTAATGCAGCAAGCCTCACTACGCTTACATGGGAACATGTGCGGACTGCCGGGTCATTTAGAGATGCCGTCAATCGGTTTGACACCTTTGCACAGGAATATCTAATGTCGCAGCAATTAGACTTTACCTTCGTGACCTTGGATGCTTGGGATCTCCGAGTTCAGTTACCTCGTGAAGCTAGAGATAAGGCTGTTGTCTTACCCCCGTATCTCCAACATTCCAGGACGTTTGACCTTAGGACTGAATACACCAGATGGCAATCACATCACCCGGAGTCTCTGCCCTTCGGTCCGTCCTCTCTGGCTAATATCTGTGCTGCCCTCGAAGTTGAACCTGTCCAATCATCAGCTCCGATAAAGCATAATTTGCCCTTCCACCTTCAGGCTTTGGCACCCGCTTCTCCTCGTAGAGCCATGGAAGAGGCTATCACACTGGCAAGGGTTCTGCGTGGATTGATCAAGAAATCCCAACCCCCAGAACAGCACCCTGATGTTCTAGCAAGGCCCATGGATGCCAGAGCTGATGTCAGGGCTTTTTTGAGTGAGAGGAGTAAAGTCCTTCATATGAGTGGATTGCCGCATGACACCACACAATCTGAGCTGGAGAGCTGGTTTACTCAGTATGGCGGTCGTCCGATTGCTTTTTGGACACTCAGGACCCCGGACCAGCACAAGCCAACGGGTACAGGGTTTGCTGTGTTTTCATCTCATGAAGAGGTAGTTTTTTTTTTCATTACCTTTAGCCTGTTTTTTTGTATTGTAGCGCTAGCTAATTATTCCTCATACGCAGGCCGCAGAGAGCCTTTGTATGAACGGGCGAGCGTTGAACGAGAAAGCTATTGAAGTTTCCCCTAGCAGCAGTCGAGTGCTTGACAGAGCAGCAGAGATCCTCACACCATTCCCCCCAAGTAAAAACAGACCTAGGCCTGGAGACTGGACTTGCCCATCCTGTGGATTTTCCAACTTCCAGCGAAGAACTGCTTGCTTCCGGTGCTCGTTCCCCGCTGTTCCTGCCGGACCGGGCCCGGATACCATGTTTGGCTACTCTGGCTACTCCCAGAGTATGGTTCCACCTCAACCTCCAGCCATGGGACATGGAGCAGGGCATGGGCTGCCATCTAGGACCATGCCAAACAGTGGTGGAATGGTACCCTTTAGAGCAGGGGATTGGAAGTGCGGCTCTGATGGGTGTGGGTACCACAATTTTGCCAAGAATGTTAGTTGCTTGAGGTGTGGTGCAAGTCGTGCTGGCGCAGCGGTAGTTGCCGACACAGCATTTTCATCGCCTGTGGATGGACCTACGCCTTATGGGGGAGTTGGATTGGGCGGACCAGGGCAGGGTCTTGGGGGTGCAGGGCCCGTTGGAGGTCAGTTTGGGGGAGGCGGTTTCCCTGGCCAACAATTCGGTGGTCAGCCTAGCAATTTTGGGCTGCCCTCTGGTCTTGGAGGTGGGGGTGGTGCCTTTCCTCCACTGAATACGTCTCTGGGTCCTGGAATTGGACCCAATTCTGCCGGTCCTTTCGATCAGAGGGCCGAGCAGGCTTTTTCATCTGGTGGGAATGGGCCTAATGGATTGTACGCAGGACTACCTGATGATCAGGCATTTTCGTTCCTCTCTGGCGGACTCGGCGGGCTTGGCCTCGACGATTCTAGGAGGAAGGAGATCAATGGGGGTGGGCGTTCTCCCGGTGCATAAGTTCAAAGTAGTTTACTTTTGTACAAGACGATCGGGAGTATTTTTTTTTCCGGTATTTGGATAAAAGGAGGGTTGCTTTTAGCAGGGTTTGGAGTTGGGTTGTTGGGAGCGGGTGATAAAAAACAAAACAACAAAACGAGCAAAAAAAAAGAACAGAAACCTTAATTGTGCGATGGAATGTAACGGCTGTATGGGTATGATTGAGTGAACTGAAGGGGGCAAAAAAAAGCACGGATTCGGATGGGGCATTCTTGGGTGGTGTTGGTTGGGTTGGCTACTGGCAAAGATAAAATACTTTTTCTCTTTTTGTTTCTTTTCCTTACTATTTCCCTCCCGCTTTCATCATTAGCTTCCCCCACATTGCGTGTACCTTTTTCTTCTACCTCCTGTTATTTCTTGTGCGTGTGTGCGTTCCCTTCTACCTATCATACCTACGCTCCCATCCGTGAATAATTGATTTCATACGAATAGGCGATTGGCGCAAGGTTTCCGAAAAGTGGGTGGAAAAAAAGTAGGAGAGGAGGGGGGAAACAGCACGAGGGAGAGAATATATATCACAAGAATTGTCCTGTCATGCGCGCCTTCGAGATTGATATCGAGGGGGAGAGAGGAAGGTTGATTTTTAGTATTTTGTATGGCATGGTTTGGGGAAAAGGGGGGTTTATAAAAATTGACTTTTGTTTCTTTTCTCTTTTCTCTAGGTTAGATGGGGTATAGCTTTGTTTGCATTTCTGGTTTGCCACGGGTGGGAAGGAATGGATGTGGGGGAATAATGGTTGTGAAAAGGTTAATTTTGGTCCTTTCCTCTTTACTCCATGGAGCAAAGCGTGGAACCTAGCCAATAGCTGGATGTATTGTACCTGGACGGGCTGGATGGTTTGTGTCTAAAATGTGGTAATTCGTTCGTATAGGGGCTGGGTTACTATATTGACGGGATATTGAAATTAATATGATAACCGACAAATTTTTGACGGCTGGAGGGGGTATCATATGCGCTATCCCGCCGAGCCATCTCGCCTAGATCCTAGGGGGTGGTGATGAGTCAGTCATGGGGGGTCACTCGGGGATTAGAACTGCGATTGCGACGAGAGTGAGATACTGCCGCGGTTTTAGGATTCGATATGAAGGCCGGGGTTTTCTTGGGGGATCGACATGGAGTATAATAGAGTGTGTACTTGGTAGGTAGTGTGGGGGTCTGGGGCGTGTGCGGTGTGTTTTCGGCACTCGTATCATATACATCGCCATACGCTGGACGAAGCGGGAGGTGACGTGGTGGGCTATTTGTGCGTGGGCGGTAGCGGTGGCGGCCGTAGGGAGGTGACGTTGCTAGTGTATGATACTGTCTTTGAGACGACTAGCTGGTATCATATTTAGAGGAGGGTAGGTCATGAAGTGAGATTGAGTTGCACAGTGGCATTTGTGCACTATATATGCTTACCACTGTTGTTGTATTGTTGGAAGGGGGCGTTCGTGAGTTTGGCAGTGGTGTGCGAGCAAGCCGGCAAACATCCAAGTTTGAAGGGGGGGGGGGGGGCTATGTTAGATGGGGGGGTTTGAATTTTCGAGAGTTCAGCAGAAGAAGTCCTCTTGGCGATCAATCGGTCACATTTCGAAAGGGAATTCTGTAGGTTGAATCATGGGGTGTGGTGGCTATGGGAATTACTGGCAGTTCATGAAGACTGCCTAACATACAAAATTAGGGGAAAACGAAAATTGGGGGAGGTGGGGGGGGCTAAGGTTGAAAGCTGATCTATCATTTCCCTTTGCTCTCCTCCCCCCGCCCCTCCTCCTCCGCAGGGCCAAAGTTGTAGATGGCACGATACCCCTGACCATCCCAAATATACGCATAGTCCTCTAAAGACTGTATATCTTGGTGGAAGTGCACATGCCCATCCTCCTCCTGGTATCCATATCCATTTCTATGTCCATCACTGTACCCAATGCTGTTACCACTCCCGTCAAACCCCATCCCATATCTTCCCTCCCCACCCCCATCCTCCTCCTCCTCCTTTCTCTCCTCCCCAACCCCCTCCAAAGCCTCAACCTCCCGCTCCAACGCTCGAACAATAGCCAGCGTATCCTCCCCCCGCCGCCTGGACGCGTATTCCTCGTTCCTGATCAGTGTCACAATCTTCCGGAGGGGGCCGTTGAGGATACCCTCCGCGAGGGCGCTGAGGGGAGCAGATGTGGAGGCCGGGTACAGGAGTTGTAGGAGTTGCGGTTGTCCGCCCGCGTAGGCATTTGCGGCTCGGGCTTGCAAGAGGAGGTTTTCGTAGATTTTTGTCAGAGCCTTGATGTTCCGGGTGTGCGTGTCGCGGTTTGTGGTTATGTGGGTTTGGAGGGTGGCTATGGTGGTGAGGAGAGAGGATTTTAAGGCCAGGTGTTGGGGGTGGAGGGGTTTGTTGGTGGACATCTTGTCGGTTGTGAATGTTTCTTTCTTTCTTTTTTTCTTTGCTTTTGGTATTGTTTTTTTGGTGGGGGTAGTGTTGTGGCGGTTTGTGGGGTGGGTAGGTAGGCAGGTAGGTGTGATAAGTGGTGTATTGCTGTGGGGGATGGAGAAATGTGGGATTTATGTGCTGTGTGGGAAGGTGGCTTTTTGTTTCCTTCGAATATTCAAGGCGCGAAATGCTTTTTTTGAGGTGATTTATCGTGAGGCTTGCTATTCTGGGGCGAATTTCGAGAGACGGAGTCGTGGATAGGTAGATGTATCTCGCTGTGAAGGCTCAATGTGGATTGACCAGTGCGGAATTTGAGTTTCGAAAGCAACGGTTAGGCCTGATCCGCCAATGCGTATTCCCGAAATTCTCCTAGGATAATATTATTATGGTGCGTACTAGCGCATCCGGTTCACCCAGGGGACGAGCCATGCCACAAGTTGTCTTTGAAGTACTCCTCCTGTATCATTACTATACCTGATTTGGTCAGAATTCCCTCTGTTGAATCATTACCCTGACGAGTCCGCGCCTTGCAAAAAAACGAGACCGTAATATATCTCCGTTTGTGGCTTGTCCGGTTTTCTTCTAGAATTTGTTATGGCTTACTGTATCGTACAGGCTCGGCGGCTTAACCATCACGGGCTGCTACGATCAAATGTGTCTTGCGATATATTGGTGAGATGCCATCACTTGTTTTCTCGATCACAACTTATCACTCATATACGGCTAGCGAGGTATTAAGTTGGAAGGATTGCTGGTGCCGCTCAGGATTAAGGAGTGATTAGGAGTTTATAAAGAGAATTGCTCGTGTTAAGAGAGGGCGGTATATGTACTCTGGATGAAACTGCTTACGGTGCCCTGTATGTGGAGATTTCTCTTAGGCTCACTATGGTAGCTTATCACTCGATCTTGGGCTTGTTCAGTGCCTCGCGCGTAAAGCTCCCCCCCCCAGGCGGTGGTTGTGGTGCTGTATATCCGTTTTGTTGGCCGGGTGGCGTGCTTGCGTCAGAATCTGGGGATTACGCTGGGGGGATGTATCATATATTCAGAAAGAGAGAGGGCACGCACCAAGGCTCCTCCCATTTGGAAAAACTCTTTTTTTGGGGGGGGGGGGGGAATTGGGTAGGGTTATTGGGGATGGGACTGTTTTGCATCACATAGATCACTTTTTATTTAAGCTAATTTTAGCAACAACCGCTCTCGAGATATATCATACTTTGGGATCGTTTAGGATTAATTTTGGAAACCATTTAGGGTGAGTTTGCTTGTAAATTCTAGATCTAAAGTGGGATATAGTTGAGCTGGTATAATAGCAGGAAATGGCCATGAAGAGGTAAGTGGAAAAAATTCGAGCTAGTTCATGAATAAAGTATGCAAGATCTATTTACATAATATCATCACAAGCTCTAGCCAAAAAGAGCCATAGATATTACGAAAATGAGGGAGGGGAATTAAAACGAGGAGGGAGAACAATTTTCACCCCTCACAACAACCACAATTACAGCCACCACCAACACCACCAAGAAATCAAAGCTCCAAAACCTCCCCCTCCTCCAAACGCTCAACCTTAGCCTCAGGATCCTCCGGATTCCCCCACCAGGTGATTTCAACCCCCACCAACTGCGCCTGCCTCGCAAGCTCCACCAAATACCCCCTCAACCCCTCCGCCTCCTCCAAAACATTATCCAAAAATTTCAACGTGTCCTCCTCCCACTTCTGAAAGCCCAAACTCTCCTCATCCAGCCCGTCAGAGACGGACCGGAGAGGACCCTGCGCCAGGCTGTCCGCCTCATCCAGCAGCATCCTCGATTCCTCAGAGTACTGCTCCGTGTTCAGCCTCAGAAGGTCCTCTGCGCAATCCCGCGTGTTGAGGATACGGTCTATCATGGCGCTTCTGCCCAGTTCGAGGTTTTCCTTTGCCAGTTGGTGGCGGATTCGTCCGGCGTTGAGTTTGCGGATGAGGGAGAAGGAGGTTTCGTTGATGCGGTGGCGGCGGGAGGCGGCGGTGTTGAAGGCTCTTGTCATTGTGGCTTGGAGGACGCGGTGTTTGTAGCCTGTTAGTTTGGTTTGGGAGGTAGGCATTGCTTTTTTTTTGTTTGGGGGGGGGGGTTGTGCTGGTTTGGGGGTTTTGGATTGTTTACTTTGAGGGGTGGGATTATTTTTGCTAGGTGTAGTAGTCAGGAAGTTGAAAGGTAAGGGAGTGACTGTGGTGAAAATACTTGTTTTAATTAGGGGTGAGCTTTAGCGGGTTGAATTCGAGATTCAAGCTGTGGAGTTTTTTAAGGGAGAGAGACTGTGACTTAGAAAAAGTTGAAGTGCAGATGGCTTGAGACAAGCCTGAGGTATATGACCCTAATTTCAAGTCTAGGTTAAGCTTGAAAGTTCTCAGCACACTAGCCTGCCTTAGATAACTTTTTTTTTTTGCTTTTATTGGGAGGGGGGGGGGTTCCAGTTGAGCATGGTAACTGGATCTGCTTCGGGGTCCGGAAGACCAGATTATTCCCTGGAGGAATGAATCTAGTATAGATTATTTCTAGGGAATACCAGCAGCTTCTCCGGGAGCTAAGAATCCCCTTCCCCCTCGCAAATTCTTCACAAGCGGTGGGCAAGTGCGGCCGTCATGAGGTCTCACTCGAAGACAATCATAGCTGGGGTGGGTAACGGAGTGCTTTGTTGCTTATTTCTATTCTACTTTTTTGCTACATCTGCGGGAGGCTCCCATAATTCTTCATGTGCTAAGCTGTCTGTATACGTTCTTATGACTTATGATAGCTCCTGGTCCGAGTGGTAAGGCAGATGGAGAGATCTGGCTTCGTTAAGTTGAAGCGGACGTTCGTATGGGCTAGTGCGAACTAGGCCAAATGGGGTAGGAGCAGATACCTCTCGAGTGTTGGTGTTTACTCCCATTGGTATTGGTACACTGTAATTTTTCTGCTTATTGAGGTGTTTTGCGCCTGAATTCTCCTTCCTTGCTTTCGGCGAGCCTTTCTGGGGTTGCGGTGTTTCGACGGGGGTGTGAGAGTGTATTCCCGGTAATTAAGAAAGAGGGGATAATGTTGGGTAGTGCGGATATGACAGCATCCTTATAAGTTTGTCCAAACATACTTTTGGCCCCACAGGGACAGTGCATAATAGACTAGTACTACCTCGCTTTACTAAGAAAAAAGGCTATGCATACAAGGCAACAGATAGGGAGAGGGGCAACAGCTGCCTTCCCAAGGTAAAAGAAGAAAAAGATTTTTTTTTTCTTTTCTTTCTACTCCTATTTCTATATCTACTTCTATTATTTTTTTCATTTTTTTTTTTCATATTTCTTTCTTTGCCAACCCCCCGCCCCATTCGCTTCTGCTACCCGCCGATCGCCAACCTTTAAGGTCTAGAGTCGGATTCTACCACCTCGTAGCAGGATTGATAAACCCCACAGCCCTATTGATGAGGGCCAAGTTCTTCAATCTCCCAGTCCCCATAGGGCAGGATTTTTTAATTCTCCTGCCCTACATGACGGATCGTTCAATAATAACTGATTTTCAGCGTGGATTGAACTCCTGAGCTCCCGCTAATTGCGACAGGAGTGTTAACCACTGCGCCAGCTAGGTATTTCATGAAACGTAAACTTGGGAACTAATATTTATCCTTACTGGGAGCCCGATTTGGGATTTTAATGGGTGTGGGCAGTGTCTCTCCTCCCGAGTTACTGGTAGATTCCAATGGAGGTGCTTCTTAGACCCTGAGGTTGGCGATCGGCGGTGTAGCAGAAAAGGAATTATTATTTTTGTTTCCTTCGTCTTGGAGAAGTAGCTGTAGGTCCTGGAAGCTCTAGGAATTTTAGCTATTTCCGCTCGCTCCCGCATTTTATGATCTCCCTGTTTATTACTTTGTAAACGGTTTTTTTCTTCAGCAAAGTGAGGTATAGATAGTGCATGGTGAAAGGCATTCGAAGCTAACGACACAGTGTCAACTCGGCACCCCAGCATCTGATCAGGTAGCTCTCTTAAAATCGTAGTGCGGTGCGTAGGTAGGTGATTTATGTCTTTGCGCAAAGTTTGATTTCAGTGTCCTTTTCTGGTTTGTTCCAGAGATCACTCAGATTGGGAGATGGTAATTTATCATAGCTTATCACTCGGTTGAATCCAACCTGGCCTACTTCTGCTGGAGTAAGATAGAGAAGCCCGCTTCGGTTTTTTCTTTGGAAACAATCAACTGACTTAACACCCTCAAAATCGGGCTTTTACGGGACCCCAATCGCAGGACACGAGTATGCGTGAAGACCAATCTAAAGGCCTACCGCCCAACATCCCTGGTACCGTAAGGCCTCGAATAATCGGACCCCGTGCTAGGACGCCGGAGTTTCCTCTCTTAGTGAGGCCTGGCGTTTTTTTCTTTTGTTTGTCTCGGGGCAGATTTTTAGTGCTTTCGCCCCTTTTCTATGGGCGAAATTTCGGACAATAATACTAGCACATGGTCCGATTGTCGAGTTTTTACGGTGGTAGTAATAGTTGCGGAATCCCCCTACATCGCGCTAGATATCCGCTAGCGATACCAGCGCTAAACCGACATTACTGTCTAGCTACAGAAGGCGACCCGGAAACATGGCCCCGTTGAAACCTCCACAGATATCATCCCACTCACGGCCACTTCTCTATCAAGGCATCAGCCCTCCTCGTGGAACTTACATCGGCCATAATATGCGCTACTGCACTGCTCTCAATATGTCAGGAGCGAAGGCAACACCCGGCGGCGCTCCGTTTGAGTACTCTTCTGCCGACAAACTGCGATAAAGAGCCCGAAACCTAAACGGGGTGCTATCGCCACGAAGGAATACGGAAGGGGTAGATACAAGCAACAGCTAGAGAACCGCTAACTGAACTTGAGCCGAGGAGGACGGGACAGCGGGTAGTTCCCGCAGCAGACTCCCTATAGTACGTTGATCAGATTCGCAAATTTCCTTGGGCTTCCTTGCGCTCCGTTGGTTTTCTTTGTCTGTCGAGTCCTAGTTGGGACTACGATGGGCGGATTTTATTGTTTTCCGCATTCTCCTATTTCTCGTGGGTGTTCTTCTTTCTTTTCTTTGTTAGCGCTTTGTTGCTCTCTGTCCTCGCTTCCTTCGATGGCGTAGGGAGGGAGAGGGGTGCTGGGAAGCTTGTGCAGGTCTTCATGAGTAAATAAGTAAATGGTCGGCTTTTCCTTTTGGTGTCATTCGTTCTTTTTTATTTTCTCCTCCGCCAAATGAGCTCCTATCGGACAGCCATGATCGAGGTCTACTGGGATTGTTTCTTTATGCGCTTGGCAGTGCGCTCCTTTGCGAGTGATTTTATGTGATACACAGGAAGGGTGAGCTGCATTGAGTCTCACCCACGAGCAACCATCGATACGATTTGGGTTGGCCGGGTACGCTATAAGCTACATACTGTTAATGTTAAACACTGCATGCAGCTTTTCCTATGTATCTAGATACGCACGGGATGGACTCGAAATTTTGGTCAGTTCTCAATTACTGTTACGGGTATGGTCTACTGCTTCCTAGGAGGAGGAGACAGGGGAGATTGTTGTTTAAAATTAAGAACTTTAACGGTACATGATTCAGCCGGTAAAAAAAAACTCGAACGAGTTTTGTAATAACAGCCCTTGTGATACATGAGTGGGGAAGACCGGAAAGGAAAAAAGTATCCCCACGTTCGTAGCGAAATTCTTGGCTTTTAAGCAACCAACCGAGCACCCTAAACAGTTTATTCAAAAATCAAAGAATAATTATAAAAACAAACATGGAGTGAGAAATTGAACACTCTGGATATAGCGAAAGACTAGGAAACAATTTTTGTTCACACAATTGACGTAGTGGTAGATCTTGATAGCTATGTTTTAACCAAGACTTTAGTAAATAACCACTCCGACTATTGCTACTCTCCCTAGTCTTTCTCCTCTAGCAGCAGCGGTAGCAATCCTTTCAGGCCTTGAGGGGGACATGTTAGTGGGCTGCAAGCTCTTGGGGCCTCCCTGGAAGCTCAGCGTTGACGTGTTAGCAATGGTCAATTGTAGGAGCGACTATCACTTTAACTATTTGAATTCTAAAGATTGCATACCACCCTCCTTCTAGTCAGAACGGACTCCCAAGCAGCCCGGAGAGAAAGTCCTTATGAGAAACAGCCTCCCTATTACTGCCTGTAGCTTTATATATTAAGTTGTGGGATGGTGGGGGGGGTATTGTGTTGGTCAGAAAAAAGGGAAATTTTTGCCCCCTCTACGAACGATGGGATACTATCGCGCGAGGAAGGTGTTTTCTTCTTCTCCCTTCCCTTTTTTGTTTGTTCCGAGTAATATTTTATTTAGTAACTATTTTTGGTTAGGCCTGATTTCCGAGAATGATTAAAAGTACTAAAGCTGGACTGTTAGATTTCATAACAGCACAGCACCACCGGGGGTGAAAAAATAAAGATAAAAATTAAAAAAACTGGAAACAGTACAAATTAAGAAGCCCGGCCAATCCCCCACCACTTACTCAATCAATCACAATAGGATCCGTAGTGCTAGTTCCTCTCAGGAGCACTTGCCAACCAGGCTCCTCGCCGAGAATCATGCTGGCCATCAACCTAGCATTCGCAACCCTCTCGACAACCGGAATGGCATTTCTCAGGCCGGCACAATTGCAAAAGTACATAAGCGAGTTAAAGTTTGGTGCCGACTGCTCGTCCGTCATATTCATGATCACCCGTAAAAGGGTGTTGGAAATGTCTTGGGTAACCTGAAGCAAGGCCTGGCCTTGATCTTGCATGTCGACCTCGTCCTCTTCTGTAACTGTCATTCTGAGTTCTGGGCGGGGATTGCTGGTCGGGTCGCCCATGTAGAAGGCATAGAGGGTTGGGCCGTACACTTGCTCGTACTCTCTGAACTTACTGAGGATGGCGTCTTGCTTGGCTACCATTGCGGGAAGTATTTTGAGCATTTTCTCTAGGAGCTCCTGGTTGGGCCCGCCTTGGAAATAAGCCTCTTGGGGGATCGGTGCTGAATTTTGTGGTCCAGCGGGCACTCCGGTTGGTGTAGGAGGCTTTGGTGGCGCGGGGGGGGTACCGGGCTGGTGCTGTTGCGATCCCGGGGTCGGTTCCAAGGGAAAATAGCCAAGGTATGGGTAATCAGTGTTTCTGTCTGCGAGCTTAGAGGAGCTTGATCCTGCACTAGCCGAATTGTTTCCACGGCGCGTATCAACCACCCTTTTAGCACCAATGCATGAACTACCGGCCTGAGTCTCCGGAGGCATAAGACGACCTTTTTTGGCAGGGGGGTTTCCAGCTGAGCTATTGGAAACAACACGTTTTCTCTGCCTCTTACAAGTAACGGGCGCCGGAACAGAGCTCTTGGCACCAGGCTGGGCTACGGCTGGGGTTCCAGCTTGCATTGGATTGACCCCGGATATACCAGAAACCTGAGCTTGGTTGTTGGCAGCACTTACCGGAACATGTCGTCCGGATGAAAGCAGGCGAAGATCATACCGGGGAGTCGTAGCTACTACCTCATCAGGAACATACCGGTTACCTCGAAGGCGCTCTGTAGGTGCAGCGGACTGTAGCGGGAAGGGTTGATGCTCCGATAAACGGTCCTGATGTTGAACGGGTGCGGGGGAACCTTGATTGTTAGCCCAGGAGCCAGGTTGATTTTCGGAGAAACTTCTCAACAAAGCCTGTTGTTGGGCTAGGGAGTTAGTATTAGTGCCGTGCTGGACTGATGCCAATGGTAGAGGTGCAGTTATTGAGTGCTCCTGAGTGACTGCAGGAGTGGCAATTGGTAAGCTTTGCTGATCAAGTTCGTTATTGCTGCTCCCTGAACCTCTATTCAGACATGTGGTAACAGTACTTTGAGGGATGGACCCAGAAGGACCGGTGTTAGTAGAAGCGGTGTGTAATTGCACCTGATCAGCTATATTGGGCCCGAAGACTTGAGCTTGATTGCTAATTCGCTGGCGCATGTGTGCAGATATACCCTTCGGAGTTTGGGCCCAAGCCCGGCTTGCGAACTGGTCGGGAATACTCACTGTTCCACCAAATTGTTGCCCAAGACTTTGTTGGGGTAGTTGAAGCTCTCGGTAGCCTATAATCGGTCGATAAGTGGGCAGGGTTCTAGCGGGGACAAAGCAAAAATCCATGTTATTCAAACCGTTGCCGGGCTGCTGCGGGGGAGGTAGAAATTGACCAACACCCTGCTGGGCTGAAATCCGGTTCTGAGGAAATGATGCTCCCAGAGCGCCATGACTTGGTCCTGATACAGCAGGGACAGGAGCGATTAAAATTCGTTGTCGATTGCCCGAATTGATAGGGCCCTCTCTCACTTGACTAATAGAATTATTAGCATTATAGTTCTGAGCTACCTCTACACAAGTCTGGGTTAACTCTTACCTGGTAGATAAAGCCCGAACTCCAAAAATATTATTATCGGAAGGGGGGTCATTCACTGATAGACCTGCAATACCACAATTCTGATAACTTGCAGTTTCATTTTGCATCTCATTGGAAGATCGAGCACCAGAAACCTGAAATTGCCTGCTATCTAGAATCACGCCAGGCGATTGGGGAACTCCAAAGCCTCGATAATGGCTCGGGGTAGGTGCTCCATATGTTGCGCTTCTGTATGATTGTGGCATTTGGCGTTCTGGGGTGCTCCAGGTGCTCCCGGCTCGGTCAGGTGCTGGTCCAGAAGTCCCAGGTACTCTAGACTGAAGACCAGCAACTTTACATAGTCTGCTGGCATCCGCAGCTCCCGTAGAGGGATGGGGTTGATTTTGGTATGAAAGGCCAACGTTAAGGGATGGAGTGATTGGTTGTGCAAAACACCTTCCAACCTTTCTTGGCGTTTCAAAATCTGCCGGTCCTTTATTGATAAAAATCCACTTTTTCGGGCCCCCGCTCGACATGGATGGATTTCCAGTGTTTTGAGATTTTCTGTTAGGTTGCATAACAGAAGCGGTACTCCCAGTATCTGTTGTGTTGGAAGAGCCATTTTTGGGAACATTCTGGGAAGCATCAATTCTTTGCTGGTTTTGAACTCCTCTGTATAAGGTGCCCGCAATCAACCCCTCATTATACAAATTGGTACCCGACCCCGTGGCTATCCCCGGATGATAACTACTCGCTCTTGGTGCACCAACAGCAGAAGTGGCAGATGGGGCAAAGGAATCCTGCGCCAACAACGCAGGATCAATCCTCGATTCAAAGTCGATTGTCTCCTCTATCGAGTTACCCATGTGACCCTGTTGCGGCAAAGGGGAATATTGATTCTGAGGTGTGGCTCCGGGGTGTCCTCCGGGGTATGAAGACGCCTCCCTATTTACATTAGCTCTATTTTGATTCATACCAAGACGCTGATTAGACGCCAGTCCCCTGAAGCTATCTGAGTTCAGATTATATGATTAGACTGATATTTTTTATTAGGATTGCATAGAGTGTGATTGCTTCCCACCTGGTGTCAGAACAGACCAGTTATTTAGCCCAACGAAAACAGGCCGAGAAGTGTTGTGAGTAATCCCGTCAGTTGCCGTCCTAGTCCTCCGCTTCGGGACTTTGTCCCCGGGCCCGTCATCCATAGTGACCTTTTATTCAGGCAGCCCTGTGAGGGTGTATGTGTGAGCTCAAGAGCAAAATATGAACGAGATGCATAAGATTAAGATGTCTCACCTAATACCCTTGCGGAAGGGTTGATTAAGGTTGTTTGTTGGTCTGGTTGGAGTGGATGAAGGAAGGAAGGTGGAGTGGACGAAGGAAGGTGGAGTGTGTGTGGGTGGTGGATGGTAGATATATGATATAGTGGGTCCCCCACCGTGTGGCAATCCCTTAAGGACCGCGACTGTTCGTGGGTCCCAGTGTACTGTTAACCCCGAGGGCTTGAAGTCACACCGCTTGAAGTAGGGGAAATGCCAATATAACCTTATCCTGAAATGACCCTCTTTAGACCTCCCTCAGGTAGTGAATTCGACCACGGGCGATAGGAGCTAGGGTGTTCTAACCACGGCTTATACGAACCCTGTGGATAAATTTTCTGCTTCATCATCCCCACACATCGTCGAAAACGCCAAAATACTACCTATAGCACTTTTGTATACCCAGAAAAGTGGAAAGAAATACTAATCAGGCCCGCTCCATGTCATATCTACCATGGAACGCTGGGCCATCGACAACCGACAGAACATCTAGAGTGACACATCACCAACTATCACTCGTCGACAACGAGAGAAAAGCGATTCGGGAAGACAAAGCTCTTGAGGGGAGGTTATCGTCACGGGTGGGTTTGGGGCATATTGGATAAGCGCCCTTTTGTTATCACTGAATTTCGGGGGGTGACGGGCTGTCATACCTAAAAGACACCCCGCAAGTCTTGATTACCGGTGCCATATCGTACCAATTTCCCTCTCTAGCCCTCAATCGTTTCTCGACCAGTCTCCTGAGAAATGTTTACCCAGGTGCGCGGATTAATAAAAATCCAGTGATATTTAACAGTAGTTCCCTCCATAGATTCCATGCATCTACCTGTTATCATTAGCATTGTATCTGGCAACCAGTACTCGCAATGTCGAAGCATTTTTAAACGACTGCTATTGCATATCATCCAAATCCAAACACGGAGGCCAAATTTTGATGTTATGCAATAGCAGTCTTTTAAACGCTTCAACATTGCGAGTAGGCGACCATCCACCTTTAGTACCCTATGTCGCCATTGCATTGGCTCGCTTCCGTGTCCAGCCGAGTGACCTGCCGGTAATAGATACCTGGCTTTTAGTGATCAAATTAGGCTTTATTAAACTGCCATGCATTACTCTTATTCTACAAACTCCCATGCAGCACAATGTACCACCGCACAAATACGTTTATTTTTATACCTGAACAAGGATAGCGAGGGCAACAGTTTTCTGTATTTCGGCCTTCTAATTAATCCACCCAGAACTACGAACACTATCTATTTATCTCTTCTAGCGATCTTGTTGAGGAAACCTTCAAGCACAGACCTCTTCAGCCCCTGAGATTCGTCCACGCCGTCAATCAGCCCCTGAACCATTGTGATACTCTCAGATTCGTAACGCCTATAATGATCTTCAAGCTTTAACTCAAGATAAAGGTCCTTGACCTTCTTCTCCGCAGCTGCATTCTTTTGACCATAGTTGTCCTCCAAAAGTTTTCTCTGCTCAGGAGTCACAACTTGAAGTGCCTTGTTTACCAACCACCCACACTTGTTATCCATGATGTCGGTACCGATCTTGCCAATGTATTCGGGATCACCGTAACAGTCGAGAAAATCATCCTGAACCTGGAAGTATTCGCCGAGAGGAATAAGGACATCGCAAGCACGGGTTAGGTTATCCGGGGTAGCAATTCCAGCCTGATGCATGGCAAGAGCAACTGGAAGATAAAAGGAGTAGAAAGCGGTCTTGTAGCGAACGATGAAGTAGTACTTGTCGTAGTTAAAGAGATTCAGGTCAATACTATCTTCGGGGGATGCAAGAAGGTCTACAAGCTGACCAAGTTCGGTTTTCCAGGTGACCTAGAAAAGTCTTAGCATTATCGAGAATCAAAAGGCAGGGATGGTTGTTCACATCATGGAAAAGCTCAACAAGGTCGATGTAGTAGTCGGTTCCTTTAAAGTATTTCTTCAGAAGAACGTAGATAGACGATTCGAGGAGGAACGAGTCATTGATAGCAACGTTCCCAACACCTTCCTAAAAGTTCATGTGAGATCTTGACATGGGACTATGATAAACGCTAGGCCATTACCATCAGGTACCAGCAGGGGGAGCCCCGGCGTGTTTTCGAACTATCCATGATGTCATCGGCAACGAGGAACATTCCTTGAAGCTAGAATGGAAAGTGGTTATTTCAAATGTCAACCCAGAATCGGAACAAACAACCAACCAGTTCAGTACACCATCCGAGAATTGCACTAAGTTTGTATTCTGCGAGACTAAGGGTCTCTTTGCCAACGAGGAGGCGGTAAGTGTCTGGAACAGTCATTCCACGATTGTACTTTCCGCCAAGGGTGTTGTGGAGAAAGTTCTTGAGCAAGCATGGAATTAGCAATTCAAGTCATTCAGTTGATCAACAGCAAAAACGGTGAGATTGACAGAAAAGTTGAACGGGGCATGAAAAAAAAAGGGGGGGGGGGTATAACAAACCCTCTCGATCCATTGAACGGCATTCTCAGAAATCTGAGTCTTCTTAACCTCAGCAATCAATTCAGGGACAACGACACTAGTGAAGACTTCTTCGAATTGCGCACGTGTTGTAGCCATGTTTGTATCGAGTCTAAAGGTTCCAAGGGGGAAAGTGTTGAAAGGGGGATAGAGGCCGTGGAGGTAGTAAACGCTATGGCAACTGGCGAAAGGGAATTGATTGTCTTCGGGTGGAAGTTTACCAACTACTTCGTCGATGGAATGGTAGAATTTGGAGGGAACTTTATAGCTTTTATGTGAACAGGGGAGAAGGAAACGAAAGCGAAGGAGGTCGGAGAGAAAGGGGGTAGAAATAGGGTGGTATGGCGGCAAGGAAGCAAGGGAAGGAGGAGGAGTGGCAGTGGCGGTAGTGGCAGGTAGAGTGTTCCACCGGCTCTTGTGGCGGAGAAGTAAGGGGAGCAGGGAGAAGGGCAGGATGGAGCGGGGCCCAGCAGCACCGGCACTTGGGCTGGTGAAAGGGCCATTGCTAAAAATGCGCAGACGGTGACTGGTGCTACCGCTATCTTGATTGAAATGGCTGTTCCCACCCCTACGCACTCCGCGATGCTGAGAATTCCCCTGTGCTTGCACGAACTGGCGGAGCAGCACCATGAGCCTGGGAGCCAACCGGCTGCCGGGGTCAGGGGGAAAAGGGGAAGGAAAAAACAAAAACAGAGTGCCGTAAAATGTAAAATCTCGGGAAATCCAATATCCCAGGGCCCTGTAATCTCCGGATTCATAGGCAAGAACTCCTCAGAAGGATTAGCCTTTCCTAACACAGTATAGGATCAGCCCTCAAGACTTTTTTGGATCTCATTAACTCGTATTCGCAATTCTGTTAATTTGCCAAAACTAAACCTATCCTGGGCTGATGGGCTGATTCCCGCTGATCACCCGATAGTGGATTCACAAGATTCCGCCTGTGTTTGCTTCGATCAGAGGAGGCGCCAACGTTGGAGGGGGCACGTGATAAAGTGGTGTCTAGACCAGCAACTCACCCCCCCCCCCCCCATCATACCTTAAGTTAAACCTAACAAACTCTCCGACGATATCATACTTTCTCTCCAGCACCAACCCAACCTCACTCTTGACGAGAATTGTTGAGAAGAATTCAGGAAAAGTGTCCACTAATCTGGCCCTCTTTACCCGTATCCTGCCAGCATTCATCACCCTACCACTGCAGGGCCAGCCCATAGCGAATCACATCAAAGGAGAGGACTCTGGAGCCGGTGCTAGGTTAGGGCAGCACATAAAAAATAAAAAAAAGGAGAGAAGGAAAAAAGGCCTGTGTGTTGCCATCCAAGGGAAATGCAATAGGTGAGCAAACTGATATCATAGAATAGAAATACTCTATCTTATTTTGTGTGGAACTCTGTGTCATAACATTGTCATGCAAACGAGAAATCATCAGAACAATCGCACATTCTTGTTCTCGGCACTTCTTCTCCACCCCGCAATTGATTCTGACAGGACCCTGCAGGAACGGGCTTGCATATCGATAAGCCTAACTCCAAACACCCCCGCCACGCAGCACAGCCCCTGTCACTCATTTGCTGCGTTGTTTGCCAAACTGAATACTCGTACACATCAGTCAATCAACAATCCTTCACGCCAACCGACCTCATCTCCGATTGCGACACCCAAAGTCTTAGTCTGCCATGGCGACAGAAGTTCCGGATCCACACCAACTACACGCGGCTCTGCAGACGGCAGTGCTAAAATGTTCCGAACGATGCCTTTACCAGGCAGCCAAATGGTGAGCCGTATCCAATCTAGCCTGTACTCCCCCAGCTCTCACTAACGCCCAAGTTCAGGGCAGCAGAGGCCTTAACGTCTATGCCACCCCTTGTTCCACAAAATGATACGCCCCTCCCGCAAACCTACCTTCACCCTACCTCCTCCTATGAGAAAGAAGCTATATTGCAAGCAGGCGAGCTCCCAATATACTTATTATCGAAATCCTACTTTGATGTTCACGAATATGACCGTTCCTCGGCAGTTTTGGCGAACTGCAAGTCGTCCAAGTCACGCTTCCTGCACCTTTACGCGCAATACATTGCCGGTGAGAAACGCCGCGATGAGGAGAGTGAGATGATATTGGGGCCTCTGGATACTGCAGCTACACAAAATCGTGAAGTGCAGAGTATCCTATCAGGTCTAGAAGCAATATTCACGGAGAAGGGGGACGATCTCAACGAGGACGATTCCTGGCTATTATATCTCTACGGAATCGTATTGTTGAAGCAAAAGAACGAGGACGAAGCTCGGGCATCATTTGTCAAGAGCGTAAATTTATACCCATACAACTGGTCAGCCTGGCTAGAGTTGGGCTCAACACTAGGAAACCTCGGAGATGTTCGTGTTGATGTCCCACCCTCGGAAATTTATATATCTAACAAAAGAAACAGCTAAACAACATCCTCCAATCCCTCCCAAACAACATAATGACAAACATCTTTGTCCTCTACTCGAACCAAGAACTATACCAAACCTCCGACCCAGTACACGCACAACTAGCCGACCTTCAAACCATCTTCCCTACCTCCGCCTTCCTGAAAACCCAACGTGCACTTCTTTACTACCATGCCCGGGAATTCGACGAAGCAGAGGCAATCTTCGACTCGATCGTGAAAGCAGATCCACACCGCCTCGACTGTCTGGATCACTACTCCAACATCCTGTACGTAATGGAACGAAGGCCAAAACTTGGCTTCATAGCTCAACTCGCGAGCGCAACTGATAAATTCCGGCCGGAAACCTGCTGCGTAGTAGGCAACTACTACTCTCTCAAGAGCGAGCACGAAAAGGCCGTGATGTACTTCCGTCGCGCGCTAACCCTCGACCGGGGCTTCCTCAGCGCATGGACATTGATGGGACACGAGTATGTTGAAATGAAGAATACACACGCTGCTATAGAAGCATATCGCCGCGCCGTCGGTACCTTTCCCCCCTTCTCATCTCCCAAGTAAGGCCTACCTAACCCAAGCATAAAAGACGTAAACCGCAAAGACTACCGTGCCTGGTACGGCCTTGGTCTCTCCTACGAGGTTCTAGAAATGCACTACTACGCCCTCTTCTACTTTCAACGCGCTGCTAGTCTCCGCCCCTACGATCCGCAAATGTGGCAAGCAATGGGCAGCTGCTTCGACCGAATGAACCGTCCCAGCGAAGCCATAAAAGCCTACAAACGCGCCCTCATATCCCCGACAAACACATCCCCGGATACGGCAGTTCTCTTGCAGATTGGGCTCATGTTTGAAAAACTGAATAATCAGAAGGAGGCCGCTAGGTGGATGGAGATGTGCCTCAAAGAGGAGGATGAGAATTCCGGTGTTACGCAGGCGACGAGTAAAGCTAGGATGTGGCTGGCCAGATGGGAATTTGTCAATCAGAATTGGACGAAGGCGGCCGAGTATGCTAACGAGCTCTGTCAGGATGGGCAGGAGATTGAGGAGGCGAAGGCGCTCGTGAGGGATCTGAGGAGCCGGATGGAGGTTGGGAAGATGTAGTAGCAGTAGCAGTAACGCTTCCTTCACTAGAATAGAGGGTGTATGATAAATGTCGGCAGTTTGGCTACTATATTATAGTCGTGGAAAAGTTGCTAGTGGAGTACTGGTTGTGTGGACAAACTGTATTTTACCCAGCATATCCATCTATCTATCGAAGCTCAATCCTCACTCTATGGCCTTCGCCTTCATATCCATCCTCATCGTCCCCATCATCTTCTTCTTCTTCATCACTATCGTCATCCTCTTCGTCCTCATCCCCATCCCCATCCCCATCCTCATCCCCATCCTCGCCCTCGTCCTCATCCTCATCCTCACCCTCATCCTCGTCCTCATCCTCGTCCTCGTCCTCGCCCTCGCCCTCAGAGTTCCCACTATTCCCTCCCTCCGCTCCCTCCCCCCTTCCAACCCTCCTACTAAACTCATCCTCCACCGCCTCCCCATCCCCTCCCTCTCCCTCCTCACTATCACCGCCCCTTCCCATCTCCCTAACCCTCTCCAAAAACTCCCTCCGTGTGCGAATCCTCCTCAGCCTCCCCTCTTCTTCCCCCCCTCCCTCTCTCCCCCCACCACCGGCGGTATAAACCTTCTCACCAACAACCCCAGCGCAAAACACAACCCGTGCCTCCGCCACCCCGAGAACTGAGCCGTCCTCGGAAATTAATAGTTCGCTACCGACTGCGCGGCGGTAAGTGCCAGAGTAGATTTTGTTAGAGAAGGATAGGAGGGGGTTTGGAGATTCGAGTGAGAGGAGTTGGAATGGGGTGGCGGTGACGGGGGCGGGTGCGGTGGGGGGGGGATTAGAGGGGGGGAGGTTGGGAGTGTTTGTGTGTGGGTTGCTGGAGGGGTGGGTTTGTGCGGGTGGGTTTGGCGGGAGGTGGAGGGAGAGGTAGATCGTTTCGTAGTCAGAGTCGGAGTCGGAGTCCCGGATGGGGGGAGTGGACATTGTGTTGAGTTTGGTTTGTGTTCGGTGCTTGGTGTTTTGGTTGGGGATGGATAGGTTAGAAGGGAGAAGTAAAGGAGGAAGGGAAGGAAGAAGGGAAGGAAGGAATGAAAGAGGGTATGGGAGAAAAGAAAGTTGTGAGGTTTTTTTTCTGGGGTGCGGATACGCCTGCCAGCCTGCCGATGAGAGGATCTCTCAAACTTTAAAATTTCCCCGGAAAATTGTTCCTCCGACAGTCCCCCAACCCCACCATACCCGCTCCACCCCCACCATAATTTGACACAGCAATCCGCCCAGGCCTACTGGAGCATTTCGAGCAAAGTTCCAGTGAAAAAAAAGAATGGAAAAATGGAAAAATGGAAAAAGGAAGAGAAAAAGGAGAGCAAAAAGAGAAAGAGAGAAAGAGAAAATCCCAATAATAATGATCCCTATCCTATTCCTTAAGAAAGAAGAGAAAAGAAAAGGAGAGAAATGCCGTTATCACAATATCATACCAAACGCCATAGGGACCCCAACTAGCTAAACTAACCTATGTTATGCTACAAGGCCCACTCGCTCTTTCCCTTCCTCCATCCACCCAGCAAGATAGCAAGCTATCGATGTGCTCAGGACTACTTCCCCTCCAATCACCACCAGCCAACAGGCAAACAAGTAAATAAAAGTACTTTTCCGATGATAAAAGAAAAGGAAATGCTAAGGAAAGAAGAGGTAATAAAGACATTATAAGGCCCAACTTTGGTTTAAGAAAAACAAAGACTAAAATCAAGTAAGGAAGAAAGGAAGGGTAAAAACAAACCAAGTTAAAAGCCATACGGTATCCACGAACAGAAATAATATGAAAATGAGGGGAGGGGGAATAGAGCGGAACAGAAAGTCCCTCCTTCCCTCTCTATAATCCCGGTAGGCCCCCGCCCTGTAAACTCTCGATCTGCATCCTCATAACGATGTTGAATAGCATACGATCCCTAGCTTCAGTACTCGGGATTATGTAATCACTCTCCCCTTCCTCCTCCCGTTCCGTTTGTTCCGCAACTTCAGTCTCCGTTCCATCTGCTGCCGCTTCCTGACGCTGGCTATCTACATCTAACGTTTGTGTCCATAAAGGATTACCTTGATTGAGGTGAAAGCCTGGGTTCCTTGCGAGAGCGGCGTCCCTGTGACGGCCGGTGTGTCCTGCAGGGGAGGTAAGGTTAGTGAACACAGGCGGGTACTCGTAAGTATCTGCCTCGTCGTCAGATAGGTCCGGGAGTCTCCCTTCTGCTCTGGAACGTCGGAAACGCTGGTTCACGAGAGTTCTTGGCTCCCTCCTTCCGGAATGGCCTCGCGGAGAGGGAGACGTCGGCTGGGTTACTGGAATAGCCGGCACAGGCCTAGTGCCTCTGGAAGAGCCAGTGGCGCCTGAAGCATTCTGCAATGTCTCTAGAGCTTCCTCTTCTACCTGAACGTGCGGACGCAAGGCTATAAGCAAACGCTATATATCCCAACCACAGAGGAGGAAACAAAAATAAAATATTAAAAAAGTAAAAACCCAAGCTGCCAAAAAAAACAGAGCAGTAGACTTACGCGTCTCAACTCCCTGCGAGTGTTCCTCAGTAATTGGAATTCGGAGGCCAAGATGTCAATACTAGTTTGCATAGCTCTCAGACGAGATTCGCTATTTCCTAAGGCTGAAGCGATACGGGCCTCCCCTTCCGCAGCCGCCCTATCCGGATTCTCGGGGTTATTCCCTTCATCCGCCGATGATAATACGAAATCCTGCAATTCACCGATCCTCCTAATCTGGTCCACCAGGCTGGCAAACGTAGTCTGATCCCTAGCAATCGCAGCAGCAGACACCGAAGCTACCGAAGCACTGGCAGTCGAAGAGGAGCCGGCGGGAGGAGCAGAGGCCGTGGAAGCAGCGCCACCACCACTACCACCCCCACTAGTGCCCCGAGAACCACCTATCGCAGAAGACCCCATAGTACTGAGAATGCGAGCTCTCCCGGCTGGTGTATGATCGAACAAATTTCCAAGGCCCGAATAATTCCAATTGGCTGGTTGCGGAGGTGGTGGAGGCGGAGGTAGGGGAGCAGGAACAAAAAGAAAATCACCAGTCCTGCTTCGGTCATTACCGTTATTATACTCGGCAGCTACCGTCCTTCGCCTAAGTCTCAATATTCCGTTCAGTTGTCCCCCACTATCGTCACCGGGCGCGGTCTCCCTCAAGAACTCTCCCAGGGTAAGTAATCCGAGACTATCCCCTATGTCCGGCCATGAGCGGTTGTCTGCGCTGCTGTTGCTGTCGTTGCTGCTGTCGTTGCTACTGTTGTTGCTGTTTGGCCGTTGCTGTGTCGTAGGGACATTCAGGAGAGACGCTGATGAAGCTGACGAAGAGGTAGAACTTGAAGAAGACGAGAACGACGGTTCGTGAGACGCCGCCGTGGAGCCCGAGTTGGGATTATGGTGGGCATTAGTCCTGCTGGACGCGGAATTTGCATCTAATCCTTTGGGAGGACTTGACCATACTAGGGGGTCCGGAAAAAGAAAGAAATTCGGGTCAGCAGTGTAGTTTGAAATACTTGACAGGACCGAGGAGGAAGGGAGGGGTCAAACGAGGCCCGTCGGCGAGAAACACTTACGGGGAATACCCATAGCCTTTGTACCCGAGTGAATATTGCTTCGGGGAAGAGAAAGTGTATTGGGAAAAAGTGTCGGCTGTCGAGAAACCGACACGGAGATATGTGTTCCAGGAGGTGACTTTTTCTCCGTCGTCCGATGGAAAAGAATGTTGCGTTGAGAAAGAGTTGGTGTTTTGTCTTGGTGGTCCCGGGTGGCCTAGAAAGGTGAGAGCGGGCTAACTCTCTACCTAATACACAAGCCGCATGGAATAAATCACGGAAGGCACAACAAGATGTGCGGTTGAGGTAAGAGAAGAGCGAAATGTGAGACTCAGGAGGAGCTCATACCATCCTACAAACACTACTCAGCCCAATATTCTATATGTATGTACTATACGTTTCCAATCCATCTCCAGCATCACCAAAACAACCTCCACATCTCACAAAATCATTTACTCATAATAAAATCGCTAAGCCCTATTAACCCGATTTGTACTAGAACTAAAAATACAATCAAAAACGCACCAGAAACCTATAATAACTACTTCCAATATCGGTATGTCCCAAAAGTTAACAATCCTCATCTCATAATATCATGTCATACGTAAATCGCTTTTTGAATTCGGCATAATAATATGCACTACTACGCATATATGTAGGTGACACTTGAACATGATAACAAAGGCTCCATAATCCATGCCATGACGCCGCAGTCCCACCTGCGGCAATCTATGAACCCTCAGACCCTGGGTATTGTTTGAAACAGGAGTGAGAAACGCCCCACGCCTAATCTACTAGTAGAAGGAAAAAAAGCACAAGTATAAAAGAAGAAAACGGGACAAAGCCGTGGTTTCCATCTCACCCAATCATAATTCAAAATGCAAACATGAAAATCTAACTCAATCGTCTTCAATAGCTTGTGACTGGACAGAGCGGACCCCAGTCAAAGGCCTTCCACCAACCTGACTGAAGCTCGACCCTCTCCGACGCAAGGCACGTAATTGCGCATCTCGAGCTTCTTTCTCTTGAAGCGACTCACTAGGTAGGAGAATCTTTGAGGGAATTAGTGGGTAGAGCAAGGCAAGGGGCAGGACCAAAAACGTACCGCACGGTCAAGCTCATAGGGAAGACCTCTGTGTCTTCCACGGATTTGCATAGCAATGATAACCAGTTTCCCAATCACACCAAATTGGGCGGAGAAGGATGCGTTGCTATTTGGATATCCCAAACTTAAGCCAACAGTACCACTACCAACCAGTCAGATACCGAAATACAAACACCCATCCCAAGGATACTCACTAAGCAGAAACCACCTCGAACAGAATCGCAAAGGTCGTGAACGCCTAGAATTATCAGTATATGCACAACGAGTACACAGCTCGGTAATACTCACAAAATCCTTGGTGTCTTGTATACGGGACCCCTCGGATATTGTAATAATAAAGAGGCCCAAAAAGATATACCATAAGTCAAAAGACAGCTGCTTCCTCAAATGGGCTCCCACAAAAGATGCCTCTCTGCCGTTGTCTTCGTCATCGGTATTAGCGTAGATACCGAGAGAGCTTTCCTCGTATACGTTGGTCCTTCGGACACTGATAGCAATTGGGAATACCGAAATATACATCATGACTGCGCCATGTGAGCAAATAAACAAAGGTGTAGAGAACTAACAGCCACATACGCATATAACTAACTTGAACAGCGGGGTGCAGGTTCGCCAAGTTCACAACTGCCAAACCAGCCGTCCTCGTAGAAGCGGCTTGGAAAATGGCACCCATTATCCTGCGCCCGACTGGTATCTCAGTGACATCGCCGTCATTCAGGTCCAGGACTATGAACAGAATAATATCGGCAACATTGAGGACAATAAGGATCCCGAATAACATCCAAGTAGGCCCGCTCGGGAACAGCAAAGTGAAGCAGCGACGAGGATGATCCAAAAGGAAATTGAGCGATTCTTTAAGCGAAGACTTTTGGGGGCAAAGTTTGAACATAATCCAAATAATCAATCTGAGCAGGCAAGGAAAGGCTGTATTTCCAATGATAATGAGGAAGGTCATGATAATCAGAACAAATGTGGCGGATTGGAAAGACACCATGGAATCCGGGGTGAGAGTAAACCCAAGGTCATTAAAAGCGGTCTGCGAAGAGTAAATAGCCCTTGTGGACATTAGCATGAGGCCTTCGAACTGGGCCAATCCCAAAACATACCACCATGTTGGATTCACGCCAATCGATCTCACATAATCCCTGTAGACGTGGCTACCCGTGGCCCAGATCCAGGGCACAAAACAGACGACGCCGAATACATGGAAAAACAAATAGTAACCTATTGTATCTTAATACAAAGCCCAATAAACAAAGGAGATCCGATACATACCAACTAAGACTTTCGCCAGCAACTTCAAACTCCTATACTCAATCCCACCCAACTCATCACGCTCATCATCAGATAAATCTACGAACTGCGAATTCCTCCCCAAAGTAGGAGTATATGACAAGTAAGGCATATTCGGGGGCTGGTTGGTCGTCTTCTTCGACAATCTCGAGAACGGGCTCGTGTTTCTCCGTTTTGGGTGCTGTCCCACAGTAAACGCTGAAGATATTACACGTTCAACGGTAGAAACACGTGGCAAGAACTGCTCGAGAGGAGGCAATTTCCGCTGACGAACATTGTTTGACCCATTGAGTCCATTGCCCAAACTGACCGTCCTTGAAGCAGGACTTCCGACATCATAATTCCGGTCTCCCTCAGCCGCAGTTCTACTGCGATAGAGAGTGCCGATCTCGTCCTCATCAACCTCTTGGGCCCGATAACCTAGCTCAGGTCAGCGGCGATCAACAATATTGTGGTCAGCATGCGCAGAAACCTTTCTCGAACTCCCTCGGTCCGGGGATTCTAAGTGCTTTCCCACGACCATAACTCCTTTGCTTCTCGGCAAATGCGATATGGGGGCTAGCGAAAGCACTCATGTTGCCTGATCCATCCCTGAGCGGCGACGGGAGATCTACGAATTGGATTCCAGTAGCTTCGCAACTCTGCCGCTGGGTCTGGGGCCTATTCTATATAAGCTTCCTTCTGACACGGTGACTTGGCTATACAGGTGAGAACCAGAGCACATGGTTCTTCCTCTGTTGTTCAAAGGACAAATGTGCTTCAATTCTCACTCGCACTAGAAAATAGGGCTAGCATACCCTTGGGCAGTGAATGAAGCAACACCGGAACTCTCACTTCCATGCGCACCATCCGAGCTACTTCTCCCCTGCAGAGTTTGAGATCTGACACTCTCCGGAGCGATATCAGAGTCCATGCTACGACGTTGATCCCCTACGGTGTGGGCGGGCCCAAGGCTCGATGATTGTTTGCTCAAATCAGGTGGCGCCCCTGGCTCTGCGTGTAAAACGGTGATTTCCCTTCCACGAACTCCCATTTCTCCCCCCCCCGATTCCGGATTATCATCGAAAGGTCCCTTAGAAAGTGCAGACCTCGCTCGCGACGGCTGTCGGGTCAAAGAGACTGTACGGCGAGGTCTCAGCATCCATCAATCCAACAACAAAAATGCAGTGCCGGACGGCCTCATACCGATATTCTCGAACCGCTTTTCAAACCAGTATAGACGCACAAAGACCACACAGGTATTTATAAATATTGGGGTTGTAAGCATCGGTAGAAAGTATACTACGAGCTGTTGGTAGAGCTTCAGGAGGTTGCCATCAATTCTGAAAAAAAGCATCAGTATCATATTGCAATGACCCGCGTGCACCAATGACCTCCCACATGAACGGAAACTCACGTATTCAGACCCGACTGTGTGGCCCCACCCGCCGCAAAGAATAATGCGTCAATGTACCGCATATTCTTGCAAGGATAAATTATGACCGAGGCGATGATGGCCATCCCAATGACGTATGCATCTGTAGACACGACGGTAATTAGCATAGGCCTGACCCTATCTCTCCGAGACTTCATCATAGGATTGAGAAGGAAGAAGGAAATGAAGCACGCACAATGAATAGTGATAAAATTGAAATGAGGCCTGAATTGCCACCTCTCTGGTAATCCCATCGCAGCAGACTCTATCAGTTATTATTCCTGTGACGAGCTCTTAATTAAGCAAAAAGGTCAAGAGTCTCAGAATCCCACGCTACTGCGGCAGAAGGTTGCTGCTGTGTGGTGTTGAGACAACAAAGTTGACTACCGGTATTCAACACCCACTTCGTCCGAAGCCTTCAAGCAACAAAATAGAGAGAACCTCCAGGTCGAAGCTGTCCCCGCCCCTAACACAGAGGGATTTTCCGGAATGAGAGTTGAAGAGCCCAAGTATAAATGATATTGGCACGGTAAGTGCTCTTGACAAACAAAAGAAAAAGGTGAGTGCCCCGCCGCTCCTGGTACGACGTCTGACGACGAAGGAACGGGATATTACTGAGCAGCGGTGAAAATCGACATTGGGACGAAAAAATTGGACCCGGTCGGACTATAATACAGGAATTGAGTAGCCGTTAAGGAAGAACGCAGGTAGGAGGGCAGGTGACGGTTTTTTCTTCGAACGAAGGGAGAGACAAAGAGAGGGAGAGGGAGAGCGGAGGGAGATATTCAGGTCGGGCAGCCAGTGGAAAGTCCTGAGACACCAGTTATGCCCAGCCAATCAACATTTAATAGTTCAAGGGACAGGCATACTCGAGCAAAGTCTTCGCTCACACCAAAGTGGCTTGCCGGCCAATATCTTTAAAAACTGGTGAGACGCTGATCAAATGGTGCGCGATCGCTAATATGCCTGTCCCTTGTCCGGCAGAGTTAGCTCGCTTGTCCAAGTTATTGATGGCAAGCTAGTCTGTTTTTCATTTCACCTGTCCCCCTCCGCAGCCCTCCATCCATACATCTTTTGTGTCCGACATAAGGTGAATTTAGGGCCCTTCCCAATCAACTCCCGAACTACCGGTATTTTGTTGTGGCTCTACGATGCCTCACGCCCCCCACTACCCATCTCATTCCTCTGTGACTAGAAAGCCGAAACGACTCTAAATCCTTCCCAGCGCGGGCAAGATCAAAGGGTTTTCCTTGGGAATCGGAGCTTCAATCCAGCTACGAGTCAGCGCTTAGGACTGACCGCTACCGGACAGTGGACCAGCTTTCAGGCGACATCTGAAGGCGTGAAACATCAAAAGCGCACACTTCTATATCTCGCCGTATCACAAGTGCTAATGCACTGGAATTTATTTAAGGGTTCCCCCTTTGCACCAAACATTTTGTGACCAGTGATCTAAACTCTCCCATATTCTTTATTCAACACGTCCACCAGCAGCTGTAGAATTACGTATTATGAGCGGGGTCTGGAAATTTTAGCCATCAGTAAACATAACAGTGAACAGGATATCTCGTTATTGTCTAGTCACGAGATTTGCTCGGGGAGGAAGTGTTCGTCAGGGAGCGATACCATACATATCAAAAGTGAACCAACAATAATCAACCAAAATAAATTGTGGTATGAGAGCTTTTGTATAAGTGGCTTGGTGGCTTGGTAGCATACGTACCCTTTAATTCTTCCAAGTTAGAGGCTTGGTACCAAGGGAACAAGCACGTAAAATTAGTAGTAGAAGGAAGGAGAGAAAGCTGCAGTATCAAGAGCAGGAGAATCCGACTCCCATGCTCCAGATGCACGTTGCAACGTGCTCTGCCCGAGCAACTTCATAAGCTGCCACCAGCGTACGGTACGGTAACGTGCCCTGCCATTCCCTCCCCTTGATTGCTGCATCCTGCCCGAGCACAGCATACTGTATGATACCAATATCTCATTTCCAATTGAGTCCTTCCCCGCCGGCGAACGAGGAGATCCCAGTATTACAACATGCGAGAAACCAGAATATGGTAGTCAACCCGCAGCCAGATATTGGACAGCACAGCTCAGCTCGGCTCTCCCCTCCCTCACTTGACTAAATCCGAATATGATACCGATCACCCTCTCGTCAGCTACAAATTTGTTGAATCGACCCCTCTCGGACGTAAAAAAAAAGAGTACTGCATCATACAGCATCCAAATCGAAAATTCATATGCCCTTATCACAACTCCCGAATCCTCAAGGGACAATTTCCGTTGCCGGCACTGGTATGACAGCATCAGCAGCGTGAGATTCTCCTTTTCTCCTTTTTTTGCGCTGCTGGGCTGTTGTGTCCACAAAGCCTCCCCACCCTGTATGGGAGTGAATCCCACTGCCCCATTCTTGAATTACCACCAATGGATAAAATAGTAAGTAAACAAAATAAGAAAAATTGTTTTGAGATAGTTTTCTTACCAAGGCACAATTATAGGTAAAAAATATACCAGAAATTCATTTGATCTACATGACTTTTATAAAAGAAGCTATAAACTATTAATATTAAATTAAAAAATTGTTTGCTAATTTTTACAACAGAGTTTCTAAATTGTTAATAAAAGATCAAACATTTATAGGGTTAGATATTGACACCACACTTAAATTATTGAATAATATTATCTTAAATTAAATTACTTGAATTAACAATGTTGAAAAAGTGGAAAATTGATAGACTAAGAAATTAACTAAAATCTAATTAAAGAATAATTAAACAGGAGTAAAATATCATAAACAGCTTTAAAGTTACTCTGAGTAAAATATATACCTTTTGAGGCTTATTAATAAGTTAGTTCAAGATTACTTAATACAATTATATCCATAAAGCCTAAATTAAAATTAAAATTATCTATTTGAAAAATACTAAAGATTAAATAATTGACAGGAAAAATATGTTATATTATAGGTTTTATTAAGAGTAATAGAGAAGATATTTTAATATTATAGAAATCTATTAGATTTACTAGCATGGTTTTGAAAGACTAAAGATGAAACAGGTTTTCATATCTAATTTGTAATAGCCCTAACTGTAACAATTTATATAATGCCTGAATTTCAACTTAGTTATTTTTATTACAAAAATTATATATATATTATCCAAATATGTTAAATATAGAAAATTGTCTTTTTTATTGCTTTCTGCCTTTCTTGGCAAAAACTAACAGGTTAAACTAAGCTAAAATCAAAGTATTATAGTTTGTATACACTAAAATGTACACCAAGTTAGTAAAAACATGTTACATAGCAGATCAGTACATTTTTACCAATACAGCAAAACTAGTACCAAGATTAGAGCTTTAAACATATTTAAAATGTTCTTAGAGATTAATGCAACTAGATAATAGTCATAATATTATAATAGAATAAAATACATTTCATATTAATATAAATATACTTAGTAATACCATTTCATAATAAAAAAGTATATTTGATATAATACTTTAACTACTTTATACCAAAAATACCTTTTTTGAAAATTTAATAACAAATCAACTAGCTTCTCAAAAAATTGATCCTTCTCTTTATCTATTCAGTGGAGATTTTTTCATATTGTTTATGGTTCAGAGTAATTTGTTATTATCAATTAAACTCTATGTAAAATTCTGATACTTATTTTGGAGTGGACAAACTATACGCAACTCATTATAGCCAAGACTGTCACACATTTAGTGAAAAAACAGATCCCAACTTTAGTCCTCTGAAACCATATATAACTACATACTGGTTTAAAATTAATATATTGATATTTGCTTAACCTAAATCTAAAATCAATTCTAATTATTATAAACAGAAATCCTGCAAAACTTTTACTACAACTTAATATTTTAAAAGCTGTTATGATATTTAATGTTTTTCCTGAATTAATATATTTGATCCTTTAATTCTTTACAAACTCTAAATAGTTATGGTATTTCTCAATGGAAAATAGGTTTCCTGAAAAAACCAATCCACCAAATATGATATAATACCTGATTTCTTATAAGATTCCCCCCCCCCTTATCTTGATTTTAAAAAACTTAAGTATAATAGTCTACAAATTTTATATCAAGCCCTTGCTATACCAACCTATGATAAAAACTATAATAATATTATTATTATTATGAAATCTAACTCCGTTGATAATCTTGTGATAGGGTATCTGAACATAAGGGTTTGCTGAGCTAGTTTCATGATGAGACCCTACAATATTTCATAAGGATTGTCTAAAATTTACATTTTACCATGTATTTCATTCGAATCTACCCATTTACCTAATTGAGAACATCAAGTCCACTATTGCTCACTCCATTGAATTGAAGGGGACGAAGGAGTTCACGGACACAACTGTGCTGCGCCGCATTTGTACATTGGCAAATTTCCCCCTCTTCCCTCTTTGCCTACCTGCCTTGCCTGGATATCGTGCCGGTAGCAGATAAGCTCTTTTTCTCTCGGTAATGCGATAGCGGTAGGTTTAACAAATTAGATTGAGGGTAATAACGACTCCCACTCGCCAAGTCTCTGGGTCTCTCATCCATTGGACATCCATCCAGTCGCATCTAGCTCCTCTCCTACCGGCATCCTTTCCCGCCCTATTGGAGAAGGGTAAACAACAATCACTTGCACTTCCCCCCCACCACCCCAAATTCAAGGCACAACAGGACCCAAGCCAGAGCCAAAACCACCCCCGGCACCAGTGTTGCTTCCCGTTCCTCTCCTCCCGCGGGACGAGAAAAAATAATTCCAAATCCATGGTGTAACTACTGTATCATCCATCATCACAGATTCAGACAGAAGCAAAACCTGATGTCGCGGGAGTACCGGCACAGTACGGTAGGGCCAGCCCTGCAGCCGGTTGTGTGTCTAAACTGTGCCCTACCAACCAGAGGGTATCCAGATACGGCACAAGTACCGCTACCGCACCATAATTTTTCCGTGCTTCGTTTTTTCCCCCCCTCCCCCTGCCCTGGACCCTGAATCAGTGAACGAAAAAGAAAAGAAGGGAAACACGAGCAGGAGCTCATAGCATTTTTTCCCATAGTCATTTAGCCGATAATAATCTAGCTGCGTAATATCACCCTAACAATTCCATGACTTTATTCCTCACTCATGGCCTGGCCGCTGGTTGGTCTGGGAACCAAGTACGGTACTGGTACGCCAGGCAGGCATCTTTGTTGCTGTACTGGTATGATAACGGCAATATTTTTTGTTGTTGCAGCTCACCGGTAGGTACTCGAGCACGAGTACCGTACTGTATGCACATTCCCCCCACTCAGTCTGATCCTTAAACTGTTTACTGCATTGCAGAACATGCCGAGAGATTGAGATGAAGGAGTGCAAAACGCACTCAAGTACCGGTACATACGTGCTGCACAGCATAGTCTATAAAGTCTTGCTACAACCATCCATTCATCCCCGCTAGCACATAAAGCTTGCTCATATTTAATAGTAATATTTTCCCTCCATCTCCGTTTTCCCCCTTAGGTCAAACGGTTCTCCACCGCTGGATGCCCCCAGAAAATTTTCGAGAACAAAACACAGAGTAAATGGAGATGGCAATGGGAGGAGAAACCCGAGGGGAAAGAGCTAAAACTAATGCAAGAGGAAAATATCAAAATAGATGGTATAGTATAGTAGGTTATCTGTCCTAATAATACCACAACCTGGGGAGTGAGCTTGCCGTTGGGAGCATACAATCGCACTCGAACTACGGTGGGCACTGCTACACCACTTCTTCATCAATCATTCGCCTTGCAGGACTTTACTCATCCGTTCTACAATCATTCAACAGGTGGGCGGGCCCGTTCCCTATCTTTCAACCAGGCGAGCCAGGCGAGCCATTGACTTTGCCTTTTTCTTCTTCCCCTCCCCTCTTCTCCCACCCAACCTGCACGTTATGCTACGCAGCGACTACATCTCTCTCACTGACCCACAGCACAACCACAGTAACATGGCTGCCATCGCCAAAACTAGACGTGATCAGGGCATCACGCATCTGGGCGACTCCCCCCTCCCCAGGAGCACCCGCATGCTGAGGTGACAAGAGAAACCAGGTTACAATCCAACTAGGCTCTGGAAAACAGCAAGCAAGCATGTCCTATACGCCCGCACCCCTAATCCGAAGAACACTAAGAGGGGATAAACCCCCCCATATATTTTCTTGTCTTGTCCCTACCACTGCGAGAGCCCGAGATTTCAGCTCGGTCTAGAATGATTTTGTTCCGGGAATTTTCACTCATTACTGGTATGATAGTAACTGTAACATTGCGCGGGGTAGTGCAGAGTGGACAAATAGGTGTGTATTATGCTTACAATTCGCCACTCCTTCCATCCCATCGGCCACGGCACATGAATTAAGGCCGCAATCAAGCTTCCCTACCCTCATGGATACACATAAGAGAGAGAGAGAATTGGACGAGAGCCTTGCATGTGGCGCTCAAACACAGTACGCTATGCATGCATGAGCGAGATCCACAAAGAGCCGAGATTGTGATAATAATGTTCGAAGTACCGTAGCGACGCTGTGGCCTCTCTCCTGCTTCCTGGTTCGGACGGGGCTGAGGGGGATAGAGATAAGTGACCAAACCGAATAATATCGATCGCAAGTATGGGGAGAACGGTGAACCGTCCCATATGACAAAAAATGAACTATCATACCGGTAATCAGCTTACGCGGGTCTGCTTAAGCGATAGCTTACCCTTACCCTACTCGTAATGTCGAAGCGCTTTTAAAGTGGGCTGCGATTGCATATCCAAATTTTGCCCTTCTGCTTGGATATGGGTGGCATGCAATAACGGTTGGCTTTGGAAACGCTTCGACATCATCACCACCATTATGATACCCTATCTCAAGGGGGCTCCTCTCGTTGCCTTACCTGCTTGCTTCCTTGCCTATGTGTTACTCTCGCATTGGGCATCTTGCGAAATATTAGCTCAGGCTGGCACACGTTATCATCGTTGTCATTCGTATTATGCCACCCGGGGCGAACGCAAGAGTATCATAGAAAATGAATAATAACCTCCCAGTAGAGTGACGGATCGGGCTTCAATTTCGAGTGATCGATGGTGATGGAAGTGCGGATTGCCAAGACGGAAAATACCGACTGGGGGGCATTTGCCGGAAGCCTAGGGTGATCAGTCGCAGGGGAAAAGAAGAAAAAAAAGAAGTGCTACCCGCAGGGCATGATTGATGGAAGAGCCTCCACTGCCGTACCGGTACTCAACCCCCCCACCCCCACCCCCGGCGCACACATCCGGATATTTGGGCAACACAGATGAATTCAATACGCTCTCGAGCCCTGCGGGTTCGAATTCGACTTCCTATACGAAGCTCGGTTGCTACTGCTGGGACTCAGGTGCGATGTTTAGCGTCGGCGAGAGAGGTGGAGGCGAAGGGGAAGGGGAAGGGGATGAGGGGGGGAGGGAAGGAGAGGAAGAGAAATTTTCCTATGATGCCGCGGAGGAGGACTTCTACTACCCTTGGCCAGACGGTTATACCACAATTGTCGATGGGGGAGTTGAGTTCTATTTACTCACAGGAGGTTTGTTTGTTTGCCTGACTTTAGCTCTCCATCCCATTGGTGGGATGGAGGGTGAAAAAGGATATTGTATTAACAAACTTGAGATAGTTATTTGTCTTCCGCTGCGACATAACCGCGGCTCAGATCTCCTCCGCAATGACCTCCTATCATACTCTCCGCGACGTGGGCGTTTTGACACCGGACGACATATCAAACCTCTGCCGTCAGATCCACACAAGGCACCGACTCTCCCGTAGCGAGAGCGAGGTCTTCAAGCACATCGAGCAACTGATCACCGACCTGAGATCCGGCGAGATACCCGGCCATCCGCTCGCCAGCGTGCACCTGATGTCGTGTCTGAAAGACATGGAGCGATTTGATGTTGCGAACGAGTTCTGGAAGTGGCTGATTGACCAGGACGAGACGCACTGCGATGGTAGGGTCTACGGTGTTGCTATAGAGAACTACGCATACCAGGGTGTAGTGCAGGATGAGTTGGAGAAAATGTTTATGGAAGCCCTGGAGAGGTACTCTGAGACGGTGGATCCGAAGGTTGCTAGAGATACTGGGAAGGCCACGAGGCTTATGCTCCTGCAGGGGATTATCACAGCGAGGATTTTACATGGTGATTGGAGAGGGGCGTACGAAGGATTTGATATCTCTGTCAGACTGTATCCGACTTTGACTCCTGCGAGAATATACGAGTTGTTCTTGTACGAGCGGCCGGTGAAGGAGGCGTATATTGTCTTCTTGATGGCTTGTCGGGCTGGGACTCCACCGAGGCCGCCGACGCTTACGCCGTTGCTCAAAGAGATTTGGGCGAAGCATCGGGATGTGAAGGCTATGATCCGACTGGTATATGCATTCGTCGGAGCTGGAGGGAAGCCGTTCCCGCAGCACTTGAACTCTCTCATCTTTGCTATACTTGGATCACTACCAAATGACGTTTCCAAGAATAAAGGGGAAGAGTTCGATAAGATGTTTGGTGCAACGATGGCGTTGATTAGAGATTTGATATCTGCGTTTGGAAGATTGCAGGTTTTTCCGAGCGAAGGGACATTTAATACTATCATCTCGCTGGGTGGGAAGCTGCAAAGATTGGATCTAGTACACGGCGGCATGAAGGAGCTAATTGCTGCCCACTTGGAGCCGAATATGGTTACGCACAGGACTATCATTAATGCTTTTGGAGAAATTGGGGATAAAGAGCAATTCCAAGCCGGCTGGCGGGGTCTATGTGGTGCACGGAAGGAATTAAAAATGCCATGGGATATGAAGGACTTTATCGCCCTAATCAAGGCTTGGCTCCTTCCTCTCCTCTCCTACTTACGGTGCATATGTGTTAACTGTGTCAAAAGGGCGGCTTAAACCTCGGCATTCCAGACTACGTTCGTGGCGAGATAGAAGCCAACAAACTCGACATGCCGCAAGTAATGTACCATAAATCCTTAGCAAGGATTTACAAAATGCAATCACAAATGCGCAATGTTTCCACCACTTCTCCCCCCACTGTATCTGCCGCAGACCCGTCACACCCCCCCAAATCTCCTAAAACTACCACCCCCCAGCCAACCCTCGTGCCGTCCCCCCTCTCTGACCCAACCAAATGCCTAAAAATTCGCTCAGAGGTGGACAACCTCTCCACCATCTTCTCATCCGGCAAAATCTACGACTTTGCCTCCTCCCCCGTCTTCTCCACCACCGCTCGGGCCAAAAAATCTCGCGAAAAGATCGTAGACATAGACTTTGCGACACCGGACATTATCCCTCCGTCAGAACTCCAATCCTTCTACGCGGCATTGACAAGCTCCGTGTCCAAAGTCTCCTCCGGAGAGGACGCGCTCACGCGGACGGCAACGGGGTATACTGTTAAGGAACTCCAGTTCGAGAACTGGAGATCTATCAATCGCTTGTTATTTGAAGCTGAGCTATTCGAGAAGGAGATGATTGAGAGGAGGGTGAGGGGGATGGTTATGCGTGGGAAGATGGAAGGTGTTGTGGATGGGGAGGAGGGAGAGGGAGGGGAGATGAAGAGAGTGTTTGAAGGGGAGGAGAAGGCCAAGAAGAGGATTGAGGATGTTAGGAGGGGGATTGAGGGGGTCAGAAAGGCACAGGGGAAGGGAGAGGTGGGGTGGAGGAAGGAGGAGTTGAAGGTTAGGGGGCTCTTGGGGAGGGATGTGAATATTGAGGGGGTAGAAGGGGTGTAAATTGTAGATATGGGCGTGGTGGTGGGAGGGGTGTCTAGGTAGATGGTGTGGATACCTGGGTTGTATCGTTTGCTAGAGCTTGGGTTGTCTACCCGGGTATGATGGGGATTGTATGTATGTACGATTACGAGCATGAAATATCACTCGGGCAATCAACTACTTTCGGGCACACACATCCGGGCGCAGAGATTTGTTTCTCCCTTTCAAATGTACTAGAAAGGAGGGGGGTTCTTTCGATTTGAATCCCCCCAACGATCTGCGCGGGCAGCGCACCCAGTAGGCGCACCACCTTCCCGCATATCTGGTACCGCCACCATCAGTTCTCGCAAGCACTCTAACACTGCGTAAATACCATCCAACTGAACGAGCAAACAACTGCGAAGGAAAACATGGTGCTGCGGACATCTTGAAATCTGGTATTGTATATACTTATAGTACGAGCGGGAGGAGGAGGAGGAGGAGGAGGAGGAGGAGGAGTGAAGCGATATACCATGAACAACGATCCATGACGAAGCCTTGGGTTGGTTGGTTGGTTGGCCTGGCGGTTGGGACTAGCTCGGATTCGTGATTAAGGTGGTGGCGTGTGGGGGTTTTGTCCTGGTACTATCGTACATCATGGGCTTTTGATTGAGCGTGCTGTGGGGGTGTGTGTGTGTGGGGGGGGGGGGGTATGTACTGTGCTCGAGTCGTTGGCTTGATGTGTTTTTCTTTCTTTCTCTCTTTGGCTTATTTGGTGTTCTGTGGGGAGCAGGTGGAATTGGTTGGTAGGTCTGAGGGTGGGTATTCTGAGCTGTGGTGAGGTTGGATTGCGGTGTGGTATGGTGTTGTTGGAGTGGGCTTTCTAGTGATGGACTTTAACGGCTGGTAGGCCCTGCACGGGGGTGGTTGGCTAGGGGGATAGGCAGGTGGACAAATAGACAAGTATATGAACTGATGGCAAGTGTTTTGTATGAATTTGCGGGTTCTTGGGAGTACATTACTGATATCTTCGGCTGCTCTTCAGAATTCTGGAATCCTGTTGAATATCTGTCTATTGGTTGGATGCTACACCATCTTCGTGAAAACGGCCCATTCGCCATCCCGTCATGATAATCCCCATCTCACGCATACATTAGACCAGTAAATGTATCACTGGAATTGAACCGCTATTTCCGAGTCAGCTTCGGATTCCTGATATCCACAAACAAGAAAGATGGAAGCCAACTCACCAGTCAAAGAGGCAGACAAAGCAAATTCAATGACTGGGTTCCAACTCCTGACTGCGGGGATGATGCTGGCGTGACCACTTGATGCTGGTGCGTTTTGCACTCCCGGGCTCCATATGTATTTGCGGAACAAGCGAACGAGTGAGTTGAGCAAGGAAGGAGGAGGGTAAGCGGGAGTAACATAGAGATGAGAAATTTTCCGACCCCCGCTGGGGTTGCAAAAGAAGTTATTCCCGGAAACGGATAGGACCCCCACAGCATGGTGGGCTATGGAGGAAGAAGAAGAGGAGGTGAAGGAGAGGAAATGTATTGTGTAGGAATGTAAACTTTCATGTCCCAATGAGGAAATGAAATCGTTCCTAAGGGCTTGTTTGGATACAACGGTTCAGTTCCGTTCCCCCATACAAATGGCCTTTTTCCTTCCGTTTCAAAACGGAGAGAATGGTATTTTCACAGCAGAAACGGTCGCCCAACGGAAAGGTCCCATTTTTGACCAAACAGGCCCCTACTTGAGTTCACTGCGACGGTGGGATGAAGCAGAAGTGCTGAGGGCATCACGAGAGGAAAGACCTGAGCGAGCTGATATCGGGTTGAGATTTAGGTGCTTGATGACTCCGATGGGGGGGGGGGGGGTCGAGGAGAGAAAAAAGAGGAGGAGAAAGGAGGCGATGCCTAGAGCTATGCTAATACCCAAGTATGAGGGATAGCACCGGCAATCACAGAGTGTCACTCGGGACGGCAGTAATTAGGAGAGCGCAAGCAGGGTTTCCAATAGGAAGAATAAGGAGAGATTTTTTAGGATAATGATGGATGATGAAATGACTATTGAGTGCGGTGTGTTTGATAGAGAGAGAAGAGGTGAGGAGGATGATGGGGGGAAGGAAGGAAGGTTAGCCTGCGGGTGTGGTTGAAATGCTTGTTTTTTCGGGGAGGTTGTGGGTGCTCTGGACTGAATTGCCCAATGTGAAAACCCTTTATCCTCTTGTATTGACGGCGATGGACCGGTAGGCCCGGGGTGCGGGCGGTTAGGGTGGAAGGGAGGGAAAGTTAATGAGTGGAATGGAGAAACGGATGCCTAGGATATGAGAAGTTTGATACAAACTTGTTTATTCTCTCGCTTGGGAAAACCATTTCGCTGGTGTGGCGGAAGGAAATGTACTTTGCACAATGGATGACGGAGACTCGGGCTCGAATGTCTACCGAGTGCGGTGGGGTGCAGAAGGGAAATGCTTAAAGGGCTCGCCAGGCCGATATATTGGAGGGGAAGGAATTTCTTTCTTGTTTGCTGTGGTGAAAGGAAGAGGGAAGTGGGGAGGCGAGATGGCGGAATAGAGAGACTTAAATAAGCTCTCTGGGGGTCGAGGAGAGGCAATGATTGTGTATGGGATTTGGCAGCAGGATGGCGTGAACTGAAGCCTACCGTACAGCTGACAACAGCCCTTGGTGTCAATGATAGCTTGGCACTGGGGTTAACCCTCACTCTACCATTTTTAGTCATCCTCACCAGACCTCATTCCCTAGCAAAGGGAGTCTGCATTGTTCAATCCCCCCTCACAGACTTCCCTAGAACGAGTGTCCTGATATCTGCCTGTTTCCCTACAGCTTTGCTAGGTTCGCACTTTCGCTCGCGCTCTCTTAATTACCGGTATTCTGCTCTATCGGTATTAGAACCGATCAGCTGAAGTCATGCAGACTGGGAGGGAAGGGCTCCTTCTGAAGAGCATGTCCAATTCTGGGGGATTTCACGAAAACTACATTAATTGAGATGGCTAACTAACCAGCGAGTAGCCACGCGACGAGAATTGAGAAAATCGCGGTGGGAATCCCTCGTGCTCAGATATCGATTTGGACTCGTTTTCAATACTATGATAGTACGCATATCAGCAGCAAGGGCAAGATTTTGTTTCACTCCCAGCCACCGCCATTTCATCCCATGCCGCTATCGATAAAAATGTGATAAGGGTTGCGTTGATACGATAGGAAAATTGCCTTAGAGGGTTGGATGAGTGAGCCACGGTTGGTGGGGTAGTCACTGCGCCACTCCCGGAATGTACCAAGAACGCCAAAAACGCGCCAACGTCGCGCGTCCACCGCGTCTTTCGTCGCGATGATTCACGCGTTTTACCATTTAAATTTAATCCTTGGCACCCACACCTTTCTTCACCTCATGCCCACTTTGGTCTCAACGTCTGCCCTTCCCTTCCCCCAATACCGTATCCCTCCCTCGCTCCCACCCTCCTTCGCTTCAACTTAAACGACCCACTTCCCCTCCCCTCTCGCCTCATCGCCTCTCCACCTTTTCATCACGCTACGTACCTTCACATTCTCTGGGGAAGAGAAAGAAGATAAACTTTAAAGAGATCACGATTCTTTCTCTTTCTTGTTTTCGTTTGTTTACTCTTTTCTTTCTGTTCATTGTATAGTCCTCGGCTCTGTCGCTCTTTCATTCCACGCTTTTCTCGATTAGCGATCTGTACTTACTGCACTTGCAATAATGGCACCTTCATCAACTCTTGTCTCAAGTCCTGGGCGGCGTCACCATCTCTCACCAGTGACGAAAGGTCCTTTCTTCAGCAACATTCCTGGGGGTTCTGCTCGTCGCAGTAAGTACTCTAATCACATGTTTGAATGGAACACTTTGTTCAATGGGAATTCTTTACCCCTCGGAGGAGTCACTCAGAATTCCCCACCACCAATTTTAATTTTATATTCCTTGTGCCGCACCATAATTATTACCTGTGCTAATTGAAACAGCAACCCCCACTAAGCGCCCACTCTTCAACGATGAGAACGCAGACCCGAACCTATTCAAACGCGTTAAATCCGTCCTCTCCCCATCAAAATCCATTGCGAATATCGATGAGATCCTGAAGCCCTCAAACCCCACGATCACCACCAATCAGCCATCCAAGTCGCGTTTCATTTTGACCGATAAGCCCTTAGTCAACTCCCAGCCCAAGCGTGCCCTAGCAAACATCACGAATACCCACCAACGCGTGAGCAAGCCATCCCATAGATCTGCAAAACCACTCGTCGGGAGCTCGTTAAAAAAGGCATATATCCCCTCTCCCACGCGTCGCACACGCGCCGTATCCCCACAAATCGGGAGCGGTCGTGGACAGCTGAAGCGCGCGCGTTCCTCGACCCCTCCAGTTGTGTTCAGAGACATACCCACCTCAAGTTCCAATGACGCACCCGCCGTCCCTTCGATGCAGCAACAACAGCCTATCCCCGACTCGTGGATATTCGACATCTATGAGGACTCTCCTCAAGAAGCGCTCCAAAACCTAGTGGAGTTCTCAACTCACACACTTGATATTTCTGACAATGAGGAGACGTCTGGTGAGTTGGACCTCGGAAAAGAAAATATCCCTCCCTCGAGACTGGCCGAAATCCTCTCCACTCCGCGCGAGAACCAAATGTCTGTCGACGCTCCGGTCAAATGCATTCCGCAGCGACGAGCACTAGGGATCGGTGCAGCAGGGTCACCCCGCGAATGTAGGGAGCCGCTGAGGGAGATGAAGGAGGAGGAGTTGCTTCAACCTGGAAAGAAGGTGACACACGATGGAGACGTGATTAAGAAGAAAAAAGTGATCAACAAAAAGGAGGAAACGCAAAACGATAAAATAATGACTACCACGACGACGAAACTACCCACGCTATCTAACGACTCATTCATTACCTTTTCCACCCCAGAGAAGATCAAGAGGAAGCCGCTGCTCCGCAAGACACCTAGTCCTGGCTGGAAGATATGGGAAGGCGATCATGATGATGATGCTGATGATGATAACAAGAAGTTGCCCCCGCTACCACCACCCACCAAGGGCGAGTTGGAAATCCCCCTGCTGGCGAGTACGTGTAGGAAACGGGCGCTGGAGGAATGACTGTCACCCTCTCTGCAACAGCACCTTCCTTTCACTTTATAGCTTGATTGCCTTGTTTATTTGTAATCTTTGTACTTTTTTTTGTGAGGGCATGTATTCGATATTTTCTCTTTTCCAGGTAGTCCCGTTTACGTCGGCAATCACCCTGGGTGAATCACCTACCTATCCACCCAGCCAAGACGAAATGGAATTAAAAAGTCTCTTTTCCTTCCTATCTGTAGTTTTGTATCTGCTCGGAGTACTGTAGCTAGCTAGCTGTCTGGGTCGGACGTGGGGGGCGCTTTGGCGTGTCTGAGGGGTTAGCCTCTTGCTTTTATTATTTTTGTATCTCTGGTCGGTCTTCTTTGCAAGCGTTTTTTTGTTTTTCTCTTTTCCGGTTTCTTTGTAAGACATGCGTTTATGGGCTTGATGGGGTTATGTGATGGGAATTGAGCTATGATAGCGTGTTGAATATTGATATATTATAATATTATCATGCTGTATGCAAGGAGTGCCTGGTGGGTGACACCATCGGTAGTAGCGAAGCTCCTGTGCTTGGTGGTGGGTTGATCTACCGGTCGATCTGGAAAGTGATGTGCCGCTGAGTGTATGCGGGTTTAAGTCCTTCACCATGCGAGAGACTTTTCTGGGCAGAGTGCACTGACCAACCTCCTTTCCTCATCCAATTGCCCTCCGGACTAGGCCTCTAGTTGGCGGACAAAACATACCTCAGCAAGTCTACAATGGTTGATCTTAGTTTGAAAGCCCCAGCACCACGTCAAGGTGTCAACCACGCTGGGGTCCCACGAGCCATCCGCTGGTTAGCCAACCCACGTTGGACGGATGATAGTCGAACCATGTTATACCATGGCCTAAAGTATCCTTCCTGTCAGGCACCCTCTTTACGAGGCGTGTTACCGAGCTCTTGAGCAACAGTAAATACCGCTCGTGGGAGCCGGGACGCTCCCGGCAGGCAGGCGCTCTGGCTGTCGTCACAGTCGCAGAGCTCCTCCGCAACAGTGATGCAAATTCCATGAAGAGGAAAGAAGGAGGAGGTTTGGTGGGGAGGTGGGGGGTATTTATAGAGAGCTAGAGGGGGTGCCAAGAAAGTTTTTTCGTTCTAGGGTTATTCAAGGGAAGATGAGGTCTAGGGTTCTATCGAGAGTCTCCGTATGCTAATTTACCATAGTTGGAAAGTTGAAATCCGTATGATAGATGTTGCATTTACTTCTGGTATCATAGTTGTGAAATAGCTTTCAATTGCTACAACTCTCCCGGAGGGATGACGCCTTCCCTCCTGATTCCTCCTCGCACTACTCGAGTATGGCATGCCTCCTAAATACCACAGAACGTAGTTTGGCATCAACAGGCCATTAGTATTCAGTTGCGAGGGGGGATATATGACCTATCCACCAAAGAGAGGAAGAGCCCTGCTTAGTGTGAGAGGGGGGTGTGGCAGTTTTGGCAGAGGGGATAGATGCCTGCGGATCTGTTTGAAGGGGGGCTTGAGCAACTGGGAGAGATTAACAGAGAAGAAGCCTGACCTCGCAATCTCTTGATCCAAGTCTGGCATAGTTCCGCTCTAGTGATGCCTTCACGATTCCCACATGCCTTATTTGAGTAGCATAACCAACACTGTATTTCCTTGCGAACTGGTTGAGTCGAGATACCGTTCCCTGATCTCACATAAAGAAGCCGTTGTGCTGTATTTCCACGATCCCAAGCTAGGTTCCACCGCGGAGCCTGGTAAATCTCCTTTGCGCTGCTCCCCGCACGAAGGGGAAGCCTCCACTATTTTCATAAGCGCAAGAAGAGCGGTTTGGTGGATGTATGCTAACGCAGAATCGGTCGAGTACCGTAAGAACTCGAATAATTGGACCTGACGCTAGGACGTTGGAGTTGCCTTTGCTGGTAAGGTCTGGCTCTTTTTTCTTTTTATTTTGTCTTAAGCTCGGGTTGAGGGGGTCAGTTTTCGCTGTGCGCTCGACCCCCTATCCAAGAGAGGGAATTTCGGACGTCTTAGCGCCAGGTCCAATTATTCGAGTTCTTACGGTAGTCCCGGTGAAAGGGGTGTTACACCTTGAGTGGTTTCCATTCTAGAGTGTGCCCCCCAGCAACAAGAAGTGGAGTCGGGAGAGGGGCTGTAGAAGCGGTCGAATGAATGAGTGTAGGCAAAGGCTCCCCGATCCCACGAAAGTTGAGGCGGGTCAAAAAAATCTTGGGAAATTGTCGGATGGGGCTATAGAGAAGTATAGGATTTGCAAATTTTTCCTGGAGGGTGGGATGTACAAGACAGACAATTACTAAGGATGACCAGCCAAAGGGAGTAAGCTCCCTAATTTACGAATGGGAGGAGCGTTATCACGGCCGAAACCGGAGGTCCAGAATTCTACTTCCGAAGAGTGGCACAGCTCGCGTGGCTGCAATGGCCTCTGTGAGCGTGGTATCCGTGGAAGAGATCCATGGTTAGCTGTGGCCCACTCCCTTTCTCCTTGGCCCTCTCCGGTACCACATTTTACACATTCCCAACATTTCCCCCTTTTGTCATCTTGTTGGGTTTCCCCTCTTCTAAAGATTGTCGTCTCTCCTAGTATTGTGCTTATATTTAGAGAAGCGAGGAGAAATCTACCCATTATTGTTAGTTGATAATCCGCATCCGAGTTGGGGAAAGTGGAAGCCTCGATAGGCGTCTCTGGTATTAGTTCCCGAATATTTTTAGTGCGTGCTCTTAGCCAGTCACCCATTGCATCAGGTTCTGTGTCCTCGCCCAGCTTCATCGTCGATTATCTCTTGATAATATCTATTATGGAATGACCGGTAAAGCCTCCATACGCAGCATCTACGTCATACCATAAGGCTAGTGGTTCAGGCGCAGTACTGTAGCGTATTGGGTGATTGGTATTTTGTTAGGGGAGGAAAAGGGGACGATGCATGTTTGTTCACAAATACTGGGAAGTTGTTGGAATTGAAGCATAGAATATCACTCGCCCATCTCAACCTTCCAGAAACCGTCGGAAACCTCATTGGGCGGGGTAGAAAGTATGAATAGGTAAATATAGAGACTCCTTTTCATAACTATAATAGCATAAGTAGGATGGCCTGCCGCCCGCCCTCTATATTGTCTTAGTTTACTTTGCCTTTAATCTCTGGCCCCTCACTTGGCTTTTGATAGAGAAAAGCTCATTAGTAATATGAAGACTAGCTTTGGCTCTCACCTTCCTGCTTAAGAGGTGGAGGGGGCCTTCTAGACTGGGATGATCTTGGCCAAAAAAGAGATGTGTCCCCCGCCTGCCTAGGCATAGCCAGCTCTCACCGTAGCTGGTAGGATTGCCATAGGATGTGGGACTAAGATCAGCCCGGGTGGAATTGGGCTTGGGGTGAAGGGGATTATCTCAAGAGAGCGGTGATGATTGCTGTTAGGCAAAAGAAGTAAGGTATGATACAAGGAGTATCATGAAAAGAAGAGAAGGAGAACCAAAAGGAGAAATAAAGGTTATAGGACAGTTGCCGGATGGGGCGAGCTATTGTGAAGAAATAGGAAGCCGTGCGAAATCACAAATTCTGGCCATATCCTCCCGCAAGTATACTAATCACCTAAACATCACATCACGCTCTTATTGTGGCCCCATAGCTCATCCTAGATCTCTTACCCCGCTATATTCACAGTGTGGGAGGAGCCCATTGTGGTTAAGTTCAATGCCAACTTCCATTGGGTCTAGGTTTTTGTTGTGGCGCATCTTGTGCTGTGCATGGCATATCACTCGCAGAGAGCTTTTTTCTCTGTTTATTGGGCATTGTCATTTAGCCTGCCGTCCGATAGCTGGTGCCTATGTCGTGGGGCTTGGTATGGCAAGTCCCACGTGTGTTTCTGGGGACCTGGTTACTCTGCCCGGAAAGCTTAGTCGCCGACACCACTCATAGTCTATGAGCTCTTAAGTGACCATGGACGGTTTCTGGGTATGCCGGTATGATATAACTTTATGCTTGAGGCAGCGCGGCATTTTTGTGAGAGTGCTACCCGGGGGCTATATTTCTGGATGAGAATTTAGGAAATGAAGAAGGGTGTGCTAACCATTCAAAAAAATCGAGGGGTTGAAACTATGTTACTCTATCTCTTTTTAGTGCTCTATGCCTCTATCAGCTCTGAGGATAGATAATAGGGCATTAACCATCCTCTACCCTGGCCCGCGAGAAAAGTGGTTCGCCGGGCATTTTTTTAATGTACTGCATCCACTCGACCGCGATTAGAACTTGAGACGTTCCCTGTTTCAAATTAGTACGGACCAGTTCCTTAGCCATTAGACAATCGGAACTGGTCGATGGTTTCCTCCTCCCTTCGAATTTTAGGTGTAATCTTCTGCAGATAGGAAATTTCTCATAGGAAAAACTCTGATAACATCAAGCACTGCTGCGACTGTTGTATTACTATGATACCAGTGTCAAATTCTGTTTACCCTTCTCTGTCCACGCATTTGTTGCTTCCCTGGACCTTTCCGTGCTGGATCAGCTTTACCTATCAATTATCTGTACAACCCGCCATCTCTTTGGGCCCCTTTGCGCATGCCTGGTATTTCGCTGCCACCAAACGGGCAACCTCACCCAAACTTCCTTCCGTTATAATTACTCCTAAATCTTAATCTTTGGGTTAATTTTACTCAGCGACTGCTCAAAGAAGATATCTTTTGCGTGCAAATTTATTTTTTGAATCCCACTGCGCATCTGCTTGCGCGGCCAATCCAAGCTACACGAATCCCTGGTCATGTATATATTACTTTGATTTATGGCATCGTGAGAATAGTGTAATTTGGGGGTAGTATCGTAGGTCTTTATCTGTGGGGCTGCTCGGGGGGTATGAGCCCTTCCCTGGTGGGTCGTATGTATCCTATCGTAGTTTCTTTGTGAGTGGTCAGTGATTTGTAGGGTAGGTCCTACGTGGGGAAATGCTTTCTTCCATCCCCATGATAGCCCTCTATCAACGCAGAAGAACCGTACACTCCCTACTCTATAAAAAAATCTATCCTCTCCCCCTCGCTTCGTCATCACCACTTCCGCAGAAACACAAACTCCCTTCAAAAAGCGAAAAAAAAAAGCGAAAGAACGTCCCTCGCACAACAAAAATGGGCATCCTTCACACAAAAATAGTCTACACCCCTCCACCACCAAAATGGACCGCCGTAACCGACACACTTCCCGTGGCCCCTTCTCTGTCCCCGCCGGTTCCGGTCTATCCACCTTCTCCAGCTACTCCTCCAGTTATTTGGGGACAACAACTACCCCCGCCGTCACCCTCAGCGTCGGTCGGCATTTTGGCGCTTCGCTATCCCGATGGCAGAATTGTCCCTATGGTTGATGCACGCACTGGGGCGTATGTGCCTGGGGATGTCAGAGGCTGGGTGTGGGTTCCAAGTTTCAAAGTTTGGGTTTGGCGGTAAATGGGGTTGGATTGGATTGAGATTGGGGTGGTATCATACCAAGGGATGGGTTACCATGGCGGTAGAGCTCTGGGTTTGGATTGGTGGGGGTGAGAATGTCATATCACCACAATGAAATATATAAAAAAGAAAAGAAAAACAGTCGGAATTGGATGGAGATGTGTGATAGTGTGGTTGAAAATTGTTGGGCGCAATGGATTGCACTCAGGAGGAGGGTTGTTGCTTAGCCATCAAGCTGTCCTGCTTGTCATTGGCAGTTGGTATCTTATGTTTTCCCTAAATCCCCTTCTCTTCACTCTTCACGCAAACTTATCACCTTTTTCTCCCCGGTAAACCAAGTAATCTACCTTGTGACTCCGCTAAAGCCTCCTCACACTTACCTGACGGCCCCGCAATCACTCTATATCCGCTTCAATTTCTCTAGCTGCGCTCTCCCTGCATTGTTTCTAACAGAGATATTTCGGGACTTAAAGTCTGGCACTCATTGCTCTCTGGTTGCGCAGTGTCTAAATTGGGAAAAAATGGGGGAGGGCACATTTCATGACCGGGACGTTTCAAATATCCTTAGAAATGTAAAACACAAAAGTTTAAATTCTCCATTCCGGAGTGCTGTATATATCAGTGTCTACCGAAACACTTATCCATACAGAAGCCGGGGCACTTTGTAAGTCCCATGAGCTTTCACTCTCCTCCAGCTGTTTTTATTATCTTAGTTGCCTCCTTCTCATTTGCTTACTATTAACTCCCCATCAGCTTTCATAAATTACCGAGGGGAAGAGAAATAGATACCGAATCAGGCCTCAAGCCATAGCTCCCATCCCTCTGCAAGAACATAATGACGCATGCCGGCGGTTGCTGCTGCTCCTGAGGGGCTGTCTGTGCAGCAGTGGTGGCAGCCTGCTGAGCAATTGCGGTGGAGGCTGGCTGTCCTGCGGCGGCGGCGGCCGTGGTAGTGACAGCATGCGGGATGGTGGGCTCTAAGGTGGCGATAATGTTGACTGGAATCGCACCCGGGAACGCGCTGGCGGGGACATACTGGCCATTGGCATCTAGGAGTGGAACAAGGGTTCCATTTGGGATGGAGTAGTAGAGGATGTTAGCCTGATTTGTGAATTCCATTTTTGGTTTTTGGTTGTGTTTGGTTGAGTTGGGGCGCTTGGGGTTTAATGTCGAGTAGGGAGAAAGGGAGAAAGGGGAGGGGTGGGAGTTTTTAAGGGGGTAGAAAAGTGTGGGGGGAGGAGGGTGGGTGAGGGTATAGCATGTGGTTGGGATTTGTGGTTGTGTGTGGGACCTCCTTGGGCAGTACTGGGTTCTGGGTGTGTGCTTAGGGGGGACTGAATTGATGTCTTCATGTCACATCACTCTCTATATTCTGCAATTCGAAACGGAGACTCCTCACTCTGTCAACACGTGAAAATGTTCCCCAATACCGCATAATTGGGCATGGGCACCACGAGCTAGAAGAGTGCACAAACGAACGATGAAGACGAGAAGGGGGACAAATTGGTAGTGGCGGCGGAGGTTGCTGGATAGATTGTGTTTTGACGTCGGAATATCTTTCTGCAGGCCCCGGCGTTGTATACGGTCATCGTTCCCTAGTGCATGGGGACTGAAGGAGTGGGGCTTTGTGGTGCAGTCCTTTGAGGTTGCAAATGTTCAGCTTGGGGGGGGGGGGGTTACTGTATAAAAGTAGGAGGGGTTTCTGGCTGCTTCGGGGTTTACATGAAGTTTGGACCTGGACCCGAGCTTCTCCTGCCATCTTTGTACTATACTGTAGCTGAAGCCTAGCCTGAGACTGATGGTACTTTGTGATAGGCAATGTTGGGGAAAACCCTTCTGAGCTATAGTATAGTACACAAAAGGTGAGATCGGTTAAGCTGGGATACACAATGGGCGTGAGCGGAAGGACTGAAGAGACAACTCCGCCGGAGGGTGTCGGAAATGTAGGCTTGATGTGGTAGAAGTATGATATAACTAAGTTCGGTTGATGTGCAGCCACTCTGCAAGAATCTTCATGATGTGATAATTCTCTTTGCTCAGGAAATGGTCCCCCTGCCTCAGGGAGGCCCTGATTCCGCAATAGCCCCCTTAGGCCCCCATAGTCTCCGCCAAAGAGAACATCCATTCCACGAAGGCTCTTGCTAAGTAACTTTACGAACTGAGATGGAAGGCACTGATAGTGTATGGAATTGGAGGTATCGTATTTGTGAACAAAAGTCCAAAACCGGAAGGGGTGTGGAGACAGTTGGGGCTGGTGGCGGGAGTGGAAATAGTGTTCGACAGTATCATATTATAAATTTATTCCGGGCGAGAATAAGCCCTGAGCCGACGAGCGCTGTCCCGATCCCCGAAAAATCCAATCATGATAACTAGAATGGCTACTCCACCCACAATTACAACTATAATGACTATTAATTAAATCTACTGGAAATACAGGCTATCCATGGAACAGGTTTCCCTCTTTTACTTCTAAAATTCGCATGCATTTTTCGTGGTAAAGCAACGACGAATGAATGGATACGGCGATGGTTGAATGTTGCGGGGAATTGTGGTTGCGCTTGATGAGTCGGGACTTGATCTCGCGGTTAGTGGAGTAATGGTTTCTAACTCTAAAAGTGACAGTTCGGCTCACAGTGCGAAAGAAAGTATTGCTTACTCGCTGGGAAGAGATAATTCTTGATGCCGTGCACAGTGCAGTACCAGTAACATAATAGCCCCCAGTCCTTGAAGCTGCTAAAAAGGGAGTCTGATCAATGCTGTCACTAGGACAAACATTGCACAAAATATTAATTGCTTGAGTAGTTTTGTCACCTCCTATTCCGCCATCGGCCGCCTGGGGTTTGCGCATACGGCAGCCCATAGTCATCTTGGTTTCACAGACAGTACAAGTGTCAGCCCGGCTGGTTGGACCAGGCTTTGGCCTCCAGGCTACAAAATCACGACCGCCCCCGCTTTTCTTCACCCCCCAGGAATCGCATCAACCGACTCTACCGTATGGGATCACTCAAGAACCCCTCTACAGCTTCAAAACAGCGAAAGATACAAAATGTCTCAACATCACATCAACGACAATACCAACTGTTTTAATAATATTAACAATGTTTGGAATAACTGTACGGTTGCCGACGAGAAGTCTGAAATTTTGGCCTGGCTATCTCCGCTCGAACCCCGGATACGACACCAGGACATTCGAACCCGTAGGGTCGACGAAGTGGGAGGCTGGCTCCTGCAAACCCAAGAATACCGGAATTGGTTTGGTGGTATTCGTGGTGGTAAATCTGATGGTTCGGCCTTATTTTGCTGCGGAAGCCCGGGGGTTGGCAAGACCTACATGATGTAAGAGAGAAGATACCCGAGGAAAGAGAAAGGCGTTTCTAATGAGCTCTGATGTTAGCTCGCTGGTGATAGATACGTTATGCAAGAAGGCCGTGGAGGAAAACGCTGCTGTTGCGTGCTTCTACTTCGATTTCGCTGCGCAGGTGGAGCAGTCCCCAGCTGCTATTCTAGGTTCGGTGCTGAAACAGATTGTTGGTGGGCTGGACGAAGTTCCGGAAAGAATAGTCAAAGCTTTTCGGGACCAAGAGAAGGTCATTGGTGGCCAGAGGCTAGCACTCTCAGAAATTGTGGAGTTTTTGCAGGATATCTCATCCTCACGACGTACGTTTATATGCATTGATGCCCTGGACGAGTGTCCACCTGGACATCGGTTAAGGCTTCTTGATTCACTCAATCAAATACTCCAAAAGTCCCGGGGTTCTCGGATATTCCTAACCGGGAGACCATATATCCGGGGTGAGGTTGAGAAGCATCTCTCTGAGAGGGTAGCGACTAGATCTATAACACCCACCAAGGATGACGTCATCATATTCCTCCGGGCCAAGCTACGAGAGGATATAATGCCAGATGCGATGGACGAGAACTTGGAGGAGGAAATTATAGAGAATATTCCCGAGACAGTCTCGGAAATGTAAGTAGGAACCGGGAACACTTATAAGAATGCATAGGGCTGTGTGCTGAAATATATTGCGTCTAGATTCCTGCTTGTCTTCTTAGCCGTCGAGACGATCCTACAAGAGACGACCATATATCGAAGGAGACAAAAGCTTAGCGGGATTAATGGCTTAGATTTAGGGGGTGCGTACGAAGCGACTCTGAGAAGGATAAAGGCCCAGGGTGGGGAGAAAGCAAGACTCGGGATGACCGCTCTGATGTGGATCACCCATTCGAGGCGGCCTCTGCACGTGGATGAAATATGTCGCGCCGTAGCAGTCCGGATAGGGTCAGATGATCTCAATAGCGATGATATCCCTGCGGTGTCGACCTTGCTAGGATGTTGCCAAGGACTTGTCACTATAGAAAAGGGTGCCTCGACTGTTAGGTTGATCCATTTTACCCTCCAAGAGTATCTTTGCACACATCCCGACGCCTTTGACAGAGCTCACTCGGCGATGGCGGAAGTCTGCTTGACGTATCTCAACTTCCAGCGCGTCAAGGATTGTTCAGTCAGCCCTAATCCCAGAAGCACACCCTTCCTTGAATACTCTTCTTTATATTGGGGAACACACATGCGAATGGAGCTCTCAGATCGCGCAAAAACATTTGCGCTCCAGCTCCTGGATCAGTTCGATAGTCACATATCTGCCGAATTCCTTTGGAAGTCGATTAGTAGGGCTTTCACCGGATATGCCCCAAGTCGCGGGTCGTTTTCTGCGCTGCACTGTATCTCGTACTTCGGCATTGCCGAAGTCGCAAATATCTTGATAGAGATGAACAGATGGGATGTGAACCAAAAAGATGGTGCGGGTGTGACGCCGCTCATATGGGCTGCAAGATATGGGCATAGAGAGGTAGCGAGGCTACTCCTGCGAAAAAAACAGATTCAACCCGATCAGCAGGACACGAATTGTGGCCGAACGGCACTCTCGTGGGCTGCTGGAAATGGACATGAGGGAGTGGTGATGTTATTTCTTAGCCTGCGATTTGTCAACCCTGGAAGCATAGGTCGTCCATGGGAGAAGGCGCCACGAGTAGCGAGTCTACTGTTTGGCTGGAGATACGTCAACCCCGATAGCTCAAGTGCAAATGGCCGGACACCGCTCTCGTGGGCTGCCGGGAATGGCCACGAAGGAATAGTGAGGCTACTGTTGGGGTGGGAATATACCAACCCAGATAGTTCAAATGAATCTGGCCAAACACCACTCGCGTGGGCTGCCGAGAATGGTCACGAGGGGGTAGTGAAATTACTGCTGGGGCGGAAAGATGTTAACCCCGATAGCTCAAGTAAATCCGGCCGAACACCACTCTCGTGGGCTGCCGGGAATGGCCATGAGGGAATAGTGAAGCTATTTTTGGTGCGGGAAGATGTCAGCCCCGACATCCCTGACACGGGGTATGGCCGAACACCGCTCTCACGGGCTGCCGGGAACGGCTATGAGGGAATAGTGAAGCTATTGTTAGGGCGGGAAGGTGTCAACCCCGACGTCCGGGATTCACAGCACGGCCAAACGCCGCTCTTGTGGGCTGCCGAGAATGGCCACGAAGGAATAGTGAAACTACTGCTGGGGCGGAAAGATGTCAACCCCGATAGCTCAAGCAAATACGGCCGAACACCGCTCTCGTGGGCTGCAGAGGACGGCCGCGAGGGGATAGTGAAGCTACTGTTGGGGCGGGAGGATGTCAACCCCGACATCCCAGACACGGAGTATGGTCGGACACCGCTCTCGTGGGCCGCGCGCGCTGGGTGTGAAGGAGTAGTGAAGCTACTGCTGGAGCGGAAAGATATCAACCCCAATACTCCAAGTAAATCCGGCCAAACACCGCTCTCGTGGGCTGCCGGGAATGGCCACGAAGGAATAGTGAAACTACTCTTGGGGCGGGGAGATGTCCACGCCGACACCCCAGACGCATGGTATGGCCGAACACCGCTCTCGTGGGCTGCCAAGAATGGCCACGAGGCAATAGTGAAGCTACTGCTAAGGCGGGGAGGTGTCAACCCGGACACCCCAGATGCGGAATATGGCCAAACGCCACTTTCGTGGGCTGCCCGCAATGGGCGTGAAGGAGTAGTGAAGCTACTGTTGGGACGGAAAGACGTGAGCCCTGATAGCTCAAGCAAATCCGGCCAAACACCGCTTTTGTGGGCCGCCGGGAATGGCCACGAAGGAATAGTGCAGCTACTGTTGGGGCGGGAAGATGTCAACCCCAATAGCTCAAGTGAATCTGGACGAACACCGCTTTTATGGGCTGCCGAGAATGGCCACGAGAGAACAGTGAAGCTACTGTTGGGGCATGAGGACGTTAATCCTAATGGTTTAAGTAAATCTGGTCGGACACCACTCTTGTGGGCTGCCGGTAATGGCCACGGGGAAATAGTGAAGCTACTGTTGGAGCGGGAGGATGTCAACCCCGACATCCCAGACATGGAGTATGGTCGGACACCGCTCTCGTGGGCCGCGCGCGCTGGGTGTGAAGGAGTAGTGAAGCTACTGCTGGAGCGGAAAGATATCAACCCCAATAGTTCAAGTAAATCCGGCCAAACACCGCTCTCATGGGCTGCCGGGAATGGCCACGGGGAAATAGTAAAGTTACTATTGGGGCGGGAAGATGTCAGCCCCGACATCCCAGACACGGAGTATGGCCAAACGCCACTCTCGTGGGCTGCCCGCAGTGGGCGTGAAGGAGTAGTGAAGCTACTGCTGGGGCGGAAAGATGTCAACCCCAACAGCTCAAATAAATCCGGCCAAACACCGCTCACGCTGGCCGCCGGGAGTGGCCACGAGGGAACAGTGAAGCTACTCTTGGGGCGGGGAGATGTCCACGCCGACACCCCAGATGCATGGTATGGCCGAACACCGTTCTCGTGGGCTGCCAAGAATGGCCACGAGGCAATAGTGAAACTACTGTTGGGGTGGGAAGGCGTCAACCCCGACATCCCAGACACGGAGTGTGGCCAAACGCCACTCTCGTGGGCTGCCCGCAATGGCCACGAGGCAATAGTGAAACTACTGTTGAGACGGAAAGATATTAACCCCAATAGTTCAAGTAAATCCGGCCAAACACCGCTCTCGTGGGCTGCCGGGAATGGCCATGAAGGCATAGTGAAGCTGTTGCTAGGGCGGGAGGATGTCAAACCCGATAATTCAAGTGAATCTGGCCGAACACCGCTCTCGCGGGCTGCCGAGAATGGACACGAGGGAATAGTGAAGCTACTCCTGGGGCGGGAAGATGTCAGCCCCGACATCGCAGACACGGGGTATGGCCGAACACCACTCTTGTGGGCCGCCCGCAATGGGCATCAAGGAGTAGTGAAGCTACTGTTGGAGCGGAAAGATGTCAACCCCAATAGCTCAAGTAAATCCGGCCAAACACCACTCACGCTGGCCACCGCAAATAGGCATGAGAGAGTTCTAGAGCTGCTACAGGCTCTGCCTTCCTGACGCATCCAGCCCGGGGTTTATGATATCGTCTCATAGGAATCGCCGTTTGTTGGTGTTAGTAGTGTCAGATAAATATGTTGGATGGGTGGACGTGGTGGATGTGAGAGAACTTGTTCTATTCTCAGATGCGCGCCGCTGCTAACTAAATAGGACTAACAAACATGTGTGCGCAACTAGTGGTTTACCCTCAACGCCGTCCTATCTTCTCCACAACACAACTAGGGTGGTTGCCCATGCCCTACTACACTCAACAGAATACAGGTCTTCTACGGGGTGGTCTAAGATATTTATATGTTTCTTGTCTTCAGTTTTTCTTCTGCACTTTCGAGATTAAGTTAGAAGTTCCTTGGATAAGTTAGCCTTTAGGGAATCCCACTTTTTTTTCTTCTTTTTCTATGCTCGGCAACAGAGCAAATTTAAGTTTGAGTAGAGTATATAATATTATATAGTATCTTGAGATTTATTTTTGGGCGGATGTGTCTTAGTCTTGTACAGTATGATAAGTCTTTTTCTTTTTCTTTTTCCCTTTTGAATAGAGCAGGATGTATGATAATAGATTTAGGGTAACGCTTGCTAAGAGATGTCTTTTTTCTTTCTTTTTCCCTAGACAAACTAGTTAACACACTCGGGGGGGGGACATGGAAGAGATTGATATTTTATGGTATGAAGGCACATTGGCAGGTGATGGTGTGAGACCATGAAGGGTTTGAAATAGAACGCGCAGTTGTAGAGAACTAACTCCTTCCTAGAGTGAGCTCGTATCTTGCATTTTTGAATTATACTTATGATATGCCTCCATGTATGCTCTTGATATACTACTACGGGTTGCTCTTGATATACTACTACGGGCTGCGATAACTTGGGCATCAGAGGGGTTTGGCCTTTTGAAGAAGGCCAAAACAGTACAGAGTCTTTTCATGTCATTAGCCCAATTAATGGGAGCGAGGACCACAAAATCTGCATTTAAGGGTTAGCCAGAAATCTGCTAACTAGTATTGGCAATTCTATTAATCTATCAAACTAAACCCACAGTAGGACAAGTGGCAGGGATTGATAGAGATTAGAGGCCAGGCAGAGATAGACTAGTGGGTAACACAAGTTTTTTACAGTAACTAAAAAATCAACCCGAAAACCCAAAGCATGGTAGTTGTTCACTTTCAAGCTAGTACACAAAGCTAGCTATTGGAAGAAGAGAAAGAAAGAAAGAAAGAAAGAAAGAAAAGGAGATCAATGCATTTCACCACAAGAGCACTTTCACAGCCGTTAAGAAATGCAAAACGCCTTAAACCTTAAACTTCCCAGGAAAGAATACAGTACATATGATATCACAATGTCCATAAACCGCTTATCCATAAAAGAAATTTAAGCCGCCATCCCACAAATCCCACAAATTTCCACCGACTTATCTCCGCCTTTTTTTTTTTTTCCCCCTCAAACTCGGGCTTCGCCCTTCCCCTTCACTTACAACTGTCAAACCCTAATTAGTACACTACCAAAATTAACCGAAAGGATGTGAGAAACATACATAAGCAGGGTTCAACCCGTAGGTCCCGTTCTTTTGGCGGTGCAGGACAATATATCCCACTTGGACCGGCCACCCCCCGGTGATGGTGCGGGCAAAGGCGGGCTCCACGGTCAAGAGGAGCGGGAGTATGGCCGGGAGGCTTGAGGTAGCAATCAGGCCGTATTGTTCATCCTCGTCGATGAACGGAATGCAGGTTCCTCTAGGGAGGGTCAGACAAAGAATTTCCGGGTTTGGGTTCGTCATTGTTTTGGTTTCTTGTTGGTTGGTTTTGGTTGAGTTGAGTTGAGTTGAGGTGTTCAGTGTTGTGGCGGGGAG
>Ga0307509_10000601_pt1 | contig 61442 bp, 50 predicted proteins | sample 10_EM_MG_FD_202245 | JGI IMG/M metagenome (GOLD analysis project Ga0307509, IMG submission 202245) | Populus trichocarpa ectomycorrhiza microbial communities from riparian zone in the Pacific Northwest, United States - 10_EM | ecosystem: Host-associated > Plants > Roots > Unclassified | place...
ACTGCTCGTCCGTACTAAAATCAAACTAAGGTAAAGACAGGTGTATAAGTAAAACATAATACGACTACTAATCCTCCAATGTATCACCCACACCTATCTCTGTGTTTGCCTCATGTCCCTATTCCTCCGTACACTCCCGTGATAACAAAGAAAAGAACATGCGGATAAACTCTCTATAGAACATTCTCCCGTGTCCGTTCTATCTGCATATCTCCTAAACTCTCCTTCCTACTCCCGTAACAAAACCAAGCACATCAGTCTTCCAACACAGATCACCAAGGTTCCTCCTTCCCGCCACCTGCGTTCTTGTTTTCCACAGCTTGCGTTCTTGTTTTTTCCCACTCACCACCCCTCTCCGAGATACTGGCGCCCTCATTGTCAACCGGGGACATATCGGTGGCTACGATCCCCCGTAGCAAGGGCAACGAAAAGACCCACCAATGCTTCCGTCAGTGGAACTTCCTCTTCGGCAAACGAGATGCACGGAATGGTTGGATGCGTCAATCCTAGAGTTAATTTTTCTTTCCTATTATTTCGCTGTACTTTCTTTCCCCATTTTTCTAGCTTGTTTGCATTGTAATAGATCTTCTTCAAGTGGCTTCGGGGAAATTGGACTTTTCAATACCCTACTTCTCAACAACCGACTGCCAAAACCACAACCGAGATATATATAAAAATACAATAAATACCAAATACTAATTAGTATCATACCATCCATCTTCCGAAATAATGGGCTTTTGTTGTGGTAGAGGTATAACGGGGTTTGGGAGAGTGAGGGGGATTGGAATATGGAGCTGTAGAAAGTTGGGAGGCCAAATGTTTGGTTATTTACCAGGTATGTTATGGTACAAGAGTTGTTACCGTCGGTAAGGAGAACCGGCGGTGGGCCTAATGCAATTGATAAGTTCTGGCCGCACACCGCTCTCCCATGCGGCCGGATCTGGGAAAAATGAGATAGTCAAGCTCCTTCTCGAAAGGAAAGAGGTCAATCCCGAATCGCGAGATGATCACGGTCGCACACCGCTCTCCCATGCGGCCGGATCCAAGAACGAAGAGACATTCCAGCAGCTCCTCGAAAGGGAAGAGGTCAATCCCGAATCACAAGATATTTTTGGCCGAACACCTCTCTCCCACGCAGCCGGCACATATGGGAGTGGAAGGGCAGTGAGGCTTCTTCTAGACAGGAGGGAGGTCAATCCAGAATCGTGAGATGGCCACGACGGCACACCACTCCCCCATGCGGCCGGATCCAGGGACGGAGAGACATTCAAGCTGCTTCAAGCCTTCCAATGGGCCAACCCGGGCCAAAAAAAGGCCAACCCGACCCGGCCCAGGCCCAACCAATATTGAGCCCGACCCAACCCAGCCCAAGGAAGGAAAGCCCGGGCTAACCCAATGAACCCACTGGGCTGGTACGCAAAGGAAAAGGAATTAAATGTTGTCAAAAGGTTCTCGACGTGAGGAGGTGAGGGTCGCACGGAAGTAAGCCAATAGACTATGACCTGGAACTTAGGCACTCGGAGGAAGGAATATGGAACGTAAGTTTACCGCCTATAATGCTTCGTTCATTCGCTCTCGCTCACTCTGCTCTAACTGCTCATCCGTACTAAAAGCAAACTAACGGTAAAGACAGGTGTATAAGTAAAGAACATGCAGATAAACTCTCTATAGAACATTCTCCTGTATCCGTTCTATTTGCATATCTCCTAAACTATCCTTTCCACTCCCGTAACAAAGCCAAGCACATCCGTCTTACAACAAATGTAAGTTTGCATTAGTTTGAAATTATTAGAATACGTGATGGGTAATAGGAATAGTTGGTAAACGAGACAGAAGTGATACATGGATAGAAAGAGGCGAGAAGGGTTTGGGTAGAATCGTAGGAGTCCAGCTAGGCGGACTGTCCACTTTGCAGATACTGAGCTGACTGGATTGCTGCTGGGCTGGGAGAGTAACATGAGTCGGATATTGTTCTCTTGGTTCTGGAGAATACATGCTCGGGCTCTGAAGACATTGCCGGGATTGCCATTCGCGTTCTGGCCTGCTGTGAAAGTATCGGGTACTATTTCCTCCGACAATCCTCATACCACCCGCTACTCTCAATAGATCAGTATCCCTCAGAATAGAATAAAGGAGAGAGATGACATACTGAATGTGATTTCCAATAAACTTGACTGTGAAGAAAGCTTTGTAACCGGAGGAAGAAAAAAGGGGGAGGAAGGAAAAAGGGGAGGAAGGAAAAAGGGGAGGAAGCAAGGAGAGGCCAATAAGGTGAAAAAGGGAATAGGCTTCATGTATTTGAGTGTGCGGAAATTGATCTATTTCTAACTTCTAAACTGTCAGAACGAGTGATAATCTAAGACCGCTAATCACTATGTCCGCTCGCTAGATACAAGCTTTAGCATGAGCTTTTGGTGGTTTCACTTTCACCTTTCCACCAAAGGCAAATACTGTTCCAGAATTGAGTGTGCTCAGACTATAGTTTCTGTAGTGACCATAACTTAAAAGTATCACGAAAATGATGAACCTAAGACAAAAACATTCATCGGGTTCGCCGGGCAACCCGGGCTTGGCACCCCTGAGCCCGACCCAGCCCGGGCTTTCTCAAAGGTGAGCCCAGCCCAATGAACCCAGCCTGGCCCACCGAAGAGCCCGGGCTAACCCAACGAAGCCCCGACCCATTGGAAGGCCTGAGCTGCTTCTCGAACGGGAAGAGGTAAATCCAGGATCGCGAGATAATCACGGCCGCACACCGCTCTCCCATGCGGCGAGATCTGGGTATGCAGGGGCAGTCAAGCTGCTTCTCAGACTGGAAGAGGTCAATCCCGAATCCCCAGAAAGTTCTGGCCGAACAGTGCTCTCCCACGCGGTCAGCGGATAGGTTACAAGGGCAAGGAGGTAGTCAAGCTTCTTCTAGAGCGTGAAGAGGTCAATCCGGAATCGCGAGATAATTCTGGCCAAACACCAGGCTCCTATGCACACGGAGAAGCCTTGATCATATTGTCAAAATATTGTCAGTCCTGAACAGGGGATGAAGCCATACGGCCGAAGCCAAATCCCCAGTGAAATGTCGGGAGTTAGCTACATAGCAACCATTCCTGAACCGTTTGAAAGGTTCTTACTCCAGTTGGGAAACAACGATTGTATAACTTGCGCGGGGGCTGTATATATTACCCCGCACATGATGATTTTATTTTTGATGCTTAGTGTTAATTGGGCTTATGATGCTTCTCTTCGGAAGTAGGATGTTTCCAACCTTGCAGCCGAATTTCTCGTTACTCATGATTTCACAAATAACCATATATAATTTGGCGTTTCATTTGTAATATTAGAGAGGTGTTGACATAGTGTGGACTATAATTCATTTTTCATTCTTTGAGTCCTGTATATTTACTATGCTCCCGCTGTGCCTTCTTTTTGTCCCCTCGCTCTACTGTACAAGGGACTCGTGAGATTAAGCCAACCGTATGAGCTGTATAAGAGAATTGCGATTTCATACTCTTTCCTTTTGCTCTCGGGCTTCTTGTGATGTAATCCATCATGCGGGTGCGAGTAGATGCCCAGAATATAGTAGCGATTGCATTGTCTTTTGCACTGAACCGCGATGTATCCAAACCCCACGACTAAGGTCTCTTGGGTCTGTATAGAGGGCATTCTATCGGATCATACATTGCTAATACATCATCCATGGTGACCATTTCTGTAGGGGCCCACGCTGCAGAAAGCGGCACTTCTTAAACCTTTGGCTGCAAATAGACTTTAGATAGCCGACCGGAATAAATTAGGAGATAGTTAGACATGAAGATGAGGCCTCGGTAATATAATACCGGTGTGTAGAGGATTATATGCCCGGTGGCACTATTTGTGAGGAGTCCAGTTAGATATGGGGCATCATAATTGATGATTCCAGAAGTTAATGGATAGTTTATTCAAACGCCCTGCTTGGGGTTTCTCACAGGCTAGCTGGACTCCGCCCCTTTCTTGCCTACTAATTAATCCAAGAGAGCTTTTTTATAATAGAAGGCTAGCGAATGGTTTTCGATGGGTTTACTGCACTCCGCTCTTGCAGCCAAGCTGGGGAAAGTTTGGGCACAAAATCCGGATAAATCATTAGAGTTAATTGTCATTTACCCGCGAGCGGTAGAAAAAGACCAGCCGTGCTTGCTAAGGGTTGGGAAGAGGACTAAATTGCACTTATCCCCCTCTTTTCTCTTTTTTTTCCCTGTAATCTTCCTCTTACCCAGGACCCTTCTCCCCAGATCCTCAGCCGGCTGCCTGCTCATGGGCGGTCACTCGGTAGGTACCCAAGCTGTCGGGACTACCTGCCGAAAATACCACAAGCGGAGGCAATGATCGGTAGAAAGGGCTCTATGCAGTGAAGAGGAAAAGCGCAAGAGAAGTTACCAAGTTTGTATTTGTATTAAACAGTAAAGAAGTTAGTAATTTATTGCATTAGGTGATAGGAAAAGAAAGACTTGAGGAGAGTCAAGTACAAGAGGAAGAACTGGAGGTGAGGAAAGGATGGAAAGGAGGAGAATCAACTAGGGGAAAGGTCTCCATAGCTCGTGCGCCCTCACCTGGTGCATATACGTAGATATATGACTATTGCAGCATGAAAAGAAAAGAAACTTGCTTATTTTCACCGATTTAGCTAGCGATTCTTTGTCAGGCGGTTGTGGGAGCTAGGGTGTTGGGGAACATAATATCGAGGTATTTGGGACTCGGCTTTCGGGTGAAATTTCTGGTGAGTGTAGCACCGTCGGGTTCATCAAACCGTTTCTGCCTATTAGGAAAAAATGGCCGAATCTTTGTTGGTGGGAATATGATCATGACCCAGGAAACTTGTTTCATGGGTAGCCTGTCTTTTCAGTATATTCAAATGGTTGTAGTTATAGTCGTGGTTGTGATTGCCCTCCTATGGGTAGTGATCGTGGCCGGTGGATCAGGGGGGATTATGGTGCCCGTTGTCCTGGGACTTATTCTCGACGCGAGTATCCATTGAATACAAACACCGCCGGTCTCCTGTCTCGGATTGTACGATTGCATAAATAACCGAACATCCCGATGTAACTGACACCCCTCTTCAATACCCGACTTCTCAGCAACTGACTGCCAAAATCACAACCGAAAAATATATAAAAATATAATAAATACCAAATACTAATTATTATCATACAGTCCATCTTCCGAAATAATGAGTTTTTGCTACAGCAAAGGTATGCGGGGTTTGGGAAAGTGAGGGACCGGGATTGCGATATGGAGCTGTAGAAAATTGGGAGGCCAAATGTTTGGTTATTTACCGGGTATGTTATGGTACAAGACTTGTTACCGTCGATAAAGAGAATTGGAGGTGGGTCTAATGCAATTCTCAAGTTAAAGATATCTCAACAGCCGCCGCGAGAGCTTGTGGAATTCCTATGCTGAAATGCCCGATGTTTGCTTGATACTTTTTAATTTTGACTGTACAGTACTAGTTGTTGTATTACACGAGTAGGGAACTTCGGAGAATTTGAGACGATGCTCCACAAATATCCTTTCCTCAAATCCCCCTTTTCCCTACTAGGAATAGCATGTAAGATGAAACGACAGGGGGAATGAAATCACTTGCGCTACAACTCTTCGACGAGTTTGATATCATAGTAGCCATCTATCGGCAAAGCTTCGTTTACGTCCTCATGTAGCTGAGGTGATGGGAGTGGTGTCAGAGTTGTTACACTGCATAGCATGTTTGGACACTGACCAGATTGCGGAGGTTTTGTTGGCTAAGAGAGATTAGGATGTTGACAAGGCTGATTCTATAGGTTGTACGCCACTGATATGGGCTTCTAAGAATGTATGTGTGGGCATTATACTCGTAGTACACCGGAGGACAAAAGTGCATGAGTTTTTCCGCAGTGCAACCATCAAGAAAATAATATCTTCATATCCGAAATAAAGCACACAACGCACCGATCACCACCATGCCTCTATGAACCCCTTACATAGTGTCCCTGTGGACTTAAGTCAATTCTCTCTTAGAATTAGAAATTTCTTCTGGTAAAAATCGGAGTCAGGCTAGAATTATTGAGCCGAAAGGCCCACCACATACCAGCTGATGGGTCTGCCGGGTAACTTAACTTGCTCTCTGGGCCAGACTTGCCTCATGGTGCTCGACTCGCACCTGTTTTCACCATTTCTTAGCTAGAAGAGTACATTTATACAGGTAATCGAAGGCCTCTGCAGCCTTATCAGTATTCCTCCTTTAGTGTGTGCTAGTATGTTGTGTTGCTGGCATTGCGTTGGATTTTGACCTTGCAGGTATTCGGATGATTTTTATTTTTTCGCAATGGTTGCGTTGTACGAAAACTCATGCACTTTTGTCCTCGGGTTTTAACAGTCAAGAACCTTGTCTAGGCGAACTACAACCACGAGGCTCACCAAATTTTTCTCATTAGCCCCACGTGACAGCTGCATCTAAGGCTCCGTTCGGTTAACTATGGACCGTTCAACTGCCGTTCCAGACATGACCGTCAACCCCCAGGACAGCTGTTCGGTTAAGCAGACTGTTCAACCGACCATTCATTAGTCAACCGATTTCGTGGGTGCCGGAGAGGAGCCATCGTGGTTGTCAACAGCGACGAACGGCCGATGAAAAGGACCTTTGTTGAGAGCTATCTGCTGGGAAGGAGCGGAAGCGAGTAGTTTCACAGGTTCAAAAGGACAGCGGTCACCGAAGAAAGCGAAAGACTTATATTGCTTGTTGAACAAGAAGAGGATTGAGTAAGTAAAGGAAAGAAGAGACAAGACGGAGAAGAAGACAGAAGAAGAGAGGCTAAAATTCAGAGAAGGGAAAGGGGGTGACGTAGGTGGTCACGAGGTATCACTCGTAACCAGAGCGACAGACAAGAAGAGAGCACCCCCGTGACTACAGTTTCCAACAACCTTCAGAGGACCTTTTCATTTTTGACCGTTGGCACCCATTTTTAGCAAACGGCAGGATGGTAACCGAACACCAAATCTTCTTCCTGAATGGTCCCGTTGGATGCAACAGTTCAACCCTCTAAATTTCCTACTCGAACGGTCCGTTCAGCTGTTACACCGGAGGACAAAAGTGCATGAGTTTTTGTAGGGTGCAACGATCGCAAAAGAAGGCAATCACCCAATACCCGCAAGGTCAAAATCCAACGTAATACCAGCAACACGATGTACTTGCGCATACCGAAGAAAGAATACTGATAAGGCTGCAGAGGCCTTTGATTACCTTGTATAAATGTACTCTTCTAGCAAAGAAATGGTGGAGACAAGTGCGAGTCTAGCACTACAAGGCAGTTCCGGTCCAGAGAGCAAATTAAGTTACCCGGCGGACCCATCAGTCAGGACGTATGTGGTCGGCCTTGGGCTCCATAATTCTCGCCTAACTCCGATTTTTACCAGAAGAAATTGCTAGTTCCAAGAGAGAATTGACTTAAGCCAGCAGGGACACTATGTAAAGGGCTCATAGAGGCATGGTGGTGGCGATCGGTGCTTTGTGTGCTTTATTTTGGATGTGAAGATTTTTTTTCTCGATGGTTGCACTGCGGAAAAACTCATGCACTTTTGTCCTTGGGTGTAACCGAACGCACCCTAAGGGCCGCACTCATATTTCCTCCCTCGGCTAATTATCGTCCCACCAATTCTACCCCGACAGCTAGACTCAAGACCGCAAATCCAAACCCACCTGGCACTACCACTAATGCACAATTCCAGCTGTTGACCTTGGAACGGGATTTGTACGAGCTGCGCATGTGCCGGTTCCTCTTCTGCTATGGCTTAAATTTATCGTACGACTAATCCTATCAACCTAGAGCTAACAATTTATTTAGACCGTGTGAGGGTTCAGCGAGGCAGCACCCTCAGCGAGGCATGGCAAATATTTTCTACTACCGGTAGTGCGGCCGAATTGAAGCCGGTCACTTATGGTGGCGCCACCCATACAAAGTGCCCGGCTTCAATTCGTCCGCGCGAGTAGTTGTTTTGGTTGGGTCGTACCGAAGTTGGGTGTCAAGCCAGGCCACGCCTCGCTGCGGGTGCTGCCTCGCCGAACCCTCACACGGTCTAGCTCCCAATGTGTGGGCAACTCAAGTGTAGCCAGGGTTGGATGGCCTTTGAGATTAGAGAATTATCCGGCATCGTATGATATTAATGAAGCCTAATTTAGATCGTCACCAATACTCGTATTCTTACCCACCATTAAATTTTCCTAACTTGTAATGAAAACTTGACAGAATGTAGGGTAGGGTGTGTGTGTCATGGACCTAAAATCAAACCACGAATTTGACGGAGGAAAAGAGTTTAAGGTCCCGAACGGACGCAGTGAAGCGCTCTCAACCCATGCCCTGGGGATGTTGCCCTGTGAGTTGGGGTAGAGGGGCAACCGGTGGCATGTTCGGCAACCAGAAAGACGCTGGAAAAGGCTTTTCCATGGTAGCGCTGCCATTGGCGGAGATACATGTACTGTACTTGAAAGTTTGCAGGAGTTGATTGCGAGTTCTCACTTTGCTTCTACTCGTGATGCGAGAAAGGTTCGTTTATGTCACACCTGAACTTGAAAAAGGTTAGGTTAGGTTGGGAAACACTGCCGACCAAGGCACGTGATCAGAAATTTAAAAAGATATTCCCGCACAAAATAAGTTATGGTACACTTGCCAGCAGGAGATCGCAACTCGTACTGTACCCCCAGCCAAACGTTCTAAACCACACAACACTATCTATCACTATTCACAATAGCTCCATGCTTCACGAGCTCCAACACTGGTTGCCCTATCTTCCTCTCCAACCATTTCTTTGCAATCGTTCTTGTCACTATTATCGTGGTTTCTGCTGCAGAAATTGATTGAGATTGATATTTTGGGCGTTGTTAGTGGGGAGTACAGTATCAGCGCCCGACCAGTGAGCGCACCATGACTTATTCCGGGCGGCAGTCCTTGTGGTGAGCAAAAGCATCGGGTCACCAAGATGTATCTCTCACAAAGAATTTGTTGGGGTCGCTGAAAACTTTCTGTGAGAGATACATGTTGGCGACCGGAGTATTTTGCTCACCACAAGTAATTTTGCTCACCACAAGTAATTTTGCTCACCACAAGTAAGAAGCAAAAGAGTGATATGACCACTGTCGCGAAGAAAGTGTGGCGTTCTTTGCATCGCAACCAGTTTTGTTTGGAATTCCGTGCCCGGTGGTAGGGAGGGAAGCTTTATTGCGAAAGAGGCGAATGGGTGTATGCAGGTATCAGCTGTTTGCTAAAGGTTTCCGTGTGTGTAACATAGAAAGAATTTATGTGATTGTTTCTGCCCATCATAAGCGCCTGACGGAATTTTGGTGGGGTCCGGTAGCGGTCAAGTCCGACCCCTCTTTCCACGAACTTCAAGTCTGTAATATTCTATTCACAACTTCCGCCCTTCAACCTTCACTACATCTCTACCTCACTCTATACCAAGCAACATGAATCCGTCAACCCATCCTACACCTCCCACTACCGGTACGGGCCACAAAAACAGTTTCAACGTGACAAATAGCTACAACACCAACTATAACACTACATATGTCGATGAAAGTGCTCAGATACTAGAGTGGCTATCCCCCCTAGAACCTCATATACGCCACCAGGATGTGCGCACCCGCCGGCTGGATGGGTTGGGGGATTGGTTTTTAGAAACGGAGGATTTTGTCAACTGGCGTGATGGAAAGGATGGATCTAACACAGCCACTCTCTTTGGCTCCGGAGCTCCAGGAGCCGGGAAAACATATCTTTGGTGGGAGGGACAGTTTCAATCCACGAAGTATAGACAAATGCTAACTGATGGAATCAGTTCCCTAGTGGTTGACGACCTATGCGACCGAGCCGTGGATCAGAAAATTGCAGTTGCATGTTTTTACTGTGACTTCCAGGCCCAAAAGATACAAACCCCGGAGAACGTGTTGGGTGCACTTATTAAGCAAATTGTGCATGGATTAGGGGCAATCCCTGACAAGATCGATGGGGCATTTCAGAAAGCAAAGGGTCAGGTTGGGGGTCGGGGTCTCCGGGTGCCTGAAGCTCTTTCTCTCCTAAAGGCCTCCCTCGCACCGTTAGACCGGGCTTTTATCTGTATAGACGCATTGGATGAGCTCCTGGTGAAGCATCTACCCACTCTTCTACGCTCATTGCATGAAATTTCCCAGTCGTGTCCGGGGGTCCGCTTTCTCTTTACAGGTCGACCGCATATCAAGGCCGAGATCGAGAAATATTTTCCCGGAGCTGTGCAGTTTGTACAGATGAAGGGAACGAGTCAAGATATTATGAAATATGTTGAGATGATGTTGGATAACGATACCGACACCGAGGCAATGAACGATAGTCTTCGGGCGGAAATCATGAACCGGGTTTCAGAAACAATTTCCGATGTGTATGCAGCTGCAATTTTCAGTCCCTGGCTAGAGATGTCGCTAACAGTAGCGCCTAGTTTTCTCCTTGTTTCATTGAACATCAAGGCGATATTGGATGAGACAACAATCTATGACAGGCGTGAACAGCTCAAAAGGATGACTAGTGGGCGAGGGTTGGACGAAGCCTATGGTGTGGCGTTGGATAGAATTAAAGGGCAAAGCGTGGGCAAATCGAAACTCGGAATGGCAGCGCTGCTGTGGATCTCCCAGTCTGAGCGGCTCATGAAGGCGGACGAGCTATGTCACGCCCTTGGCGTGCACATAGGGTCTACTGATTATAATCCTGATAGTATCCCTTCCATGCAAACAGTCATAGCTTCCTGTATTGGACTTGTTACAGTCGATAAGGAAGGATCCAAGGTCCGCTTAATGCACTCTACACTTCAAGAATATTTCAATAGCCGTTCCGAGGGTTTTCAGAATCCCTACGCGGTAATGGCCGAGGTTTGCCTAACGTACCTTAACTTCGATTGCATCAGGAGACTTGAGCCCACGCCTGCCACAGAAGCGCGAAAATACCCTTTTCTTTGGTACGCTTCCCGCCACTGGGGACACTATGCACGACACGAAACCACGGAGGGCGTGAAATCGCTTGCACTTCAACTCCTGGATAAATTTGATAGCCATATATCCGTAAGCCTTCTTTTATGTGATGCACTGTGGGAACTGAAAGGGGCCCGAACGGGATTTACGGGGCTACACTGCGTGGCATATCTGGGTGTTGATGAGATTGCGGAGGCTTTATTGGATATGAGAGACTGGGATGTTGACAGGGCTGATTCCTGGGGCCGCACGCCGCTGATATGGGCTTGTAAGAATGGGCATGAAGGAATTATCCGGCTACTCTTACAAAAGAGAGGGGCCAGTCTTGACACAAAAGACACTAGGCAAGGCCAAACACCCCTCTCTTCTGGTAAGTATGGAATGGAGGAAGCACCAAACTTGTATCTACAGCGGGCAGAGGTAAATCCCGAATGGAGGGATAATTCTGGCCGTACGCCACTCTCCCACGCGGCCAAATCCGGGAAAGAAGGGGTGGTCAAGCTACTTCTCGAACTGGAACCGGTAAATCCCGAATCGCGAGATAAGCGCGGCCTCACACCGCTCTCCCACGCGGCCGGATCTGGGCACGAAGGGGCGGCCAAGCTGCTTCTCGAACGTCAAGAGGTAAATCCCGAATCGCTAGATAATCTCGGCCGCACACCGCTCTCCCATGCGGCAAGATCTGGGTATGAAGGGGCGGTCAAGCTGCTTCTCGAACGCAAAGAGGTCAATCCAGAATCGCAAGATATTTTTGGCCGAACAGTTCTCTCTCACGCAGCTGGTACACATGGGGGTGCGAGGGCAGTCAGGCTTCTTCTAGAGCGGAGGGAGGTTAATCCCGAATCGCGAGACAAGCGCCGTCTCACACCGCTCTCCCATGCTGCCAGATCTGGGCATGAAGGGACAGTCAAGCTGCTTCTCGAACGCAAAGAGGTCAATCCAGAATCGCGAGATAATCACGGCCGGACACCGCTCTCCCATGCGGCCAGATCTGGGCATGAAGAGACAGTCAAGCTGCTTCTCGAACGCAAAGAGGTCAATCCAGAATCGCGAGATAATTCTGGCCGAACAGCGCTCTCCCACGCGGCCGGCACAAATGGGTGTAAGGGGGTAGTCAAGCTGCTTCTAGCACGCCCAGAGGTCAATCCCGAATCGCGGGATAATTCTGGCCGAACACCGCTCTCCCATGCGGCCAGCGTATACAAGGGCGAGGAGGTAGTTAAGCTTCTTCTGGAACGCGAAGAGGTCAATCCGGAATCGCAAGATAATTCTGGTCGTACACCACGCTCCCGCGCAAAGGGAGAAACCTTGATGCTATTGTCAAAATATTGTAAGTCCTGAGCAGGGGGTGAAGCAATACGGCCGAACCCAAATGCCTTGTGCCATATCGGTTGTTAGTTAGTAACCATTCCTAAATGGCTTGAAAGGTTCTTACTCCAGTTAGGAAACAGCGATTGCATAGCTTGCGCAGGGGTCTGTATATATTACCCCGCATATCATGATTTCATTTTTGGTGCTCAGTATTTTGGGCTTATGATGCTTCTCTTGACAAGTAGGATATTTCCAACTTTGCAGCCGAATTTCTCGTTACCTCATGCTTTCAGAAATAACCATATATAACTTGGCGTTTCATTTGTAATACATAGAGGGGTGTTCACATAGTGTGGAATATAATTTGTTTTTCCTTGAGTACTGCATTTACCATGCTCCCGCTGTTTTGTGTTTTTGTCCCTTTGCTCCTCGGTACAAGGTCACCCGCTATACTAAACCAACAGTATCAGCTGTATAAGAGAATTGCGATTCCATACTCTTTCCTGTTGCTCTCGGCTTTTCAGTCATGTAATCCATCATGCGGGTGCGATTAGATGCCCAGAATATAGTAGCGATTGCATCTTGCTTTGCACTGAGCCGCGGTGTATCCAAACTCCATCACTATGTCTCTTGGATTTGAATAGAGGCTATGCAATTAACCCTTATGCCGCCGATATCTAACAGATGGTGTCCGTTCTCATAAGAGCCCACACTAGGGGAAGGGAGACTTCTAAAGCGTCTAGCGACACGTAGACTCTAGATAGCAAGGATAGCCTAGAAGAATAGATTTGGAGCTAGCTAAACTTGAAGAATAAGTTTCGGTATATCATACAATACCGAGCATTCTGTCCGTGTGCTCAGCCTCCTGCATGTTCATGAGTGGTCACTCGGTAGTCGGACTACCTATCGAGAATAACCGACCCGGAGGTAATGATCAGCATTGAGGGCTTTATGCAGCGGAGTGGAACGGCTCAAGTGAGGACACAAAGCTGGCATCAAGCTGTGAAGTAGTTCGTAATTTATCGCGTTAGGTTGTTCGAAAAAGAAAAACTCTACGAGACTCAAGCACAGGAAGAACTTGAGGCGAGGAAAGGATAAGGAAGAAGAGAAACAAGTAGGGGAAAGGTCCTCATAGCTTGCGCGCCATCAACTTGTGCGTACGCGTAGAGATATATGACTATTGGGGCATGAAAAAGAAAAGAAACTTGCTTATTTTCACACATTTGGCTCACGATTCTTTATTAGGTGGTTGTAAGAGCTGGTTCATTGCGAAACATCATATTGGGGTATTTGGGCCTCGGTTAGGGGTGATTGTTGAAGTTTCTGGTGAGTGTATCACGGCTGGATTCAGGAAATCATTTCTGCCCATCGCGGATTGCTGAATAATTAAGGGTGAGAGTATGCTTGTGGGCTGAACCAGTTGAAATATCGTGGTTGACGTATCTCCTGCCAAGAGGTAGACCCGCTAATACCCCTGCCCCCCCCCACAGACTACCAATGCTTGCGTGATTGACATAACGTGGTCCAAGAAATAATCTCACCACTTCCTCCTACCCAGTTTAGGCTGCCCATGAGAGTGCCGTTGGACCAGAAACCGTATCCTGTTGATCTAGTTCAATCTTTTTTCTTCGGTAGGAGCTGATGGAGGTGGCACGATTCGTGTTCGGGTGTGTTTGACGGAGGATTGTATTCGCTATGGAGGTTGCTAGCTACGGTTCACCTCTAGTAGGTAAAACTCTGCTCTTACATGTGACAGCCATAAGTCTCCGCATATGCCCTAACCATCCATGATTGCCCTAAAACGTTCACCCGTCCACACTTCAGTGTTCCTCTATAGATGCCCGAGCTGCCCATCGGCCTGCGTTATCTCTGCTCCTCTTGCAGTGCTCTACTACTGGGATTATAATACCATCAGGAGCGACCTCATTACCTCTTCATGTCCATATTTTGCAGCCTATGCGAGTGGCACCATGCCAAGATCATCTCTTTCGTTCACGTCATATCTGTTAATCTTTATCAAAGTATTTGTGATATCAGTCAGAGATGCTGAAGTACAAGAAACAGTACAGCACAGAAAACATCTTGCGGTTAGGAGCACTGACCCATCGGAGCTCCTCGCTGAACAGCTTCTCACTGATGGAGTACCATGGAATTCGGTGGACAAGTGACTCTCGTAATGATCGAGAAGTTTGAGCGCAAATGTTTTTGCGAGATCTGAGAGCTCTATTCGCACCTGGGTTCCCCAATATAAGAGTATTCAAGGAAGTCTATGTCTCGGGGGTCAGGGGATAGGCCAGCTGGAAGATCCCTGATGTTCTGGATATTGAGGTAGGTTAAGAACATTTTTGCGATCGTCGCGTGGTCTCTGCAAAAGAGGACTGGATCTGTGCAAAGATGCTCTTGGAGGGTAAAATAGATGAACCTAACAGTCAAGGTACCCTTTTCTATGGTAGCAGGTCCTTGGCGACCGCTTAGCAGAGTCGATTCTGGAGGAGTATCATCCTGATCAGGATTGTTTTAACCTTACCAAGATTTCTACGGCATGATGTATCTCATCCACCAGCAAAGGACGCCTCGAGTGGGAGACCCTCGTTATGACGGCCATCCCAAGTCTTGCCCTTTCCCCAGCTTGAGCCTTTATCCTTCCGAATGTTGCCCCCCTACGCTCCCCCAAGGTCCAAGCCATTGCCCATTGCTCTAAGCCTTTATCTCCTTTGGTATATAGTCATCTCTTGTAAAAATATTTTTCTCGATGCTTAAGGAGACAGGTAGAAATCTAGACACAATATATTTTAGCATACAGCATTGGGTATTTTCGCGAGTGCCCCCTTCCTACTTACACACATTTCAGAAACTTTTCCTGGAATATTCCTGATAATTTCCTCCTCTGAACTCTGGTCCATCGCCCCCGGCATCGCATCCTCTTTCAGTTTCGCTCGGAGGAATGTGGTGAGGTCGTTTTTGGTGGGTGTTGTGGATCTAGTGGCTGCCCTCTCAGTGGGGTGTCTCTCAACTTCACTCAGGATCCGTGGCTTCCTTGTCAGAAATATCTGAGCACTGGAGGACTCCTGGAGAATTGGCTTGAGTGAATCAAGCAGCTTTGCTGGATCTCCTGGCGGGCCCTCGTCTAGGGCATTAATGCATATAAATGTGCATCGGGAGGAGATGACATCCTGCAAGAACTGGACAATTGCTAGGAGAGCCTAGCTATGACCATCAATGACCCTCTCTTGGTCTCCAAAAATGTCGACTATCTTTTCCGGAACCTCTTCTAGTCAACCAACAGCCTGTCTCAACACGAAAACCAGAATCATGATCGGGAATTGTTCGTCGTGGGAAGCGAAGTCGAAGTAGGAGCACTCTACGGTAGAGTTTGCCCCCACGGCCTACTTGCATAACGTATCTATCACAAGGGAGCTAGAATCACAGATTGTCAGCAATACATTGCTTTCCTCGATTATCTCTTCTCTTACCTAATGTAGTTTTGTTGACTCCTGGACCTCTGGAGCAAAAAAAGGCTGAACCACCAGATTTACCACCAGCAAACCAATTCTCATATAGGTTACCTCACTTTGTAACATCCAGGCTTCCACCTCGTCAACTATACGGGTTCGAATGTCCTGGTGTCGTCTCCCTGGCCCTAGTGGGGATAGCTAGGCCAATATTTCCGACTTCTCGTTGGCCACTGTGCAATTGTTCCACACATTGTTAAAAGAATTGGTATCATTGAAAGAGCTGATATTGTCGCCAAAATTTGATGTTGAGACATTTTGGGTTATTCGCTACTTTGAGGATTGCGGAGGGTGGGTTCTTGAGTAATTTTATTTGGTAGAGTGGGTTGATGGGTGATTTCGAAGCCTTGGGCGGAGTCCTGGTCCAATCAATCGACTCAATACTGGTGAACCACTTGCCAAACCAGGATGGCCACAGGGTACTTCCATACTGGTCCCGGTATGCGGAAGCCCCAAGCGGCCGACGGCTGAACGCGGTCGCGGCGAAAGCAGTTAAGATCCCCTGCTATTGGCACCGGTTACATTAGAGGTCCTGAAGGTTGGATGGCGAGGGCGGTCTTTCAATTTGGACTAGGAGATGATTGGTTAAAGGTGACAAGATGGGGGGAACTTGAGGGGGCGATTTCCACTCCAGAAATCGGTTCCCTAACGCTAAAGAAAGTTTTGAATAGATTTTGGGCATAACCGAGAGGTGATGGAAAATGGAGACCATATCTTGTGGGTGGACAAAATTAACCGAACACCCCGGTGAGCGTGGCACCCCATCGCTTCAGGGCTCCCACAAAAATCATTACCACTCAACAGACACCTCATAATGCCTTCTCTTTTTTTATTAAGGCTAATTGATGGTGCACTACGTACTGATCACTGCCATGTATTTAAATTATCTTTACTAATTTTCCTTGATTGAGTTGGGGTGGTTGTATCGAGGAAGTTGACAACATCCCGACGGAAATTATTAGGATTCGATGATCGGTTAATTTTGTCCACGCACGATCCAAGCCGGAGAATTTCGAAAAGAATTATGATTAAAGTCCTCTTCTCCAATCCCTAGCCCGCCCGTCTTGACTCAAGCTATGCCTCGTAAAGTATGATACTACTTATGCTAGTGTAAGCGAAAGACAAGGGCCGGTGCCGCAACAACACTGCCCCCCCCAGATTGGTTCAGACCAAAAAGATAAATCTGCTCTAGCCCAACCGTGACAACGGTCAAGAGGATTTCCATGGCCTATTACAAATGTGGAAGGGAGAAGGGAATCTAGAAGGGTTGGTAGCCTTTTCTCGGGGAAGATGGGGCCTCATGTACCTTCTCGTTCGCTCACTACATGTGCTGGGTTTTAGAAGTCCGGATGGCAATTCTAATGATGATGATTGATGGAGGAAGAAAGAGATAAAAAGCCTTCTTAGTTGCTGTTCGTGGCCGGGAGATTCTGGAGGGACAAGGTGGGGGAAATTTCTGTGGTGTAACTTGTTCTGGGCTTTGCTCGTGGTTGAGTTTAGAAGTGGGTTATTGCCCATCCTTTCGTAAACACGAGTTAGGTCTCAACAGCAGCTTCCCAGTTCTTCTGTCGTGATCGCTTTTGGTTTGTAAGTTAAGGAAGGGACCAGGGACTCTTTTGTTCCACATTTGCTTAACTTGTCGGCCAGACACCATTGAAGTCTATATTTTCGTTTTGTTTCATTTTTCTTTTACTCATTTAACCTCATTTCATTTCACGCAATGACAGTTCCTAGCAAGGTCTTTTATGTCAATAGCTCTTAGGAATAAGCCGGAGTACATAGCCAATATTGGTATGTGGCGTTTTGCATTCGTGAATCCACTGGCCGGGGACCCTATGATACTCGGCAGTTTTCTCACTCTTTTGTCTTTGTCACTGATTCCCACCTACTGGTGATGCTCCTTCTTTTGGGCCGACAGAGAAACACACAATGCGGAATTCACACGCCCGTTCTATGCTAATTCTGTGCTGCTGGGAGCCTTTGTCTGTATCTCTCCGCCTCTTGGCTTTTGTTCTCCCTTCTCTGCCCTCTGCCCTCTCCCCGCCCCTGAAATTTCTTTGCTTCCTATTAGTCTCCGCCAACCAGGCATACCCTTACCCCCTGACCTACCAATTGCCAACTACTACCCATGTATCTCTTTCCTCTTCATCCGCCCCTTCTTCCCTTTCCCTCTCTCTTCATTACCTCTTCCTCCCACAAGCAGTAACTATCCCTTTCCCACCACGCCTTTTTTTTAAGACAAGCAACCCGGAACACCTAGCATAACCTCTGCATAACATTTGTTTTTACTTCTACCGTCATACTTTTATTTTAAGCATGCTGATCAACGCCGTTTTTATCTTTTCGCTCTTCCTGGCAGGCTTCTCTGCTTTGGCTGCTGCTCAACCCCACGGAGAGCATGCTCCTATGCACCGTCGCCATGCTAAAGCCTTGAAGGAGCGCGACATTGTTTACCACGTTACACCAACTCGGATCACCATACGGTCTACTCCCGTTGCCCAGCCTACTTTCATCTCTGTTGAGAACAATGTTCCGAGCCCTACAGTATCGCCTTCCTCAGCGCCTACGTCTAACAAGGATGGCAAGGGGGGCGATAAAAAAGATGATAAGAATGGCTCTTCGGGTTCCAATAAATCAAATAACAACACCGGAAATGGCAATGGAAACAGAAACAGCAACAAGGGTACCGTTTCCAAAAGCGGCACGGATAGCGAATTTCCTGACGGCGCCATTTCTTGCGGCCAATTCCCATCGGACTATGGCCCAATGGCGTTGCCATGGCACACAAGGGATGGATGGTCTGGCCTTCAGTACGGTGGCGGAAATATCGATCATGAGGGTGTCTGCAGGGAGGGTACTTTTTGCTCGTACGCTTGTCCACCTGGATTCAGCAAGGGTCAATGGCCGGCAGACCAACCCGCCTCTGGTGAGACTTATGGCGGTCTTCTCTGCAGGAACGGTCGCCTCACGCTCACTCGCCCTAACTTCAGGTACCTTTGTGAGGCTGGCGCTTACGGGATCTTCGTTAGAAATGAGTTGAGTGATGTTGTGGCTGTTTGCCGTACAGATTATCCGGGTAAGTTCAGTGGGATTTATTAATTTAGTGCTGGTCCTTAGTTGTGTATAGGAACCGAGAATATGGTTGTCCCCCTCCAGTGCGATCCTGGCACTCAGAACCCCCTCACTGCTCCTGATGCCGATGACAAAGACTCCTTCAAATGGAGGGGCGGCTCCACTTCTGCTCACTACTATGCCAACAATGCCGGTGTTTCTATCCAGGACGGATGCCGCTGGGGTCAGGATGGTGGTGAAGTTGGAAACTGGGCTCCTTACGTAAGATTTACACATTCCGGGGCTCCATAGATTGCTAGATGTTAATGTTGTTACAGGTCTTCGGTGCTGGAAAGAAGGATGGTAGGATCTGGATCTCCGTTGCTAAGAACCCCAACAATAATAGGGCTGCCAATTATAACGTCTCGGTGTGTAACCGTCTTTTGCGTGCTTTAATCTTAATACTAATATGGTGACAGATCGTTGGTGGCAGCAGCAACAACTGCGAGTGCATCATGGGTGGATGCCCTGGTGGTGGATGTACCGTTGCGGTCGAACTTGGTCAGCAGGCTGTCTTCCGCCTGTGGAGGTAAATCTATAGTGCAGGATATTTGTTAGGGGGTCTTTTCTTGTTCTTCCTAGCGTCTGGATATGGAGGTCTTATAGCGCAAAATTCGGTCATACATAGTATATTAACAACATGAGGATATATACCTGGTGTCTGGTTTAAATCTTTTTCCTAGTTTAACATATTGGGTGATGTTATTTTTCGTTTTCTCTCCTAATGATTTCATGTCGGAAAGGGAAGATATCATGGGCCACACTCACTATCTACTTTCTCTTTCTGTTTACTATATCTATTTTACATACTGGCGATGTGTTTCCCCTTCATTCCTGTAACCTACTCCTAAGTATCTCGAGAATCCCAAGTGGAACTCTGGAGATACTGATAGGATAGGAGGGAAAGTCTCGGTGGAATATCTTCAAGAGATATAAGATAGATGAGGGAAAAATAGGGTGACCGTTCAACTTGTAGTATATTAAAGAAGAGCGTTCCTGTGAGGCTTGAGAGACTGAATCCTTATGGGATAGCAGGCTCTTTAAATACAAATAAAAACATAACCAAATATCCTGTGCCTTACGCAAACACTTACTATGCTGAGATAGTATCCAAGCAAACAACTAAGTCCTAGAACATAGGTATACAGGCGACAGGATGTAACTAACAAAACAAGTAATGGAATCAAACAATAAGGGATCGCTACTAATGTACTAATCCAGTAGTACTAGTAGGAAAGCATAAGGTTGCCTAAAGGGTACAAGAGTAGCGAAAGCTATAAGCGAACTTAGGAATAAATAACCCAATAGGAAACTATAACAAATAAGGAAAGTACAAGGTAAAAAGAACAACGTTACTATTGTAGAACCTAAATAGGAAACATCCAACATCAGGTAGGTACAGTAGCGAGAACAATAGGCAGATTCCGTTACAATTCCTGTATGGAGGATTAGCGCACAGTACATATATCTCTCGCACAGACTCTGGGTTCAGGTCACCGGGAATTTTAGAGCGGGCACAGAAAAGAATTCTTGGGCTGATTGATTTAAGTTATTTTTTTCACTTTTTGGCACGGATCTAGCCATGACGATGAGAGATTTGAGGAATCATTCGCTGCCGATAAATCTTTTTTTCTTTTTTTTTTTTTTTATTGTATCAAATTATGGAAAGATATTTTTTTTCCTTGTTCTGACTTGTACTGATATACCGCCTGAAATTACTCGCAATACGGCCGGTTTCTCTTTCACAGTCTTTTCCTTTTAAACAGGATCTCGTTAATTCTTTGACCTTTGACTTTTTATGACTGGCTGGTGAGTGGATACGGGGCAAGAGTAATCTGGAGTAGCAAGAAAGGGGGTCTAATCCTACATCATCTCCCTCTATCTGTCTATCTATGCACATATCTGCTGTATCTCACTTCCCATAATTAATATCTATCAAGTATAAATTTGATATGCACTGTGCCGGTATAAACAAGTACAGAGTGAAGTTTTCGTCTTGTGTATTGTAGAGTACGCCCATGCTGTTGTTATGAGAACTGGATAAGAGGAGAACGGACTGGCTAGATGAAGAAGGATGAAGAAGTCAAAGAGGGAACGTGTGTATATTGTTCGGAGGTGTGCCTTTCTTACTTATCCTTTGAATCTACGGCTAGACAGAGGGTTTATATACAAAATAATGAGACCTTTTCCAACATGCGAAGATGTAGGAAACAAACCGGGGATGGTAACGGAACAATGGAGTTCCGGTTCCACCTGCGCTCAGAATCCCGATTCTCCCTCCGCTATCATCCCCGATCCATGCCGGCCATTCCTCCGAATTCTCAACACCTTGTACCAAACTGGTATACTCGTTCCTTCTCTCATATTTATAATGCATGACAAAGGAAACTACTAAGAAGCGACAGACTAGATATGTAGAAGACAAGCGAAGAGGTTCATCAATACGGAGTGATCGCCGGTGAACTTTAACACATGCGTGTGCTCCGAGGACTACCGTAGACTTGGCTTATCCCATCCCATCCCATCCCATCCAAACTATTCACTGGTATTTTACTTTACAGTGCTGGGCCCTCCATCAGTCATCTACAGTCCTCCTCAATTAGCTTTAGGGCCCGCTGATTACCTGAGGCCCCGTTCAATTACCTGCAGGGCCCACCCGCCCCTCCCGGGCGCCCTTTCAGGTGCTGCCGTCCGTCCCGTCCCGACCCAAAGACGGGCGGGCCGGACCCTTGGGTTCACTGCCCACAACTGTGTCCCCAATACCACAATATGGCATTTCGCTACTCGGGCGCAAATTAAAGATCCAGAAAAAGTGACAAACAAAATGTATGGTTGCAACACAGATATTTCAAATCACTTTTTCCGGATCTTTAATTTGCGCCCGAGTACAAACAAGCTCTCATAACCACCGGGAAAAAAGAAGAAAAAAAAACGGTGGGCGAAATGGGCGAAAATAAGGAAGTTTCTTCTCTCTCTTTACCATAGCAGTAGACATATTTGTACATATATGGCCTAGTGAGCTCGGTAGATCTCATTAACTGGTATTAGCTATTTTGTGGATCTAAGCCTATTATGGTTTAGAAGGACGATCCTGCCGAGATCCAAAATAGCTGGTGCAAGGTCGTCTTACAGTACTGAAAAACAAATATTCGGGTAAGGTTGTATCTGCTTTCAGGTGATAGAAGCAACTTCAATTCACGATTAATCACTAACACAAACCACACACAGAAGACAAATCACACAGTTCACTATCAATTCAAGTTGCCTAACTAATTCGCGAACCTTCACCACAGAAAATCAAAAGGCTGGGGGAAGGGCGGGTGGGGAAAAAGCCCAACCTATCCCGGTTGTCCGACTACCTATTCACAGAAGTTCCACCTCTTGTGGATCGCTATCACAATTTCCGTTGCCCCACATGGTGGTCCGCGGTTGTTCAGTCGTCGGTGGTTCAACAAAGAAAAGAAGGAAAGGTGAGAAGAGGTTACCATACATAGGCTTCACCTCCCTGTCTGCCAAGACCTCCCCCATTTGGACAACGAACATGAAACCTCTGACTTCCAAAGTAAATAAAAGCTACAGCGAACTTCCCCCAAGTACAAAACTATCATATACCATCAAATCAGCTCTAGCTAGCTAAGAATATTGGAGTTAAGCAAAGACTAAATTTATCCGCAACAGTACGGTACGATAGGTTCATATAAGATTTGTATCCTAATTTTGTCTCGGAATCATTATAACAGATGGAAAGCTTTATGGAAAAGGGGGGGCAAACTTTTCAGGGATCTAGTTTTGACGCAATGGCAAGTATCACTTTAGTCGCTCCCGAGTTGAACATTTTAAGTATCAGGAGGTACTATTCACCCCTAGTAGACTTCATCTCTGTGATATTTAATCAACAGCTCCTATGCTCCCACCTTCAGTTTTCCCTAACCCACATTACATCTAAAACAACTCGAATCGGCCAATCCATCCCCAACCTATAGGCACCAGCACGAACCACAAAAATAGTTTCAACGTGACAAATAACTACAGCACCAACTATATACCACACCACCTACGCGGGTGAATCGCCTCAGATCCTAGACTAGCTATCCCCACCAGAACCTCGCCTACGCCACTAGGATGTGTGCACTTGATGCCTGGATCGTTTAGGGGATTGGTTTTTACTAACAGATAATTTCATCAACTGGCATGATGGCAGGGATGGATCTCGTATGGATACACTCTTCTGTTCCGGGGCTCTGAGGTACTGGGGAAACATATCTGAGCTGTGGATCAAAAGATTGCAGTTCCATGTTTTTAATATGACTTTCCGAGCCCAAAATGCAGACTCCCGAGAGCTTGTTGGGTACCCTCGTCCAACACATCGCGTGCGGGTTTAGGGTGAGCCCTCCGAGATCGTCAGGGCACCCCAGGAGGCCGGTGTTCCGAACTGCCCGAGGGCCCCATAGGGACGGCGGGGATAACGCCAAGAAAATGGGACGGTGGGACGGTGGGGACCGCTAGACGCGGCCCTAGGTAGGGCAAATTAAGGCTGGGGACTACAGATGAAATACGAGTGATGTATTATGATGCAGGGTAACAGAAGAAGTCATAATACTGCAAGGAAGCAAAGAAAGTTAAATAGATCATCAAGTCCTCCAAGTATTAACATAAGACTGAGCTAATTCATTCCTCTCCGACCTTCAATCTCTCTTCTAAAAACCTCTATATACTGTTGTCTCTTAAAAATATGTGCTTGATCCCTTATTAAATTAGCCTACCACATTACCTGCACCATAAACAGTGATGGACACGGAATCTTGTGCTTGAAATGTCAGAGCATGTTGCTATGAGTGATTGCCGGTGATTTTCAACAGAGCATACCGGCAGGTTTTGAAACTGGAAACATTCCAAAGGGGCCCACCTGCATCCGCCATAGGCCGTACTGAGAGGGGAAAAATTATTGAAATTCACCGGCGATCACTCCACACTGAAGAGCCTTTCCCCCTATATCTTACCTGTCTAGTCACTCGCTTATTAGTACTTTCCTTTGTCACATATTACAAACTTCACATGAGGAACGAGTATACCAGGTTAGTATACTGTGTTGAGAACTCAGGAACGGCCGGCATGGATCAGATAGGAAAGTGGAGGAAGAATCGGGATACTGGGCGAGGAGGGGCGGGGGCTCCGGTGTTCCGGTAGCATCCCCGTTGGATTCCTGCGTCTGAGAAAGTTCCAAAAGGCCTTTCTATTTTGTATATAAACCTTCTGTCCAGCCGTAGATTCAAAAGGACAAGCAAGCAAGACGAGATCCGATCAATATACACACGTTTCCTCCTTGGCTTCACTGTCCTTCTTCATCTGCGAGCACGTTATTCTCCCTGTCCATATCTCATAACAACAAAAATGGCGGACAGCCACTGGCGCTCCGTCCGGCCCTACCTCCAAGACGGACGGACTGGGCGGAGGGACTGGGTGGTTCGGACCACTGAAGAAGACAAAGGGTCAGATTGTAGTTCGGTGCCTCCCGGTATCTTAGGCCCTATAGTTCACCAGGGCCCTCTTTGTTCCCTGATTAGGGCATTTATTGTTATTGATGCATTGGATAAACTCAGTGTTCGTTACGGGGCGGGGTGGGGTTTCACTCACCAGGACCCGCCCCCGTTTCTCGCCACCAATTTTGGATTGGGGCCTTTCCGGGGGATGGGTCGGGCGGGGGAGAATGGTGTGAAAAAGGCCTCGCCTAGTCCCCGTGAGCTGTGCGGGGCGGGGAATTTGGCCCGAGGCCCGGCGGTTTCGGGACCCTAGAAGTCTAGTAACGAACTCTGGAGCAGCTCCTGGGGGAGAATTTTCCCAAACTCTTACCCTCACGGTATAATATTTCCCAGTCGTGTCTGAGTGTCCGCTTTTTCTTTAAGGGTCGAAGGCCATCCGGGTCGAGATTAAAAAAGTTTTCTTCCAGGTGAGCATTTTCTCTAGATAAAGTCAGCAAGGGGGACATTATGGGATAGGTTACGTGGGGATGATGTCTGATGACGATCACAACCTTGAGGCAAGGAAGGCAGGTCTTTGTGTTGAAATTGTGGGCTGTGTTTGGGAGACAACTTTGGTTCATGTGGCTGCAATTTTCTGTTCCGAGATCGATGTTTCGCTAATAGTAGAACCTATCGTACATTTCTGCTGGTTTCTTTAAACATTGCGGCAATATTAGATGAGACAACAATCGACCATAGGCACGAGCGACACGAAAGGGCGATTAAGGTATCGGGTTTGAGTGACGCTAATTGTGCGAGATTTTGTATGATATGATTGTAGAGGGGGGGCAAATCGAGCCATTGGATAGCGACTTTAATAGGGATCTCTAAATCTGAGATGAGGAGGAGGGTAGACAACCTATGCCAGCACTCGGCGTACAAATAAGGTCTACTAATCATAACCTTGGGGGCGTTGCCTCGATACAAGCACGGTTGGCTGCCTGTCTTGGGCAGTGTTCCCAACGGGCCGGGCCAAGGCAGGCCGCTATAGAAGCAGCCTAGGCCGATATAAGCCGAATTCCGCAGGCCTGCGAAAGCCTATCAAGCCTGATAGGCGCCTATAGGCTAGGGAATTAGGATTGAAAACAGATCGCTTTAAGGGTATCTTGATTCCACCACCGGTTTCAAGTTTATCTTTTATTATTTTTGTCTGTACCTTCGACTATTACAGAATCACACAACGAGTGATAAGCAAATATCTCAAGAATGTCTTGACAATCCAGCTCCAGAGTCATCACCACAGTTAAATCTCGCTACTCCTCCCTCTGATTCTGCTTCTTTACAAATACTTAAATTAAATTACTAAGCTGATTGAGGGAAATATTTCTTGCATTTTGGGTGTTATTATATGATTGGAAAAAAACCCATAGTTCATCGCCGTGGTATCAACCGTATACTCACAATATTCTGTTGTCACATTGCGGAAAGAGCACTGCGCAGTTGACCAACCACAACAGCTGTTTTTTTTCCTACAATAAATTTAATTAATTAGCTTTCTATCTCTAGTATTTTTTGCTAATGAAGCGAAATGATTCTTGCATCTCCAAAGTTATCAGGTAAAGGAGAACATTTAGTTCGAATGTTTGCTGTAGAAACTACATAGCCGCTCGCCCGATCAGGGACCCGGCACTGAGCCTATATGGCCTATAGGCGGGCCCGGCTTTACTGCGGCCTGGCCTACATGGCCCGTTGGGAACACTGGGCTTGGGCTTGTTAGGCTTGATAAGGAAGAATTGGCTGTGCGCTTAATGCAATCCACATTTTAAGAATATCTGAATAGCTGCTGCGAGATGTCCCGAACTCCCTACTTGGTAATGGCAGAGGTTTGTTTGACACATCTTAATTCCGGTTCCAGTACGGAACTTTCGCCAATTCCGGACAACCCGTCACAGGATATCACTTCCTCGAATACGCTTCCCACTATGGGGGATACTACAGTATGCAAGAAATGAAACCACAGAGGGGGGTGAAATCGATTGCGCTGCAATTTTTGGAAGGGGTTGATAGCTATGTATATGCAGAGCTGCTTCTTTTCTGTCCCAATGCTGGTGTGCTGATGGGGGGGTGGAACGGCTGCCTCGGAGACTCACGGGGCTACATTTCAGAGTATATGTGAACACTAAGTTAATCAGATTGCGGAGACTTTATTGGATATAGGTTTTGAGATGTTGACATGGTCGGTTCGGTAGGTATGCTATTAATATTAACTTCTAACAAATGGTGTGAAGGCAGTACCGATTGAGGTAGCACGATTCGTATTCACCGGTGTTTGACTGAGGAAATGTTGAGTTGTATTGAGTTCTATGGAGGTTACTAGCTACGGTTCACCTTAAGTAGTGAAAACTCAGCTGATACATGTGATAGCCATATGCCTCCACATATGTCCTATATATCCGTTCATGGCCTAGAACGTTCGCCCGTCCACATTCCAGTGTTCCTCCATCCATGTATGCGCGTCCCTTTGCCTAAGATATCTCTGTTATGATTCACCAGCGCTCTCCAGACATTGATCCCATACCTCTAGTTCTTAGAACATGCGAGAAGAATTCGGGAATTCACCGTAGTTGGATACTCGGTGAGGAAAGCGAAGTGAGGGGTATACTCGGTGAAGAATGCGAAGTGAGGGGTAAGCGGGGTAAAGGTAAACCAAAGCGGGGAAGCAAAGTGAGGAAGCAAAGCGGGGAGGCAAAGTGGAGAAAGAGGGGTATGGCAATGGGGTGAGAAAGCTCAGAAATCGTCTGATTATGTTCTAGAGATGTCCGGAAGAGTTAGCATTGTTCATGTATTTAAGAGGGTCCCTTGGACAACAAACTTAGGTAGATCAGGTCAACGAATAACAAGTCTCGCTTTGGTATACTCGTTTCATTTCTTTATACACTTCTCGGTCAACCACTGCCCGTATCCCCTTCACAATTTTTAGAATCTCTCCCTAATTCAGTGTTCTACTACTGGGATTATTATACCATCATTAAGTGTTAGAAATCAGTTAATCCTGTTTGTCATGCTTTTAGTTTCTTTTGTTACATGCAAGGCAGAAGCACGGGAAACATGTTTCCGTTGTTGGATGAGAAAGAGCATACACCGTCAAAGGAAAGGAGGATGATGAAAGGAGAAGAAGGAAGAACAAGACCTGAGGCATTGGATCAAAGGCAAAGGAGAATGGAAGTCTTTGTGATGGATTTCTTTTGTTCGGAGATTACGCAGAATGTTTCTTTCTTTTGTCTTGGAGCACGGAGGAAAGAAAGCGGAGATATGTGGTGATCGATAGAAGGATCAGACGATGGTTTGGTTTTTGATATATACTTCTGTCCTTACCTCTAGTTTAGCAAAAAAAAAGAACGACGAAAAGACTTCTAGGCGCTATCTATTCCATCCTAGTGTTATTCGGTGACGTATATTTGACACCCCTGAATATTAAGCAGGAAGATAACCACTGGCTCTAGTATAGATCCCAACCACCTCACTAAGCCAAGCAAGGTCGAGTGGTATCGCAGCGTCTGGGTTAATTCCAGGGGGGCAATTCCCACCGTAGAATTCATCAAAAGAAATACTGGGATTTTTGTGAGGGGTAGGGGGTGGCGGAAATATCTCCTGCAATGACGGCTAACATATTAGTCGAGTGATTAGGGGTTAGTGATCAGTATATTCAAACATACATAGTGTTCATGTATGCTCGGACGCCCATCTGGGTGGACACGAGATATCCAGAAGTCTAGGCGTACTCGGTTGGTCTGATCCACCAGATGAAATTTGGCTTGGAGAACCACCCGGACAGCCATGCGGGAGCCCATCTGCCACAATCTAGTATCCTGTCTGAGTCTCGTACTCGACTCACTCCAGCCAGATTCTAACACCACCGTGGGGAATTCGGGAGGTTGGTTTCCATCAGGGCCCGCAAGAGGTAGGAAGGTAAAATCAGCCTCTTTGAAAGAGCCGGAATATTTGCCCACAAAATTATCGAATTCTGGTAAACATGATCAGCTTCCATACACAATTGATCATAGTATTGTTCAGTATTCCCAAGCGTCCCGTCCGCCCTGTAGACACCTGTAGGCTCCAGTCCTGCCCATCCCGGGCGTCTGTCGGAAGCCGTAGGGCAAGGGAGGCAGTCCTTTGGGAAAGACTACCGTCTAAGAGGTGACTGTAGGTACCTACAGTCCTCTACAGATCTGTAACTTCTGAACAGTATCTGCAGTCCTCACCCGTTATCTGTAGTCTTCGCCAATTTCCTGCAGGGCCCGCCAATTACCTGTAGGGCCCGCCCGTCATCCAGAGTTACCCGGCAAGTTGCGCCCTCTGAGATACTTGCCGTTCCCACCCGTCCTTCCTGGGCCCCCTTTCAGGTACGGCTGTCCGTCCCGTCCGGACTCGAAGATAGATGGACTAGACGCTTGGGAACACTGGTATTGTTATCTACTAACCGGGCGAACCCATGACGTGCATTGTATCATCCCAAGGCTCTGGGATGAGTCCGTCCCTGATGGCTCTTGAAAGGATTTTATTAATCCACGCACCCACAGATGCCCTCATATTCGACGCCAGCACGATTTTCAAAACCCTTTCCGAAGAAAACCAATGAATTCTAGGAGAATTAGTTCAACAATGGAGGAGACCCTATATTGGGAATAAACTTACCGAAAGCCGTATCCCTCCCAATGACTGAAGGGGCCTCGGAGCTCTTTACGAATTTCTGCAAAGTCTTTGGGATCTACATCCTCAAAAACCAACAACTCTGGGGTGCCAGTCTGTATTGCTTTCACGATTGTGTTGAGCAATTCGGACAATGGGATCCTGCCGCAAAGTATTTGTTGAGCGGGGCAGAGAGCGAGATCGGAATCCATGGTGGCGGAACGTCCCGGGTTTAGATGTATTGGTGTTTCAAAAAGAGGCGAGGTTTTTGTTGTTGCCGCAAGAGATAGCTAAGGAAAGTATGATACTGTCGGGCATGTTTATAGCTTTCATGGATTTAATGTGTTGTGGGAAGGGTTGCGCAGGCAGTCACAGGGCTACAGAGTGGGGTGTCGGCATAGTGGGTTCTCTGTTTAATCGGAGGAAGAACAACCACGCAGGAAGGGACATCAGCGGGATTTTTCTTTTCGTCATAGAGAATTGTCCTGTACCTTTCCATCCGTCTATCTTTTCCATCGTCAGGCGAATTAAGCAAATACAGTGCTCTCATCACTCTTGCATTGCCTTCATCGAGATCTTTCACTTTCGTTTCTTTTCTTTCTTCATGACCAGTTGGAGCTCGCCAGTCGTCTAAATAGACGACTCCCGTCAAAGAACGCCTACCGGGGAGGAACCCAATCAATACCATATTTATTCAAATGGAAAAGAATTAACGTATTGGACCGGGAAGTGGATTAGACGCAGAAGTGAATTAGTTTGTATGTGAATTTTGCACAAATCCTCACCACGAGAAGCTCGAAAAAACAAATCCTCCGAATTTAGCTCAATAATAAGCAAGTCTAAGATGCTGTACTATCAGAGATATCACCTACCTTTCAGAATCTCATCTTTTCAGGGTTGTGCGTCAATTGTCAAAACTTAGAATACCAGATAAAGCTAGATATTTAATTATATTTCAATTTAATATTTCTAAAAATAAATATCTATTGAGCTAATTATTATAAGTAGTATCGCTTCTACACAAATAGAACTGGTCTCCTGCCTCGGACTTGTTACGGTCGATATGGAAGAATTGGGCGTGCGCGTAGTGCACTCCACACTTCAAGAATCTCACATCCGCCCAGAGATGTTCCGGAACCCCTGCTTGGTAAATGGCCGAGGTTTGCTTGACAGATCCTCATTTGATTGCAATAGTGAACTTTCGCCAATTATGGTCACCCCCTCTCGAATACTGCCTCCTAAAATACGCTTCCCACTACCGGGGACCCTAAAGTGTGGAAGAAATGAAACCCCGGAAGGCGTGAAATCGCTTACGCTGCCACTTCCAGAAGGATTTCATAGCCATATATCATCGAAGCTTCGTTTACGTACCAATTCTGCTGAGCTAAAAAGGAGGGGTGTAAGTTAAGGTCTGCCAGGGCCGCAGTTCATAGCATGTCTACGGTAGGCACTAACCAGATTGCGGAGGCTTTATTCGATGCAAGTTTTGGGATGTTGACAAGACCCGATTGGGTAGGTGGTAGGCCACAACAGTAATGTGCGGCTCTGAGAATTGGTGTGAAGATACTATAACAGTCACGTGCCCAGTAACATAGGCGCTCTGCAACCAGAAGGTTCACCAAATCCCTCCCACCAGCCCCGCATGAGAGTTATCTCAAAACGCCGCGCTCGTATTTCGACGCTCTGGTAATTATCAGATGACCTACCACAAATTGAAAATCCCAAATCCAATCCTGCATATCACACACACCGCACAGGATCGCGGCTCTTAAACCTTGAACGGGATTGGGGCGAGCTTGGCGTGAGTGGGTTTCACTTCCGCAAAGGCTTGCCGAACAGCAAATCGCATCGACCAAGCGCTAACATTTTTTTAGCTCCCAATCGCACCGTATACTAATGAAGTCTAATTTGGATTGTCTCTGTGGTATTCATCTGATCCTCCTCACATGCAATAAATACGCGGTAGCCTTTAGAGTAGGGTGTGCGTTGCCAGGACGTAAAATCAAACCATCGATGAACACGAATAAAGGTTAAGGGCCTGTTCATCTAGATGAAGGGGTCGAATCGGGGGTTTGTCAACCCATGTTTTGTGGATGTTGCCGTGTGAGTTGGGGAAGTGGCATATTCGGCGGAAGGACAGGGGCCGGAAAAGGATTTCCTATATCAATGCTAACTTTAAGTTAGAATGGCCGTCGGCTTGAGTTTATTGTCACCTGACTTAAGTTCCCGCTTTGTTCCAAATGAAAGAAAAGGTGATACATCACAACTGAGCTTACACAGGTTATCTCAAAAGGAAGAACCACTGCCGACAGAGCGACCTGATGATCAAAAATGCAAAAGATATCGGAAGCAAAAAACTGATATGACCACAATTACTATGAAAGCCTGGAGCCTTCCATCACGACCAGTTTAGTTTGGAATTCCGTTCGCGGCAGTTGTGAAAGAGTCTAATTGGTGTATGCATGCCTCGTTTGTGTGCTTGTTAAAGATTTCCACGTGTGTAACATTAATGAATTTTATGGATTAGTTTCTGCCTATCCTTAGCGCTTGACTCACTTTGGGTGGGGTGAGGTAAATTTACTGGTGTACCGTACTCCGACCCCGCTTTCCACGAACTCCAAGTCTATGATATTCTATTCACCAACTTCAGCCATCCGACCTTCAATACCTCTCTACCTCATTCTATACGAAGCAACATGAATCCGTCAACTCATCTCACACTTTCCACTACCGGCGCAGGCCACAAAAACAGTTTCAACGTGACAAATAGCTATAGCTACAACACTACATATGTCGATGAAACTTCTCAGATCTTAGAGTGGCTATCCCCGCTGGAACCACGACTACGCCACCAGGATGTGCGCACCCGACGGCTTGATGGTTTGGGGGATTGGTTTTTAGAAACGGAAGACTTTATCAACTGGCGTGATGGAAAGGATGGATCGGGCATGGCAACTCTCTTTGGCTCTGGGGCTCCGGGGGCCGGTAAAACATTTCTTAGGTGGGAGGGAACATCTTTAACCCGCGAATAAGTATAGACAAATTCTGACTCAGGGAATCAGTTCCCTGGTGGTTGATAAGCTATGCGAAAGAGCAACCGATCAGAAAATTGCGATTGCATGTTTTTACTGTGACTTCCAGAGCCAAAATTTACAAACCCCGGAGAACGTGTTGGGTGCACTTGTCAAGCAAATTGTGCGTGGATTGGGGGCGATGCCTACGGAGATTGATGAAGCGTTTCGGAAAGCAAAGGGTCAGGTTGGAGGTCTGGGTCTCCGGGTACCTGATGTCCTTTCGCTCCTAAAAGCCTCCATCGCACCATTAGACCAAGCATTTATCTGCATTGATGCCTTAGATGAGCTCCTGGTGAAGCATTTACCCACCCTTCTACGCTCCTTGCATGATATTTCCCAATCATGTCCCAGTGTCCGTTTTCTCCTTACAGGTCGACCACATATCGGGGTCGAGATTGAGAAATATTTTCCCATGGCTGCGCGGTTTCTCCAGATGAACGGAGCGAGGCAAGACATTATGAGATATATTGAGATGATGCTGGATGACGATCCCAACCCTGAGGCAATGAATGACGGTCTTCGTGCCGAAATCATGAACCGGGTTTCAGAAACAATTTCCGATGTGTATGCAGCTGCAATTTTCAGTCCTTGGCTAAAGGTGTCGCTAACAGTAGGGCCTAGGTTTCTGCTTGTTTCATTGAACATCACGGCGATATTGGATGAGACGACAATCTACGACAGGCGTGAACAACTCAAAAGAATGACTAGTGGCCGTGGGTTGAACGAAGCCTATGGTTTGGCGTTAGAGAGAATTAAAAGACAAACTGTGGGCAAGTCGAAACTCGGAATGGCGGCTTTAATGTGGATCTCCCGATCTGAGCGGCCAATGAGCCCGGAAGAGCTATGCGATGCCCTTGGTGTACAAATAGGTTCTACTGATTATAACCTTGATAGCATCCCTTCCATGCAAACACTACTCGCCTCCTGTCTGGGACTTGTTACAGTCGACCAGGAAGAATCGGAGGTCCGCTTAGCGCACTTCACACTTCAAGAATATCTCGATAATAGTTCCCAGATTTTTCAGAACTCCTACGCGGCAATGGCGCAGGCTTGCCTCGTATATCTCAACTTCGATTGCATCAAGAGACTTCCACCCACTAAAAAAACCGACACGCAAAAATACCCCTTCCTCAGGTATGCTTCCAGCTACTGGGGACACTACGCAAGGAACGGGACCACGGAGAGCGTGAAATCACTTGCACTTCATCTCCTTGACGGATTTGATAGCCATATATCAACAATATTTCTTTTGGAACTGAATGATGTTGGTAGAAAGTATCAGGATATGTTCTCGTTTCAGGGATTTACAGGACTACACTGCGTGGCGTTTCTGGGTGTTGACGAGATTGCGGAGGCTTTATTGGATACGAGAGACTGGGATTTTGACAGGGTCGATTCCGGGGGCTGCACACCGCTGATATTGGCATCGATACAGGGGTGTGAAGGCATTATAAGGTTGCTCTTGGAAAAGACAGGAGCCAGTCTCAACATAAGAGAAACTATGCATGGCCGAACACCCCTCTCTTGGGCTGCAGGGTGTGGAAAGGAGGGAGCAGTGAAGCTGCTTCTAAGGCGGGGTGGGGTTAATCCAGAATCGCCAGATGATGATGGCCGAACACCGCTCTCGCACGCGGCCAGTTTTGGTGGAGAAGGGACAGTTAAGCTGCTGCTGGAACAGGAAGAGGTCAATCCGGAATCGCGGGATAATTCTGGCCGCACGCCGCTCTCCCATGCGGCCAGTGCATACAGGGGCCGGGGGGCAGTCAAACTGCTCCTGGGGCGCAGAGAGGTCAACCCCGAATCGCGAGATAATTCTGGCCGCACGCCGCTCTCCCACGCGGCCGAATCCGGGAGTGAAAAGAAAGTCAAGCTGCTTCTGAAACGGGAAGGGGTTAATCCCGAATCGCGAGATAATTCCGGCCGTACACCGCTCTCCCACGCGATGGCCGGCGGATGGCAAGGTGAGGGGGCGGTCAAGCTGCTTCTGAAACGAGAAGAGGTTAATCCCGAATCGCGAGATAATTCTGGCCGAACACCCCTCTCCCATGCGGCCAGCGCATTCTGGACCCTTGAGCTAGTCGAGCTGCTTCTGGAACGCGGAGAGGTTAATCCCGAATCGCGAGATAATTCTGGCCGCACGCCGCTCTCCCACGCGGCCGGATCTGTGAGAGAATCCACAGTCTGGGTGCTTCTCGAACGGGAAGGGGTTAATCCCGAATCACGGGATGATTCTGGCCGAACACCCCTCTCCCATGCGGCTAGCGCATATGGGGGCGGTGGGATAGCCGAGCTGCTTCTGGAACTGGAAAAGGCTAATCCAGAATCGCGAGATAATTCTGGGCGTACACCACTCTCCCATGCCGCCGGCGCAGATGAGGGCGAGAGCGTAGTCAAGCTTCTTCTAGAACGCGAAGAGGTTAACCCCGAATCACAAGATAATTCTGGCCGAACACCACGCTCCTATGCACAAGGGGGAGCCTTGGAGCTGTTATCTAAACATTGTTTGTCCTGAACAGGGGACGAGGCCGTACGGCTGGGCCCAGATCCTCTGTGCCATGTGGGTAGTTGGTCAGCACCCCTTCCTAAACGACTTGGGAAGCTCTTACTCCTGTTAGGAAACAATGATTGCACAGTCTGCGTGAGAGCTGTACTGTACATATTATCCCTCTCACCTTGCCTTTATTTCCAGTGCCGAGTCTCTATTGATGCTTCTCTTCAGGAGTAGGATATTCCCAACTTCGCAACCCAATTTCTCATTCTCACGCTTCACAAATAACTATATAAAACTTGGCTTTTGTATTGTATTACTTGGAGAGGCGTTGACAAAGTAGAGTAGATTTTCTTTTTCTCCGTCCCTTGAGAACACTTCTCATTCACCCTTTGTTTTTTTGTCACATTGTTCTTTAAGTTATACTTTACCCACTTATGTTTCTCCGTGTAGGTGCCATATTACCGTCATACTACACATACCGTATGGGCTTTATAAAAGAATTGCGATTCCATACTCTTTCCATTTGCTCTCTCTCCTTTTCTGTGATGTAATCCATCGTGCGGGTGCGGGTACATGCCCAGAATAAAATAACGACTGCATGATGCCTTTCCTAGAGCCGTGATCTATCCCACCCCCACCGCTAATGGCTCTCAGATCTGAATAAAGGGCGTGGAATAATATCATATCCGCCGATACCTAACTGGTAGTGTCCGCTAAGAGCCAACGCTGGTGCAAGCGAGACTTCTTTAGATTTCCCGCAGCTAGTAGACTTTAGATAATTGGCTGGAGTATATTATGAAATAGTAGAGTGCAGGATTTGAACTTGAGCTTTCCGCAATACAATACAAGTATGAGGAGGAGGATTATATGCAGAGTGCTGCTCCCAAGGAGTCAAGTTAGATATTGTAAGGTATTATTTATTTCGAATGCCGGGAGTTTATGGTGAACTACCGTAAGAACTCGAATAATCGGACCATGTGCTATGTAGTCCGAAATTTCCTCCTCTGGAAAAGGGGCGAAAAACACACCAAAAATCTGCCCGCTGAGACAGAGGGAAAAAGAAAAAAACACCAGACCATACTAAGAGAGGAAAGTCCAACGTCCTAGCACATGGTCCGATTATTCGAGTTCTTACGGTAAGTAAAACACCTGTGTCACGGTTTCTGTCGGGTTAGGTAAAATTCACCCTTCCCCCCACCTACCGATTCATCAAAGGGTGTTTTTTTTTATATCTCATAATTAGGCCGGATGACGGCGTTTGGCGAGTTTACGGAACACCCCTGATCCTACAACGGAGCTTGAGAAAGTTGGTCTGCTCAGGCCGGGAATATCATCAGAGTAAATCGGTATAAGCGGCCGAGCAGTAGAAAATCACTAGCCGTACTTGGCAGGGATTGGGAAGAGGACTGAATTATCCTTGTCGCGCTTTTGTTTGTCTTTTTTTTTTTCTTTGTAAATTTTTCCCCTAGACTATTCTCCCAAGGCTCCCTTGGCCGGATCCTTATTCATGGGTGGTCACTCGGTAGCCAATCACCTCTGGGAGCTAGGTGACGAAAACACTGATGCGGAGGTAATGATCGGTAGTGAGGGTCTTATGCAGTGAAGTGGAACGGCTCAAGCAAAGACACAGAGTTTGTATTGGGCAGTGAATGAGTTTAGAATTTATTGCGTTGGGTGCCAGGAGTGAAATACTTGAGAGTCAAGAGCTGGAGGAAGAACTTGGGGGAGGAAAGGACAAGAAGGAAAAGAAACAACTAAAAGAATTATTGTCAATACCTGCGCACACAATGGGCGACCGAGAGTTCTTGGTAGGTCAACCTAACTTTGTGGGTTGCAATAGTAACTTACCCGCAGATAACTTTGTAGCTTGACATGACATTACAGTCTGCGCCAAATATTAAAGAAATTTATTGTCTAAGCTAAGGTACACTAATCCCGTCCTGTAATATATCATATCGCTTCTTGAGATTTTTGCGAAGTAAAGTAATCTCAGATTATCATCCGTAAACCCACCCTTGTATGTCGCGTCGACAAGATTAACCGATCAACAAACCCTCATAACTTTCGCCCTAATGTTGTTGGCCTCGTCGATACAACCGCCTCAATCCCACCAAGAAAAAAAAGAGAGAAAGCATTATGAGGTGCCTGTTGAGTGATAATGATTTTTGTGGAAGCCCGGAAGCGATGGGTTACAACGCTCACTGGTGTTTTGGGTTCATTTTGTCCAAGCACAATAGATCACAACCCAGATCCAATGTGGTATTTGATGTACAATTGTATGTGTGTATTGTACCATAATTTTTCCCCAACCCATGTTATTGAACATACTACCATACCATACTTGGCAAACCGGCTCAAATAAAATAAATGTGGTTTTATGGGAGAAAGTAGCTAGCGTTCATTACGGGACCTCCGGGGCCCCGAAAAATGCCGGGCCCCGTTCCCCGCTCCGCTGAACGACGCATGTTTTTTTTGGGGGATCTCTGCCCCCGCCCTCTGCCCCGTCCATTCCCCAGACAGCCCCCCATTAAAAAAAGTGTGGAGAAACGGGGTCCCGTCCAGGAAATGAGAGGGGACTCGCCCCGGACAGGGGGGGGACGGGGATCACGTCTAAAATATCCACCCGGGCCCCGTGTAACGAACTCTAAAGGTAGCTCCTTAAAAAAAACATTACCTCAGTGGTCCCTGCTGAGAAATGCTTAAATCGACTCCGCAAGGAGGGAAACTATTTTTAATACAGAGGGAGACAGTGGGGTGGAAGTGACCAATACCCTGAACAATACTACACAACCCATGCCCTCGCTACCTCATCCCTTCTAACTCCTATTTTCAGGAGCAGCCGACAAGACTGTTTGCCGATAAACTCATTATTACTATCGCCTAAGGCCTATCAGCTCTCACCACTGTCATCCGCTAACCACTCCCCGCCGACCTACATCACAATCCGGAGTGACGGCGGTACTATACATGAAGCCCACTGGCCCTCCAAACCCACTATAGTTCTGCCGACAGGAAATCATTCAGTGTCGGTATAGGTATACGGTAGTCTAGTCCGGTATCTACTACTGTACTCGTAAAAACTTGTTAAATCTACTACCGAGATCGGCGATCACGGTTCCCAGCTAGCAATCCCACGTGAAATATTGTGCGAAGGAGTGGCGCTTTCTACACAGGGTATAGCTTGGAGAAGCCGAGTTTGCCAGATCTCATGAACTAGTATATGTTATTTCGTTGACATGCCCTGCGAAGCTATGTGGTTTGGTGATGTTGTAGTATTATACTGGAAGTTGAGGACTAAAGTGGTGGGTTTAAGGAGCTTTTACGAGTATAGAGTGCCGGACAACTAAAGCCTGCCCTCCACGCAAAGTTCTTGGAATATCCGGGCATGATGAATTATTATTGTAGAAGCTAAGGAGAAGCTTTAAAGAAAGTTCGTCGGACAATTTTATTGAGAATTCCTTTCCAAAGCCCCTAATGGGATTTATGTTATTCTCATTTCATTGGCGAGTTCAAAACCAATGATTGGAATCGTGTTGCAGAGGGTTGTTTAATAAATGTAAGCAGCAACCTCAATTCTGGCTCTAAGCACAACAACCTCTTAAATGGTTTTACAAACATTGTAGGTGGAATGAATGGGCGGACGAGTGGAGAGGGCAGATCGATGAATAAGATTGTCAGATAGACAGTCGGAAATTGGCAACATAACGTAGCTCGGAGCAAGAGAAGAGAAGAAAAGGAAAGAAAGATTCAATTTGCCTGATTTAAGCCAATATTGAAGTGAAAGCAAAGGAAAAGCTAAAAAATATTGAGAAAGGAGAAAAAAAAGCTAAACTCCGCTTCCCACCGCCTACCATCTAGCCGAGCAAGAAACTATACCCCTTTGACTATGGAACCCTAATTGGCTACCCGTCGATATCCAAATCCATAGCATCAGGGTTAGCCTCCGTGCCTGTAGTGGCAACCATCTTTCCAACCGATCCTTCAATCCCCCCGCTATCCTTCGCCGGGACGAATCCAGCGGGCGCCCTAACCTCCCGCTCCAAAGCCCCCATCGCATCCGCCCTTTGGGATCCCCCCTGCTCATCACTCCCGCTCCTCGCACGGCCGATGGCGCCGCCAGACTTTGGTTGTGCGCGGGCAAGCGCTTGACTAGCAATGAAGTTGACGTCGGTGTTGTACTGCGCCTGCACACTCCTCTTGATTCTGAGCATTTCCTTGAAGGTGTCTTCGTTCCCGTGCCGGATTTCAAAGGCTTCCCATTTAGTCCAGAAGTGTGGTGAAATTCTTGGATCACAGAATTGCGATGCGTGACCATAGATCGCCCGTGCTCTATCGATTTCCCCGAGACGTTGTTCTACCTCAGCGAACTTCAGGCAAATTTCCTTCGCCTCACTGTCTGGTAGCGCCTCTATAGCGCGCTCGTATATTGGTCGGGTGGAGGTTAGACCGAAGATTGAGGCCGACTTTGTGATGTAGAGGTCGAACATTGCGAAGCGGTCTTCGTATGCTACTGCGCGGGTCCCGCGCTCATAGATACGCATAGCATGCATGGGTTGGCCGCGCTCTTCTTCGAGATTGCCGTACATTAGATAGATGACTTTCGCGAACTTTGGGGGGCAGTTTTCGATGGCTTGCTCGAAGAGGTCACGAAGTCGTTCTAGGTTAATTTGGCGGTTTACAGCTTTGGTTAGGTAAATATTCCAGAGTTCAAAGGCCACAGGGTAGCTGAAGAGATTGAGGCCACGCTCGTAAACCTAGCTTTTTTTAGTTGAATTGATATGATTGATAGGGGAAGGGGGGTGTACCTTGAAGCTCTCTTCAAAATACTTGTTCTCCTCAAGTAGGGTAGCGAGGTTCACCACAGTCTGCGGAGTAGCAATTCGGAGCTCGAAAATCTTTTCGTAAACCTTTTTCGTCTCCGCAAGAGTGCTGACACTCTCCACTAGATCAACATAGAAACTCCAAAGCTTCCAACTCTTGTGAACCCTCTGTTGCGGTGTCAGAGTTTCGTCAAAATAATGCACCATGCTCCTTTTGGGCGATTGAGTGGCCTTCGCCATAATCTTGACCGCCTCGCCGAAATTGTCATTACGTAATTCCAACTCTGCCCATTCAACCCACATGTCGGCGAGCTCCTCAACCGACTTGAACTGGACCCGAACCGCCTTTTCCATAATCATTCGTGCCTGTCTGATATCCCCATGGTTCTCATAAAACTTTGCATATCCTGCCCAAAGGGAATGGAATTGACCAACGGCCTTGTTTGGGTTCACGGCGGCTACAGCATCAGTGTATGTTTGAACAATCTGTTGCATGTTACCACCCCAAAGCGCAACCCTCTTCTCCCATTCAACGATGTTATTCGGATTCTGCCTCAGGAGAACGTCGTTGACCAGGAAAGGCCGCCGGTCCATCAATTGTTCGAACCGCATGAATCGGATATCCAAATCAAAATCGGCGTCCTCGCTAACAATGCCCTTCTTCTGCCGTGCAGCAGCCGCTTCCATCAGGGTTCCAATGACAGATTCTTCGAATTCAGTGTACGACTCGAAGATCTGGGTGAAGTCCCGCACAGTCATAACGGTGGTGATGCCCTCTTCGAAAGAGTCTCTTGCCTGCGCAAAATAATCAACAATAAATCCTCCAACAATTCCGATTATTTGAGCCACATACCCTCTCAAAGTCGCGCATGGTGATCCAATAGGTGCCCAAACTAGTCCACAATTTCCCCCGCTGGTCACTAAACTTTCCAATCCCACTCCGGACGATATTCTCGACGTCAATGTCCTTGATCTCACGAGCGTGGCTGACCAACAAGTCGCACAGCTCTCCCCACATCTGGAAGTGACTCTTCGCAGACTTTGACCGAAACTTTGGATTATCCAGCACCTCCACCCACTTTTGCGCTGCCTCCCCGTATTTCCCAATTTCAACGAGAAGCTCAATGAATTCTTCTGCATCCTCAGGGCGAACCTGCATATACCGTTTCCAAATACTCACAGCCGTCTCCCCAGAAGCGGAATTGGCCAACTGTAGGTAGAGCTTCCAAATGCGACTATGCTGGGTAAGCGGTAGAGCCCGCAGAGCACGATCGAAGGTCCGGCGGGTCTTGGTAACGAGGCATTGTTTGAGCAGGAAGGATAAGTAGTCCGTCCAGATCCTAGGCATCTTGTTGAGGAGGATGAGAGACCGCTCAAAACAATCATTGACCTTGTTGTACTCAGCCTGGAATCGTGCCGGATTGAGAGAGGACACGTGCTTGGCTCTTAAATCGAGATACTAAAAACCTTCCATAAGAATCACCATACATCACTACCAAACAACTCGCACCCCCGCCACACAGCAATGCGAGAACAAAGAAACAAATAACCACAGTAAGTAAGGCCAGCTAAAAGACCAAGAGACACGTACCATTTTCCAAAGTTTGTATGACCTAGGCAACGTTTTACAAGCCCTCTCGAAAACAAACACCTGCCCATGGATACTTCCAGTCTTGGCCTTATATTCCAAATACCGCAACCAGGGGTTCAAGCCCGAGTACGGATCCCTCAAAATCTCCTCCTCGTAGTGGGCATCCTCCTCCGAGATAAGGTACAAACCGATAGCTGTAGCAGCGCTGGGAGCAGTAGTCGCGGGGCACTTAGAGACGCTGTTGGGATGAGGGCGCTTGCTAACAAGCATGGTTGTAGTTGCCGGGGGTGGGGGGTCGCCTTCCATTAGCGCAAGGAGCTCTCCGGGCATTAGGGGGTTATTTTGGTTTATATTTTTCCCCTGCCTTGTATGTTTTCTGTCGTAGATAGAAGAAAGGCGCCTTCTCTCTAAGAGTCTGCCTTATACCCCCCAAACTCGGGTCCCCCGTGGGCCCTAGGAAAAGAGCGCGGAAGACTAATCCTTTTTCCTCCCCCTCCTCCGTCAATCGCCCCTTGGTTATGATGGAAAGGAGGAGAAAAAGCAAAAAGGAAAAAGAGTAGCCAGATGCGTCACAAGACCGCGTCGCAGGGGAATTGGCCAGCCTCGATTGAAAAAAAGGTTTTCGGTTTTCTTCAATCACTCGTCTCCTTCTCCGCACCCAACCACTTCAATGACCCTTCCCCTCCTCTCCTGTCTATTTCTTGCTCCCCTGTCCTTACTGTTCTTCGGCAGCGACGGGGCGCGGGAGGGGGGCGGAAGAACGGGGTTTTACCAGAGGTAAAATGTTCTCGAAAAATTCGGTAAGAGGGGAGAAAGAGAAGGTGAAAAAGGGAAGAAGAAAAAACTTCGACCGGAGTAACGAAACAGGGGAGTGTTGTAAAAGGTCGGGTGGAAGGGATGTCGTGGTAAAAGTAGAGATAGATGGTACGGCCAGTGTTACAAGGAAGAGCAAGGAAGGCCACATAGAATCAGCTGAGCCCTCAGCGAGGCTTGGCAAAAATTTGTTAGCAGCTTGGTTTGATGTGTACGGAAATTTGGCGCCAAGCCTCGCTGAGGGCTCACCCAATCTAGATCGCTTCCTAAGACATCTATACCAAAGCTCAATAGTCATGTTCACTAGCCGTATAGAACCTTAACAAAAACTAACTGCCCCAGTAGAGGGATTTCGGTGCAAGAACGTTGGTTAGTTCTAGCTTGTTGCGACGGCAACCAGTCACAATGGCACCCCTGATCCCAGCTGTTCCCTTCAAACTCGCCGGGTAACGTGTGGGCCTAGCTGCCAAGCCTTCTGAGGGCAGTAACACTAATCGTCATTCCCAGTGGGCTGTGATTGGCTGACGAAAATTTGGCCGACGGGGCAGTTGGGTATAAAAGGTCGGCTCTCCCCACACCTCTCTTTCTCCTCCATCCCGGTGCAAGGGCAAGATCGATAGCAGTGAAGATTCGTCTGAGCTTCGATTTTTGCTAGTTGAAAACTACAACTATATTGACTGCTCCTAGTCTGCTTCGGTAGGCTAGGGAATTTTTGTCCTCAATAGCAGAGTCTGATGTGCTCTTTGCTTTCATTTTTCTTTCGTTTATGTCTAGGCCGTACAGCTTGTTGTAGGCGTGGGATTTACGAAAAGAAACTTGTAGACGGAGCCTTTCTGAGACTGAGATCATGTACATTTATTTAGTTACTCATAAGGGCTCAGGTGTCACAAGCATATCGATAACGCCTGGTGACAAAAGATCATGCTCCCCGCTACTTTAGTCTAAAAACAACCACTTGCACAAACCAACAACTTGACACTACCGAAGCGAAAAATTTCAAGAAATTTGTAACAACGAGGGCAAGTATTTTTTTGAATATACCAAGCCTGTAAATTAATCACTCAGGATTTTCGGTGCTACGGTGGGGAAAGATAAAAAAGTAGCTTAAGAGCGTGCCAAACAAAAAGATATGTGGCAACAGCTTCTGTGATATGCTAAATGTATCTCCAGTTTCTTTACCGCAGCTTAAAATGGCGATTGAAGAGTCCTAGGTCTTGGCGTCAAGTTTTTTCGTCACCTAACTTTTGTTCCTACTTTGCTCCAAATGAAATAAAATTTATAGCACACCTGGGCTTGCACGGGTTATGTCAAAACGAAAAAAAGCTGCTGACCGAGCCACCTGATGATCTGAAATAGAAAAGATATGGGAAGCGAGAGACCGATATGAACACGATTAATAAGAAAGCGTGGTGCTCTTTCCATCGAGACCAGTTTGGTTTGGAATTCTGGGTCCTACAGTTGTGAGAGACACTTTATTGTGAAAGAGCCTAATGGGTGTACACGAGTACCGAATGTAGGCCTTGGTTGAGGGTGCTTGTTAAAGATTTAGGTCTATGTGTAACATTGATTAATTTACACGGGTATGGGTGCGGCAGATTTACCGGTATGGTCTGGCCCGCTTTCCACGAACTTCTAGTCTGTGATATTCTGTTCGCCACTTCGGCCCGCCGACCTTTACTTTACTACCTCTCTACCTCATTCTATACAAGGCAACATGAATCCCTCAACCCATCTCACACCTGCCGCTGCCGTTACTTGCCACAAAAATAGTTTCAACGTGAAAAATAGCTACAACACTACCTATAACACTAAATATGTGGATGAAAGTGCTCAGATCCTGGAGTGGCTGTCCCCGCTAGAACCTCGCCTACGGCACCACGATGTGCGCACCCGCCGACTCGATGGGTTGGGGCATTGGCTTTTAGAAACAGAAGATTTTATTAAGTGGCGTGATGGAGGGAATGGATTTAGTACTGCTACTCTCTTTGGCTCAGGGGCGCCGGGGACCGGGAAAACATATCTTATGTAAGAGGAACAGTTTTAATCCGTGAAGATATATAAACAAATGGTAATTGATGGAATCAGTTCGCTAGTAATTGATGAGCTGTGTGACCGAGCTGTGGATCAGAATATCAGAGTTGCATGTTTTTGCTATGACTTTCGGAGCCGAAAGATGCAAACCCCTGAGAACGTATTGGGTGCCCTGGTGAAGCAAATCGTGCGCGGGTGGAGTGTGATCCCTATTGAGATCAGCTCGGCATTCCGGGAGGCAGAAGGTCAGATAGGGGGTCGCAGTCTCCGGGTTCCTGAAGCGCTTTCGCTCCTGAAGGCCGCCCTCGCACCGTTAGACCGGGCCTTCATCTGTATTGACGCCTTGGATGAGCCCTTAGTGAACCATCTACCCACCCTTCTATGCTCATTGCACGATATTTCCCAGTCGTGTCCGGGGGTCCGTATTCTCTTTACAGGTAGACCTCATATAGGAGTCGAGATTGAAAAATATTTTCCCGGAGCTGGGCCGTTTCTCCAGATGCAGGGAGCGAGGCAAGACATTATGACATATATTGAGATGATGTTAGATAACGATCCCAACCCGGAAGCAATGAACGACGGTCTTCGGGGAGAAATCATAAAACGAGTTTCAGAAACAATTTCCGATGTCCATGCAGCTGCGATTTTCTTTTCCAGATTAACTGTTAGAGGCCCTGCTAACCGTAGTGCCTAGGTTTCTGCTGGTTTCATTGAACATCACGGCAGTATTGGAGGAGACAACAATCTACGACAGGCGTGAACAGCTCAAAAAGATGACCAGTGGCCTAGGGTTGAACGACATCTATCGTGTGGCATTAGACAGAATTAAAGGGCAAACAGTGGGCAAGTCGAAACTGTTAGATTTCACGATGGTTCCATATCTTCAACACTACTAATACACTGGATGTTTGGACAAGGAGAGTTTGGTTTAGGAATGGGTTGCGGAACATGCAAGTTGAGACGATAGTTGTCTGAACGGAAGGTTAGCTGTAGCGGAGATGTTTTGGGTACACTCTGGAAACGCACTAGGAAGTGCTAAAGGTTTGGGACTAAGGTTAGCGGGAAGTTGGAACGGATCAGTGTCGCACTATGATAGTTAGGAAACGGACGAATGTATGAGCATAGCGGAAGTTTGCAGAGGATAAGGATAACTGTGTAAGAGGACGAAACAGAAAGAATGGATTCATGGAATAGGAGTTTCGGGAAACTTCTAAGAGGTGTGGATGGAACGAAGAATGGAGAAAATGGAGAAGGATGTGGGCGACGAAGAGTTTTCTTTGGAAGTCAATCTTCTGTATATATAGGACACCGCTGGCGGTACAGAAAAGAACAAGAATCCCAAGGTACTCTCGACAGATCATAGCCCATATTATTTGAGAAACTAGGAATGGCGGCATTAATGTGGATCTCCCGAACTGAACAACCAATGAGCCCGCACGAGCTTTGCCACGCCCTAGGCGTACAAACAGGGTTTACTGATCCTAACCCTGATAGTATTCCTTCCATGCAAACACTACTCGCCTCCTGTCTGGGGCTTGTTACAGTCGATGAGGAAGAATCGGCAGTCCGTTTAGTGCACTTCACACTTCAAGAATATCTCAATAGTCGTTCGGACATTTTTCAGAATCCCTATGTCTTAATGGCCCAGGTTTGGCTCTTATATCTTAACTTCGATTGCATTAGACAACTTCCACCTATCCTAGATGCCGCTCCACACAAATACCTCTTCCTCCGGCACGCATCTTGCTACTGGGGACTGTATGCACGAAACCAAACCACGGAGTGCGTGAAATCACTTGCACTTCAGCTCCTGGATGGATTTGATAGCCATATATCAGCATGCCTTCTTTTATGTATTCTCCCGGGGGAGCTGGCAGGGTCCCGAACGGGATTTACGGGTCTACACTGCATGGCATATATCGGTGTTGATGAGATTGCGGAGGCTTTATTGGATATAAGAGACTGGGATGTTGATGGGGCCGATTGCTGGGGCCGCACACCGCTGATATGTGCTTCTATGAATGGGCATGAAGGGATTATAAAAGTTCTCTTGGAAAAAGCCGGGGCAACTCTCAACAAGGCATGAATGGCCGAACGGCCCTTTGTTGGGCTGCGTGGTGTGAAAAGGAGGGAGCAGCAAAACTACTTCTAGAGCTGGAAGAGGTCAATCCTGAATCGCAAGATAATCATGGCCGAACACCGCTCTCCCACGCGGCCGGAGGCGGGATTGGAGGGATTGTAAAATACTCCTGGAACGAAAAGAGGTCAATCCTCAATCGCGAGATAATTCTGGCCGAACACCGCTCTCCCACGCCGCCAACGTGTGGCGGGGTGAGGGGGTACTCAAGCTCCTTCTGGAACGCCGGGACGTCAGCCCCGAATCGCGAGATAATTCTAGGCGAACACCGCTCTCCTACGCGGTCTACGCCCCCGAGGGCGAGAAGGTAGTCAAGCTCCTGCTAGCACGCCGAGAGGTTAATCCCGAATCGCTAGATAATTCTGGCCGAACACCGCTCTCCCATGCGGTCTACGCCTACGAGGGCGAGAGGGTAGTCAAGCTCCTGTTAGCACGCAAAGAGGTTAACCCTGAATCGCGAAATAATTCTGGCCGAACACCGCTCTCCCACGCGGTTAGCGTAGGTCGATGTGAGGAGATAGTCAAGCTCCTTCTAGAACGTGAAGAGGTTAATCCCGAATCGCGAGATAATTCTGGACGAACACCACGCTCCTATGCGGGAGGAGGGGCCATTGTGCTGCTCTCCCAACATTCTCGGTCCTGAACAGGGGACGAAGCTACCGGTATACCGTTGAAACCTAATTTTCTGCCATGTTTTCAGTCAGTTAGTAACCCTTCCTCAACGGCCCGAGAGGCTCCTTCCCCAGTTGGGAAACAGCGACCGCACAGCCCCCGCAGGGGATGTGCAAGTACATACTAGCTCGTACATCATCCCTTCATTTCAGGTGCCTAGTATTCATTGGGCCCATGATGCTTCTCTCCAGAAGTCGGATATTCCCAACTTGCAACCCCTCTCGTTACCATGTTTTCACAAATAACCATATATTACTTGGCTTTCACTTTGTAATAATTGGAGAGGCGTTGATACAAATTCGAGTATAATTTCTTTTTTTCTTCATTTCTTGAATGCATTTATCATTCTACAGCGTCGCTTTTTTTCCCCTGGTTCTATACATTCTATCTTCTTGTGTTTCTCTGTGTAAATGCCAGGCTACCGTCGCACTGGGCGCACTATACAGGCTCTAAAGAGAGTTGCGATTTCATACTCTTTCCTTTACTCACGCTTTTTCTATAATCTCATACATCATAAGCGTATGAGAGTAGATGCCCCACCTACCATAGCAACTGCATGATGTTTCGCATTGAGTCTCGATCTGTCTCAGCATAACCGACGAGGTCTCTCCTACCTGGATAGGGCGTATGCTATCACATCGTATGCGACCAATGTCCGAACGATGGTGTTCCTTTCTACAGGAGTCCACGCCACCGAAAGGGAGACTTCTTCAGCTTCTAAGAGCAGGTAGACTCTAGATAGTCAACAGGAATAGATTATGAGATAGCTAATCTAGGAACCTGAAGATGAGGCTTCGTTATACAATACCGGGATGAAGAGGATTGTATCCAGAGTGGCCCTATTGGAGGGGAGTCAAGTTAGATATAGGTTATCAATTGGTGGGTAAGAGAATGGTGAAGTTTCTCTGGTCCGAGAGGAACCTCAGCCCAAGTGTTTTAATACACTATTCACCCCCCCGCATTAAGAATGATGAGATCTAAGTTAAGAGGTTTTTCTTTTAGATAATACTAGCCCGGCTCCCGACGTTCGGTGATTATACAGTACCCCGGGGCTCAAGGTTCATGGGTGGTCACTCGGTAGCTAGTCGCTGGTCGACCCCCGGGACCAAGTGCCGAGCATGATCGGTGGGAGGTAATGATCGGCAGTGGGGTTTTACGCAGTGGAGTGGAACAGCTCAAGTGAAGACGCAAGGTTTGTACCAAGCAGTGAAGAGATTCACGATTTATTGCATTGGGTGTTAGGAGTGGAAACAGTGGAGGAGAGTTAAGGACAAAAGAGCTTGAGGAAAGGAAAAGAAGGAAGAGATAGAACGAGGAGAAAGATTATCTTGCGCTTCCCACTGGTGAATACTTATTAGATATTGCAACCACTGTGATATAAGAAGAGAGAAACTTGCATATTTTCACCATTTTGACTTGCCGTTGTCAGTAGGGGGTTGTGAGACTTGGTTAATTGCAAAACATCATATTGAGGCATACCGCCTCTGGTTAGGGGTGGTTGAAATTTCTGGTCAGTGCAGCACTGCAGCAGTTATCAGACCGTTTCAACCTATCTCAAATGGCTGAATGACTATAACTGGGAGTGTGATTCCGGAACAGTACCGGTCGGTACTCGCAATTGCTTAACATTGAAATTTCAGGAAGGAGCAAGTAGCGTAAACCCTTATTAAAAGTGCTATCCGAAATCGGGCCCGGAGATTTAGCAATTCAAAACAAAAGACACGGAAAAGCAATTGAGTTTCCTGTGCAGGGAGTAGCTTGGGGAGGGTGGGCTCGGTGGATCTTATTAATCATTATTCGTTATTTTGTTACTATAAGCCTATTATGGTTCATCAGGGCGATCCAGTTGAGATTCAAAATAACCGGTTCAAGGTGTCTTTACAGTGCCGTATGACAGTCCTAGTTTTCGCCCAGGGCCCGATAACAGGAGCAAAGGAACAATGAAAGGGGGGTTGAATCTTACAGGGATCTTATTTTGACGCAATGGCAAGTATCACTTTAGTCGCTCCTTACCTCAAGGGGGGCATTCTAGAAGGGCAGTGTTCCGAACAGTTCGGGGGGGGCCATAGGGGCGATGAGGATAATACCAGGGAAACAGGACGGGACTGTCCTGGGTTGGGGAAATGATTCAGTAGACTGCCGTCCATGGCTCTGGCCGCCGGGGGAGACGTGCTATTCCTTTATCAGTATAGTCAAATGCACTAGACAACCACCGCTCGGGGAGATGGCAGGGCAGATGGGATGATGGTGGGGATTGTGGCGGGCCCAGTAGGGGGCAGTGGGTATCAGCAGACTGTGTGGGGTGGGAAAGGAATGTAGGGTGTTGGGATGGACTGCTAGAAGGGGCCACAGACAGTAGCTACTAAGTTCGTGATGACGGCAGGGCGCAGTGAACAAGGATTGAGGGAGCGCCGGAGATGGATGCGGACTGTCGGGAATACTACCTTAGTGTGATGCTAGATACGGAAGTCTTGTGCCAGTTGCTTGGCGGCATAAGACATAAGGGTCTAGGCAATAACATGAGAATATTGATGTACATTCATTCATGTTGCTCACTACTATAAGTATGGTTGTCTCAAGCACGTCTATATAGGAGCAAGTAAGACAGTTACTATTCTTCTTCTTTCATTGATCAGTCGCAATTGTTTGTATTTCGATTCCGGCCTCTGCCGACGACCTCCAACGGGAACCCAGATGAAATATGAGTGATGTATTATGATGCCCGGTAATAGAAGAAGTAATATTCCTGTAAGAAAGTGAAGGTTAAATAGAGCATCAGGTCGTCTGGTATTCGGGCAAGTATGGGCCAATTCATTACTCTCCGACCGTCAATCTCTCCTTCAGCCACATCTATATATCGATGTTTCTTAAAAATGTATCCTCACTGGCTGATTCAATCTATCTACTGTGACACATGATTTACAAGATCGCAAACAGTGATGGATACGAAATCTTGAACTTGAAATATCTATGCATGCTGGCTGAGGAGGTAAAACTGGGAACATTGCCAGTGCCTCTCGGGGTTTGAGGTCCTACAGCTCATGGAGGCCTCGTTTGCTCCACTGATTAGAGTATTCATCACCATTTATTCCTTGGATAAGTCTCTGGGGAAGCATTTACCTAAACTCTTATGTTCAAGGCATAATAATTCCTAGTAATGTTTGGGGGTCCGCTTTTTCTTTCGAAGTCGACCCCATAACGGGGTGGAGATTGACAAGATTATCGTGCAAGTGTTCATTTTCTTCAGATAAAGCCAGACAGGAGGGGATTATGAGATACTTGGGGATGGTATCGGATGGCGATCAGAACCTTGAGGGAATGAACTTAGGTCTGTGTATAGAAATCATTGGCTGGGTTTCAAAGACAATTTCCGATGTTCATATAGCTGCAATTTCCCGTTCCGGAATAGATGCTTCGCTAATAGAAGTACTTACCTTTGGTTTCTGCTGGTTTCTTAAACATTGCAGGAATGTTGGATGGGACAACAATCTACTATTTGAACGAGCGACTCAAAAGGGTGATTAATGGCCTGGATTTGTGCAACGACTACTGTGAGAGATTGGACAGAATCAAGGTGCAAAACGGGGGTAAGTCTGGACTCGTGATTGCGGCTTTAATCCAGTTCCCTAAATCCCAGCGCCCCATGCGTGCGGGCGAGATCTGTCATGCCCTAGTACAAAAATAGTCGACTAATGGTAACCCTCATTGTATCGCTTCGATAAAAACACTGCTGGCCTCCTATCTTGGTCTTGTTATGGTCGAGAAGGAAGAATCGGCGTTGCACTTAATGCACTCCACGCCTCAAGAATATCTCAAAAGCCGCCAGGAGATGTTCCGGAAATCCTACGCAGTAAAGGCCCAGATTCGCTCGGCATACAATCCCTCACTGCATCAGGGAACTTTCTCCACTTCTGACGATGCCCCACAAAATATCCCTCGCCTAATAGGCCTCCCACTCACTACTGGGGCCACTATGCGAGAAATGAAGCCACCGGGGGAGGTGAAATCGCTTGCACCGGAACCTTTGGGGGGATTTGGTAGCCATATCTCTTCAAGATTTCTTTTAAGTGATGCAGCTAAGGTGATGCCAGCAGAAGGATGTAAAGGCTGCCTCGGCTACACTGCATAGAATATCTACGAACTGATCAGATCGCAGAAGCTTTATTGGATATAAGACATGTGGTACTGACAAGCCCGATTCGGTAGGTCTTACGCCACTGATTGATTGGGTTTCGAAGAGTGAGTAGGAAGGGATCACGAGAGTCACGTGCCTTATCAAGGGGCTCTGCAACCACTTTCTTATCAACCCGAACCCGATGCGGCTGTTGTATCTACCGCCTCGCGCTCGAATTTCGTCGCGAGCCTCATTTTCACCCCATCCATTCTACCAGTTACCCGGACATCTATTATAATTAGATTGCAAATCTCGGATCTAATCCTGCTTGGCATCACAATCACGCACGATGGCAGCTCTGAAGCCTTGAATGGCATTCACACGAGCTTGGCATATGTCGGGTTCACTTCCGCAATGGCTTACCAAACAGCGAATCCCCCCAAGAGCTAAGACTGTTTTTTTTAGCCCCCAATGTGCTTGCGGCTGAAGTGAAATCAGTGTTAGGATGCCTTTGTGATTAGAAAATCTCCCGATATCGCACCGTATATTAATGAAGTCGAATTTCGATTGTCACTACGGTATTCATTCGCTCCTCCCCACATGCAATAAAAGTAAATAGGCGGTATGATAGCATGACAGCATCTCGGGTAGGGTATGGGTGTCAGGACCCAAAATAAAACCAGCGATGAAGCAGAAGAAAACAAAAGTGAAGGCCCTGTTTCGCCATGGAGGGGTTGAATCGGGGGTTTGTCAACCCATGTTTTGTGGATATTGCGATGTGAGCTGGGTTTAGAGGGAACTAGTGGCATGCTCGGCAACTGGAGAGGAGCTGGGAAAGAATTTTCCACACCAGCGCTACCACAGTCCAAGAGAGTTGCAGGTTGCACATAAGTACTCGAGCGCCACAAGCATAGAGATAAAGTCGTGGGACAAAAAACCCAGGCTGTCGACTATTCTACTCCACCTCCAGAGACCCATAGCCCGGAACCACCAATCAAGAAATTTCAAGGGGTTGCAAAAACAACCCAAGCAACTGTTTCCTTCTATTGGCAATATCAAGCCTGCAAATTAATCACTCATTAGTCTATTTATCGCCCATTAGTGGGGAAAGATTACAGAGTGACTTAAGAAGGGGCATACTGTAGAAAAGTGACATCCCAACCGCCCCCATGAAAGGGTATACTATCTCCGGTTTCTTAATTATAAACCTTCCACTTAATTTGATTCCATGTGAAAAATACTCCCTACAGTACATGTTGCCTAGGTTGATTCGGTCGAAAACGGAACCCGCGGATTGATTGGGAGTGATAAAATGCTTGTTAAGGAGTGCTTAGTTTTGGTGTAAAGTGAAAATGGCCGTCGGGTCGAGTTTTTTGTCAGCTGGCTTAAGTTCCCGCTTTGCTTCAAATGAGAGAAAGGTGATACTGCACACCTGGGCTTACACAAGCTAAGCCAAAACGAAGGACTACTGCCGACCGAGCGACCTGATCAAAAATGGAAAAGATGTTGGATGCAAAAGACTGATGTGACCACAATTGCTAACAAAGAGTGGCGCTCCTTCCATAATGACCAGTTTAGTTTGGAATTCCGTTCTCGGCACTTGCGAGAGAGACTCTGTATTGTGAAATGGCCTATTTTAATGGGTGTATGGAGGCCTCGGTTGGGTGCATGTTAAAGATTTCCGAGTGTGTAACATTAATGAATTTATGGATTCGTTTCTTCCTATCCTTAGCGCTTGACCCACTTTTGGTGGGGTGCCGTAAATGTACAAAATGTAATCCGACCCCGCTTTCCACGAACTCCAAGTCTGTGATATTCCATTCACCACTTCCGCCATCCGACCTTCAATACCTCTCGGCCTCATTCTATACGGGGTAACATGAATACGTCAACCCATCTCACACATTCCACTACCGGCACAGGCCACAAAAATAGTTTCAACGTGACAAATAGCTACAACACCACATATGTCGATGAAAGTCCTCAGATCCTAGAGTGGCTATCACCGCTGGAACCACGACTACGCCACCAGGATGTGCGCACCCGACGGCTTGATGGTTTGGGGGATTGGTTTTTAGAAACGGAAGATTTTATCAATTGGCGTGATGGAAAGGATGGATCGGGTATGGCCACTGTCTTTGGATCTGGCGCTCCGGGGGCCGGGAAAACATTTCTTAGGTAGGAGGGCACATCTTTAACCCGCAAATAAGCATAGACAAATTCTGACTCGGGGAATCAGTTCCCTAGTGATTGATGAGCTATGCGACAGAGCAGCGGATCAGAAAATTGCGGTTGCATGTTTTTACTGTGACTTTCAGAGCCAAAGGATCCAAACCCCGGAGAACGTGTTGGGTGCACTTGTCAAACAAATTGTGCGTGCATTGGGGGTGATGCCTACGGAGATTGATGAAGCGTTTCGGAAAGCAAAGGGTCAGGTTGGAGGTCTGGGTCTCCGGGTACCTGAAGTTCTTTCGCTCCTAAAGGCCTCCATCGCACTGTTAGACCGGGCTTTTATCTGTATTGATGCCTTAGATGAGCTCGTGGTGAAGCATCTACCCACCCTTCTACGCTCCTTGCATGATATTTCACAATCGTGTCCCGGAGCCCGTTTTCTTCTTACGGGTCGACCGCATATCGGCGTCGAGATTGAGAAATATTGTCCCGGAGCTGCGCGGTTTCTACAGATGAACGGAGCGAGGCAAGACATTTTGAGGTATATTGAAAGGATGTTGGATGACGATCCCAACCCCGAGGCAATGAGCGACGGTCTTCGCGCGGAAATAATGAAGCAAATATCTGAAACAATTTCAGATGTGTATGTAGCTGCAATTTTCAGTCCTAGGCTAGAAGTGTCGCTAATCGTAGCGCCTAGGCTTCTGCTAGTTTCATTGAACATCACAGCGATATTGGATGAGACAACAATCCACGACAGGCGTGAAAAACTCAAAAGGATGACTAGCGGCCGAGGGTTGAACGACGTCTATCGTGTGGCGTTAGAGAGAATTAAAGGGCAACCGGTGGGCAAGTCGAAACTCGGAATGGCGGCTTTAATGTGGATCTCGCGATCTGAGCGGCCAATGAGCGCGAACGAACTATGCGATGCCCTTGGTGTACAGATAGGTTCTACTGATCATAACCCTGATAGCATCCCTTCCATGCAAACACTACTCGCCTCCTGCCTGGGACTTGTTGCTGTCGATCAGGCAGGGTCGGTGGTCCGCTTAGTGCACTTCACACTTCAAGAATATCTCTATAGCTGTTCCGAGATTTTTCAGAACGCCTACTCGGTAATGGCTCAGGTTTGCCTCGTATATATTAACTTCGATTGCATCAAGAGACTTCCACCCTTTGAATTCACCGCCACGCGAACATACCCCTTCCTCAGGCACGCTTCCTGCTACTGGGGACACTACGCAAGGAATGGGACCACGGAGAGCGTGAAATCACTTGCACTTCAATTCTTTGACGGATTTGATGGCCATATATCAACAATATTTATTTTAGAACGGGATGACGTTGCCAGAATCCTCCATCAGGGATTTACAGAACTACACTGTGTGGCATTTCTGGGAGTTGATGAGATTGCGGAGGCTTTATTAGATATCAGAGACTGGGATGTTGATAGGGCCGATTCCTGGGGTTGCACCCCGCTGATATGGGCTTGTAAGAATGGGCATGAAGGCATTATAAGGCTACTCTTAGATAAGGGAGGGGCTAGTATTGACACAAAAGACACTAGGGATGGCCAAACACCCCTCTCTTGGGCTGCACAGTATGGAAAGGAGGGAGCAGTGAAGCTGCTTCTAGGGCGCGGTGGCGTCAACCGAGAATCGCGGGATAATACTGGCCGTACGCCGCTCTCCTATGCGGCTGAATCCGGAGGAGAAAGGGTAGTCAAGCTGCTTCTGGAAAGCGAAGGGGTCAATCCCGAACGACAAGATGATGACGGCAGAACACCCCTCTCCCATGCGGCCAGCGCACGCCAGGGCCAGGAGGCCGTCAAGCTCCTTCTGGAATGGGAAGGGGTCAATCCCGAGTCTCGAGATAATTCTGGTCGAACACCTCTCTCCCATGCGGCCGGCACATACAAGGGCCAGGAGGCAGTCAAGCTCCTTCTGGAACGGGCAGAGGTCAATCCCGAGTCACGAGATAATTCTGGGCGAACACCTCTCTCCCATGCGGCCGGCACATACAAGGGCCAGGAGGCAGTTAAGCTCTTGCTGGAACGGGCAGAGGTCAATCCCGAGTCACGAGATAATTCTGGGCGGACACCACTTTCCCATGCGTCTAGATGCGAAGGAGAAGGGGTAGTCAAGCTGCTTCTGGAACGCGAAGGGGTCAATCTCGAGTCACGAGATAATTCTGGGCGAACACCCTTCTCCTATGCTGCCAGCGCCTTCCTGGGCGATGAGGTAGTCAAGCTCCTTCTGGAACGGGAAGGGGTCAATCCCGAGTCACGAGATAATTCCGGGCGAACACCGCTCTCCTATGCTGCCAGGGTATTCCTGTGCCGGGGCGCAGTCAAGCTCCTTCTAGAACGGGCAGAGGTCAATCCCGAGTCACGAGATAATTCTGGCCGCACGCCGCTCTCCCACGCGGCCGGTGCATATCAGGGCGAGAGGGTAGCCAAATTCCTGCTAGCACGCGAAGAGGTTAATCCCGAGTCGCGAGATAATTCTGGGAGAACCCCCCTCTCCTATGCTGCCAGCGCATACGACGGCGAGAACGCAGTCAAGCTCCTGCTATCACGGGCAGAGGTTAATCCCGAATCACAAGATAATTCTGGCCGAACACCACGCTCATATGCACGAGGGGGAGCCTTGGCGCTGCTATCGAAACATTGTATGTCCTGAACAAGTGACGAAGTCATGCAGCTGAACCCATATCTTCTGTGCCATGTGGGTAGTTGGTTAGCACCCCTTCCTAAACGACTTGGGAGGATTTTACCACTATTGGGAAACGGCGATTGCACAGTCTGCGCGAGGGCTGTACTGTACATATTAGCCCGCTCACCATCCCTTCATTTCCGATGCTGAGTCTTTATTGATGCTTCTCTTCTGAAGTAGCATATTCCCGATATCGCAACCCAATTTCTCGCTCTCATGCTTTCACGCATAACCATATATAACTTGGCTTTTGTATTGTAATACCCGAAGAGGCGTTGACATAAAGTGGACTAGATTTTATTTTTCTTCAATTCTTGAGAAAATTTGACATTTTCCTTTAGTTTTTTTGTCCCCTTGTTCTATATACTTTACCCGCTTACGTTTCTCCGTGCAGGTGCCAGATCACCGTCATACTAACATGGAGTGTGGGCTGCATAAAAGACATTACGATTTCATACTCTTTCCATTTGCTCTCTCGTTTTATATGATGTGATCCATCATGCGGGTGCTAGTGCATGTCCAGAATATAGTAGCGATTGCACGGTGTCTTTCACAGAGCCGGAATGTATCCCATCCCCAGCGCTAATGTCTCTCAGATCTGAATAAAGGGAGTGCAATAATATCCTATACCGCCGATACCTAACCGGCAGTGTCCGCTTCAATAAGAGCCCACACCGGTGCAAGCGAGATTTCTTCAGATTTCCCGAGGCAAGTAGAATCTTGATAACTAGCTAGAATATATAAGGAAATGGTAGAGCAAAAGACCCAAACCCGCGGCTTCGGTAATACGATACGGGTATGAGGAAGAGGATTGTATGCAGAGTGCCGCTCGCAAGGAGTCAAGTTAGATAATATAGGGTATTATTTGTTTCGAATGCCGGGGGTTTATGGTGAACTAAATAAAACACCTTGGTCACGATTTCTCTCGGGTTAGGTAAACTTCACCCTTCCCTTCCTCCGCCCACAAATTGATCAAAAGGGTGTCTTTTTTTATATGATAGTAGGCCGGATAACGGCATTTGGATAGTTTACGCTACACCCCGGCCCTTCCAACCGAGCCCGAAAAGGTTCGTGTGCCAAAGCAGGACATATCACCAGAGTAAATCGGCATCAACGGGCGAGTAGTAGAAAAGCACAAGCCGTACTGCAAGGGTTTGGAAGGGGATTGAATTATGCCTGGCCCGCTTTTTGTTTGTATTTTTCTTTTCTTTGTAAATTGCTCCTCACCCTGGACTATTCTCCCAAGGCTCCGCAGTCTCTAGATTCATGGGTGGTAACTCGGTAGCTAGTCACCTATGGAGACTACGTGGCAAAAACAAAGATGCGGGGGTAATGATCGGCAGTGGTATTTTATGCAGTAAAGTGGAACGGCTCAAGCAAAGGCACAGGGTTCCTATTAAGCAGTGAAGGAGTTTAGAATTTATTGGCTTGAGTGCCATGGGAGAAAGACTTGAGAAGGGTCAAGGGCAGGGAGAGGAAGAAATTGAGGCGAGGAAAGGACAAGGAAGAGAAAACAACTCGGAGAAATATTGTCATAGCTTGCGCCTCCTTCACCCTCCGCAGGCTATGCTCTGTCTGGAAAACTCTATTCCTTTCCCAGATGCTTTGTTTCGGGTTGCTAAAGCCAGCCTGGTTTCTGATAGCCGCTGAGACGAGTTTTCACCGCAATATGTTCTTACCTGACGTTTAAATGTCAGGCAATTACGAGTATCATCCTAGTGCTGCTCTGCAATGATACTCCCGCCCCCAATAATTCAGCCAATCGCGCTATACAGAAAGGATTTCCCCAATTCTATCAGATTACTCTAACAAGAAATTTCAACCATCACGCACAACCGAGGCCCAATAGCGCAATAATTATGATGTTTCCCAACGAACACAACCACCCGGCACACAATAGTGGGCGAAATGGGTGGAAATAAGCAAGATTTCTCTCTATATATACCACAGAAATAGTCAAATCTGTACGCATATGGACTAGTGATCTCGGTAGATCTCATCAAACGGTATTGGCTATTTTACGAATCTAAGCCTATTATGGCTTAGTAGGGGCGATCCGGCTGAGATTCGAAATAGCTGATGCAAAGTGTTTTTACAGTAAGGTATAATGGGTTCAAATAATATTTGTATTATACCTTTGACTCCGAGTCGTGATAACAGGCTCAAGGCTTTAAGGAAATGGGGGAGGGTCAATCCTTGAAGGGATCTGGTTTTGACGCAATGGCAAGTATCACTTCAGTCGCTCCTGCTTTCAAAGTTAAAGTATCGGGGGGTGCTCTTCAGATAATGTGGTATGACCTCCGCTAGCGGGCTTCAGATCTGTGGTATTTCACCAGCGGCTCCTGTCTCCCACATCCGCTTCTTGCGAACTTACCCACATTACTCGTAAAACAGCATGAATCCGTGAACCCATCCCCCAACCTATCGCCACCGGGGAATCCGCAGTCCACAAAAATAGTTTCAACGTGACAAATAGCCACAGTACCAATCACAACACCACATATTCGTATGAAACCCCTCAGATCCTAGACTCGCAATCCCCGCTAGAACCTCGCCTATGCGACCAGGATGTGCGCACCCGGCACCTGGATGGTTTACGGGATGGGTTTTTAAAAACAGATTATTGGCGTGAGGGCAAGGATGGATCTCGTATGACTACCCTCTTCCCCTTCGGGGCTCTGGGGGCTGGGAGAACGTATCTGAGCTGTGGATCAAAAAATTGCAGTTCATGTTTTTACTGTGACTTTCAGTGCCAAAAGATGCAAATTTGAGAGAGCCTGTCGGATGCCCTCAGCGAACAAATTGTTTGCCGGCTCGAGGCGACCCCCTGCCCCGATTGAACATGAGTGATATATTATGATGTCATGTAACAGACGAAGTAATATTCCGGCAAGAAAGAGAAGAAAGTTAAATATATCACCAATTCGTCTACGTATTAAAATAAGAGTGAACCAATTCATTTCTCTCCGACCTTCAATCCCTCTTTCAAACACCTCTATAAATCGTTGTTTATTAAAAATGTATGCTTTTTCGCTGATAAAATTTGTCTACCTGTGACACATAATTTGCAGGATCATAAACTGCGAGGTACACGAGATCTTGAACTTGAAGTGTCTGAGAATACCGGTTGAAGAGATGGAACCTGAAAAATTCCCAGGGCCCTACGTACATCCGCCATAGGTCTTCTTCCACAGACGGGAAAAATGACTGACTGCCACTGGCCTTCCCTCAGGGGCTACCTCAAGACGGAAGGACTCCACGGTTCGGAACTGAGGATGACAAAGGGTCAGGCTGCGGTTCGGGGCCTCGGGTGTCTGAGCCCCTACAGCTCATGAAGGCAGCCTTTCCTCCGCGGATTTGGGTATTTATCAGTATTGGTGCATTGGATAAGCTCCGGGGGAGCATTTACCCAAACTCTTACGCTCATGGCATAATATTTACTGGTCGTGCCTAGGGGTCCGCTTTTTCTTTACAGGTGTACTGCGTATCCAGGTCGAGATTGAGAAATATTTTCTCGGAAGTGCGCATTTTCCCTGGATAAACCCAGCCCGGGAGGAGATTATGAGGTACGTGGGGATGATTTTGGATGATGATCCCAACCTTGAGGCAATGAACGTAGGTCTGTCTGTGGAAATTATGGGCTGGGTTTCAGAGGCAATTTCGGATGTGTATGCAGCTGCAATTTTCTGTTCCGGGATCGATATTTCGCCAATAGTAGTATCATACCTACAGTAGGTTTCTGCTAGTTTCTTTAAACATTGCCAAAATATTGGACAGAACAATCTGCGATAGGCAAGAGCAACTTAGAAGCGTGACTAATGGCCCTGGTTTGAGCTACGCCTATTGTACTAGATTGGATAGAATAAGGCGGAAACCAGAGGCAAGTCTCGACTAGGGAGGGTGGCATTAAGGTAGATTTTTAAATCCGAGCGGACAAAGAGGGCGGGTGAGCTATACCACGTACAAATAGGATCTATGGATCATAACCTTGATGGTATCGCTTCGACATAAATACAGTTGGTCTCCTGCCTTAAACTTGTTACGGTCGATACGGAAGAATTACCGGAGGACAAAAGTGCATGAGTTTTTCCGTTGTGCAACCATCAACAAAAGATCTTCATATCTAAAATAAAGCACACAAAGCACCGGTCACCGCCCCACGCCTCTTTGAACCCCTTACATAATGTTGCTGCATCTTCAAATCAAGTCTCTCTTACAACTAGCAATTTTTTCTGGTAAAAATGGGAGCCTAAGGCCCACCACCTACATATCAGCTGAGGGCATCTGCCGGGTGACTTAACTTTCTCACTGTAGCAGACTTGCTTTGCAGTGCTAGACTCGCACCTATTTCCACTGTTGGAATATGTGTCCCCTTGTACTTCATTACCTTGCACGCTATCCTCTTTTTGAGTTGTCTGGTCGTCATTGAGAAAATGCACTACTGTACTTACTGGGTTGAGTAAGTCATGCGGTCAGAGAGAAATCATTGAAATAAAGAATACTGTAATACTGTACGTATATCAGAAGTCATGTTCATAGCGCATTCCGTTTCTATAAGTAGCGGCGGATTCTCCCCTATTGTCTGGTGATAATGAAATATATATTGTGAAATTCTACAGGTTATGAGCCCGGATTGACACTTTCCAAGCCGAAATCAATTACCTGTTCGATAACCACACTTCCCTCAAAGACGACATCATGATGTCTCAAGATCCTACCCAAAACACCTATACTGACAAACTGTTCCGCTGCCCTCTACTTACTGAGCGAAATTATCCAACCTGGGAAAGGAGTATCAAGATGCACCTTATGGCCGAGAGTTGCTGGGAGCTGGAAATCGGTGAAGAGGAGGCCCCCAATCCCTCTGTTTGAGTTGATGGTGCCTTACGAGCTATGGAGTCAGCTCATACTATTGCACTAAAGGAGTTCAAAGCAGACGCGACTGACTTTGTGAGACGAGCTGGAAAAGCAGCATCGATAATTAACTCTACACTGTGCTCTGGAGTCGAGTTCAATGTTAAAGACACCATCAATCCAATTGACATGTGGACGATTCTGAGAAATAAGCTTACCTTGGTTGATAATTGGGGCTTGCAGCGTACCCTCAAGCGAGACTTCTACAAGATGTGCTATGATGGGAAGGAGTCCATCATGACTTATATAAATCACCTACGAGGCTTTCAGCAACAGCTTCAGGGAACAAACAATGAGATCTCGAACGATGAGTTAGTCAATCGAATTATGACCTCTCTTCCGGGTAGCTGGGAACAAAGAATTATCAAACTGGATGATAAACGCGATCTTACACTGAACGACCTTGAGCGAGCACTTCGTAGCCATCAGGCAAAAGAGGCGGACGTTCCAATCCAAGCTACAAAGGCACTTGCAGTAGCAAAATATGGCACACCGGCCAGAGGCAATCCACATAGGGGATGTGGTAGAGGGGGTAGAGCGAATGATCGCCGAAGTAGTAGCTTGTAAGGGGGGCACCCTATAGAGAGGTGAACTCTAAGGTTGCGACCGCACCAAAACTCAAAGTAGAAGATAAAGATAGAGTAAAATAATTCACGAAGAATTAAAACGGTTAAACTTAATATCGTTAAGCTGAAAGCTTCACTCAAATAAGTTCTCTCGAGGAAAGTTGGTTATCGGAGTAGAATGCCAAACGCTTAAACTTAAGTAGATATCAGATTTAAGCCTTTTGACATTCACCACTACTTCCGACCTTTGTGCGAGCACCCTGTCCT
>Ga0307509_10000602_pt1 | contig 61243 bp, 80 predicted proteins | sample 10_EM_MG_FD_202245 | JGI IMG/M metagenome (GOLD analysis project Ga0307509, IMG submission 202245) | Populus trichocarpa ectomycorrhiza microbial communities from riparian zone in the Pacific Northwest, United States - 10_EM | ecosystem: Host-associated > Plants > Roots > Unclassified | place...
ACCCCATAAAAAAAACCCACCCCCCCCACAACACCAAAAAAAAAAAAAAAAAAAAAAAAAAAACCAAGCACAAGTACAGTACCGATACTAATATCACAATAAAAAAATGGACCAAACCCGCCCCATACAATCCTCTCTCTCCCTCTCATCCATCCATCAACGCTTAAGATACGACATTCGTATCGTTCCTGAATTTCGCACTGCGCCAGTGCAAGCAAGCACAACTATGTATGATACAAGTACTCGTACTGCGATTCCATTCAGAGCTTATTACCGTATAGGCGCCACCGCAAACGAAGCCTTTCTTCCCCCTCTTTCTTCCTCCCACTTGCATACCGGTACGGTACGGTACCCTGCCCTACCATCCCCGTACCAACGTATGTATTCAGGGCTTTTGGCACCCTGCCACCCTAGCTTGCTTTGAGTTGCCCTTCCCACAAACCTACCATGCCCTGTCCTACGGTACGGTAGCTGCCTACTTTGAGGGCCCGTACCGTACTGTGCTGTACGGTACTGTACCTGCCTGCCGTTAGAATACGGTACGGTAGCTGCTCCACTGCCCTGCCCTACCCTACCGTACCCTCGTAGCCAGCCAGCCAGCCACCAGCCAATCATCTTCCCCATCTCTCTTCTCTTCTCTTTTCTTTTTTTCCCTTATTTTTCTTCCCCCATCCTCACCCAACCAACGAAAACCCCTCACGCAAGGAGCTTGAAAGCGAAATGGAGTGGAAAAAGCAAAAAGCTCACCACGGCAGATGGCGGTGACCCTAACCCTAACCCTAAGTGTCAAGGTCTCCGCATCACAATAACATAACACCAGTGATATTTCCGTGGTACGGTTGGGTTTTTGAGCAACCTAGATCGTGAGAATAATGGTGGTAGGTGTGCTTGGTAACATGAGTGGGGAGTGAGGCACTTCTTTTCCCATGTTCACCCCTCGCCTGGGACCAACCAAGGATCAACTTTATTGCCAGGGCTAGGGGCTTGTCCTCTGAAAAGGTTGTCGTTGCTGTCATTGTGATGCTCGAACAAACATTGTGGTTTTGTTTCCACGGGGATTTCTTTGCCTGAGATTATTATCGAGAAGCGGGTTCATGTTTGTTCTAATGTGATAATATATAATGCATAAGCTGGACATTTGAACATCATGATAGACTATCATAGTAGAGTAGTACTAGTACAGTGCAGTGCACAGGAGGGGCACGGCCCACTTTCAGATGCAGCGACTGTAAACAAACTCATCAACCACCCACCCACCCGATGACGACCAATTTACAAGCCAAAAACCTAAAAGCCCCAATCACATCTACGACGCCGCTACTCAGGCCTCTGTCCGTCGTCATCGTCATCATCAAAAGCCACGATATACCCATCCATCATCCTAAACCACTAGTATTAGCAACCATACAATTTTCCACAAAGTCTCAAGGCAGCATACTTCAAGAATTCCTCCCTATACCTCTCCGGCTCCGCTGTTATAGTCTGTTCTGGAAGCGCTGTTCCAGCAGCTTTGATGATCTTCGGATGTAATTGTTTGACGTTCCAGAAGAAATCCAAAACACAAAATTTGTAAACCCATCTTCCATCTGCACTGATAACACCACGAACAAAGTCCGTTTTGCCCTGTTTCGGCAGAGCGAAGGCATCGCGGCCTTTGCTGGTATCAGTTTTCCTATGAAACAGAGAGATTGGGTAGCGGCCGAGGAGGACAGAATAGTCTATTGTTTCCATTCTTTCTAGGAAGGCGGTGTCCGTCTCCAAGATGCTCCTATCAAACAATTAGTTCCCAGCACGAGGTGATGTGAATAGACAAAAACTAGGAGGGCATGCATTAAATCTGCTTTTTGCTTCCTGGTCAGGGTGAGTTTTTCATCCAACTCATCTGCCAAACCACTCTTCGCCGCCTCGGTCTTCATACCATCTGGCACTAAGTCCCTTGTAGGTTCAAAAAATCCCTGAGGCTTCAAATCCCACTTCTTGCACCCCTCTCCCTTATCCAATCCCTCGAGCACATTTGTCATAACGATATAATGTGATGGTGAAACACCCAAATACCCACCAAGCCTGTAGTCAAAGGTATATAACACATCGGTGATTTCCGAGAGCAGTGTGCCCGGGTTCTCGCGGTAGTGCGTACCTAGTGGATGCATGAGGGTACTGTACAAAAATGCGTACTCGAATCTTCGGCCAATAGACTTTACGATAAAGCTTTCATCATCCGAATAGAAGAACAAGGAGCCGCTAAAGCCTAGTCCATCTACCGGGCGGAGTTTCTTTGTAAACTGGCTCTGGTAATGCCCTTCGTCCAGATTGAAGACGTCCTTTCGGAGATGATAGAACAGGAGGGGTGCAGCTCTCTGAAAGTGGGCATAATCTATATAGATAGCCTTGGTCAGTCCCGCGCAGCCCAGTTGAGGTGCTGGAAGAAGGCACATAAGGAGAAGAAAGCCTCGAGGCTGAAATGTCGTTTCATTTCCGGAGGGTCCCATTGGATGTTATGTGGAACGCCAAACAGGTGGCCCGTTTCTTCAGCCGGACGCTGTAGCTGGTCTTCCGAAGCCAGTGAGCTTTGAAACGGCTTTAACAGACAGTGCACCGTCATGTCTGTCCTGTGCTCAGTCGAGAAGAACCGAAGCACGAGACGAGCGAAAAATCCTTCATTCGACATGTGGGCCCAATCATATGACTGCGGCCTATAGCAAGAATATCAGTATCGTGATAATCGCGAAGTGCGAGCGAGCGAACTTTATGAAAAGCTTCGTTTCTCTCCCAGGAGAATTCAGTTTCGAATGGTATGCCATGATAGGGCGAACCGCCTTTTCTCCGTAGGCTTGCTGACGCTAATTCTAGTCGGACACAGCTGCATTCGTTTCCTACCAGTGTGATCCACTAGAAGGGGAAAGATCCGGAGAACGGAAGAATGACTGACTAGAGGATCTAAAGAGATGAGGAGAAGCGTGGGCAGTCTACCAGGGAAGAGCGTTTTAACGTCACCACCCACGAAGCCAAGGCGCGGGAGCAGGTTTGCCATGGGTCTTGCTCACCACCATCGAACTCCGGTAGCCATGGGCGGCTCTGCGGTGGCCGGAGCAAGGGGGGAGACCCTCGCCTCACTCTTTCCATGAATGACGTCGTTTGGAAATGCTCACCATGGAGGGCATGTGCAGGGCCGGTTGGTCTTGGCTTTTGTACTAGACTATATACGGGTTGGGCTTCGTTGGCCCATCCCAGCGAACCTCTTGAAAAACAGTAGTCTACTGGTGACTCGATTACCATGATAGAACTTCATCAAAGACCCAGCGCTCTAAACCGAGTGATATATTGTGGTCTGGTTTATGCAAGGGGCTTGTGGGCGGGTTTGATCGCCCAAGTTATGATAGGAGACATTGCGCCGGGTTAAAAAATAGCCCTTATTGCCTGAACCTGTTCTGGTAATTGAGACGGAAAAATAGACTTAAGGCCTGTTCGGTTCACTTGCTGCAACCGATCCATGGATCGAGATTCTATGGAATTTTGGTGGTTTTTCTATATCTTCAATCCATGGATTTTTTTAGATTTAGAGTGCTTAGTAAGGCAATACAATTAGAAGATTTTTGGTTGCCAGTATTTTCCGCAATGGAGTTGGGGGTTGTCTCGGGATTTTATGTTGCAACCGGTGCAACCCATGGAAAACAATCCGTGAACCGAACGGGGCCTAAGTTAAGAGCCGGTATTTCTTTCTTTCAAGCATCCCTAGGGCTGTTTGCTAATGGGATAAATATCAAGCTGTCTACGAGTACCAGGGTAAAGTTATCACATACGCATGCGTACCGGGCTGTCCTTAGCCTGTGATCCAAGCTGGAATAGAGAATTTTGCATGCCCCTCGGAACCGATCGTATTGGTCAAACCGCCGCGGATAACCCTTCTACGGTAGCAGATGAAAGAAAAAAACCCACCAAATTCCTCCTCTTTTGCAATCAATAGGCTTGGTTGGTCGGTTGGGTATCAGAAAAGACCATTTATTGGGAATGTTGACAGACCGACCCTAGTATTCGGATATGATAGGGTTTGTTGTATCCCCCAGGCTCCCTTTCGACATAATGAATGACCGAATCCCGATTAACTTTTTCAAGAAAATCCGTTGCCCGGGATTTTAATTCTCGCCCTTGGAAAATTAAATCCACGCTATCGGAGACTTTTAAAAACAGGATTCAAAAGCAGTGAGCCGATCCTCATAGGGTATCACTCGCTATGCTTACCAAAATTAGCTTGTCCCGTGATATTCTGTGGCTGATGATTCCTGGCAGATCCTCTCCCTCCGCCACAATAACTCCTAAAATCGCCAAGGACATCCTCCAACCTCTTTCATCCCCCTCACCTACGATCGTAGCCTGCACGCTCTCGGCTCACCATTTGACACAACCTCGTGCATTGGCAATCCTGGCCAACTCAACCGTAAAATTCCCATCAATACCCCCTGATCGATACTTCAGTTTTTCAACCTTTCGCTACAACCGCTTCGACATCCTTTTGTCACGGGGATCGTGTCTTAGCATGTTTACTCACTACTTCGAGAAGTTTCGAATGCGTTTCTGTTATGGCCCTTAGGTGTTACTGACTGTTTGGTTTTTGAGAAGCCTTTTTACCACCGGTTTGCTGTCACCTCAGCCTCAAGTATATAATCCTCCGTCCGTTTCGTTTCCCTCAATGTGGTTACAACGTTTACATCTCCTCAAAAACATTACCTCCAACCTCCCCTCCCCTGGATGTGGGACTCATTTGATTGGGCTGTGGGGGTTGCTTGGTGGATTGTGGTGACGGCAAAATTTTCTGCCTTGCTCTGCCCTGCTCGGATTGATTGAGGGATTGCCGTTCTGACCCGCGGTGAACGGCTTCCTCTGGACTGCTCTGCGATTTCGGGTCTGTTAAGAATCCCGGGAAATAGCTCTGGTTCCCGGGCCTTTTAGTTGTCGCAGTTGCTGTTACTCGTTGGCGGTTTTCGATTGACATGGTCAATTGAGGGGGGGATTGCTAAATATTTTTCGCCGCTCGGGGCTTTCTCTCCCTCTCCAAACAGAACCCATTTTTGGTGCCATCATTTGCTTTGATTCATGCTTTTTTGTTCCTAGGAGTTTTTGCCGTGGGGATTTTTTTGGGGTGGGCGGCGTGCTGTGTGGGCTTTGCACAACCGCCCCATTTTGGTATGTTGCTTCTCGGGATGGCTGACTGGTGTTTTTTTCCCTAGGTCGGGTGGCTTTAGGTATGGGAGTGGGAGACCTTTGGTTCGGTTTTGGTTGATGTATGGATCACTCTCGGCTTCGCATACAGTTCTCTGGTCGGTCGGCCCAGCAACCATGGATTGCGCGAGGGTCTTTGCCTTGGTTGTAGGAGTTGTTCAGGAAGAGTTACGGGGTGAGATTGGAGTTTGGTGCCAGCAAGGCACTTGAAGCTCTACTGGATCGTTCGTGACTTGGATGTGGGGCTTGGAAAAGCTGAAAGACCAGGAATATAGGTCCCAAGAGAACGAAAGTTAGGAGCTTTCTTGCATAGAATGTTCCCTTCGTGGATGAATGATATTTTTTGTATAGAAGATAGGAATAAGGTTAGCTGATGTGCTGGCCTAAGCTTTATATATATGTGGCTCCGATCTTCTGTAATGTGGATAGTATAATTAAGCCTGTGCCCTTATTGCGTGCCCCTCTTGGGTGTCAGCGGTGTTGTCATCGCTCCTCTTCGTTCTTGTCGTCCCTGCTCTTGCTTGCACGCACATCCACTTCCCTCCGCGTGAACCTCACCCAACTCCCAACTCCCATCTTTTGAGTCTTCTTCTTGCAGCCACCACTACATTGTGCAGAATCGTACGAAATCGTACGCATCTTCGTCTAGGAGATATTGCTGCGAGCACTAACCCTACCTAGAGTTGCATTTTTTTCTTTTCTTTCCGAAATCATGAGTTCTGGATTGGACTCGCCCCTCTCTTCGCTTCTCTCCTCACCCCCCGCCAGTGATGACGAGATTAGTCCTCCCAGCCCCGTCGCAGCAGCAGCAGCAGTTACCAAAGGAAAAGGAAAAGCGGTATCGAGAACGAAGCCTATTCCTAAGAAGAATGTAAAGGGAAAGCAGCAGCAAAAACTGCCTTTCGTCCGCAAAGCCTCGACCCCTCCGCGCAAAGCCAAAAAGAAGGAACCTCCCCATGTACCTACACTTGCAGATTCGCCAGAACTGGCGTTCATCGTCATGTTCCGTTCCCGGTTTGCCGACGCGTTCAAGGGCGTTCCCAATCTAGGTTGTCAAGACATTGAGCGTGGAATCGTGGATTCTACCCCATCTGAGCAGGTTGAGCAACTCCTTTGCAAACTTTTGAGCTTGGTATTGAATAGGAAGAAGCCGGTTGAGTAAGTTTTTTCTTTCTTCTTTCCTATGCAGCGCTTTTTCATTTCTCTTTGGTAATGTTCATGCCTTTCATTTATTTATTTATTTATTTATTTATTTGGTCCTATGCAACGGGCGGGTAGCCTGCGCACAGATCTTTGGAGTGTGGTGATGGGGTGAATGGTAGTTTGTTCTAATTCGTGGGAATTTTTTCATCATAGGCGTGGCCATAACCAACGTGCCTTGGAAGAAGCGGCCAACGCACATCGTAATCAATGGCCTGCATCTTGGGAGGGAAAGAGCCCGTTCTCCGGTAACAAGTCTTTTGGTGATCTGGATACAGCTCAACGTGTGAGTACCATTGTTTAGTCTCTGAATACGATCGTTATTTCTGGGAACGAAACTGATGAGGTGGTACGATGGTTTAGTTGGAGATTCTTGAGGCATTGATTCATTGGAGTTTGAGTTCCTCTGAGGTCATTCGCGGTATCATCAACGATTCTTACAAGGGTAGCCGACGCGACGATGACCTGAATGTACCATTGTCTGTTCAACCATGGGGCAGAGATGCGGACAAGCGCAGATATTGGTTGATTGAAGGAAGAGGTTCGGGATTGCTCCGATATTCTTTCCACCTGGATTCTGACTGACCAACGAGGAACAGATGATACCCCCTTTAGACTTTACAGGGAATCTAATCCTGCGTTGAAGACCCATACTTGGATTTCCGTCGCCGGTACTATCGAGGAGATTCAGACAGTCGCCAAAGAGCTTGAGGAAGAGGATGGTTCTAAACATGCATTGGCTTTGAAGGAGAAGATTATCAGTGCCATACCTCGCTTTGAGGAAGGCGAAACTGTATGCAAGATTCACGTCCTGTGCTGATACAAATGCTAACCTGTGATCAACAGAAGCGCAAGAAACGGGAATATCGTGCTTCCAGAAAGGCTTTTTTCAATCAGCCTAGCGGAGTCTCGCTCTATGAAGGCCGTACTCGTGGAAAGCGCATCAGATATAATTTCTCTACTGACGAAGAGGGTGCAAAAGAGACGTCTGAACAAGATGACAATCGTTCCAGGCGCAGTGGACGTTCCAACAAGGGATCTCCTGCCCCGCAGCCGCAGCCTGAAGCCCCAATATTCACTGCATCTGGAAGGCAGATCCGCAAACCGGTCACCGGTGATTATGGCGAAGTAAAAATCAATGGTCGCAATGGGACCGCTACTGGGAGTCGTGGCACTCCCTTCGGAAGCGAAAATGGGGATTACAGTAGTCGTGGACTTCCACTTGTCGGCGTTGTCGTGCACAAGAATGACGATAAGGACGATAATGAAGGAGATGATGAACAAGAGGAATCTGAAGATGATGATGGCTGGGGATCTGGACCAGATGAAGCGGAAGATAAGGATACCCCGAGAAAGTCTCTTAAAATCGTATTCAAAATTCCTAAGGCTCCTGGTTCGGCCGATGATGCTTCACCCGCTGCCGGGAATAATGGTGTTGTGTCTCCAAGCAAAGCTCACCAAATCGTTCGTGTCGCCGGAGGAGAGCCTACCCCGACTCATACTCCAGTTCCTCACGGGAATGGCGTCAAATCTAATGGGATACGTAAAAAGGACACTGAAGACGTTACCATGAATGATATCGAACCGATCAAGGAGGTCAATCCCGCCGTCAATGGTGCAAAGCCTCCTGTCGATCAGAAAAAGGGCCTTTCGGCCTAATTTGGTCCACTGTCTCTGGTTATCAAAGTCCTGCGCCTTATCATTGCGTTTTTCGCTGCTGCACCTAACGATCAGGAGAAGTAGTCGAGTTTTTTCGAAATGCATACCATAAACTGTACGATAACAATTTTTCTTTTCCTTCCTCTTACTACGATCATAGCTAGCTTTTTTTTTAAATCGGTATGTTACGGGGTTGGATTAAAATACGGATCTGGTTTTCTGTTTTATTCTTTCTCTACCTTGCTACTAGTTTCTTCTCCCTTGTCCGGCGTATTACCTTACGCATTCCATTTGACCTTCGAGCTCTAGTGGGCGGGCGGGTGGTGTTCTTGATTGCAAGTGTTGGTGGGTATAAGTTAAGGGGCGTAACATATTTATTTTATGGTGGATTGTGGACGAGGCACGTATTATAGGAAAATGGGAAAAGAAAAGTGGTGAGTTATGATACAAATTATCGTGACGGACTTTTTTTTTATTCTTTTATTTTTATATTCGTGTAAGATTGTGTTTTTTATTTCGGTTTTTCTTCTTTGTAGGTTGGCAGATATGATACGTAGATAACGGCGTCTATTCTTAGAGAAAAACAAAGGGAAGGGGATGAAAAGGGGAGGTTGAAGTCCCAGGAACACCTAGATTAGTTTACAATATCTAACTTAATTTCTTTATCACCTTGTTGTCCTTGGTCTAATGAAAAATGCACACGATACTTGTACATATCATACCGGATCTCATCTCAGCCAATATCCGTTCGCTTGAATCAAGAATTTTCTCGTTTCTTCGTGATCAGGATAAACCCCTAACCCACAGATGGAATTTCCACCTGAGGCTCAAGAACGAATCTCAAGGACGGCGCTGCTCGCGCCTTGGCGAACTTATCTGGTTGAGGTGGAGGGAGAGCACATATTTACTTCGTATCATAACTACTCTATCATAATATTATGTACAGCTATGTATTTAAGTTATTTCGAATCGTTGCTGCTCCACATACGATGCATACCGGTATATAAGTAGTTCGTGCACTCAGAAACATTTACAAGACTTTAAATGCGATTTAATAGATAATACTGTACCACAACATGCAGAAGTTGAAAAAGAATGAAAGAAAAAACTCTCTACCAGATAGATTGAGTGAAGGAGAATAATGTAGAGGTTTTCCTAAAGTCTTCGAGGTACTAGTTAATGTAGTTATTAGAATTTCAACAGAGGCATTTTTTGACGTAAAGTATCATAATTACAAGTGTTTTGCAGGCATGCATTTTTATTATTATTATGAAATTCTACTTACTAAGCACATATATAATATGCTATGATAACGCAAAATATAAATTACGCTGTTATGTAACTATTATACGATTATTTTAACCTATGATATATGAGTACAGTACTCAGTATATGTTAAAACCCTGATACTTGAGAAAGCCATTATCGTTGGTCAGGCTTGGCACTCATTTTGCTATCTTGGCAAAAAAAGTTATCATACTGCACAACCATGTAACATTTTTTTCACTATCATAAGCTTGGTTGCACGTTTTGGAAGTTGCACGAACCAAATTATTAGATTGATATAAAATCCCCCCACCAACGATCACAGGCAATCCACGAGCAAGCAGGTATAATACACCACCAAATTCCCTCCGGGAGCAAAACCTCCCCCCCTCACAATGCCATCAAAGTACAAACCGACCCGCGACCGCAAACAACGGCGTATGCCAAAGCCCCCCCCCCGCAATGCCGACAACAATAACACTACCGAAGCTACACCACCACCACCACCACCGGCTGCGGTGCCGTCGGACTCTAATGTAGAAATAATAATCCCCTTGGCAAAAGGGCAGAAAGCCAGAGAGCGCAAGGCGGACTTGCTCGCCGAGGCAAGAGCCGAAAACCCCGGCATGTCCGGGAAGAAATTGAAGAGGTTTAATAAGTATATTGTACTTATGCCCCCCCCCCCCCTTCCTACAATTCTGTCTATTGCGGGCACGACGTTAATTGGGGGTTACAGGAGAATAAACTTAAGAAAGAGGAAAAAGTCGAGATAATGGCAAAGTTAGCTGCGGGTGCGTCTTCGATGGATACGGGGCTATTGATGAGCACGAGGGAGCTTGGAAGAGGACGGGAGACTAGGAAGGAGAGGGTTCGAAGGGCTGTGAGGGAAGTTAAGGCTGGGGTTGCAGGGAAAGAGAGTTTGGAGGTGGTGTTTGAGGAGAGGGTTGTTAGGGATCCCACGGAACTTGAGATGGCTATATCGCCGACGGTGGAGTCGGAGGAGGCTGTGAAAGTGGAGATGGAAGTTAGGGTTGAGAAGGGAGCCACGGAAAAACTGCCCGTGGTCCCGGCGATTGCTGTTGGCTCTGGACTCAAGAGGCCATTAGAAACGGATGACAATGGTTTTCCGATTATCAAGAGGGTTAAGAAATCTGCCCAGGCACGACAGGAACGGTTGATGGAGATGATTAGAGTTATGGAGGGGGAGATTGGCGGGAGTGGGTCTGAGGATGAGGACAGCTCGGGTGAGAGTGATGAGAGTGTAGAGGGTGAAGATGAAGATGAGAACGGGGGAGAGTGGGGGGGCATCGCCGATGATATTGACACTGTGACCAATTATGGTGATTCGGCAGGGGAGGAGGCCGGGTCCAATGAGTCTGGGGAAGAGGATGTGGAGCATGAAGACGAAGCAGAGAGCTCGGGTAGCGAGGCTTCTGACTCAGAGGAAGGCAGTGAAAGGGAAGAAGATGGTGGCGACGAAGGCGATAAGCCAGTCAGCCATCTCCGACGGGGCCAATCCGAGAGAGCAAATGCCTTCAAAGCCTGGGCTCTCGCTCAACGAAAGCAAGTCCTCAATGGCGGTGAACCCGAGTACTCAATGCCAAATCTTCTGGAACTAAAACCCAAAGTTGTCGCAATCCCAAAAACGGCCCCTGCTCCCCCACCACCTCCGCCCGGGGGCGTCAAAAAGGTACACCTATAATAATCTGAAGTCGTCCCTGCAGGCATTGAGCTAACATAACCCAGGCGTCCTTTGTAGCCGTCGAGCGCCCTATAGAGATACAGGCTGCCCGTCTTGCCCTCCCAGTAGTAGCCGAAGAACAGCGCATAATGGAAGCAATTAGTGCGAACGACTGTGTAGTCATGTGCGGTGAAACCGGTAGTGGAAAAACTACCCAAGTCCCGCAATTCCTCTACGAAGCCGGCTATGGGTCGCCGGGCACACCCACGCCTGGCTTAATTGGCGTTACACAGCCGCGTCGGGTTGCGGCCGTGAGTATGGCGAGCAGAGTTGGCGAGGAGTTAGGCCCTGGGGGTAAGGAGAAGGTCTCGTACCAGATCCGGTTCGAGGGAACTGCGGGGTCAAATACTGCAATTAAGTACATGACTGACGGAGTCTTGCTCCGGGAGCTTTCCGAGGACTTTTTACTAAGGAAGTATTCTGCCGTTATTATTGACGAGGCGCACGAGAGGAGCATCAATACAGATATCTTGATTGGGGTTATGAGCCGCGTGCTCAAGCTCAGGAAGGAGTTGGCGGGGGAAGGTGAGACGAAGGTGTGTTTTTTTGGGCTTGCGGCGGGCTGGGATGAGCTGTGACTGACGGCTACTTTAGCCCTTGAAGTTGATTATTATGTCTGCCACTCTGCGAGTGTCAGATTTTACGGAGAATCAGCGACTTTTCCCTGTGCCACCACCATTACTTAAGGTGGAGGCTAGGCAGCATCCGGTTTCTATTCACTTCTCTAGGCGTACAGTGAGCGAGTATCCAGAAGAGATTTACAAGATAGTTTGCAAGATCCATCGGCGCCTTCCTCCTGGTGGTAAGTACTTTCCTTGCCTGGGGCTAAGAGCGATGCTGATATGTGGTGGTGGTAGGAATTCTTGTCTTCTTAACTGGCCAGAATGAGATCATTCATTTGCTTAAGCGGCTACGGGGGACATTTCCATTCAAGGATGAGAAGGGGGAGTCAAATTCTGTTTCTACCCCACTATCGGCGCAGATATTAGCTAGTGAGGCGGTTGTTGAAACCGAAGATATGGAATTCGGTGATATCTCCAAGCTTGACTCATACGATAGTGAAGAAGAGGACTCCAATCTGGGTAACGACGATGACCTCGGAGAGGAGATGTCTGGCGAAGACGTCGAATCACCCCTTCATGTTCTTCCACTATACTCACTTCTCCCGACTAAAGAGCAATCAAGGGTATTCAAGGAGGCGCCGGAGGGGTCAAGAATTTGCGTTTTAGCGACTAATGTTGCAGAAACTTCCCTGACAATCCCCGGCATTCGATACGTGGTTGACTGCGGACGCTCGAAGGAACGCAATTACGACAAGACTACCGGAGTCCAGAGTTTCGACATCGGTTGGGTCAGTAAGGCAAGTGCTGCGCAGAGAGCTGGTCGTTCTGGAAGAACGGGCCCGGGTCATTGCTACAGGCTTTACTCCTCCGCGGTCTACGAACGGGATTTCCCCGAGTTTGCCGAGCCGGAGATCCTGCGGATGCCAATTGAAGGTTTGTTCGAGTGATAGGTTGTGATTCCTAGGTTTTGCTGACAGGTTCAAGGAATTGTCTTGCAAATGAAGAGCATGAGTATCGACACCATTGCGAATTTCCCATTCCCTACTGCACCGGACAGGCCGAGTTTACAAAAATCCGAAAAGGTGAGTCTTTCTATTTTTATTGACACGTGTTGGCCTAATATTGGGACTGACCCATCAATAGCTTCTGCAATACCTCGGGGCACTCGATCCGAGAGGAGCCCTGACAGAACTGGGAAGAATCATGAATGCTTTCCCATTGCCACCACGTCTCTCTAAGATCCTCGCCATCGGCCATCAACATGGATGTTTGCCATACATCGTTGCGATCGTGGCGGCCTTATCTGTTGGAGAAGTTTTCATTCCAGAGCACCAGCTAGACATCCATGGAGAGGCAGATGACGGGGGCGCACTGAGAAATACTGAAACAGCGCTCGAGGACACACAACGAACTAAGCGGCGGAAGGAATACTCCCGTGCTCACCGGGCCTTCTCAAGTCTAGACCCCACCAGCGATGTCCTGAAACTTCTATCTGCAGTCTGTGCGTTCATGTACGAGAAGAGCCCTGTAGACTTCTGCGAGCGCAGCTTCCTCCGGCTAAAGGCCATGCGAGAGATCCACAAATTCCGCCAGCAAATCTCTAAGATTGTCAAAACGAATTACCCAGGCCTGCTCGAGTCCTTCAACCCAAAAATACCCCCACCATCCACGGTACAAGTCAAAGCCCTAAAACAAATCGTAGCAGCCGGCTTCATAGACCAAGTCGCCATCCGTGCAGACCTCCTCCCAAACTCACCGTATAAACTTAGCAAGAACGGCACGAAAAAAGTGACGCAAGTACCCTACATGACGCTCTTTGCATCCTCCACGTTCCAGCGACCTGCGGACGGAGATGCACCGCTGGACCCAGCGGTGTACATCCACCCAAGTTCAATCTTGGCATCGCAGTCCTCATACCCGGAGTACCTGGTGTATAGCGAGCTAAAGAAGTCTGCTTCGCCAACCGGTAAAGTTTGGATGAAGCCTTTGACGCCCGTCGCAGGGACGCATTTGGGGACGCTGGCGAAGGGGACACCATTGATTACTTATTCCAAGCCGCTGGGATGTGTTCCTCCGAAGGTGCTCGAGGGCTCGATGGGGAGGAGGAGGGAGTGCTGGGTTATTCCGAGGATTGGTGGGGCGATTGGCAGGAGTGATGTTGGGTGGGAATTGCCCGCGAGGAAGGTCGTGCAGAGAAAGGAGGAGGGGAACTGGGTTGTTGAGTAGATTCACGACGCCTAGGGTCTGTTTGGATACAACGGTTCCGTTCCCCCATACAAATGACTATTTCCCTTCGGTTTTAAAACGGGGAGAAGGCCATTTCCAGAGCAGGAACGGTCGCAAAGCGGAACGGTTCTTTGTTTGCCAAACAGACATAATATGCTTGCTTGCTGGCCTTTGGGCAGGAGCAGGTGTGCTCGCTTGTATGATAGTGTGATAACACCTCTAGAATTGTATAAAAGTTCTGGTTCATTTTGTGGCTGGGAGTTATGATCTGGCGTGGTAGCTTGCTTCCCTTGTGCTTGGGATGGAACTGGGAATATTTAAATTTACACTACTATAGTACTGTACAGTAACCTCAAATTAAATAGGTCCTATGGGAAAATAAGAACGATTCTCCCTGCCTATAGTACCATACAGTATTCAAGTTGTGGACCTCGGGACCTGGAGTCTCTCATTCAGTCCCATGCCTGACGTAACAGCCGTGGCTTGCGAAACTTTTGGCAAGAGCTTCAACTTGACTTACTAATCTCCCCACCCGATTGGCTCCCCTTGACTCCCGAGGTCTCCAGCCACACCGCAGAACTCCCAACACCCGAATCCTCTAAATCACGAGCCAAACCACTTTCCGCCTCAACCCCAACTTCCTCCCACCTCCTCCTCGCACCACGACGAGCCGGACAATCATGGCATCGCTTTTCAGATTATCACTTCGTACCGCTACCGCCACGGCCATCATGCCTAGGTTTAGTCGGTCGGTTACCACCACCACCTCCGCTGCTGTTAAATGCATTGGAATGAAGAACTTGGGGATTTCGAGGCAGGCCGGAATGGCAAAGAAGGGGTTTCAAACTAGTGCTTCGAGGAAGATTTTGCCGGCTGGGCCTCGTGAGTTTTTTCTTTTTCTTCCTGTAACGTAATGTTGAGGGTGAGTGGGTGGGTGCTAATGGGGGTGGATTGGTCGTGGGTTTTAGAGGTTATTCAGGGAACTAGTATTACTTTACTACCCTCGTCTTCGACTTCAGCGCTGGTACTAATAATAAGTAGTAAACGATGCTGCCGAAGTCCCTGATCCTAACGCTGCGCACGGCTCTTACCACTGGTCTTTTGAACGGGTATCCCCCCCCCAACCTCTGCCCCTCCCTCTCCATGCCTGCTAACATCTTCCAAAGCTCATCTCTGTTGCCCTCATCCCCTTGACTGTCGCTCCCTTTGCTGCCGGTTCGATAAACCCGGTAACGGACGCCATCCTCGGCGCTACGATCGTAATACACTCCCATATCGGCTTTGAATCTATGGTTATCGACTACATCCCCCAGCGCAAGTACCCCACCCTCAAGAAAGGTGCTATGTGGGCGCTCAAAGGCGCGACACTGTTGGTGCTTGTGGGGCTGTACGAGTTTGAGACTAATGATGTGGGGATTACTGAGGGTTTGTGCTCATTCCGTCTTGCTTCCATTTGTGTCGGTTGGGTTTGGGTGAGTTTGGCTGACGCGGGGTGCGGGGACGGGTGTAGCGGTCAAAAGGGTTTGGAGGGCGTAGTTTGTTGCTGGGTGAGTGTGGGATTTGGTATACATTGAACGTCCGCTGGGAGCTTTGGTTTCTGGTGTGGATTCCCTGAAGGTTGACAGTGGTCGTTTTCTTTTTGCGAATTCCCTGTTTATAAGGAAACGGTAAAGCCATTGATTTCGCGGATCCTCTTCTACTCCTACTTCCTCTCCTCCCGGGCATTTATTTATATTTGGCTTTCATAGTGTAAAAAGAGGAGCTTGGATGGAGCGGGTCGGTTGATTGAAGCGGATAAAAATAAAGAGAGAAAAGGGCAGAACAACTTTTTTATATGGTCCCCGCCTAACCGTTCCAGACGCCAGATCTAAGTATCATGCCGAGTTTGCACCCACAACCTATGTAACATTACAAATATTGAGATTGGGGATCACAATCCCATCACTCGACACCCGTTTCAAAGAACCCATGACCATTCTATCATATCATGATCAATGCTATACGATCAATCAAGAAGTGATCCTCGCGCCCCCCAGCCCCCTTCTAATCTCATCCAACTGCTCCATTCCAGACCCATACTTTCCCCGCCGAACCCGACCTTTCTTCCCAACAGAGTACCCTTCCAGGAATTCATCCAGGACCGAATCCAGATCCCGTCTAGTCTCTGGAAGCCCGACGCTAGAATTGGACTTCAAGTCGTCTTCCTCTTCTTCCTCTTCTGCGTATTCTTCTTCGATCTATTCACCATTTTTATTAGTCTCACATCCCAGTGCATTTATTACGGAGGAGGGAGGCGAGGCATACTTTATCGAACCGATCATCCAAAAGTGTTAGCCCTTCGGTCCTAAATAGCGCGGAACTGCTCATTGAGTAACCAGAACTCTCGGTACCGGCTTTCTTCTTTCTCCGACGACTACGGTTCGACACGCTCATTGTTCCGCCGAGGGAGGTGGTTGAGCCGAAGCTCATGGTGTCTGCAAGGGAGTCGTTGTCAAACGTAACTTTGCTCCCTCGTTTTTTTTGGTCGTTTTTGAAGGTTTTGAAAGCGCGGTGCCAGTCTTCCTCTTCCTCACCTTCTTTTTCTTCCTGTCTTGTGGGTGGTGAGTGATTGGATGGTTTTTCGGTAGCATCACTTTCCCACCCATCTTCCTCCCCTTCCTCTTCGAATTCTCTCAAGGATATCTCACCGCCCTTTGCTAGCGCCCCGAATACATCCTCGTCGTCGTCGACGTATGCCTCGTCCTCTAGTGCCTCCAAAACTTCGCGCAAGCGCGGGTCCATGTCCGGTTGAAACCCGCTGAGTGCGTCGGGCACGTCTTGCATATCCTGATAGGTCCTTTTAACCTCAACTTCCGAGGGGAGGACCTCCTGGGGAAGACGGAGTGCATCTTCCAGCTTCACCTTGTTCTTTTTCTTGTTCGGTCCTTGGGAGGACTTCTCCTGTGGGTCTACGAAGTACACTTGTTCGTCGTTAATGTCCCGCATGTGCTGCATGTAATCGTACTCCGTGTCGTCATAGTACACCCCGTGCATTGCGGCTTCGCCCTCATTTTCGCGAAGGCTGGTGGGCGGGAGGGAGAGTTCTTGGGCTAGGTCTGTGGTTGTCTTTATTTTTGATGAGCTGGTGGAGGGGGTGGATCTGGAGGCATTGAGTGCTGTGACTTGGGTGAAGACTAGATCGCTGGCTTGGTCGTCGTGAATTAAGGGATCTGTTTGTGCGCGGTAGCGGAGTTGGTAGTTTGTTGCAGTTTTTTTGTCGCTGGTATGGTTAGTCGAGATGTGATGGTGGGGTGGGGAGGAGGGGTAATTCTGGTAGGACTTACATCCACTTTTTGGCCGGCATTTTAGAGATTTTGAAGTGTAATGTGAGCGGTACCGATAGGGAAGGTTTGTAATTGCTATCCTCCTAGGCGAGGATACTGTGTTATGGAAAATAAGCTGAAGTTGGAATGCGTGATTATTGATCCTCTTGTGTGTGTGTGTGTCGGTGGTCTCGGGGGAGAGGTCGCTGACAAAAGCTAGGTTGGGTTGCACTGGTACGGCGATTATTACAGATGAGCGAACTCCATCCCTCACGCTACCGTATTTTTTTACTCTGCTGCAACCGACACCTGCGAAACCCCACCACCGCACCGTACTAGCACTCACTTGTCGTTGAAATTACCCCTCCCCACGAACGCAAATCAACCAACCAACCAATCAAGCAAAACTCCACCCAAAAAGCCAAGAAGAACCAAACACAATGGTTCTTGCAGAAAGTAAGAACAAAGTTGGCCTCGGCCGCGCACTCATGAACTCTAGGAGCGGAAGCACACATAAGACGAACAACAAGTATCGAGGGAATGGAGCTAGGGGAGGTGGGAGGGGGACAAGCTCCGGGCAGTCTGAAATGGTGAGAATGATAGTATGAAAACGAAAACGGTGGTTATATGGAGACAGGGAGTAGCTAATAGGCTCCACAGCTGTATACTACAGAGAAGCATGAGGCGGATTGGTATAGGATGCGGAGTATTACACAGCAGAATGATCTTGACGGTCTGTTTTATTCCAATCCCATTTCTTGGCCGCAGTGGAAGCACGGGGGGGAGGGGGGGAGAAGTGAAGGAAAGATAGTAAGAATGAATGCTGATTTATGTGCTAGAGTTCTTGAATACTGCTGAATTGGCGGATACGGATTTTACGGCCGGTATGTTATCGGTAATCTTTTTGAAGCCTCGACGTTACGATGCTGAATATATGGTAGAAAAAATGAGCAACATGAAAATCATCCACAAAGACCAAGTAAACTCATACCTGCTAACAGCCGACGAAGAGAAGGCTGCAAAAACCAAGCATCGACAAAACAAGCAGCAACTAACTATCCCCCGCCGGCCACATTGGGACTCGAAAACTACACCCGCAGAATTGGAACGCCGTGAGAAGGACTCCTTCCTACACTGGCGTCGGGGCCTTGCAGAGCTACAGGAGACAAAAGACTTACTCATGACCCCCTTTGAAAGAAATCTTGAGGTATGGAGGCAGATGTGGCGAGTCATAGAGAGGAGTGACCTTGTCGTTCAGATCGTTGATGCTAGAAACCCGCTCATGTTCCGTAGTGAGGATTTGGAGAGGTATGTCAAGGAGGTTGACGAGAAGAAGAATAATCTGCTGCTTGTGAATAAGGCGGATATGATGACTGCTGAGCAGAGGAGTGCGTGGGCGGATTACTTTGAGAAGGAGGGGATCAGTTATCGGTTCTTTTCGGCGGCGTTGGCGAAGCAGATTAATGAGGAGTATTATAGCGAGGACGAGGAAGAGAAGCCTACCGAAGAGGTGGTGGTGGTGGAAGAGGAAAAGGAGGAGCCAAGGATCAGAATTCTTACTGTCGATGAGCTCGAGGGGGTGTTTTTGGAATATGCGCCTATCGCTGAGGGTATGTTTGTTCCCACTCTAGAACTATACATTCTAATCCTCCCAAAGACAAAGACCTGGGAAACCCTCGAAAGACCCAAATCGGTCTCGTCGGATATCCGAACGTCGGGAAGTCTTCTACTATCAATGCTCTTATCGGTGCAAAGAAGGTGTCCGTCTCCTCAACTCCCGGAAAAACAAAACACTTCCAAACCCTCCACCTTAGCGAACATATAGTCCTCTGCGATTGCCCCGGTCTCGTATTCCCAAACTTTGCCACCACGAAAGCAGAGCTCGTATGCAATGGCGTCCTACCAATCGATCAACTCCGCGAATTTAGCGGTCCAGCAACACTCGTAGCACAACGCATCCCCCAGCACTTTCTCGAATCCCTCTACGGTATCAAGGTACACACCCGCCCGTTTGAAGAAGGCGGCACCGGTATCCCAACCGGGGAGGAACTCCTAATAGCATACGCCAAAGCTAGAAGCTTCTACAAAACCGGAGCCGGAATCCCTGACGAGTCCCGGGCTGCAAGATACGTTCTTAAAGACTACGTGAACGGCAAACTCCTCTTCTGCCACCCACCTCTCGCAAACCCTCCCATCGATCCATTCAATTTTAACAAAGACATCTATGACGAAGCGCATCTTCCGCAGAACAGAAGAGCCAGGGCCTCCTTGGGCCAAGATGACGATGACGATCTCGTATCTGAGGACCTGCCGGTTGTCGAGATGGGCGAGAAGTCTCATGATCTTGACAGGAAATTCTTTGCCGACGGGCAGGGAAGTCTGGGTCATATGAAGACACCGTTTCATCTGGGTGCTGGTGCTGCTGGGGCTCTACCCGGTGGGAAACATCTGAGTGGCAGGAAGGCGAGGACTATGATCGCTTTGGATAATAACCTCAGCCCGGAGGAGGTGAGGAAGGCGATGGGTGGGAAGAAACATTTCAAGGGGAGAAAAAATATAAAGTGAGTGGTCGTGATCGGGGGTGATGGCGAGTGTTTTCTCTCCTTTTTTTCCTTGCTCTTCTTTTTTCTTTTTTTTTGTAAATATGGTATCTAGCAGTTAGACTACCGGTACGGTTGTTGCAGAATTGGGTCCTTTGGGGGTTATTCGATATCAAATCTATCCCACGATCAATTAGTGATTATCTAATTCCTGATTTCCGGATTGAGAATCGAGTGAATTTTTATGGCCTGAATATCGAAGAGGAAGGCTCCTACGATACGCCCTGTCCTGTTTGAGACTAATTAACGTGGTTGGCCAATTTCCAGAGTCATCTACCGTAACTTCCACTTTTGGCTCCTTAACTTACCAAAAACAGTTAAAGCAAAGGCCCACAACAACCGCGGCGCCTCGGTTCAACCCCAGGAACCAACCCCGGCTGCGGGTGAAGTAAGCTCCATCTTAAAAAAACCCCCGAGCTCCTCTTCATTCCTCTTTTTCTAAAAACAAAAATACTCTCCCGCTGTCCTCGATAACCCCCATCCCCTTCTCTACTTCTTATCGAATTAACCCCCCCCCCCGCCATCAATTGAACTCACAAGAATTCACTACAAAAATGACCAGCTATCAAATCCCCCCTCTCGTAGCCTCCAAGGTCTCACCCTCCGCCCATACCCTCCTTCAGAAAGTCCACCACTTCGTTGAGACAGAGTGTGTCCCAGCAGACGCTATATTTGACGCTCAGCAACCCACCGACCCAGCAAAACGCTTTCTAAACACTTATCCAGCCATAATCGACACCTTGAAGGCGCGGGCTAGGGCACAGGGGCTCTGGAACCTCTTCCTCTCACAAAAGCACTATCCAGAGGGCGTCCCCCTCACAAACCTAGAATACGGCCTGATGGCCGAAATCATGGGACGAAGCCTCATAGCCTCGGAAGCCATGAACTGCTCAGCGCCAGACACAGGCAACATGGAAGTCCTGGCTAAGTACGGCTCTCCAGCACAAAAGGCTCAATGGCTCACACCGCTCCTAAAAGGCGACATCCGCAGCGCCTTCGTGATGACAGAACGCCACCGCGCCTCGGCCGACGCAAAAAACATTAACTTGGAAATCACAAGACAGGGCAACGAATACATTCTGAACGGGACAAAATGGTGGAGCAGTGGCGCCGGCGACCCGCGGTGCAAACTCTACCTAGTAATGGGGAAGTCCGACACCTCAAACACAAACCCGTACAAGCAGCAATCCGTCGTCATAGTCCCGGCCGGCACTCCAGGCGTGCAGGTCCGCCGTGCGCTCTCGGTGTACGGGTACGACGATGCCCCACACGGACACTGCGAGATCGCTTTCAACAATGTGCGCGTGCCGCTGGAGAATATGGTCCTCGGCCCCGGTCGCGGCTTCGAGATCATTCAGGGCCGATTAGGGCCAGGGAGGATACACCACTGTATGAGGTCCATCGGCGCGGCGGAGCGTGCGCTAGAATACATGATCGCCCGCGTCAACGACCCGGACCGGAAAACCTTTGGCAAACTCCTCTCCGAGCATGGCTCCATCCTAGAGTGGATTGCCAAGTCCCGCATTGAGATCGACGCTGGCAGATTGTTGGTGCTCAACGCGGCCGACAAGATCGATAACTCGGATGCGAAAGGCGCCTTGAGTCTCATCGCTCAGGCGAAGGTCTACGTGCCGAGTATGAGCCTCGCCGTGATTGATCGCGCGGTGCAGGCGCATGGTGCTGCTGGCGTTAGTCAGGACTTTCCGCTCGCGAGGATGTGGGCGCATCAGAGAACTTTGAGGATCGCCGATGGGCCGGATGAGGTGCACTTGAATCAGCTCGGGAGGACGGAGAATAAGAGGAGCAAGGATATGTGAGTTTCACCTTCCTATCTTCAAAATTCTGCACTACTAATTAATGTGCAGTGAGGATAAGATTGCTATGCAAACCAAAAAGACACAGGAGTTCATGCAGGAGTTTGGGATTCAGGTCAGGGCGAATTTGTAGTAGCAACATTGCTTTTTTTTATATTTAGGATTTTCTTATTTTGTATATTTAGTTGCGGTGGTTGGGAAATGATATCTTGGACATGAATTGCTCGGGATAGCAAGTAGGCCCTCTCGGAATTTCCCATTATGCCTTATGTTTATACAAACAAAGGGATGAGATAAATGCCTCACTTGCGAATACCCTTCGACTGAACAAATCCCCGTCATTCATGATAAATTCGTGACAAGACAGTACTGTCCTCAACTCCAACACACGCCGTCACTCGATGCAACAGCCCCAATCAGAGCACCATCACGTTAACCCACAATCTAGAAGCCCAAAGTATAGATAGAAGTAGAAAATAGCCATGTCCACCTTACCCATAGCCCCCCCCCAAAAAAAAAAATCAATCCTACACGCCCGTAATCCCAGCTAGCAAATCCCGTTTAACCTTACCCGGGCCCGCTGTAAATGAACTCTGATCTTCCTCCTCCGGAAAGAAAAACGCACCGACACTGCCGTGACATTAGCCTATCCATCCATCCGTCCATCCCTTACGCAGAATGATATGATGATAATATTATTATGATACTAAGGAAAGGGAGGGGACAAACCTAATAATGACATACCCAGCACATAACAATCCCCCTTCCAGGTAATTACTCCTCCCATCCAATACAAGAAAGTTCACGATGAAGGCCGAGGCGAACAGCGTCACCGTCTCAAAAAGGTTAAAGTACAACGACATGGGCTTATCCAGAATCCAGCCAGTAACCACTACAATGGGGGTGATAAACAGGGCAATCTGGATGGATGAGCCCACGGCCACACCAATTGCAAGGTCCATTTTATTCCTCGCGGCGACGGTCACGGCGGTAACGTGCTCCGCTGCGTTTCCGACTATGGGGAGGATTATCAGCCCGATGAAGGCTTCGCTGATGGGCGTGTTGGAGACCAGGTGGTCTATGCTGCTCACGAGGAATTCGGCACACAGGGCGACGAGGAAGGTGGAGATTACGAGGAGAATGACGGCGGAAGTGCGGGATATTTGGGATTTAGGCGGGGCGGTTTCTGGGGTTGCTGGTGTGTTGGTATGGGCGGTTTGGCTGGCGGATTGATGGGTGCAGATATCTGTGGGGAACGAGTGACGGCGAGGGATGATGTAGGATGCTGATCTGCCGGATTGGGAACGAGTGAAGCTAGCACGCTTGCCAGGAGCCGGTGCACGGAATACGGGTGGGCGGAGGGAGATTGAGCGGGGTATTTGGAGCCGTGCGGTGGCCGCTAGAACTGGGGGCGCGGGATTCCCAAGGGCGCCAGATACGGCTTGAGCAGCTGCTAGTGATGAAGTGTTCCTGCCCTCGCCCTTCTTCTTCCCACACTTCGCCCTACCCAACGGCTTATCGGATGATTCACCCCCCTCCTTTCTAATCTTCCCATTTCTTTTCTTTCCAAGTCCAGCTCTAACTCTTCTAGCAACCCTAAAGGTAGACCTTGAACTATGTGTTGAATTTGTCGAACCCGCCAGAGAGCTAGATGATGTAGTTCCCGAATTCATCCTCCCAAGGATTCCCGGGTGTGACTCCTCGTCAATTACATGCTGCGGAGTTGCCTGGTACATATATGCGTGCGATTTTAGTTGAAAGAGCAGATATAGGACGTAGACCAGCAGGAGGATGACAGATGTCCCTCTGCTGACTTTTATCACAGCACTGTCTGCTCTCTCGGCGCTGCTGAACGAAGCATGAAAGGCAGTCTATGATCCAGCCGTAAGAACCTTACATGTCACCGAAATCGAAAGGAACATACTGGTAAGAGTAAACTCAGCACAGCAAGGCACAGCAAGCACGCCGACATCTGGGTGACCGTGCTGTTATAAACCTGTTCTCGATATTCCAAGCCCCCAATAAGAAAACACATCCCAAGAATCAAGAGCAAATTCGCCAATATCGATCCAATAAGTGAAGCCTGGACGATCCTAATCTCATTTTTGACAAGGGCAATTCTACCATAATTAGCCCCACCACAAATCCTCTCCTGAGTGACCGTATATGAACCGACTTACATACTGCCACACCCGTTAGCAATCACCCAATAACCACCCAGTCCGCTTCCACCATCCGAAATAAAACGATACTCACAAAATAATCAACTCAACCGCATTCCCAAAACTAACATTCAACAGAGCCCCCAGTGTATCACCCAGGCAATGGGCCACACTCTCCGTCGCATAGCCCAACAGCCCCGCCAGTGGGACAATCGCAATGGCGTTCATAACAAACACAATCGTAGGGTTGATTTTGGCAAAATTGCACGCAATCCCCACGGGTACGAACACCAGCAAAACATTGACCCAGGAGCTGAACAAGATCCTGTTGAAAGTACGAGAAAATCTCCTTAAGGTGGGGCCTTTCTTCGGTTCCGCTGGGGAAGCGGAGGCGGGTATATCTGGCGGGGCAACTTCTCGAGCCTCCGGTATTGACGCAGAGGAAACATCATTGTTTACTGGGTGTAGGTTAGCTGTGGTGGCAGAAGTAATAGTAACCATGGTCGGTAGATCTTTAGATCTGCCGGTGTGTGCCCAGGAGTGAATAGCGTCCGAAGGTAGTCATTCAATGTTTGCCCTCGGTCAGACATATATAGTTCGGAACAACCTTGGTACAAATACTCGAGTGGGTGATTGAAGTAAAGGAAGGGGTTGAATCAAGGGGAGAGAGAAAGCCTACCCATGTGTACTACTACTGTGACACTCCGGAATGTGTTTTCGTATGTATGTCCCAAAGCAATCAATTCTCAACTCAAAGGTCACCTTCAGTCCTCCATTCCCGTGCTCAGCAAGTCCATGGGAGAGGCTCCTTGAAGAAATACAGTATCACCATTGAAGCTCTCCCCTCCCCCATCCCCCTCCAGACGCCTCCAGTACTGTGGCTATGGCATGTGGCAGGTTCAATTCCTTGATCCTTTTTTACTCCTAACATCTCAGGGCCCCTCACCGATATTGCTTAGGGTTTATTTGGGTTTGTTAGGATCCATTCAGCAGTTCGCTGGCCTGACGTCACTCCAAGGGGAACTGACGAGGTTGATTGTGCCACCGAGTCTCGGGAGCCGGCCAGCGACCCTAACTGAGACCAATTTCATTCGATTGGCTGCCAAGAGTGTGAGGGAGCTCGAGAGATGCCCTTGCTCGACTCGCGATTTGTCATTTATGCAGGAACGTTGGCAATTTAGAGCTCATCCCACGAGCACTTCGGGAGCGGACCTTGGGGTCAACGGGCAATTTTAAGGCTCCGTTCTTTCACGAGAAGGCATTCGGAGAAGAGAAAGAACGAGCGTGAATGCCAAAGCTATTGCTGCCAAAGATAATGTTGGGCGCTGAACCACTCCATACTCAAAATCAGCCAATTCCTACTCTACCCTCCCCGAAGGAACCTCATTCGACCCTCAATTGCAAGCTTTCCCAGATGACAATAGCCCAGCAAATGTCGCATCATCAATACCCAGCCTCACCACCGATAAAATCAATATACTGTAATACCGGTACCGACACCAACGCCGCAAATTTCCCAAGGCAATTACCGCTTTGATGCCACCCATATCGCGTGCGGTGTCGCCGGGCAAGGAACACGCAAACCAAAACAAACCACCCCGTCTGGAGAGCTTTACGGCTTCCTATCAGGATTGGGTAACGCCTTTCTTGATCCGGAAAGCTCCCGAAGCACCAGTCTAAGGCTGCATCCCAGCGAGGCGGCGCTGGAAGAGTCGGGGGTTGGAGTCCAGCATGTCCGACACATGATACTCGAGTACAGCATCGACAGCGGCGGCGGTGGTAAACATGGGGCTGTAAAGCATCTTCTTTAGATCTCGAAATGTGGCCTGCCCCATTCCATGCATACAAGACCGAAAGAAAATGTTATCTATCAGCAGCAAACGAAGGAAATAAATATTCTTTTAAAACCTAGAAATAGCCAATCCACAATTGCACATAAAGCACCATGCTATATGCCATACTTGCATTGTCTGATGGTGAACCCCGTTTGCACCATAAACCCACAAATCTCCAACGCCCCAAACCCTGCAAGCCCACAATCTCTCTCCTTATCTCCCGCCTAAACCCACCCTTGTTTACCGCACTCCTCTCCATAGACACCGGTTACCAACCCCACCTGCCACCTTCCATTGTTTACGCCAAGCCACCAGAATCCGTAACCCTAGCAACCAGTGCACAAACAAACCCACGAGTACAAATTCCCCTTCCATCCCACGCAAAACTTTCCTTCCTCATCCACTGCCACTACCACCACCTTGCTTCACACCCACCACAAGACTACTTACTACCCACTCTCAATCTCAATCAGCAGAAGGGAAGAAGAAGAAAAAGAGAACGAGAACCACACAAAATGTCAGCTCAACCCCTCACAGACCTAAGCCTGAACCAATCCCTCGATCCAAGCACGAACGAGTCCCCCAGTCCCATTGTCCAGCAACTCCACCAGGCCGCTCCGAACGCAAACCTTGAAATGCAGCGCCAGTTGCTTGCGCAGAAGCTCGCGGAGAAGTGAATACCCCCCCCCCTCTCCCAGCTTTCCGCTAGAGGATACTAATTGTTCGAAAACAACAGAACCACTGGATCCTTCACATCCCCAACAGACGCCATGATGACCCCGTGCACTAAGAAGTTGGCGGCGCATAAGCAGAAGGCTTATGGGAAGTATGTCCCCCCGTTTCCATCCTTCGCTAGAAAAGGTTGGAATGTCAGTTAACGGAGTGCCAGGACCCAACCAAGACTCCTCTCAAAAGCCTTCTCGGGGATTGCCAAGGAGGGGAAGGAGAATAAGACTTCCTCCACCTTTACCTCTGCCTCCTCTTCTTCCTCTTCTTCGGGGCTCGGGAGGAATCCCTTCGGCGCGGACTCATAGTGTCTTCACTCCGTTCGTTCGTTAGCCAGCCGGTCAGCCAGCTAGCTAAAACGTTTCGTTTCGTTTCGTTTCGTTTCATGGCCGAAGTCTGCCACGTTACAACTTCTTTTTGTTTAAATAAAACCCCTACCCTTACTCACTTCACACCCCACCTGGAAAACTCGCCAAACAAATTGTTGGTCTTTTCCTCCCTCATTGAGCACGGGGTTTTCTTGTCCTCATTCTTCTACTTCTTTTGTTCTTATAGAACGTTCACGCGGCTTCTCTTCCTTTCCTTCATGATTTTCACGATTTACTCTTGTTTTATTTTTCCACCGGCTCGGTGCAGAAGAGGGGGTGGTATGGAAATGGAACTGGAAGTAGAAAGGGGGGAAAGTTATCAATGATGGTGTATCCTTTTTTCGCGCCGGCTATTGGGTTAATTATGACCTTTTGTTGTGTATCTCTCTAGTATGATGCTGGTATCCTATTATCATTTCCTTTCCTTGTCTCAACTCTAGTCTTCCTGATCGTGAGAAACCGAAATGCTATCCCCCTTAAATCACCTGCCCAAGTTCTTTGATTATGCATGAGATATCACTCGGGTTGGAAATCGGCTAGGAGCCATTTGTGATCTATAGCATAGGGTACGGTAAGTAATACCCACCATTCAGAAGTGGTCACTCCCACCTAAAGAGTTAAGTCAGTTAGGCAGCGCAGCATGCAATACTCTATCAAATACCTCTACCTACATATCGAAGAATAAAGAGCGAGTCCATGGACCCCATATCAAAGCGAGAACAACCAACGTGACAGAACAAAGCGCAAACACCAGCAAGTAGGCATAGCCTCCAGGTATCCAAGCGTGACAAAACCGGAAAGGGAAGGGGAAAGGGCGAAAGGGCGAAAAGAAATGAGCCCTATTGAAGTGAATTGGATTGAACTGGATCGAGCTGAACAGAACAGAGCTGACCTGGACCTAAACTAACGCCGCCGCATCACCAACCTGCGATGTTCTATTTACTGTACCCCTGGTTTTTTCCCCTCCGTCGTGGAAGGTGGATGGATATGAGAGAGAGCGAAAGAAAGAGACGGAAGTCATAGCGAATTTTTTTTCAAAAAAAAAAGATGAAGATTGGTATTCAAAGGGGAAGGCGAAAAATGGAAGAAAAGAAAAGAAAAGCAAGAAAGCAAAGGCAAGGGCCCATTTGGCACTTCAATCCCCGACCAAGCTCAGACTAAGCCTTTCCCCCAATAGAGTCGGAAAACTCAATGTGTTCGCTGTCAACATCCCTCATATCCTGATCGAGATCCTTTTCGCGGCCCTTGGAATCAAGATGGAAGGCCATGGCGACCGGCGAGATCCCACCCCTCTCCTGCATTTCCCCACCCCCGGGTTGGTGGAAGCCTATTCCCTGGCCGATGGCATCGCTTCCTTCAGGTGTAGGCTGGCTATTTCCGCCTCCTATGCCCTCCGTCATCTCGATTTCGTTTCCACTCAAACTATTTCTACGACTAATCTCGGGGGTTGCGTTTCCTAGAGTGGCACTACTACGGGAAGACGAAATCTTCTTTGGGGAGAAGCCTGCACCTGGAGAAGAATTCGCACCCTCATCTTCTGCATCGAGCCAATCGTTATGTCGCTTTCGACCTGGGGAATTTGGCTGTAGTTCCGCCTTAAAAGCGGCGTTATCACGGTCGACAAATGTCTACAAAAATTAGTAAGGAGGCCCTATCTACTAATATTGGCAATTTATAGTCATACCTGAAGAGGACCTGGTAAGGAAGTATCAATCCCTTCGCCCAAGTTCAGCGCCTCATCATTCGCATAAACTAGTACAACAGTGCCTTCTCCAGTGGTTTTGATAGCATGCATCACCTTCTCTTCGGTCACCTTTTTAACCTCATAATTCAGGGTAGGCGTAGTATCCCATCCGGATGCTGGCGCTCTTGGTGACCAGTTAATGCACCACCACTGCTCCCCTGATGAGCCAGTGGACGAGCCAGCGGAAGGATGCCCTTCCTCCAAGTCGGACGATTGAAGGAGAACGAAAGTGGTTGAGCTCTCCGGGGATATCCCACGCAGTGTATACCTCGCCAATGGAGGAAGGGAAGGGTCGAGGTCTTCAGGTGAAGTAAGTGATGACCTTAGTTTTACCAGGGTCTCCTGGGCTGCTTCCTTCTTCTTTGCCAATGCTATATAAATAGAATTAGCTAGCCCATATCCCCACTTAGTTCATGGTTGTTTACCTTCAAGTTTCGCATCGAGCTGGTGAATGACACCCTCCAACATAGCAAGAATAGCACTTGATTCGGACTGAGCGTCATTCGCAATCCCAGCCGGAGCTTTGCGATTCTCTTCAGCCGCGTAATGCTCAACAAGAATCGATAGGAGCTCTCGCGGTTGGGGCACACCCTGGAGCTCGTGATAAGTGCCTTCATTCACCTGCACCCGCTTTAGCTTATCTTCTTGGAGTTCTATTTCTGCTATGATATTCCTCTGCTCCTCAATCTTCTTTCTAACCTCCCGCATAGGTACTGCCCAAGCCCGGGTATACCTGTCCGGATACAAAACAGTCGGAATCGCAATTGGACAACCATTAAATATCCCGTTATCAAAGGGCCTAATTTGAGCACAGATGACGGGGGCGAATTTGACGAAAACATCTGTCTCATCGTCCGGTGGAAAAACAAGTGAGTCCAGCATATCGTACAGGGTGGTCTCGCCAATTTTCGGACCAGCGAGATCCATTATCTGGAAAGCCTCTCTATTCATTGAGGCCTCGTCTTTTGCACCCCGGATGCATTGGGTGGCTTCAGAGAAAAATGTACAACCGTACTTCCCTTCAGCAGGCTCCAGAGTAGCTTTTTGGATTGCTTTTATCCATGAAGCAAAAAACGTCGAAAGGGTGCCTACAGAATTAATTGTTATTAAACCTTCAGAAAGCCCTGACGATGTGCCAGACTCACAGGCTTGGTCATGCTCTTGATAACCCGGGATCATAGCTAAGCTCTCCACACTACCATAAGCCCTCATTGTGCCGTCCAAAAAGGCCATCAGCCTCTGGACCTCTATAACTTCTTCCGTGATTTCTGGTTCACCAGCCTCCTCATCGCTAGTATTAGTGACTCTCAGAATTTTAATCTGCTGGCCATTCCACCACTGATCATCATGTCCGTAGTCACGATCAAGACAGTCCCGAGCAAGCATAGACTCCCTAGCAGCCGGGATGCCATGAAGAATAGTTAACAAGGCAGCTATATTGCTGCCGGAATTTGCCGGTCTAAGAAATGCTGGATCTCCTGGCTTACGCTTGCGCTCTAATGGGCCCGGATCTAGGAATATCTCATGGGTCGTGGTTAGAGCCCACTGCTGTGGGTTGTACTCCCGATTTGGATTTGCCGGCTGAAGATAGGAGGTAGCTGGGGAAGTGCGTGTCCCAGTGATTCCAGTCTCTTGTGCTCCATAATCACTGATATGGCCCCCAGAGCTCTCCATAGAGGCAGCCAGAGCACGAGCGAGTTCTGGATCAGAATCTATTGTTTCCATCCATGAGTCCTCTGGTCTTGGCCAAGGAGGAAGAAAGACAATCTCACTACCATGATAACCCACTGAGCCCCCTGCCCTGTTTGATACCCTGGATGGTGGTCTAGACTTTGTCCCCTCATATCCACCCCCAGCATGAACATCTGGCGCTTGTATTTGGAATTCTAGAATGTAGCAAAATCAGTTCGTTTGCTGCGATTCCACAAACTTTAATCCCCCTCTACCAAGCAGTACTATACCAGATTGAAAGTTGCCGTCAAAATTATGGTAATTCTGGTCGGTTTGGGTACCCGGGTTCCCATCCCGGTCAGCATCAAACAGAGATCCGTCCCACTTGTACTCTTCCCTTGCCTGGAAGGCCCTCCAATACCGTCAGTCAGCACAACCTAAGATCTGCGGAGCGGTGGAGACCGAGCCGCAGCGCGGGGGTTTCACCTTGTGCAAATCCCCGCCGTAAAAGTAATCGGCTGCTCGTACGAGGTCGTTATTACATGCCTAGCAAAGCCCGTAAGTTTTGGTTGTGATTAGCGAGACGACAGGGGGTATCTCGTATCGCAAAGCGATCGCAACGGTGACGTTGGTCTTGAGGAAGGAGAGTTCAACGCACATTCAAACAAGCCAGAGCATCAGACCGCTCAATACCGAGATTTGCTAATTCCGCAACCGCCTGCTCTATATTGAAGGCCGCCATTTAACGAGAAAGAGAGAGCAGGAGAACGATCTCCTCTCCTCCCACTGATAAAGGGAATAATCTGACGAGAAAGGGATGCTGCTTTTTTGTTTTTTTTTGTTTTTTTTGTTGTCGTGATCGGACTTTGACGTTGTATCGCAGGTACAGATGTTAGCCTACAAAAAGAGATCTCAAACCGCACGAGGTCGGCCTTTGACGGTGATGCTGAAATGCCAAGAAACGAGGCGGGGGGGTGGAGGTTAGTTGAGGTGTGATACAAGGGCAGTAGTGAGAGAGTGGATGGGAGGGAGAGAGAGACCGGTTGATTACCGATTGTGGATTGATTTTATCCCTCTACTACTCCCTCCTCCTCCCATCTCCAATCATATCACCCGTCCCGACCGGCACTATGTGTAGTTGCCATACATGAGAATATTGCACTCGGGTAGAGTGGCGGAGGATAGGCTACCATACGAGGTGTAGGTGATTCTGTATACTGGCCTTGACTGTGCCTATACTCGAGTACAGGGCAATACAGTACTGGTATCACCACTACCTCTTCCCCCATCAATCCTCAAAAACAAAAAAAAAACATCACATATCTAACAAGAATCCCCCTGTTCACACTTCCTTTGCCAATATCTACATCACGACTCGTGGGATAGGCCCACGCTCGTCTCGTCTCCAAGCGAAAAACCCGTTGCCAAAAGCACGGATACTCCCGAACTCTAGCTGCACCCCACCCCCTCCCATATGAGAACATCGTGCGACCAACCCCAGTTGCAAAGTACTGGTACAGTACAGTACCTTACGAACTTATACTCGCACCCCTCTCATAAGGAACGCCAAGAGTTTAAGATTTCCTGCTCGCTACAGCGAGGTTCCGGAAGAAGTTCCTTATAGCGACGACCGTTTGTATGGGAGCGGGGTGCAAATTCCCGGAGGGTTCGTTCGTAATAGCGAGGCTTCCCGTTTAAAGAGTTCCATTATAGTGGAATCAACTGTACTAGTACTTGGATCCATGTGTCAATCTGTAACAGCTACCAAAAAGCCACAACAACCAACCACCTTCTTCAATCACGAACCTCTAAATCCTTCTTCCTCATCTTCTTCCCTGACCCCTCTCTCCCTTCTCTCCCTTCCCCCTCCCCCCCTCCAACAAACTCTTTCCCGCGATTTCAGACCCAGGCAGGAGGTCTATGCTCACTCACTCTCACTCACTCTCTAGCAATTATTCGATGCAGAAACTCCACATAACTAAAACAGCCACAATTTTATCATTTTTTTTTTCAAAAAAAAAAAAAAGGGAAAGAAAAAAACTTCCCATGATTTACATGTTACAAATGCTAGGCGGGGAACCGGCACTATACCGGCAAAATCATCACATGGATAGGACATCTCCCAGCGTGGGTGTGCACGCAGAAGCCGAAAGAGAAAGAATGATAGCAATTCCTTTCTACACCGCAACTCCAACCAGCAACATTGATATATCAAACATGCACTACCACCAACAACCACCAGCAAGCCAGCAACCTTCTGCTGAAAAGCACATGCAAAGCCCAAGGCCCCACATAGCAACGACTCCCTTGATCTTGGGCCTTGGGGAAATCAAGGTTAATCCAGCGGGTATTTTCTTACTTTGCACACACCGCCCCCCCTCCCCCTCCCTCCTTCCACCCATCCACACACCCACTACCATCATGGTTCTTTTTTCTCTTCATTATAGCAAAAGAAAAAGAAAAAAAGTCTCTCCCCCCCTCCTCCTCCTTTACTTCTGAAGAGTCGGCATGTTGGCCCGCAAACCCGCACCTCAGCTATTCCCCACTGTCATATTCTCACATTTTCCTACTCTAATTCGTATACCGGTACCGTGCATCCCTACCAAGTCCACCCCCCGGAACTCCAAGGAAGCACCGAAAAGGCCATGGAATGAGAAGCACCACTCGATTCCACACCTCTACATCCTCACCCCAAATCATCTGCCACAACGTAAAATCCCAGACAAGTGTCCATCTCACTCACACACCTTCTCTATTTCTACTCGTGGCGGGCAAGAAGTCCCCGAAAACAGGGATCCGCAAAATATATGGCAAGATGTCCCTACCCATCCGAGCACCCTTACAAACTCACAGCCCCTGTTTTCAGGTACTTCTCCCGCACCACGAGCACGCAAGTACCAGACAATGCTACCGCCCCGGACCGAGAAGAAGCGGGAACTTTCTCTTTCTTTGTTTCTTTGTTTCTTTCTTTCTTTCTTTCTCCCTTCCTTCCTTCCTTCCCTCCCGCCCACTCCGATAACTCCCGGTCGAGGGTCTTGATCATGTGAAGCGCAACCCAGCATGCAGTGGCATACGACCTCCTCCTCCCACTCCCCCTCCAGTCCGGGAGTGCGCGCCTGAAGTTAGGGCAGTTACAAGAATCTATGCAGATATGTGAGTCCCGCCCATACGGTAAGTATCATAAGTAAAACCAACTACCCTCCCGCACACCCACCATCTGAGTGGCTGACAACCAGGGCAGACCCTGAGACCCAGGACCAGATTTGCAAACCACAATTCTGTATGAAGGGTCGTAGAACAGGAGCAGAGTACAGATTATGTACTGTATGCACCCCATCATCCCACGAACATGTGGTATCCATAGTAGAAAAACGTAGAAGGACTAATCCCCTCTACACCATTCCTATATCCTAGCTGAAGCAGGCCATCTTGGGGCGACGATTCACAAACACACACAGACACACCCTATCTTACAATTCCGTCCTTTAGCTAGCTAGGGTAGGGGGCAACGGCACAAACATGCCTACACAAGCAAAACACATGAAAATCCAAAGCGAACCTGCCCCCCCCCCCTCTCCCCCCCCTACCAAGTCACCGCCACTGCAGTACAGTACAAGAACGAAGCACAAGCCCCTTATGATGCGTCCAACAGACCCGAACGATTAAACCACACTACTGTAGTGGGAAGCATATAACAAGACTCTATAAAGTGACAGGGCAAACACCATATTATTCGTGACAATTTCTGTATCATACATACATATCATATCATACCGCAACGCAAGAGTCAAAACCCGTAATCCTCACACCCAATCACTCGTATATCGCTTCCAGCATAGTGCGCCACGCTACGATACGGTACGATATCATACGTACTATAACCCATGACACAGTGCAAAAGTGGCAACAAGGCTCTCGCCGATTTTTCGCCGCAAAGTGATATAGCAAGTCCGTTGCACAAACATCACGAGGTTAAGAATAATAACAACACGAAATCACTAGATGACAGCGCGGTCAATGCAAGCCTTGAACGAGTCCCCAACGATAAATTAATGAATAGCTCTAAGCGAGCAAATGCAAGGCCACCCATGGTACTTGTAGTGTATTGGCGTTCACCGAGGCACGGCTCTGGTAGAGACGAAACACTGCGTGAAGGGGGGGGATAGGGAAGGTTACTTCCGTGCTGTATGTACTAGTACTCGTACAGTACTCGTACAATACCGTTTACCAGTGCGTGGGGTACTTGAAGGTCAACCGGTGTCAAACATGAATGACAAAGCTTCCGGCCATCAGGCTAGGCCAGAGCCAGCTACCGCAGCATGGGAATCCACCCCCCCCCCAAACATCCTGTGTACTCGTACAATACTGTAGTAATACCAGCTCAACGACTTGCATCCTCACCGGGCGGCGGGCCCTTCCACGACCACCGCCCCCTCCCCCCCCCCTGCGGCCCACTATGAATCGACCCATTAGCTTCAGTTTAACCTAACTAAATTTCTAAACTACCGTGCTGTTTTGTTAACGTATATACCATATATTAGTAATCAGCACCGCTGGCACCAGCAGCCTCGCGTTCACACCAATCGTTCACGCTTATATTTTATGATACCCCCGCAGCCCGCGCCGAGGAAACAACTCTTCCGGGAACAAGCTTTTTTTTTGCTCTATTCCCAGCCATTTTTTCCATTGCCGCCAGCACACGCCTCAGGCGCCCGCCGGAACCTGATTTGTCCGCCTGAACATCACCCATTCCAGCCACCAATCAAATCAAAATCCCTCGACAATCCCTAACCCCTCTTCATCTCCCGCACCGTGAAGCAAAAAAGGGGTATACATTACAGTTTCCCTCTTCTGATCTGCCTTTATTTGCCTTTTTTTCTTCCTGACATCGCTTCTATTTTAATACCGTGACTTTCCCCCCCCCTAGAAAGGATAAACCGGCAATTGAATCCCCTCCCGGTTGAAAGCCTGGTCGATGCCAAATATAACATTCTGCATGAACTGAGCGAGAGAAAAGAAAAAGTTCGCTAATTTAAGATTGCTCGCAAGTGTGTATGTAATATCGTGCAAGTTAGGTATTCCCGCGGCGAGCCCTGAGGAAGGGGATGAGGTATCGGAGAGTAATAGGGGTAATGGCAAGTTTGTAAAAAGCCAGAAGATAATTCCTTGCTCCCGGTAGCAGCATGTATGCATTGCTAAATGGGGAGGTTTCTTTGTTTTTTTGTTCGCCTGTTTTGTTTTTAGCGAAGCAATCGACTGCTATGCGTGCTCGAGCACTGCAGGGCAATTTGTCCCCCCCCCGGCGGTGATGAACGCGTCTGGAGAACCTCAGGTAGAGAGTGATTTTTAGGTTTCTTTTTTTCCCCTTGGGTTTGATTTGGCTCAGGGGAAGTACTAGTACATACGTATGTAATGCATGCATGATATCTTGACTGCAGGAGCTTGTAGCAGTGCGGTAAAGGTAGAGGAGGCATCGAGTTGAAGCGTGGGTGCCGAATCGAAGTCCTATTTTTTCACCTTGTGGTTTAGTCGGTGGCTTGACTCGAGCGGGATTCCCTTTTTGCTTTCTTTTGTTGTATGGTCATTTTGTATGTATTCTTTTTCCAACCCGCCTTTCAAAATGGGTTGAGGAAAAAGCAGTCCGGACTCATGATTGGCTTCCGATCGTTAAACCGTTTTTGGGTAACGGGATATTGTAGGATTTGTTTGATTGCCGTCCTTCGTGGGAGGGCCAGCCGTTATCCTAGATATGCAAAAGTCTCTAGCCCCGGGAGGCTTATAATATTATCATATCCAACTTTTGTTATCCGTGTTTGTTCCAGTTTCTTGATGGTTGGGTAATCTTGGGCGTAGTGATAGGCTCATCCGTTTGAGAGGTGAGATTAACCCATCCCCTTCCCCCGCATGTTCGTCTTGGTTGTTCTCGCCCCGTATTTCAACCTTGACGCCCAGTTGCTGATAGCACCCTCTTGGTCAGCAGTTGCCGGAAGGTTCCTGTAGAGTTAGTTGGTCGCCGCAGTTAGTTGTGGGATAGGGATAAAAGACGGAGGGAGGGGGAACGAGGTATCGAATCTAGAAGAGTTATTTTTATTTTTATTTTTCGTTTCCCTCCGACTTTCTAAAAGTACCCCAAGGAAGTGGCCCGGAAGGAATGACTCTTGCTGAAAGCCTAGCCTTCTTTCCTGTTTCATCGTTAGGTTGATGTGGTTCAGGGTGTAAGTTAGGAAACGGATGGATGCTTAGAGGGTTTTACTCCAAGATGGAATGAAAATGGAGGTGGTTGTCTGAGTGGAGAATTGTAGGGGACGTTCGAATATGGGGATAGATAAGGGATGATGAGGATCAGGGGGACCCCGAACGGAAGCTAGCAGAAGTGGGAAAAAAAGCCTTGGACTCTTCCTCTTCATCGTGACCATAACGCCGAAATCCATGATGACGAACTCCCGTCGCTCCTATTCTTCAGCTCCTCAATCCATTAAAGAAAGTTCCCAAAGTCAGAGCATGGCACTCACCGCCCTCAGATCCCCCTCTTTCCCTGTATTCTCTCGTAGTCGGGTCCTGAAGCAATCAATCAATCGATCCAAGCCATTCTATAATTGTCAGTAAAACCCATCGCTTTGGCTCTTTCTCCACACAACTTCACCTTTTTACCGCCAGGCATCTAGTGCGGGGAAAGACGTTTCAACAACCCACCTTAAGTCTATCCCCCTCACCAATCCTCCCCTCTTTCAACCCAGGATCTTCCCACCCCGACACCGTCTCTTTTTTTTCTCTCTTTCGATCGTCGTGGACAATCTGCAAGCGATTACATACCCTCCCTCCCTCCCTTCCCCCCTTCGTCTGTATCTAAAAGGTTTGCGCGGGGGGCGGGGAGGGGGCAGGAAAAAGAAGGAGGAGGGGGACCTCGGTGGAAGACATGTACGAGTGACAGACTATGATCCGGTTACAGACCACCATCAGGGGGGCTTGTATGGGAGGGGGAGGCAGTGGGGGGGGGGCAAGTTGCTCAGCGGCCACACATCCGTCCATGCGCAGAGATCGGCCAAACCATGTATCATAGCATGATTTATTTATTTATTTATTTAGACTTTTGGACTAGTTAGCTATGTATGTCGGGGGGGTTTTTTTTCCCTCCCATTTCTTTTTTTCTTTTTTCTTTGTTTTTTTGATTATCGATTAGACTTTCCCAGCCATAGTGGTCTTGGCTTACCGGTAGAGTAGAAAGCGCTGTAGTGAGCAGTGGGTGGGTTAGGTTGCTCTGTGAGTTTTGTGTGCCGGCAGATATGCATACGGTATTGCCTGTTCGAATGGTCTCAGGAGTAAGTGAACTGGTCCAGGATTGGGGGGGTATCAAGTGATATGAGTGAAGGTAGGTGAAAGAGAGAAGGAACGACAGGTGGGAGGAGGAGGGATACGAACGGTATGGTTTCGTCTTTGGTCTTAGTGGGCCGCGAGGCGCCTTTGCGAGTTGTGTGAGTACGAATAGTTTCCTTGACAGCACGTGGTGATGGATCGCTCAGTGGTGGGGGTTATATTTTATTTTATCATTTTTTTTAAAAAAATTATTTTCATCCTGGCTGGACTAATCTGCCTTCCTACCTCCCTCCATAACTTACACTGCCTACCTGCCCGCTTGCCTCCCTACCTACTTACAGTAGACCGGCCTGCACGTGGTCCATTGGAGATAGAGATAAGAGTCTCAGTGTGAATTTTTATTATTATTCCTTCTTCTTCCTTTGACCTGTTTACCTTGAGGTAGAGTGTATGTCTAGCAGCACGAGTGGCTGGTTTCGTTCCTCCCTCACGCTCGCTTTGAATCAAGTAGGGCAGGGTAAAAAAATAAAAAAAATGAGAATTTATTTATTTTATTCTCATCCCACATCTTGCTGATTGGGGCGGTCTGGGTGAGTCTGCTGTTTGTACCACCGGGATTCCTGTGCCTCGAGTATTGTAAAAGGTCTAGACAGTTATTGAAAAGGGGGGGCGGGGAGGCGTAAGTTAGTCCAGCTGGTACCGGTACGGTATTGTACATGCTACAGTTGCCAGGGAGGTGAGGTTGAGAAGCAGGATGAGTACAGAACAGAAAGGGAACACAGGATGCACGCCAATAAGGCAAACCTGGCAAGTGGTGATCCGAGGAAAAGGTGAGGAAACCAAGATCAGGGAATAAAGTACTGGTAAACTACACACGTGGATCATGTTCGGAATTCAATGGGTAAATAAATGAAGAAAATAAATAAATAAATAAAATATTTCAGAAGGTCTTGATAGTTTTTGCTAGGTCGAATGTTGATAAAAAGGAAAGAAGGAAGAAGGACTCGCTCTCCCTTAGACACATATTGGGGCATACTTTAGCTTAGTCGTAAATATCTCTGGAATGCTTGTTGGTTTTTGGGGCCTAAAAGCCTCTTTATGGGTGAAGTTTTGGCATGTATTCTTTCTTTTTACGATGTAAATAAACGACTACATCTGTCTGAGAGGTACTATGGGGCCCTTTTTTTTCTCTTTCCGACTCTGCTCGAATGGGATCACAATAGTTCTTGTAAAAGGAGAAATAAAAACAAATAAATAAATAAAAAGTATAAAAAAAGAGAGACGGGTGGAGAAGGTCGTTTGTCGGCAAGTTGACTTTGCAGGCGCTTATGGAGACGATGGACGTATCTACCATACATGAAAATATACATGTGTTAACACCCACATAGCTGCCTAATGGCATAGAGCGAGTGCAGTACACACCTGCTCGTAATGTTGTGACGTTTATAAAACGGACTGCTATTGTGTACTACCACCAAAATTCTCAGGCTCCGGCCAATTTCTGGCCGAATCCAACAGCTGTCCGTCCTACAAATGTCACGGAATTGCTAGCACAATGGTCACCCTGCCGAGTAGGGACAGAGGTACCGAAATGTCTGTGTTCTGGTAACATATCTGATAGGTTGAGCGGGAGGGACGGGGGTACTCGAGTACAGTACCTGTTTTGAAGCTAGTATGAGGGAGGAAAAGAGGAAGAAGCGATTCGGGATGTTTGAGGTGCAGCTCGAGCTACCGTGAGTGACGGTAGAGGTCACGGAAGTTGATGATTTACCGGAGTCACTTTTCTTTTTCTTCTCTTTTTCTTTTTTTCTACTTTTTCCCTCTCAAATCGTAAAATCGATTTTTTGGTTGCTTTTTTTTTCTTCCTTTCTATTTATTTCTTTTTGCTCTCTTGCCTGATGCTCTCTTTTTCTTTTTCTTTTTCATTATCAAATTCTTTTTTTGGCATGATTTTGAATTTAAAAAAATTCGAAGGGGGGATGCATCATTGATATTGGCGCGTTCTGAAAATGATCAAATTGTAGGTATTTTATATCACTACGGGAGAAACTCTGGGCGCAAGCATTTTTGGAACGCGCTCACCTGACCCCTCTATTATCCACGTTCACCCTCCGAAAGAGTTCCAGCCACCGTTACAAGGGGAAGAGGGAAACATCGAGCTTTCTTGAACCTGGACCAGAGGGGAAGCATATCAAGGGATCAAAAAGTTAAGATCGTAGCTCAGATTTCTGAGCCTATTGAAACAAGGTTCAGATCCAAAAGAAGAAAAAAAAAAAGAAGAGGGTGACAAGATTTACGGGAGGAGGACAATCAATATTTGGTTTTTGGATTCCTGGTCTTTTACGATACTCATAGTACCTTGTTTGACATCTCCTCCTCGATTCGCCTGGTGCCATCATTAATCCTCCGCGCGCCCACCTCTCTCTTTTTTTTTTTTTTTTTTTTCTCTTTCAAATCATAGTTGTCTGTCCTCCACACACTCTCCCACCACCCTCCCTTTTGATCAACCACCTTCGCCCACCCCCCCCCCCCGGCGATCCTTCCACATAATCAGTATAATACGCTTTTCCTTCCTTCTTGCTGTTCAGCTAATACACCTTGATTTCGAGCCTCTATCGCGACCGTTATCGACTCGCTCGCATTTTTCTTAAATTTTTTGTTTTTTTTCCCGGGTTTCCCTATCCTCTCCCTTGTCCCTAACTTCTAGCTTCTATCTTTGATATTTCCTATCCGCTCCTATTTTAACATTTTTTCAAAATTTTTTCAAAATTTTCACAATTCTTCAAAGGGGATCGCTAGTTGGGACTCTTGGTTCCAGATCGAGGATAAAGGCCAAAGGTATCATAAAAGGGAAGCTCCGGGGTCATCCACGCACAGCCATCTTTCCATTTTTTATTTTTTTTGTTCCCCGGGCCTTTCCCTTTCCCTATCATTATTTTCTTATTTATTATTTCCCACTCGCACGGCCCACCACATCACGTTTTTTCCCTTTGCGTCGCAACGACCTTCCTTCGGCTGCAATATTTAGGGCACAAGGTAGAAGGAACAAGAAGTGATCAGACGCGACGAGTGAGAGGGTGAGATACGGAGTGAGAAGGTGTGAGCGGAGCAGCATCAACTTCACCGTCCAAATCACCACACGACTCAGGATTGGACTTCGAGAAGCTTAAAACCTTCCAATTGAAACTGTCAAGAGCGGCATTAATCATCAGAAAACAAACACAGGAGTAGGAAAATCTGGTGGAAGGAGCAGACACAAGGTCTAAAATCTTGAGGTAAGTTTAATGTTCTGTCCCCATTCGTTTTTCCTCCGCTGTAGTCGTTCGTTGCCTCTGCTGTTTCTCGCATTTCTTGCTTTTTTGTCCTTCCCTTTTCCCATCAGCAGCAGCATAAGCATCCACGGCTGTGGCAAGAAGAGAAGGAGCAGAGAGAAAAGGAGATCGAGGGATATAGAAGAAGGGGAGAGACGAGATAAATGGATGGGGAGAATGAGAGAATTGAGAAAACGAGAGTCTGGACTAAAGGTGCTGCAATACCACACATTTACATCCACACTTTTTTTCTTTCTATCATACCTTTCCTCTTTGCCTCTCCCCTCTGGTCTCTGCCCCTCTGTCTGCCTGCCTCTTGGCCACAACCATCCCCCCTCCCTCCGCCCCTTCTCTCTTTTTCTCGCTAGACTCCAAGCCAGCCATCCTCCGTTGGCTCTCGTTCATACTTTCCATTTCCCATTCATATGTTCTCCATGTATCCATCCCTCCCTGCTTCCCGCTCCCTCCTCCACAATAATAACGTTTGTTCCCGTCAAGAGACAACAAACTCCCCGTTCGTTCATCTTTCTTTCCTTTTATCCTCCCACCCCAAAAATCCTTCCGGTATCCCCACCACAACCACCCCCCCCCCCCCCACTTCACTCCCGCCTATCCACTTACGTTTTCAACTTTTGCCCTTCCAGCCTCTTACACCTTTTTCTACTCTCTGCTCCGTCTCGGACAAACCACTCTACGCCCCACTGCAAGGTCGCGGGGCTACGAACCTCTCTGCCCAGACGTCCCCGTGACTGTCCGCTCCTATCACGTGTTGACATTTATCTTTCTTCAAGTTGCCTAACTTTTCTTCCGAATTAAAACGCGCAGCTCCGGGCTTTACACCCCCCCCTTCCACCCCCCACCCCCGGCTCTCGTTCGCTCATTATTTTCGTCGCCCTCCTTTCAACCCTTTAATTTTCTCGGGGAAGAAATTTAAGCCCCAAAAGCCTTGGGAATCTTAATAGTCTACCGCTGCACTCTGTCATCATCAAGCACATACGATACATAATTCAAAACAGCAGTCCCTTCCAGTCGGAAAGGACAGGCGCTACCAACCAATGCCGATGGGCGACCAGCACCACAATCTCTATCACGATGAACAACCGCTAGGTGACGGCCAGCAACCACAGCAGACAACACCAGTCTCTCACCTCCAGGAGCCGCCCACCGGCGCTTCTGCATCCACGTCACCACAACTCTCTAGCGCCTCGGCTTCGCACAAACGGAAGCGAGACTCGATCGACGATTCCGAGAGTAGAGACGAAGGGAGGTCTGTACGGGAGGGAAGTAATAGTGGTCGCCGATCCTCTTTTAAGCAAGCTTCCCCAAACCTTTCCAACTCTGGATCCTTTATTCCTGTGAATACAAACTCCAAACAAAATTCTTCACCTAGCCCTGCCTACAGTTTTCACCCACCTGCTGTCCCGATGAATGGCTCCACTAGTGCTGAGGCCGCAAACGCTGCTCTAGCTGCCGCGAGTGCAATGAGTGGTATGTTGCCTATGTCATCCTCGGCGCCGTTAGGATTTCCCCAAGGAGATGGAAGCGGCGTGAAGGGTCAGGAACATCCTCTAGATGGTGGTTTTGGTGCGTTATCACCTCCCCCAGTGGAAGCGCACACTGAGGGAGTTGGCGGGAGTGGAGGTCACGTACCACCCCCCGGTAACCACGGACATTCGCATCATAGCCATGGGTCGCCACAGGGTCCATCCAGCAATCCGAAACCACAGGTCGGGACCGAGGAGTGGCACAGGGTTAGGAGGGATAACCACAAAGAGGGTGAGTTTGTACCATCTTCCCTACACGGCTAAACACGGAGAACCATGTCTGACATCTTTGTGAATAATTCAGTGGAACGTCGCCGCCGGGAGACCATCAACGAAGGCATCAATGAATTGGCAAAGATTGTTCCGGGGTGCGAGAAAAATAAGGGATCTATTCTCCAGCGCGCCGTTCAATATATCCAGCAACTCAAGGAGAGTGAAGCGTCCAATATTGAAAAATGGACTCTTGAGAAGATCTTAACGGAGCAAGCTATCGCGGAGTTGAGCGCTAATAACGATAAGCTACAGAAGGAGTGTGAGCGCGCTTGGAGGGAGGCGGAAACCTGGAAAAAGAGCTGCTTACAGGCTGGTGTGACTAGGGAGGGCGGCGGTCAGCCTGGGGGTTCATCATGACATTAGGCCATATCTTTCGCAGGTTGATTGTTAAGAGTTGGAATCAATGTGTGAGCGTGTGGAACTCAGGAATACGAGGGCATACAAAAGAATGGGTCGCGAGGGCAGGATAATGATGATAATAACGGTTATTACGATAATTATGAAGATACCTTGAGGATACGAAGAGACACCCATCACAACCACGAGTACTCTACGAAGGCCTAAAACGGATTTGCTTTGGCATTTGGCTCTTGTTCTCCCTCCGGCCAAAAAAAGCAATCATTTTTCCAAGTAAACTTGCCGGAATTTGTCCTTTTGTTTCTGTTTAAAATTCCCTTTGGAGTATCGGCGGGTAGGAAGGCGATTTGATACCGACAGATTGTTCTCTTTCTTTCCGCTTTGTCCCATCTTCCTTCTCTTTCGTCTTTCAGCAATCATTTTCTGAGAGCTTTTTCCAGGGCCCTTCATCCATGCGTTTTCCCTTTCTTTTTTTTGAGTTCGTCACCTTGCTATTTTTCCTTTTTCCTGTCAATTCATTGTCTAGTTTTCACGTGACATGCGAGGAAATTTGTAGCTCACAGAGGAAGCTGGCTTTTGTTCTATTCTCATGACTTGTGTTTACCTTTGACCTTCCGCTTCATGCCCCCTTTTTTTTCTCACTCGCCTGGTGTTTGTTTTCTTGCTAAAAGTGCCGTGTCTGCGGTGTTTAAAGTTTTGCCTTGCTACCCCGGACGCCCCATAATGTCTTGATATAAAAAGTCCGAGTTTGGTTTTTTTTCTTCCCTCTCCTTGCCTTTCCTTCTACCCATTCTTGCGTCTCGATGGTATAGTGTGGGGGATTTCTCTGGGTGGTCCTTTGTTTTGTTTTTTCCTGGCTCTCTACTCCGAATTAACTGACGTTTAACCTTACAATCTCCCACCTCCGCACCTGTATCCCCCCTACATATCAAGATACTAGCTTCTTTCCCACGTTTCGCCTACTCCTTTTTGTCTTGTCGCTTTGTTTTGCTTTTGTTTTTTTTGCATATTCTCGAGTATATCCCGTTTGGTATTACTCTTTACGTCGGTTTGCAGCTGTCGTTACTTGGTTAATACTCTCCTTCCCCCCTTTCCACTTCCTTTTTGCTAACCTTACAGTACCTCCTGCTTGTTCAATTTCCTTTCCATTTTTTTTTTGTTTCTCCATAACCTTACGATCGCCCTGCTTTTTTTGTCCGTTATTTCATTTTGAAATATTTTTTTCATCACTTCGTGGTACATATGTTTGTCACTCCCCGCCAAACTTCCCATCATCCATCCACCCCCTGCCGTATCATGTTTTGTTATTCTGTTATGCTGTTTGTTATTCTTCGTATGTTGTGTGCTTTTTTTTCTTCTTTTTTTTCAACGTCATGTGTTCTATTTGTCTGTCGAATCAATCCAATCAATCAATCGATCAATTCGTCAAGTGGGTGAGGAACTGCCGGCTTGGCTTGGTTATGTTTGTATGTTTGAAAGTAAGTTACAGCACAGTATGGTTTTATACCTCGTCTAAGCCTTCGCAAGGTCCAATTGTCCAAATGAACAAACAATCAGCACAGACTCTCGCTTCAATTGTGCATATACTGTACTATGATCCTTCCTTATGGTGGAGGGGTCCCGTGATTCCTTCCACCCTCGAGCCCGCCGAGTGACTGAGCGCAAACTACGAGTACGGTACCCAACAAAGCCCCAATCCAAAATACCACTTTCAAAGCAAGAAAGAAGGAAAAGGAAAAACACTCTCAAAGCTACCCTTTCCCTCCCTCCCCCCCCCTTTCATTTTCCTTCCTTTCAGAACCACCTCAACTTCCCTGCACAGTACCTGTACTAGTACTGTTACCGGTACGTAGATAAAAGTAAGTACGAGTATTGTACTGGAGCAAATAACGTAATATAACCCTGCATATCCTGTGCCCATCCACCCATCCATCCATCGCACGAGCACTTTACCACCGTTCCATGATACCGTACGTACCGTAAACCTAGTGAGGGTACGATACTGTACAGTACATACCTGTCCTAGGCCGTATAGTCGTAGTCATGTACTCGCACTAATAACTATACTAGCACGGTGCCGTGGGCCGGGGGAGGGGAAGGGGGTGGAGGGGAGAGGGGGGAAGAAAAGGAGGAGGGACAAGGATTATAAAGAAATATATGGTAAAATAATAATAATAAAAATAATAAAAATCCATCAGTGAGTACGGGGTATCTGAGCGCTCGTACGTACAATACATACGGGATTTACCCCCCTTATCCTCTCCTCTCCTCTTTGTTTTAGGGTATCATGGGTCTGGGATAAGCACAGTACGAGTACTTTGTAGTCGAATGGGAAAAGAAAAAATAGGGCTATAATTGCTTTTTTTGATTCTGTAATGGTGTGGATTGTCGTTCCGGGAAAGGGAGGAATGGAGGAGGCATGGAGGCATGGAGGAAAGTGTCTAATGTGGAATTCGACGAGCAGAGTAGACCAGAGTGGCCATTCTCGTATCATACCGTTTTACGGTCGAGTTGAATTGGATGAGTGGCTGGTGCTGCTGCTGCAGTCCGGTATGGGTTATGGTATATATGTAGCCGCTTTATTGTGGGTATAAGCTTTGCTATGAGGGTTTGATGTGGAAGAAAGGGTATGTAATAGACACTTGTATTCTCTTGGCCTGGGAGGTTTACGGTGAGATGATGATGATGATGATGATGATGATGATGATGCCTTCTCCCTTCTTCCCCTTCCTTTACACCGACATACGATAGCTTGACTAACTAAAAAAAACCCGTAGCTCTAAACCCCAACCTCCCGCTTTAAAGGACATTGTTTTGGCGCCGTCCCGTCCGCGCTGATGCTAGTATATTACGGTGGAAGGAGGAGGGGAGGAGGAGAGTGAGAAGAGATAAGCAGCGCAAGAAAAGTAGAGATGTACATGGCGATCATAGCTATTGCAAAAAAGGAACAAGTAAAGGAAGATCAACTGTTTGATTCATAAGAGTAAATGAAGAACGATATGATATGATAATATGGAGATATAAAAGACGCCCAAACTAGTGCTCTAGTTTGCAAAACAAGAGAACGAACAAGAGAAGCAGACGAATAACAGATAAGGATGCCGACTGGCTGGTAGATTTTTTGTGCTTTGCTCCTTTTCGGCTACGGATAAGGAGTGGTGGGGGGGGTTGAAGGAGTGGGGAGGAGATAATGAAGGTAGTGCATACTAGCCCGTTTGTTTGTTTGGAGTGATTAATCTAAGTTGTCAGGATGGAATGCATGGCATGCCGCCTTCGTGCCGTCTCCAAAGAAGGCTTTTTTGTGTGTTTTATTTCCTTTTGGACTGCCGTATCGTGGCGAGAAGCTGCTGTTTTGCACAAGTCGCGATGTCCGGGGCCCTTGCCCCCCCCCGATTCCCTCTTTCACCGCCTGCTTTGCAATCGTTCAACCCCCTATTAATATGCAGGGGGAAAAGGGTGGGATCCACTTTTCGACTTTCTTGTCGTTTGATGGCTCGATCATCTCTGCTTGGTCGCCGAGTTCTTCCCGGGTGCTGGAACGTCACATACAAGTAGGTCTTCTGTTCCCCTTCCCAAGCGTCCGTATACTTTCATCTCCCCCTTGCTCACCCCCACGACAGCAGAGGTACCGGCATAGCAAGCATCGCGTTCCGCCCCCGTTCTATTGCAAGCGACGAATATTATTTCTCCCGACTGGCCTTGACCGCCCTGGTCCAGAACTGGCTGTAGTCGCTGGATCCAGTATTCGAGGGTGTCAGCGTCGGGGACTTGCGCCTGATCCACTAAGGATTCCGCAGGCTGGGAAAGAAGCCACGCCATGGGCATAATAGCTATATCTGCTTTAGAATCGAGTATGTGATGTGCAAACTCATACTTCTCGAAGGGAGTTTCGAATCGTCTTGGATTCAAGTCCATACCTATGGGAATAACAACAACAATGCATTAGCCACACCACCCCACACACCCCTTCCTACTTCTTGCTTTGCCTGTATCCCTTGCTGCTTTCCGAAAGATGCAGGGCGGGGAAATAAGGGTGCATACATATTCCCATTGCAAGTCTTCCCAGTCCATCGGGGAGGTCTCCGGAGAAGAATCCCTCCCGTCCTTCCTCAGCCCATGACTCGTCCGTGGCAAAGAGAAAGTGCTTCCTGTAGTTTACTAGCACGTCCCCCCCGGGAGATACCAGAACTGCGGAATTGTACCTCGACATAGAACCCAACGGCGACGAGGCAGGGTGTGCGCAACATTCCGGGTATCCCACAGCTACGTAGCAACCAAGGCGCTGGGCAGTTGAGCGAGCCCATACCGTGGATGGGCCTGCAGCGGTTGGTTCTAGGTGGGAATTTATTTCATTGACGGATTTAAAGTTGTAGCCTGGTTAGAATTGAAAAATATGAGCTGTCAGCTGGCCAATGCTCTGTGTATCGCAGACGCTGTGATGTAACCAAACTTGTTTGGGGCTAGTTAATAAGGGTAGGGAGAGATAAGTAAAAAAAAAAAATCACCAAGGGAGGGGAAGAGGGGGAATGGCGGGGACAGCAGAAACAAATGTATCGCAACCATCACAGAGACAAATTATCGAACCTGAGAAAGCCATTTCGGGAAGAACTAGGAGGTCGATATCTTGGGTTTCGGCCCGAGAAATTATGGTCTCTGCCCTCTTAATATTATGCGCCATGTTCCCTAGTTGGGGATTGAACTGTAGTAGGGCCGAACAAATCCATGGTGAGCTTCTTGTGGTTCAAAAAAGAGGCCCAACAAAGTCGAGCAAACTGTTGCGACAACTGCTGCAACCAAGAATGGGTGGGGGAGCCCTAATTGGCTATTACTTACCTGTAGGCATGCGATTCTCATGGTTGGCCACATGAAAAAGCGCGATAATGTAGAAGATCGTGGTATCCTCAAACCGTCGGGATGGCGATAAAGAGCGTGGTGGTGGTGGTCTTAGGTGGCGATGTGTCAGTACAAATGGTGAATTTCCGAATGCGCTTCCTCAATGGACTGAATAGGGAAGGGAGACGGCGGTAGCGGTAGTGGGTAGTAGAGTGGTGAAGGAGAGTGAGGCCAGAGTTTGTGAGAGAGCCACTCCTGTGGGAGAGGAGGGAGCATTTTTAATAGGGCAACGCCCAACCAATTTCGGAGCCCAACAGCCCAGGGAGAACATATTAGTCCGAGCAGGGCGCCGACAGACAGACAAGACAGACATAGTTTACCCAAGAACACGGTGATGCCCTTGCCCTTTGGCTCCGCTGGCTCTGCTGTGCTCGCGCTGCCTACGGTGTGTCAAGACAAGCGACAGATAGATGCGGGAAAACGTGGTAAGCATCACGGTCGCCAGTTGTGGTAAATTGTCTGGGCCTGCTCTTGATTTTGCCAACGGGAAGAGAAGAGCCATCAGTTCAGAGGGAAAGTTGCAAGTGAGCTCTCTGTTTGAGGAGAAAAGGTAACTTTTGTTCTGAACTATTTTGTTATCGTTTTCCTTCCTCGTTTACTTTTTTTTCCCTTTCCGTCATTTGATTGGCATACTGTAAGTTACCGGCACTCTCATGGCGTGTAGAGTACGAATACAGTACCAAATAAGAGTAAGTACTGTTTGATACAAGATCAGGTGTCTAAGACAAAGTGGGGCCCCGCGCTGGGGCGGGCAAGCGCAAGGGAGTTCAGAGAGGGGGTGGGAGGGTAGGGATCGAGGGGTGTGGTGGATGTGGAGGAATTGGGGGGTGGCCTTGGATGGTGCTGCTGGTACTACAGGCTACTCGCGGGGAAGGAAAAAGACAGGATTGGACAGGATTGGACAGGAAGGACCTTTGGTTTCGTTTTTGGAACGATATTATACCGTAGCGTCCGCTGGCCATCTAAATTCACGAGTGCAATACTTGGCAGGGAAGAAGGAGGAATGCAAAGGGTAGCAAAGGGTAGCAAAGGGTACTTCGCAAATTATGGAATATCAGAAATAGCTAGAGGTCCCTAGATACAGATAAATGTAGTAGCTGGTTGTGGGGGAAGGAGAAGTGATGTTCTGGTGATAATAAGTACCACCAAAAGCTCGCACTTAATCAAGAAATACGCTGGTGGGTGCTTAGATGTGGCTCCATCCCATAAACTATCATCACCCCCGGTCAGGTAGCGCAGGCACGACCCTCTTGAGCTATCTGAGAGATCGCCAGCATCCAACCCTCGACCCCTGCCGATTCAAGAGATTTATGAGACCTGAGCGTATGAATCATAAGGTAGTTAATATAATCAGAAGGTGGGAGCGATCGTCGCCGTGGGGAAACCTCTTTTTTTTTTCTTTTCTAAAATATCGACCAGCTGCAGGAACAGCCAAACCGAGGGAGAGACACAGATCAACATCTCCACCTACCCCCAGGCTGTAAATCCTCCTATCGAAAAGCGGGGAAGGGAGAGTTTGCCTAAGGTACCGGTATGAATAAATATTCGAGCCAACTTAGCCAAATAACTACTTGTTCAGGCAAGAGCAAGAACGGGCAACAGACTTGGCAAGGCTCATGAGTGCATACCTCAGAGGTACTAACTGCACCTGAAAGGGCATAATAGGATGTGTGCTAGTGGCACTCTGTCCCCCCCCCAACTCTCTCTTTACGAGTACCTGTTCAGTGCTCCCGAAGTCCTCGTGATACATAAGTTAAGGGTGGGGATTTTAGGGTGCTTTATTCAGAGAGGTGGGGAAATGTGGCGATGAAAGCGAAGTTAAGCCATGGTAGAGGTGTGGGAAAAAGAAAGAAAACTGGGCCAAGTTGGGGAGTCCCATTGTTAGTCTTTCCTAAACAAACCCCCCACAGATATTGATCGGAGGATCAATACCTATCCTGATTTAGCAAGCCTCCGCCACGACTCCACCTATTCTTCAATGTCCCTCACCATTGCACCCTAGTACTACGGGAGTATACACGACGGAGGTAGCCTGTGTCAATTGCGCCCGCCCAGGAGACACTTCGTAGTCAACTTTGGAATCGTACAGGAAACACACCTGGGCTCGCGATTTCCCTCTTTTCTCGGCTGTGCCTTGATAAGGTGTAGTGGGCTCCGCGGGATCAAGCCACAATCTCAGCGCAATATGCATGCATGCACGTGTTAATCCCTTAATTTTCTTTTTCCCTTTTCGCTTGCCACGAGGGCTGGTTACTCCCCGCCTCGGAGGCGCCGCCTATCCTAGCTTATGTGACACAGGGGATTGAAGTTGTGCCAGTACCGTAGGTACTCGTACTCGAGTGCTCGTACAGTACTGAGGCGCCCAATAAAACTGACCAAGAACCAGAAGATCTACTCGAGTAAGATCTCAACTGGCAAAAACCGCACAACCTGCTGCCTATGAAGAGGTATCGTACAACTTGGAGTTTCGAGCAGAGAGGTTGAGAACGAAATCGAAAGAACGCGAAGCTTATCTCATTGTGTGTGAAACTCGCCGCGGAATTTCAACATTGATAGATTAGACTCAAAATCCTGTCCCGCAGGTAACGGATACTTGACCCCGGGAGGGCACCGGAACAAGGCCAAGAAGGCGCCATATGGCGCCGGAAGCCGTGGAGGGGAAGTGTGTAACCTCCCAACTTCGATTTTTTTGATTGGCTGGGGGCTGTCAACTAGACTATTTTGCCACGACGGAATCAATATTTGCACGAAAGCCGATATATCGTAAGGGAGGTTACACACTTCCCATCTATCGCTTATTGCGCCATACTCGCTCGTCTTTGCCAAGAATACCTCCGTGAGCCGAATATCTGGTGAGAGCTCCAGCAAAATATCGGCTGGCGGAGGTATTCTTAGCAAAGACGAGCGAGTATGGTGCCGGCAGTTCAAAAAGGGAACCTCAAATTTCCTATTTTTCAAATCCTTAAGGCTCAACAACCACAAGCATAATATCTAAAAGAAAGCCTATTTTAAAAAGAGAAGATAAAGAAGAAAATAAAATAGGCTGTTTCTCAGCAATTAAGTTTGTAGTTGTAGAGCCTTAAGGATTTAAAAAGTTGTATTTTTGGTGAGAAAGAAGAAAAAGTGTTACAACAGCCACACTTGATTACGTTAGTAAGCATAGCTGGATTTTATAAAAGCTTAGTTTTATTGCATTTGATTAGTTATTTGTACCCAATATGTATGAAAAACACTCTTTTTATTAAACCTTAGTTCTCAGTTGACCTATTATGATATAATATTCTACTATTTATATTTTTTTGCCTACATAAACTCCAATTATAAATACCTGTTATGGGGGTGATTAAACCCTCAAACCTCAGACTATGTTTTTCATAAATTTTCTATTGACAAAAGAGTATCTTACTAATCAAAATTTGCAAAGCCACATATAACATCCATTGCACAGCCAGGTTCCCTTTTTGAGCTGCCGGCACCATACAATAAGGGACTGAGGAAATCTCCGTTGAATCCGGGTAATCCATTTCAACGGCAAAGAGAGGAATTCGGATTAGGCGTGCTGGAGGAACCTGAGAAGGATTGGGAAATTAGAGGGCATGAAGGGTTCCCCCATGCACCATACCTGAGAATTGCCCAACCCTCTAGTCAGGGCTAGAGCCGTGGAGCTGCGTGGGTTGGGTGGAATAAAGCACATGATACCAAGCCTTTTTGTTTCTTTCCTGCCTATGATACTAGGGATCAGCTTTCAGAGCCAATGGGCGGTGTCATGGTACGGCGCTGTCCTATTGTAATAAGGAAGAAAATTTTTGGTGGGCGAAAACTCAAAAATTTGAAAATTACACAATGATAAGGGCTTCAATTCTCCCTCTACTCTAAAAAAAAAGAAATTAATTTATTTGCAGCTTGCAATTTCTGTTTCCAGCGTAGAAGAAATTTTAAATGAAAAGCTCTGTCAGAGGAATCCCAAAGGAGACTGCTTGTAGTAGGCGGCCAATGGCCGAAAAGGAGAATGAAGAAGAAAGAAAGAAAATCTTTATCGTGTTGTATGTCTAAAGTTCCCACGACTGGGTTTGATTCTTGCTCAAACCCCACACGGCGAATTAACACAGGAAATGCTCCAACATCTGGATTTTCTGAACTAGAGATCCCGGAGCTCCTCCATAACATAGCAAGATTTGATCGGATACCCACCGGATGGCCACTAATAGCCGGGCTTCTTGGCTGCTAGATCAGAGGGTATCGGTCCAAGCTTCTTTTTTTTTGTGCTTGCAGATTATTGGTAGGGGGTAAAGGAAATATTGAAAAGGTCCGATTGGTCAATCCTGGCTAATGTCACTTCCGTCGCGAGGTCGGTATTCGATATCGTGAGCAGCAAGCATGTCAGAGGCCTCAACAGGAAGCTATTGGAGAGAAAAAAGAGTTAATAGGCAATTTGAGGACTGTGACAGGGTGGAGCTCCGTGGCAGCCCTTGAAACGAAAATTGACTTACATTCCCGCTAACTTTCACCGCATAAACCCCTTTGCGGTACCCGTCGAGTCTCTGCCATTTAGCTACCCAGGAGTTTTTTGGGTCACGAAGGGTAATAAGGCCCTCGAAAACAGGCGAGGTGCAATCGTCGACAAAGTCAGGTTGGCCACGGAAATTCAGGTAGTCTTCACAGTTTGGGCAGCCATCCTTAATAAATTTCTACGCCACGTGTTAGTCACCATATGGAGCCATCGGCTTATATTGAACATACTTGCTGAGTTTGAACCACTGAACAGACCATACACGCCCGTAAATGCCTGTACTGGTTGGGTGCGACGAAATTAGATCCACCGGACATTGTGTGAAATTTGACCGTGATTGATTATTGTGGTAGCGGCGAAGGTGGAGGCGAAGGTGGAGGTGGTTCTCGTTCTGGAGTGGTGGTTGAAGGTTGAGGTTGAGGCTGCTGAAAGAAACTCAGGGTTCTGTCCTCTCCCTCAAGGCAGCTTCGGGTCATGTGATTATGTGACAGGGCTTTCGTGGCTGAGCTTTCGTGGCTGGTGCCACTTGAGGCGCAGGGCGACAAATGCCGCTAGGGATCCTCATGTTTACAAACCTCGATAATCTGAAAGGCTTCACATGACATTCCTTCAGCTTATGACTACATAAACAACGGGTTTTCGGCAAACATGTACTAACCTTGATAGTCTGCAGCACCCAAACCAGGGAAGGAAAACCCCCGAGTGACCTCTCATGATTAAGTCATTGAGCTGCAGCCCCACATTGTCCCGGCATTCGAGAAACAAAAGTTAAGAGCGCAAAGCCTCAGCATCTCTAAGTGAAGCCTATAGTTCAGATAATCCACTTGTGTTTACTAGAACTTTATCAACCAGCTGTGACAAGCAGATCTTTCCACTTTGGCTGCGTCGACCCGGTCGTTCCTACTTCGATCACCTTGGCACTGTATCCACACGGGGGCGATACTTTCGAGGTTAGCTTGAGCAGCCTTTTCTTCCCATCATCCATATTTTTGTCTGGTGCTGACTTCCGATGTACTAACTACGATGTACTAGTTACCCTTGGGATGGATATTGCCTCACCCTCGAATAATTCTTTCGGAAATCTGATAGAGAGGTCGTATACCCAGCGGAAGACGTGTGTACTAGTAGTTCATCCTTGGTTATGAATTGGTCTAATACGATTTGGTCGGGAAGACGTTTGTAGGTTGGTTAAAAGTAGTTGTGTACGGGCCATTTAGGAACAGGGAACCGAGGGTGATGCTCATTTAGTCCCCACCGTTCTACAGTATTTCCAAGACATATCTCGATAAATCATGGGACTGGCCTTGATCTGATTATTATTTCTGATGGAGGTCTGGTCTAGCGCAGGAAAGTCTGCCGCCGTACAAGCCTTGCTATGACTGTACTAAATTTTTAAAGTGCGGATTGGTTACTCATGGCCGTGCTGGCTCATTCGCTTCACCGCTGTGACACTGCTGTGAGGCTGTCGTTGCGAGAAAGGCCCGGAACAAGGTGTGATAGGAAAACTGAGGTGTGTTCGATGTTCGATGTATATGTGACAAACGTGATGTATATACAGAGAAATGGACGTAGCTGAGACCAAATACAGTTTGTGGTAGCCACTCGCACAGTGGGCTCTCTATCACACAAACACTGGAAACACCAGTCACCCTCGATATGGTGATAGCCCTTCTCACAGGAGGGGTTACTCCATCAATTTCGATTTTACCTAGAGGGAGGACTTTAGAGCTAGGCTAAGGAGAGGAAGGACTTGACCGGTTGGCAGAGAGAACACATTCGCTGAATTACTATCGTATATCGTTCCGAACCTAGTGTTAGTGCTTCAGGCGATTGACCTATATTCTTGTACAAGGCACCAGAGAGGAACTCCAAACTTGATCGACTCTGCTCCTCCCCTATCACCATTAGCGAACTCTTGCGATATTTCGTTGGGTCGGAAGAGCCGTGGGGAAAGGGGGGATATTCTTGAGGCGCCTACATCAAAGTGTGCAAGACCAGAGCTCCACTATCTTTTAGAATGTCCACCACGACTTTGCATCATCTCTCCTCTTTTGTTCTACCTGTTCTAACTGTCTAAACAGGCTCAGATAAAATGTAGTAAGGCGCGGCCCAGACACCGTTTTTAAAATGCCTAATGCCGGCTCAATTCTGACACAGACCCTAGAATATGCAATGATATCTGCCTATGCTTAAACGGGACGAGGTTCCCGAGAGCAGGCTTAAACATGCCAGAATTCGGTATTCATATCTTGCAATTAAAGCTCCGCTCTCATTGCCTGAAGGCCTTTTGCATTTTGCATCCCGTCTCTTCGCGCGACAAGCACTGAGGCGGAACTTCAATGGTCTCGGGTGAGGGAAAAGCAAACATCTTCACAGTTCCCTCGCAAAGTTTGCCAAAGGCTATTTGTTACAAGAGATCCAGAGCTCGGGGCAATTATAACCTGGCCGTACTCGAAAATCACAAAATTCAAAGAATATTAACAGCTTTGACAGTGTTTTGGTCCGCACCAGGTTTGTATCGCCGCCGATAAATTCCACAATCCCAGGGTTGCTCCACACTAGAGCTATTTACCCGGTGAGACAACCCCGATATCTTTTGAATTTTCCCCTCCCAAGTCTCAATTTAAAGTCCTGGGCTATCAAACAACGACTATCCCTGTATGAGGTCGTGTAATGGCCTGAGTTACCAGTTTTCCGTTAAGTTACGTTTCCAGGGGTGACCCTCGAAGGAGAGAGAACATTCTCAAGTTTCTGCGACACCGCCCAAGGTTGCAACAGCCCAGCACTCCCCTCCTTTGCTCATAAAGTATCCCGATAAAAATGCTAAGGGCTTGTGCTTTACGCCAAATTTCGAGGATCTTGGCACCTCTATTCCCTGATACTCTGCTAACTGGCGAGTGTGGACAAGCCCATCAATCATCGACCCAAAGGCACTGTACTCGCAAGTGCAACCGCTCATCCTGCCATATCCAGAGAATACGCGTGTGCTCGAGTATATTGGGTGGCGTCTGGACTTGAGAAGTCACTAACCTAAAGCCTGGATTTGAACGTCTCATTACCTACTCGAGCGACAGCGTTGAGTACCCTCTCAGAAACTGACTTCGGGATACTCAAACCGATCTGCAAATCTAGACGTGCTAGCTCTACACTCCAGCTTAGCCACACTAAGGATCCTCCCTCCGAAGTGAGCCTTCCGGCATCCCGATCTAACCAGATTCCTCTTTTCGAATCACGAGAACACTTCCGCAAGGACACGAGTCAAGGTCATATGAGCACGCGCAGCTAGTGATATCTCCTAATTAGTCAAAACTAAATAGCCAAAATGGGCGATCCCACCTTAACCAAGATAGACCTAGGTTTCCTTGAAACTAAAGTGTATTACCAGCTATGCAATAGCCGACCTGGTCCCCCGTTGCTGCCTTCGACCTACTGAGGGCGATAAAAAACCCAAAGTGGGAAAAAGAAATCAACTGTAACTTTCTGAGCTGGTAACGGGGAACTTATGGGCCGTCTTTCAGGGAATACCGGTATTTCGCCTACATCGGCGGAAGACCCCCGTAAAGGTTGTAATAGCGCAAGCGATCGACCGGCAACGGGGAACATGCTTACAGGGCATAATGCATTACCCCGATGGCGTGTATACGTCTCGGGCACCCCTCGTGGCCCAAAAGACACCGCATAGGCATTTTCCCAAGTGTCTTCATGATATGTCACTCGTTCATGGGAGAGAACCAATGGATTTATACCTATTATGAGAGCCTTTACATGCAGTGAGATACACACGCAGTGATTTTTTCACTCTAGCGAATCGAAAAATACGCTAGAGAAGTCACGCCTAAAGAGCGGGTTGCTGATTAGTTTAGAGAAGTGGTAAGTCGAGACTAGACTTAGATGCGATAGATTGCCCTAAACGTAACACAACAGTTGCGACGAAAGGGTATGCTTTACCTCCATTTCCACTCGTAGTATTTTCTTTTCTTTTCTCATCGCATATTTGAATTTCTTCGATCCACTGGTTCCGGGCCCTCGCGGAGTAAGATTGAAGTGGCGATTGGCAGCCGGGAATGCTTCTTCTGGCATCATGTGAACAATCATATATGAACTGAAGGAGGGGGGGGGGGTATCCAAGGTAAATTGGTCAGGCGGTACTCGATTCGTACACATTTTGCAATTCCATTGCATCATGGGCTTTATTTGATAGGTAGGCTTATACGCATGCGTTCTTTTGCGGGAAGGAAATGATATCCAATTGATTTGTTACAGGCCTCTCGTCCCTGCCGCACAACCGCTAAACAGCGAAGTCGGTCTCATCCTCTGTGAGTAGAGGCTATATCACTTTGCTGGGCTGTGTTGGTGGCCAGACACTCCCTAGCTTAGTAGACGAAGGTTTGGAAAATGCTCGGGTGCTTTTTTGCTTTGCTTTTTGATAAAAAAAAGCAGAAGGCTCTAGGAGAAGTTAGGGATTCAGGTCGGGGATCATATCTGCTATATTTCTAGTTGCCTAGAGGTATTTGGCCATTTGGTGAGACCACCTTCGTGCCCCATATCAGAACTCACACACACACACCCACACACACCCGAGCGCTAACATAACGGCATCGGCATATCAGGATTCCCCAAAGGTCCCAACCGAAGGCGAGTGAACGCAGGAACTAATGCCAATAGAACTACTTCTAACCAAACACCTTCCGGTAACTAATTTTACACCTCTCATTGAACCAACCAGCCCAGATCTGAAAAGGTGAACATCACCGAGCAAGCAGCAACGCACGATAGTTACACAAAGAAGAGACATTTCTACACTTTCCCGATAACCAGTCGAATCATTCGTATGAGAAAAGCCACTTGTGCACCATACCGTGCTGTACTTGCAACCACAAGCCGCAGGCGATTGAGATTGCAACCGAATCCTGTCCAACCCACATAATGCATACACACTCGGATGCCAGGTTAGTCCGCGAACATTCCCAATGAATGGTACTAGTAGTCTCCGATGCACAGTTGAGCCTATCGATTTGTGAAAAGAGAGGAAATTCCGTGAACGCCTTGCGATTTCTCATTCGCCAGAAAGGGGGAAATTTGCGGCAGTTTGACCAATACGCCTGCTCTCACGGATTAACTCCCCCACCCGAATACTCGTACATCCATCGCATAATCCAAATCCAGAGCCACATCTGGAGTTTTCTAATGCAAGCGAAGTGCACTTATAATTTAGCGGTTGTACTTGACCTATTTCTTCAATTTCTTCCATTTCTTTCTTTCTTTTTCCCTTCCTTCCTTCCTTCCTTCCTTCTTTTATTCTTTCTTTCTTTCTTTTATTCTTTCTTTCAAGTGGAGAGGGGGGGGAGGGGAAGTGGGGGCAAGCAAAGTTATATTTATCTCATCATTTTTCATTTTTTTATAGTAAAATAGGGCACCGAGGACGCATGAAAACAGAATTGTTATTATTATTATGATATTATTATTATTATTGCGAAGAATCAAATCTCATTTACGCCTACGACCGACCCGCAGTTCGGTACGGTAGGTCTTGGTACGGGTTTTGTAGCACGAGTATTATAGTTGATCATCTCACCCCTCCTGTGGACAGTAAGCCAAGAGAGGACCGGAGCGAGAACAAAACGAGCGAAGCAGTGAGGGGGAAGGGGGGAGGGGGAGGAGGAAGGGGGGGGGGGGTGGAAGGGGGGGGGGTAAAACAGTGATATCGCAATCTCAGAAGTAGAAGATGATTTTCGCTCTGAGGCCGTGGTCGTTAAAAAAGTTGTAATTCTAATATGCGGGCTCAGAGACAAAAGGCTTAGTCTAGTGCTTTCCCATCACGATATAGGATCGGCCTTTCAGGAACATGCTGGATCTCCGTTAACTGGTACACGCAATTCCGTTAACCTGTCAGACCAGACCCAACCCATCTATCCCGGGCTAACGGAGGTATGATAGCGGATCGTAGGAGTTTTTTATTTTTTTATTTTTATTTTATTTTTCCGGGTAGTCTACTGCAGCACGAGCAAAATTGTGCTGGGTACCGGTTACTGTACGAGTACTCCAAGTCAGTTGAGCCACCACGAGTATAATAATAATAATAGGTGATCTCGACGATGGGTGTTGTTGACTGCGAAGCGGGAGGTTCCTCGCGCCGATCAGTGCCATCCGATTCGGTGGACTATTATCATCAAGATGTACAGTACCGTACAGCACGGTACTGTAAGGAGACTGGTGGGTTAAGTTAGTCTCATGCGGTAGGTAGGGAGGTAGGTAGGTAGGTAGGTCGGGGTTTGGATCCAACATTCTACAGTGATTGGATCGCTCGAAGGACCGAGCCGAGAAAGCCCCCCTTCTCAAGACTCGCCTTTTTTTTTCTGCAAAAGGTCTTTTGGTTTGGTTTGGTTTGGTTGGCTAGCCAGGCGGAGGCTAACCGGGTTCTGTTAGGTGCGGTCGTTTGCAGGTTCGCTTATGTATTGTTTCTGCTGCTAGCGTTGTTTGGCTCTTTTTTCTTTCTTTATTTCTCTCCCCTTTGTGTTCTTTGTTTGGAGTGCTGTATTATGATAGCTAGAAGGGTTTCGTTTGTCGCAGAGATGGTTTCGGATATGAAGGGTCCTTGTGGTTTTTTTTTTATATGACACAGTTTTCCTTTCTTTCTTTCTGTTTTGTTTCTTCTGCGGTAGAGAGACGCTTAGAATGTGCTCTTGTGCATCCTGAGCTGGATTGGGTTGATTGCAAAGCGAGTGACGTCTGCGGGGTACGATCTTGGCGGGAAAAATTCGTCGGCACCCCCTTCCCATTTTACACCAATAATGGGCATTTTCGGTTGACAAAATCTCAGCTGTTTTGATTAAGAAAAATTTCGAAATATCCCAGAGCCTTTAGCGCCATCTAGATGTTATTGCTCAGAAGTGACAAGCTCTGTTGGTTAATGTGCATGGTGCAATACCGGAGATGATGATAGTGGGCAAAAGGTACCTCTAATCTTATATGAGTTTCCCATACAGAGGGTATGTATGATAGCAACAATCTATTCTGGATCCCAAGCTCTTTGCTCTCCCAGTAGAGTGGGAGAATTCTCATAATTCCTACCCAGAAAGCCTGGGCCATTGCCTGCACTATGGCATTGGCCATGTTAATTCTATATTGCTTTCAGACAAGTTCTGAGTGCTTAAAATCAGGCATTTTCGGTGTAGAATGAGGGGAGTGCCGAATAATTTTGTCACCAGGATCGTGATACAAGCTTTGGCCAAGCGATGCTGCTGTGCCCTCACTGCCGGCATGGTTCAGGGCGCTGCAAATCAACAATTTTGCGAACTCATATTGCTTATTAAGCAATTGATCATCTCCCAACCGGGTAGCGACATGCGTTTTTTTCCTTCCTGGCCGGGGGAATGATGCTAAAATATCACTTGTTGCTGTTAGCGTCATGCGTGATAATTGGTTTAGCTCCGGGTAAACCCAAAATCGATCTACCTCCTGCCCGAGTTGATGCTTTCGAAATGCCTTCTTTAAACCTCTGGAGGATGGTGAATTGAACACATTGGCGGAAAATCTCGAGAGTGGAGGTTGTCGTTGTTCAGAAACACATTTTTTAAAGTTGACGATATTCTGGGTTGGTTGAGGTGGTTGGTTTGTAGGACCACGAACCATACGACATTGTGACTGGGCGACCTTCCCGTTGGGTTCTCGCTGCTCTCAGCATTCACTGAAGCGACAAACCACTCAGAGTGTAGAAGGAGAATATCCTGCATACCGGTACTACAACTGCCTCGAATGTTGGAACTTCGCGATCCTCCAAAAATTCCAAGCCGGTAGAATACACCAGATAAGGCCTGGCAAGAATTGCCTGAAAGCCCGAGCAGATTGGTTTAGACAGGATTGCGACTTCGGGTATGATTGCTATGGGGCCACATACACAGGCTTTTCCGATACATCATCTCAAACTGCCCTGCTGTTGCTTTTGCAGGACAAGGGGAGGTGCAGGACCCCTCAGCAGAGGAGCAGGTTCTGTGCAATAGAAGGATGGCCAAGATGGAAAGGAATTGGTTGGGGTGTGTTTTTCCTTTGTTACAAAGGCATTGGCGAATTTTCCTTACCAGTCGGAGATTTTGAGTTTGTAAGAGAGACACGTTTGAGATCTTGTGGTTTTTTTCATTGTTTGGTTACCAGCGGTGATTTTGACATTTGACCCTTATTTGACTGTTGACTTTGGGCACACTTGGAGTTTCTGTTGTTTTTCTCTCCGGATTTTTTCTAGGTCACACCTTATGGTGCTTGCCATGGATTTTCCGGTAATCTAGGGCGAATAAATCTGAGGACCTAGCAAAAAGAGAAAGAGTATACTTGTAGGACTGTACTCATGCGGCAGACCCCAAGCTCCATCTCCACTACCATCCGGACCCCGCCTTTCACCTTCCTATTTTGGAAGGATACGAGCGGGGTTCAACACCACATACAAAATCTCACGATCCTACCCGGCCACTGAACTAGAAGCTTCATAAGTGTGCTGGGACGGCCTTCTCGTGCGATAAAACACTATCGCTGGCACTCTACTGCACCTCAACTTCAACCCCTCTGGTGGCCCCTCGCCATAGCCAAAGGGGCAAAAACATCACTATCTCGGCTAAGCTGCGAGTTTGATCTTTCTCAGAAACAACTCGGTTGGGACTATCTAGGCACTGTGTGGCTCGTATTGCACTACCTCTGGTTGTACCACCGCCTTGCCTACCGTTTGCTCCACCTTTACCTGATACCTTACTCTTGGGCTGGTATGCAGTTACTCACAAGAAGGGATACCTTGATCCTGACAAAAACAAGAAGGGGCTTGCCCACTGTAATGACCCTACGATAGGTAGCTACAATCACTATCACCTTAGCCCAAATGGTATACCAAGTGGTATCCAGAGGTGGTATGGTCTCGTATATATTATACACATGGCTGGTAATCCTAGGATAAGGCCTAGGG
>Ga0307509_10000603_pt1 | contig 61122 bp, 66 predicted proteins | sample 10_EM_MG_FD_202245 | JGI IMG/M metagenome (GOLD analysis project Ga0307509, IMG submission 202245) | Populus trichocarpa ectomycorrhiza microbial communities from riparian zone in the Pacific Northwest, United States - 10_EM | ecosystem: Host-associated > Plants > Roots > Unclassified | place...
TTATAATAAGACTAGGGGTGCGTACGTCACTACTGCCCCCCCCCCCCCCCCCCCTCCTCCGCATCACAGCAACTCCTGTTCTAACATCCCACCATAGGCAGAAACGCACCTAACTTACGCCCTGGACAACTGCAAAGCCGATTCCATCCGCAACAAAGAGTATCCCCTCCCCCAATGCCCACCTGCCCACCTACAATTGCTCAGCTAAAACTCATCTAGACTAATCCTAACTTACCTGATCCCGACAACAATGTTAACAAAACACAAGCTCCCGACCCCGGAACTCCTCTCCCCTTTCCCCCGCCTAGCAGCACTCTTCAACCCAGTCTGCAAAACCATTAAATCCGGCAACCTCCAGGCCTTCGACGCCGCCCTCCGCCACGGCGAAGAAGAATTCGTAAAGCGCAGAATCTACCTCACCTTAGAGCGAACGAAAGACATCGCCATGCGAAACCTCTTCCGTAAAGTCGTCCTGTACCAGAACGAGGAGAACAGGACTAAGATCCCCGTGAGGCAGTTTCAGATCGCCATGGGGTGTGCCGGGCGAGGGGAAGGGCTGGGGGCTGGTGTATATGGGGATGGGAATGGTGGCAACGGCGGTGGAGAGCATGGGGCAGTGGAGGCAGACGGTGACACGGTTATGCGGTCGACACCGGAGAGGGTCGAGGTCGAAGTCGAGGAGGTGGAGTGTTTGCTGGCTAACATGATCTATAAGGGCCTCATGAAGGGCTACATCTCCCGCGAGAGGCAGACCGTCGTGTTGAGTGGGAAAGAACCGTTTCCTGGAACCGTAGTGTAAATTATCACCTCTGTGAGCTCCCCTGCTTTGGTCGGGGGTTAAAAATATCCCACACCGCGTCACGGGGTTTTCTTGAGGGATGACGATATACGAGTCTTTTTTTATTATTTTTTATTTTTTATTTTTTTCCTGATCTGCTGTCGGGGGATTAACTTAGCTGGAGGAGGGGCGGGCTTCTTCCTCTAAACTACAGTATTCATTGTATTTCTGCGTAAGAAAAGCATTGCATTGTGATTTGGATTAACACTCTTACTGCTGCTTCAGGCAACGGCTTATTTTCTCCTTTCCCCCCCTTTTCCTCATTATGATTGTTTAACTATGGTGCTACCTATATGAATGGATTATCTTTATTTTCCTTTCTTTTCCCTTCCCTTCCCCTTTCTTTTCTGTCTTTTCTTTTCTTTCACAGTACTGTACAGGGATGGGTAGAGAATTAGTAGAGTACTTGAATGGAGAATTGAATTGAATTGAAAGTGGTAATGTATGATACATGGGGAAGGTTCAGTAGCAAGGATTGCCTTGCTGTTAGTGCTGGAGTACTTTCGTATGGTTTCTATAACTAAAGCTCATGCCCTACGGAGGGAGGAAGGCAGTGAATTAGACGGAATTGGGGTTTCAAGAATCAGTATTCCCCCTTCCGTGCAATGAAGTGATATGACAATGGTGAAATAATGAAAAACAGAAGCCACTTGTCGGGCTTCTAGGTCCTCCCCTCCATCTAAAACTTGTAAACCTCCTCCTTCTTATACCCCAATTCCTTCAACATCCCCTCCACTTCCCCCTGATCCGAGGGACTATTCTTAACGCCACTGATCGCCTTATACATCCCGGGAGGCCCACACACAAAGATCATACTATTCCCACTGCCCGGTTCCGGCAACACCATCTCGAGTAACTGCTTTGTCACGCGCCCGTGCATAGCCCTACTCGGCCACATTGACTTCTTTTCCACCAGATACATGGTATTAAACCTCTGCGGGTACGTATTCTCTAAGTCACGCAGCTCCTGCTTCAGCAATATGTCCTCCTCCGAGATGTTACCAAAGACCAGTGTGACCCTGGTCTTGTCCTCTGGGTTACGGAAGATGGCACGCATGAGTTGGTACATGGGGGTTATCCCCGTGCCGCCGGCGATGAGCACAACGTTTTTATGCTTGTTCGGCGTCCATTCATATTTTGGCATAGGCCCTTTGAAGGAGAGGCTTTGGTTTATGGCCATTGAGTGTAGATGTCTGCTCATTTGCCCGTTTTCGTATCTCTTCACTACGAGGTCGAGGTGGCCGCGGGTGTCTTCGTCGTTTACCGGGGTGTAGGGTCTGATTGTAGGCTTTTCATCGGTAGGGGCCTTATATTTTGCTAGAATGGCGGCTACAGGAGCGTGTTTGTTAGTAACTTTGGTACATCTTCCAATTGGAGGTGGAGGTGGAATGGGGTGGAAGGAAGGGAGTGGGCTTACAGGCGACTTTCAACCCACTGACATGATTCTTACTCGGGAGTTCGAAGCGGAACTTCTTCGTATTATCAGTTACGGGGATGATTTCTACCAACTAATACATTCCTTCATTAGCACCTCATCTTCCACAGAAAAAGATCATGGCAAACAAACCTTCAAATCAACCCACTCCCCGTCACCCTTCAACGTAATCTCCGGCGGTCCCAACGCAGCCTTATCTTCCTCGTTGACGGTGGTGTAATAATAGTAATACCCTGCCCCAGCACCGATAGCACCGATCCCTGCAATTGCAGAGTAGACCAATGCGTTGGACTTTTTCGGCTTGTTAGCTGCAGCCGAAGCGTAAGCTCTGCGAGAACAAGCAGTAGGAGTGAGGCGGAGGGAAGTGCGGGCAACAATGGCACGAGCAAACATGTTTATTACTTCTATCCTTTATCCGATTTATGGGGTAGTTAGGGAATTGTTGAAAGGAAAGAAGAGAGAGGAGGATAGTGGAGGTCTCGGTCAAGTATGATAGAAGGAGAGAGAAAGAGTGAGATGGTGAGAGGAGAAAGGAGAAAGGAATAGACGAGACGGAAGAGAGTAGGTGGGCGAGTGTTTGCGTAGGTGGTGGGGAAAAGTAATCGAATGACGCACTTTTTCCCGTGGTCAGGGTTGCCGTTGCCAAGAAGTGGGTGGGATTGGGGACCCATCACCCATGACCAGGGATGCATGAGGCTCTTTTGCGGGGAGATGGCGGGAATCAGGGGTTTGGTTACGAGTATCAAACTTGTGTGCTTTTTCTTTCTTTTTTTCCTATCCCGGGCTCGGTAGCTGCGCTGTCTCAGGGTTTCGTGGCTGGTGCTATCGGGGCTTATGCTTGGATCAGGGAACTATTTTGGGGGGTTTGGTTCACTGCTGGTTTCCATTCACGATGGTGGTGCTGTACTGGTGGACATGGCAAGATATTTCCCGCGCAGCAAAAGGGCAAACCCTAGGGGTCCATGGCAAATTACTCTACAGTTACGGATGAGTATCATATCATACCTGTAATAACTCCGGATACCCGCTCGACGCATCATCAATGGCTGACCAGACTATGATAGGACAGTACCGTTGATCACACAAGGCAATCACGTCACATAATATCACTCGGGAGGCTTGAATATGGGAACCATTTTTGAATCAGACCATGTAACCCGTTTCTAAAACTTGCTACTCTAGCAAGTAGAAACCCTAAACTAAAACATAAAGTATCCCTGAGTCAATGGCAACTTGTCGGAAACAACACTCTTTAATTTCACCTCGTCGGCAACAACGGTCTTCACAGCCATTAGAACCATTTATAATAGTCTGTATAAATTAAAGGGGTAACTTACAAAGTCCCGTGGATGGACCTCCATCTTCGGCATCGCATCATTGTACTTCATATCCTTCTTACCGATCCCACGGCATCCCTGGATGGGCTCCACACGCTTCTTCAAACCATAGGTCTGGACAGTCCCAGTTTCCAGGGAAACACGAGAGACAAACGTAATGCACGCTTCGGGCACACTCGCTGCGAACATTTTCCTTCCAAAAACTGGTTGGACGGATGGAATGGAAGCGTTTGGATCGCCCATCTGTGCGTATGCGATGAGGCCGGATTTCAAAACCTGAGTGGGTTTTGTGCCAAAGTTGGCAGGAGACCAAAGGACTAAATCTGCAAGTTTTCCTACTTGAATGGAACCGATAAGGTGTGACATCCCGTGTGCGATAGCAGGGTTAATGGTGTACTTCGAAATGTAACGTTTCACCCGGGTATTGTCTGCCCCGAGTTTCTTGTCTTCCTCTAGGAGGCCTATCTGCTCTTTATTCTTTGACGCAGTTTTCCAGGTCCGGAGAATCACCTCGCCACAGCGACCCATAGCCTGCGAATCCGATGACATCATTGATATAGCTCCTGTGTCATGGAGGATGTCCTCTGCACCAATCGTCTCTTCACGGATACGTGACTCTGCAAAGCTAATGTCTTCGGGGATATTCTTTGACAAATGATGACAACACATTAACATGTCGATATGCTCTGCAATTGTATTCTTTGTTAGAGGGCGAGTAGGGTTGGTCGAGGAGGGGAGAACATTGGGATGTTCCACGACACATATGATGTCTGGCGCATGGCCGCCACCTGCTCCCTCGGTATGGTAGGTGTGGATTGTACGGCCTTTAAAAGCGCCAATGGTCTGTTCCACAAAGCCAGACTCGTTGAGCGTATCTGTGTGGATGAGGCACTGGACGTCATATTCGTCACAGACGGATAGACATGTGTCTATTGCGGCCGGAGTAGTTCCCCAGTCTTCATGGAGCTTGAGACCAACAACTCCTGCGCGGCATTGGTCCACTAGTCCCTTTGGAGAGGAATCATTGCCTTTTCCGGTAATACCGAAATTGACGGGAAGAGTATCAACTGCCTGGAGCATTTGGCGAATCTGAGTGACTGATGGGGTGCAGGTCGTTGCATTTGTTCCAGTGCTATTACAAAATGTTAACCAATGTAATGTAAGGTCGGGGAAGGGCTCACGTTGGGCCACAACCACCACCTAGCATCGTGGTAATACCCGATGCCAATGCCTCCTCAGCTTGCTGGGGGCAGATTAAATGAATCTGTAGCACATTAGTGTTAAATTACTTAAAAATGTGTTAGAAGGTACTCGCATGAGAATCGAAACCACCATAAGTAATGATTTTCCCCTCCCCGGCGATAACATCAGTGTTAGAGCCCACAATCATCCCTGCATGCACTCCATCCATCATGTCCGGATTTCCAGCTTTTCCAATGCCAGCGATAAAACCACCTTTAACGCCAATATCGGCTTTATAAATCCCAGTATAGTCCACAACAAGGGCGTTGGTAATGACCAAGTCCAAAGTCTCAGCATCGGATCTGCCACTGGCTTGGCCCATTCCCTCCCTCAACGACTTTCCACCACCGAACTTACATTCGTCGCCGTAGACCGTATAGTCCTTCTCAACCTTAATCCAAAGCTCGGTATCACCCAAACGGACCAGATCACCGGTGGTAGGACCAAACATGACAGCATAGGCAGCTCTATTCATGGAATACTGCTTAACTGCCTCAAGGGATGTAACCGAGGCGGGCAGATGCAAAAACCCACCATTCTGCAAGTTCTCCAAAATCTTAGGAATCCTGTCCTCCCCAAGACGCCCAGTAGCAATATTATTCCCCCCAGTTATGATCTTGCGTCCGCCAATCTGGACAAGAGTAACTTTCTTAGAGCTGGATCTGGAGGGCGCCGGCTCGAACCGAATAGCAGTCCCAGAAGGAATATCGAGGCGATAGCCAAAGGCTTGGACCCTGTCAAACTCGAGTTGCGGATTGACCTCGATGAAGTGGTAGTGACTCCCAACCTGGATCGCTCTGTCGCCCTTGTTAGTAATCCAAAGAACGCGTCTATCCCTCCCGTCATTGAGAACAATATCCGGTCCATCTGCTATAACGGCACCTGGCTGCTTCTCGCGTTCATATTCTGACGCATCGACCAACGGGAACAAGCTTTGGGAAGGGGTTGGCAAGAATGAGCCGTAGAGTGCCTTTTCGAGATCCCCATCTTCGGACGAAATTGGGTAGTGGACCGTTACAAGATAGGTCCCGTCCGGGAATGTTCCCTCTACTTGAATCTCCTTCAGAGAGGTGGCTACGTGCGGGAGAACATGTCTGCGCCCGAGCATGGTCTTGCCTTCTACCATGAGGTCTGTGACAAGATGTTTTCCATCGCGGATCAACTGGACGGAATCAGCTATTAACATTACCACTGTAGAAGCAAAAATAAATAAATAAAATACATCACTACCTCTTGAAGATTATTAGAAATAAGAGCCTTATTGGCGGAGAAGAGAGAAAATTAGCCCCCCCAAAATGTCAATCGCTCAGCCAATCGAATTAAACCAGAAAAAAATACCGTGGCCTCAGACTGGTTCAATCTAACACCCCTTGCAAGGCGTTTCTGCGCCAGAAACCCAGCCTGCGAAATCACAAGCTTGTCAAGCTATGGTGGATTAGTCACTAATTCCTCAAAGGGAAAGAAAAAAGAAAAGATGCAATGGCAGACAAGATAAAAGTCAAATCAAGACAACAAACCTCACGAGGAATCAACTGCATAACCAAAGAATTGGAGCTTGGGAACTATGATGAAATTAAGGTTTCGTTGTGTTAGGAAAAAGAAGGACAGTGAGAGGAATGAGATGAGGCTGCGTCTGTGATAAGGTTATGTGGGGAGAGGGAAGAAAGGAAGATAGCAGATAAGCAATGGGGATGCTTCCTTTTTTTCCCGTTTCGCCCTTTCCCCTCCGTTATGGTGGGGTTCGAGGGTGTAAGGGTAGGAAAGGATGTTAGCGATTAGGCAAAAGTATTGTCTTGGGAGCGAAAAAAATAAATTAAAAGGAAAGGAAAGGAAAGCACCTTACGCACTCCCTCTATAGAGCAATGGTGGAAATGGTAATAATAATTCGTGTTTGGCTCTTCCTTCGAGCAGGTGAAGCTCTTCGGTAGGCCATTACAGAAAATCATCCCGATCACAAAATATCATTCGGAACCTCAGATGCCAATTGATCTTTTCCAGAAAACTTCATACCACAATATGGTACAGCTTCTAGAACAAAGTCATCAAACATGATCCACCGATCCAGGCTTGTTTTTTTGCGCAGTGGAAAATGGATACCATGGGTCAATCCAACCAATCACGATCTAGTAAGAGAAAGTTAGCTCCCAATCACCCAACCCGCAACTACGGGGGCTACTAAACACAGAGAGAGAGAAATCCATCCAATGCTAGCCTATACCTTGTCGCCCCTAACATGTCTGTGCTACTCAACCCTTCTCTGAATATATCTCAGTGTCTGGCGATTCCCGCAAAAGCCGGCCACAATGCTCTGAGTCTTATAAATAACAATGCTATTCTGAGCGATTAATCACCTAGGGACTCATCATGGAGAACAGAGGTTCGCAGTACAACCCCCAGTACTATATACTGCGCACCTTCCCTACAAAAAATGAAGGTTTGCGATGCCCGCTCTCTCAGGCTAGTACCATCACACCATATCTGGGGAACTAACCAGTCCTTTGAGCTCTCTCTCTTCCGTTATTAGGGAATTGCACCTCAGAAAGAAACGCCCACAAGTGCTTTCTTACTATTCTCCACGGAAGTCACCAAAATCTAAACCCCTTTCGTAGCCTGTGGCTTATCCTGCGCCCTTTTCTCTTCCTCAACAGCTGAGGAACGATATTTCTCCTCAGTCGATAGTTTCACACTCAAAAGTTTTGGAATCGGGCGTCAAGGGAGGGGCTGCCCCAATTGGTTGCTTGGAGGTAGTTTCATAGGTCGGCGTACGGAGAACCTCAAGTTTCCCTGGCTTGAAAAACCGTTAGGCATTAGCTTGCATCTACCCTTTCCAAAAAAAACCATTAGTCGTTGGGAAGAGCCTTCGACAGGCGAGTGGATGAGACTTTAGCAGGAAAAGCCACACTCTCTCCAAAGCAAACATATTTTTAGAGGGAAAATTCCAAACCTGAATCGCCCCGAATTCGTATCTGCGCTAGCAAGGATATCCATTCAATCACCGGCCCTCTGGCTCCTCACCCTGTATAGTCAGCATTGACTAAATGCACCATATGTTTTGATCAGGAGCGGGTTTGAATAAGCCTCATCTAACTCTATGTAGGGACATTACTAGAGGTAGTAAACGCTTAGTTTTGTTAGGCTTATCGTCACGGTCCCAGCATCAACTCCCCCCTCCCCCTTCAAGCACCTTACAGCACGTATCCAGCACCCCTTATCCAACCCAGCCAGCGGCCTACCATAGCAGAGCAGTCATGAATCAACACCAACTCCCAGGGCAAAAATTACCTACAGTGCGTTCCTAAAATTGCCACTCAAAACTAGAGTGACTACGTGCCAAGTCCCATAAAAATCCGCAGACACAATCACACACTCGAGAGCTTCTCTGAGCAATTAGACTTCTCCAAACCCCGCTAAAAAGGAACCAATTTCTAAGATTATCTTGTCCATGTGATTCTCTAGTACTTTCCGGAAACCAATCTTCAGTATCTTATTCTCCCTGGTTCCTCGATCAGTGGAAGCGAAGAGAAAGCCCCGGGCCGCTCCATGTCCACTCGAACGATGGTGCTCTTAAGTTATCTCAAAATGCACCCTGATACATTTACAAATTCTGGGCTCACAACATAAATTCAACAGCGGATAAATCTACCCTTAATGGGATGACACCATCCGTGTCTAATTCTTCCAAAGGAGAAATCTAGAGTTCCGAGTAGCATAGCAGGGAGGGGGGAGGGGACTATCAGAGGGGGACAAGAAGCAAGAGACCGAAAAATCTGATGACAAACCCCCAAATCTGGTAGGGATGTTCGCAGTCTCCTCCCCCGTCATGTTAATTGGCACCACTGGTATTAGAAGTAATCTAGACACTCTACCCACAACAGCAAGGGCCCAAAAGCCACCCCGACAGGAACTATCAGCAAGCACCAAAGTTCCAGACACCCCTACAACCCTCCCAAAATGCAACTATGAGTGATTCGCTACCCCAATTACCCCCCAATAATGCTAAAACTTCCATATACGACACGAATCTCCCCTAACGATGGCTTTATTAAACTTATATCACAATTATTACCTTTTTAACAGTGGTGACTACGCTTGAAAAGGTGACCTATACTTCGCGCCGTAACGCGCAGTACCCTCCCCTCCTCTACGATACCAGCTTTCTTTCTTTCCTTCCCTCTGAGGATTTTAGTTAGTCCCCGGCAATGTCAGAGTATGCAAGCCACAGGCATAAAGAACGAACCCGAACAAAGGGGATGAGGAAATTTGTACGATATGGCAAATTTTTCTATGGCGTGTCCGACTGCCCCATACACAAAATTCGGACTCGAATGTTCGGGCTCTATATATGCCTGTAATAACTTGTATCATATAATGGTAGTCACCTCAAACCACGCCAACCAACGCTCAAACGAAAACTCGCTTTTTTTCCTCCCTCCCTCCCCGCGAACCGGCTTTTGCGAGGCCTCTCTCTCTCTCTCTCTCTCTAATATAACTAGTAACTTGGCAAGGCTATTGTCATACCTACACCTTACTAACCTCCCTTTCTTTCTTTCTTTCCCTTTCCTTCTTTCCCTTTCTCCTTTCCCGCCACATGTGGGCTAACCCACCCGCCCCATCATTTCCCCACCTTTTTTTCTTTCTTTTTTCAACACATCCCACCTTATATACCACTCCTTAGCAAACGCAATAATGCACACTTGAGAGTAGCTCAGTAGAGTAGAAATGTGATAGGAAAACGGGACGGCGTAAGGGTTGATGGAATGAATGCATGTGTTGGTCCTCGTTCTCTCGCGAGGTGGGCTGGCGCATTAGTATTGTGCAGTACAGTCGGGTGCACCAGCATCTGCCCATGCCTACTTGCCACTCGGACGAAGAGTTCCTTGCGTTGTGGATGCTTTGTTAGGAAGCGTAATTAGATTCCTTTGGTTTAGAGTTCTGGTTAGGTAGGTAGGTAGGTAGGTAGGTAGGTAATACTGGTTGGCCCCAGGCTGGTTTCTTTTCCTTTTTTGTCCGCCTAACTGTATCTTTGTCCAGCCTTACATTATTATACTGTGGGCAAATGTGGGAGTGAGATTCGCTCGTGCGTTCACAAATACCCGCTCCATTCACCTTGCTTCCTACCATTTGCCCATCCTCTATGCAAAGCATTACCAAGTTCCAACAAAGTTATATTATCGCTTCCATAGTCATTTATCCCCCAACAAGCTAGCTATCGATCGATCGCATATTGCTACATATGTATGATACCAGTACACTTATTTCCCCAAGCTAGAAGAAACCCCCCTTCTCTCCCGTATCTTATCCTACCCTGCCCTATCCTGACATATAATACCATTCATGTACCTTTTCCAAAGATGGGAAAGGGCAAATGGAAAGGTTGAAAAACGAAAGGAAAAAAATAAGACAAGAACGATCAACCGCCCCCCACTTGATTCTCTTTCTACGCTACGTCGTTTAGGAAAAGAAATTGGTCAGAGAAAGGGAAAAGAGATCATTACAGGTCAAATACTCCGCCCCAATCCACTCCATATAACTCCAGGGAATGGGGGATGTGGATTTGAATGGAATTGAGTAGTAGTAGAATGTAGGTGTGCCATACAGAAGACAAACAGAATAGAAAGGGGCAGCTAAAAGTGTGCGCGACATTTCCAAAGGAAAAGGAGAAACTGACACGCGACGAGGAGCAGGAGGGAACAGAGGAAAAGCGAAGGAAAAAGAAAAATCCCTCCATAAACAGAATTTTAAATATTTTTTAGAAAAGCTTTTTATGCGAAATTGAGAGGCGGTGGGCAGAGGATTGAACGATAAAGAATATCAAAGAAAGAAAGACACAAAGTAGAGATTATGCTATGTGTCAATATCATAAGACTACGAAAGTCTTAATCAGAGCTCTTTCTCCTCTTACGAGTCGCCTTCTTCCTAGGAGTGACCCCGTCAGAAGCTGCTGCTTCTTCTTCGAGAACCTTCTTGGTTCTGGTTCGCTTTCTCTTGGGCGGCTCAGCCTTGGCTTTAGGAGCAGCAGCCGCGGGCGAAGATGTGGAGGCGGCAACGGAAGCGAGGGTCTTTTTAAGGTTGCCGTTGGCGGTCGCAGCCTTCTTTGCCCTGGGCGTAGCCTTCTTGCGAGGTGGGGGGGTCGGAGATTTCACCTCTTCCTCTTCCTCCTCCTCCTCCTCCTCCTCTTCCTCTTCGGCATCGTCTTCGACCTCGGCTTCGACCTCGGCTTCCGATTCTACATGTTCATCAGCGACCTTATCGCTTTCCGCGTCCGACTCTTGAACATTGTCGGATTCGACGTTGACGGCGGTGAATCCAATGGCAGAAGCTTCGCCGAGTGCGGGTCCCTTAGCGGCTTTATACTGCGCCATATCCTTTGCGTATACCTCACGATTTTTCTGATACAAATCTTGCCAGGCCTGCGTGATGTATCAATTAACAATTAGTTAATTCAGTATCCTTAATATGGATACGTGATTTCGCATACCTTTTTTTGATCATCCGGAGTATCAGACCAACGCCTAGTGAGTTCCGCGATAACATCCTTATGCGTTGCGTTGGGTCCAAGATCAGCCTTAACAGTCTCTCTACCCTGATGGCAGAACAATAGGTAGGCGGTCATCGGTCTCTTTGGCATAGCGGGATCCCGCTTCGCGCGTTTGGCTCTCTTTTTAGGACCACCTTCTAGGTCCTCGGTAAGACCACGTTGGAAGAAGATATGGGACTGCTGCTCAGTCCCAGGACCGAGGAAAAGATCGAAAAAAGCTAACCCTGCGCGAGATGCCTCGTCGGCAGCATTGCGCAGTAAAGTCATTGAAGTAACAAACTAGTAATCATGTTAGCGACAAGACCCTGAAGAGATGGTCGTTCGTGGCAACAGATACTTCAGTAGCGGCAGTGCCGTGACGCTCATGACGACGACAGCACAGAAGCCGACTGCAGGGGGGTTGTGATTGATATGCAAAAGCAAATGCCGGGAGTTTAAAGCCTGGAACCCGGCACGATGTGAATGGGGGTGGTAAGGGAGTTTTGGGATGAAATGCGGCTCGAGGCGCACTGACACATATTGTTCCTGGGCCAGCAAAAGGCAAGAAGAGAGATAATATGGGGATGGGGTATATGGAGGTGGAAAAGGGATGAAATGAACATAAATGCATAACAAATGAAAGGGAAGAAAGGCTTACCGCATCGCGTTTGCGAAGAAGCTCGCCCATATCCATAGAGGCTGGTGCGATCGCTTTTTCCTTACCAGGTCTAGCCATTTTGTTTGATCAAAAGAAATAAGTTATCGAGAGCGCGTGATATTTTTCTATCCCTTCAATCGGAACAAAACGCGTTATTTATTTTGGTTTTTTAAGGTGTTGTTGCGATGGATAGCAACTATCGAAGTGTTTTGTGCTGGTGGTGGTGGGGAGGGATTTTTTGGAGGGAGAGAGAGGTTGGAACAGAACGTTTTAGCAGAGAAGAGGGGGATGAAAGAGTGGTGTTGGTGGGCTGGAGGAAGGGAAAAAGTGAACTGAGAGGGAGGGTGGTTGGTAAGGTGGGGGGAGAGGAATCAAGCGGGAAGTCAACCAGGCTTGACTCGAGACACCTTACAGCTCTCAGGAATGGAAAGTAGCCGGGCAGGAGGGAAAGGTTTGGGTAAGGGTGGGAAGGAAAGAGAGGAAGATTGGAAAAGCGAATGGGAAAAAAACAAAGGGTGATTGACGGTTGTGACCACCATTCAAACCCCAAATCAGCCCTTTGGCCCAGTGTAGGCTGAAATGGACTGCCTCTCTGCCCGTCCCACAGCCCATGGTTGGCTTAAGGTCTACCCAATATCCTTACCACCTTCTGACCAGTGCGCACACTTCACCATAACAAACCATTCCTGCAGGCTACCTACCACCTTCAGTAATCCGTCCATAAAATTCTATTCGAAAAAGCGAAGAAAAATTAAAATTAAAATTAAAAAATAAAGAGGTTACCTCTCTATCTCTCTCCCTACCGAGAAATTTTTCATTTCCCCTTCCCCCCTCCTCGGGAAAGTTACTTCTGAGGCTAGAGGTTGTCTAAATGCAAGGGAAAATACCAAGAGATAGTCACTTGGATTGTGGGGTGCACACCAACGGTACAGTTGGTGCCCACAGTCTTAACAACCACAACTTAACACACCTCTATTACCCACACCTCAAGCACAACAGACCTACCAATACGGCACCCCACCCACCAAATTCCTCCAATATTCGATGAAGCCCCAGAGCGACCGTGTGCAGTACAGTAAAGATCCATAACTATCAATCGTACAGAGCAATGTTTAGGCGCAACATATGCACCCCAATTACCATACCACACTACCAGACCAGATCACTAGAGTGAGCCTCAGTGTTGAAAAGAAAGAAGAAGAAAAAAGAAAATCCTTCAAACTAGTTCCCCAGTCCAACCTACTATATCAATCTCGGGCACAGTAGAATATATCCCAGGCCTTTGGAGCGCCCAGAACTCTTCTCCCACTTTTTCTAATTTCCATCCCGCTACAGCAGTGTAACGCACTCAAATAAATACCGCACGATACTTGATATATTATCGAACAGATTTATTATTTTTCCTTTTTTGAGAGCTCAAGATTGGCAATATAAGAATGCAACTATGGCAAATTAAGTGCCCGAAGTGCTCACGACAGACGCCAACTTGTCGACAATCACGGGTGATCATCATCAGCCATCGGCGGGGGAAAAAGTACAACTTTCTTGATCAGAATAATGATAAAAAATACTTGGGCCTCATTCAGCATGCAAGAAAAATGGTATTTTTTTTTCTGAACTTTTATGGCATTCCCCCCACTGCGAATGAAAAGATTGCAACGCTGCACCCTTTTTGATTACAACTCAACCCGCAAGTCTCTCACTGAATCTTTCTTTCCATTACAATAACCAAAATGATAGCCACTATCTAGATATAATAAATATTTTTATATCGTACTCATTGGTCAAAGGGGTTTGAGCCTCAAGTTTAGCGAAAAGAAAGAAAAAAGTTTTTAGGAAAGATGGCATCTTTCATGGTTGCCAAAAAATGAGGCCCCGTTCCGTAAGAATCTGATAACCTCTAGGCAAGAAAGAAAAAAAAAGTCTTGAAAAAATAGAACCTTTTTTTTTTGGTGTGGCGGTTGTGGGCAGTAGGCAACAACGGGTTTGTTAATAATGACCATTGTCGAGCCCTCATTTTCCAATACCCAATTAGCTTGCTGACGGCCTGTGATATTTATAGTGGCTGTGTCGATCGGGGAGCCGTCGTTAAGAAAGGGAAAAGCGAGCAGAAGAAAAAAGAAGCGAAAGACAGAAAATAGAAAATTAAAAAAAATTAAAATATCAAAAGAGGACAAAGTATGATAAGAAGCGACGAGCGCGGTAAAAGCACAGAGTAAGAGAGAAAATTAAAAGAATTTGACCATTGCGGTCATACTAAATCACTCGACATTTCTTCACACACACCCACCGATACCGGATCAGCTATACTAGTACTACACTACCGGTAGCACAAACACCGCAACGGTCCGAGCCTACATGTGCGGCGGTTGATCTTCGCCCCGATAACAGTTAAAAAAATAAAAATGAAAGCACTGTCATGTCAGTGTTCAAGCACAGCGGTTGGGCTTAGCACTGGTTTTCTGAATACTCATCACCTCCTCGGAGGCAAGAGCAGAACCGACGGAGGCTTGCTCAAATCAACGGCCCCGAGTTCCGTGTATGTGGGCTAAAAACCGTTGCTACTATTTACCTTTTTGAAAAAGGCGACCGGCGATACGCCAAGCCACCTCGAGGTGCAGGAAGAACTCGTACCCGACGAATACTTGGGAGGGAGGGATGGATAGATGGGGGACAAGTATCGTGCTAGCCGGGATGAGGCTATATGCGAGGTAGCAGGAGTAGCCCACTGCCGACTCAATAGCTCCAAAAACGACTCAAAGAGACCGGAAAATGGTAGAGCAGTTCATGGTAGCAGAGGAGGTCCGGATGTACTTGGTGGTAAGGATTTACAGCTTTTATTCCGGTGTTTGGTCGACTGTTGATAGGCTTGCCCTCGGTGGATTGTTCCGGACCCGTATCCTCACTTCAAGCATATGGGATGGTTTTGTGGTATGGTGCTGGTACTCCAAGATCGGGTACAAGCAAGTACTCTACTTGATATGAGCAGTGGTAGTGGTGGGCTGAAGGAGCGAAGCAGGCAAGTTGGATGAGATCGAATAATACCTACATGTATACTATGTATTATCCGAATTGTTGACCTACTTACTAACTTACCCACATTACAATATAGTGCGAGTATGGTGTAGTATAGTACCACAGGGATGAACTTTGTATCTCCACGTCATTCAAACATGTATTAATTTTAGGCTCTATTCAAACACGTGTCATGCGTGTTTGTTTTACTTCGCTCCCGCCACCCATCTAGTCGGGCAGAGTACTCGTAGAGTATGATACCGTGCCTACCTTGTACCGTCGGACGGGACCTCTCACCCTCGTGCGCTATTAACTTAGTCGGCTGCGGTATTTGGGAACCTATCAGTGCAAGAGATCGTAGATACTGTTATTAGCGAGCGAGCCTCAACTACCGGTGGTTAATAGTCAGACTGAGCGGAACGGCAGAAACGGTGCGGCACGCGGTTGAATAGTGAACATTTGTGCTGGCCTCTCGGAAGAAAGAAAGTCGTGATCCTACCGATCGCCAATGATATGCAGCATGTAAATTACGGACCGATTAATAGTTCCACCCCCCGATCTACCGGTACTGGTGCTTATCCAGTTGTGGTACCCCATCCACCCATCCCTTCTTAACCTGTTTTCACTGGTTTTGTTCCACCTCCTAACTCTAAAAGGTATAGACTGCAAAGTAGTTTATCTTCAGCTAGGGGAAGGTCAAGTTCATTGATTGGTGGTTAGATCAGCTTTCCGCGAGCGAGCTTATTCCTTTAATGGGCTATATTCTAACTAATCAGGATGATGGCTTTGCCTATCGCTGTGCTAAAATTGAGAGATATCCGGTGCAGACGAAGGGATAAGCGACGATAAATGTGTGATGATGATGAATGTGCTGTGCCGGACAACCAAAACTTACTATTGCGGCCAGCTCGATGCAAAACTTCTAAATTCGGAATAAGCCTTATCTTAGGGCATGGAGGGTAATACGGTTTCCTCTGGTATGATAGAAGTTGTTTGAATAATAAATTAGAACTCATCTATTGTTTTCCTTTTCGTCCAAGGTCACAGATGAAGTCGTTACTATTGTCTAGGTTGGAATCCAAGATGTTGCACATTTGCATCAAGCAGCTGACAGCGCTCCCACAAGTATGATACCAACTTAGCTCGACCATGTAGTGCATTATATACTCCGCCACAACCTCGAGTACCATATTCCCCACAAAGGTGTGAGCACAAGGCTGCCTTCCCACCTTCTGCAACATACCGGTATCCGGGGGAGGGGAGAAATCAGGCATGCATCACGGCGTGCAAGGATTCCTGAAACGTCCCTGGTGTTTTCTAGCCGCTGGGGAGAAGAAGCGCACTTCTGTCGCTTCTGTTATCATCACATCATACCGTACTTTCCTCACGGGCTGTGGGATGCCGCTACCAAGCTTTCCTCCGCCACCCCCACCCAGGGCAGGACCGGGCTCACGGAAACGCCCAGGTCAGGCTCATGGAAATAATTAAGGTAAGGTAGGGGTAGGTTTATTTTAGAATGTTCTTTGTTGGGGAGGGGGGGGGGTGTGCGGTTAACCCATTAGTGGAGTGTGGCCCGGAAGAGGGAGTAGTGTGTGGGGCGGCAGTATTTTTCTAAAGTTAAGTGCGCTGTGGCAATAGGAGACGAGAATGGGTATGGTAGAGCTTTCAGGAAATGATAGGTTGTACAGTTTGGTGACAAAAGTGATCGTTGCCGTGCTTGACAACGGGGCTCTCCTGCTCAATATTCCTCAGCATCAACACACTCATTTTATCTCAGATGTGGATACCTGGGGTGAGAAAAAGTATTGGGGTAAGATAAGCCAAGGCCCAGTTGGCATATTGGAGAGTTTTCACAATGGCACCAAGATGGCGGTTACATACCAAAAAGGCCACCTAGATACAAAAATGAGTTCAAACAGCAGGGTCAGGGAACTAAGCCGGGATCAATTATGTCATGAATACCAATATACCAGATGGCTGATAGCAAATCATGCGTTATCAATAACCACGCTGTATTTTGACCCAAACGATTGCACTGCTAAAAGCGATAAAGCTGCCTTTGTTGTAATGCCTTTCTGCTCTTTTTGATCCCAAAGGAATGCATGCCGAGTGGCCAGTTGGCAATGGCAGTGTATTGCACCTGCCAGTGATAAGCCATGTAAATGCAGTGTATTGTATGAGCCTCAGGAGTGAACTTTTAATAATATGTTTTGTGTTTATGACGTCCATAGGATCCAAACATTTTGCTTGCGCTTCTGAGTCTAGATGTTTATTTCTCTCTCCGCTACTCGCTACCCAAGTTATTATATCCCACTCCGGTTCCATTCAACCCTGCTAAGTTTACCTGATTGCTATACTGCTTCCCTACTTGGTTTAAAAGTTTGCACATGCGAACTTGGAAATTCTCTCTAAACGGCCGAATCCGGACTCCAGATGCACCGTAAAAACCCGAATGATCGGGCCATGTGTTATGTGGTCCGAAATTTCCTCCTCTGGAAAAGGGGCGAAAAATACACCAAAAATATACTTCCCCATAACGAGCAGAAAAGAAAAATATACCAGACCTTACCAGGAGGGGCAACTCCAAAGTCCTAGCACAAGATCCGCTTATTCGGGTCCTTACGGTACTCTACCGTATAATCTGGCAAAAGTCGGACTGACGCCAGTGAGAATTTTCTCGAACCTGTCCAACCACCGCGGCCCATATGTTTAAACTGCAGCAAATTCGCCTTCTTCGAGCCCCCCTGTTGGCTCGGTTGCCTTAGTTTCGCTTTAGCTCCAATCCGACTTTTGCCAGATTATACGGCAGTACAGTAGATCACGCCTAGAAGTCTCAAACTTGCGGAATCATAGGAGATCACTCGATTGCTTGGCTCCTGGCTGAAATTAGGCGAACTCATGCTGCAGAGATCGGCCGCCACACGGAGATAGTGGAATGTCCGAGCAGATAGGGTATTCGTAGTATTGGATGAAGTACCGATATGACATGGTTGTGTGAGCTATGGCAGGGTGTGCACACCACTGTCGGTAGGATTTGACAGACAGCAAGCAACAGCAAGCTGTCACTCGGACAATCGGATAAAAACGAACCTCGGATGACCAACCGCTGCGGATGCAACGATACAAGATAGATATTGTACCGTACGAGTAATAATCAGGTTAACAATACATTCGAGGCACAATGTCCGCCAAGAAGTTATGGGACAGTTACCGGCATTCAAATATATCCCTGTTGGTTCCAGTTAATAAGCTCCTACCCTTGTAACCCTCCTCGAATTCGTCACCTCCCGAGGACACGATGTTGAAGCAACGAATGGCAAGACTCAGACAAGATTGCCGAGTCTCTCCGTCTTTTGGGTATTGGGTTTTTTTCCCCTTCCTTCCCCGTCTCTTACTCCTGTTGTGCGGCAGCATACACGACCTGAAGCAGCATCAGCATAGCGATAACCCTAACGGGGAGAACTGTAACATGTGGGAAAACAGGAAAGAGGGAAAGTTGCAAAAGCTGTGGGTCGTTGTGAAAGCTGGTACTCGTACTCGAGTACACACCGTTAAAGAAGCTTAGTTACTAGTTGCTCTGCGGTATTAGATTTGGGAGGGAGGCTCATGCCTCAGCCTTTTTTTTTTCAGCTTTGCGCTTTCTCCCCTGCGGTTTGGGAATTGAAACACAGCCCCTTCAACATTTTTTTCTTCTTTTCCCTGGCAAAATGAAATAGCGTACCGGTACCCCCGATTTGACAAGCGCGAACAGGACATGGAGCGTATTTTTAGCCTCAGGTCATCTCGGGAGCGCTCTTGGGGATGTTCTGCTATTGGACGCTTTTGGGGGTTGGGTTGAGGGGGCTATTTTATTTGTCTGCTCTTGGGAAGCGAGGTGTGGTTTTTGCACGTTTTTGTGTGGGTCCGTTACTTGATCTGGAGGCTGTTCACTGGGTGTCCTGCTTGATTTGGCTTGTGGTGTGGATGCGGCGCACTCTGGGTGGTGGGAAGTCCTGCTTTCTTTTCCTATGATACTCTTCTTTTCTTTTCTTTTCGCTTTTATTTCGTTAACTGAGGATTGGGGGTTATGCCCGTTACTGTACGAGTACTTGTTATGATACTGTAGTCTAGTCCTCTTTGCTTGGGAATGAGAGGAAGGACCGACAGCAGGGAAAAAATTAATTGTAGGGTTGTAAAACGTCCAGTCAGGGTGCGCACGTTAGTGACCTTGTAGGGAGGATCGACGGTAGAAGTATCATACTATGGACTCAGCTAAGTGAATGTTTCTGCTTGACTGCTTGGCTCCTTCTTGTCTGCTTTCTCCCTCTCTCTTCCTCTCTCTCCTCCCTCTCCACTCTCGTTTATCCCCCCCTCCTACCTGCCCAAGTGACTTTTTTTTTCCTTTTTTCCTTTCCCTCCCTCCTGTTGTAACCCTATCTCCAAACGTCTTTCGCTCAACCTCTCCCTCGTTTTTTTTTCTTAGCATTAGCCTCGATCTTGCAGCACCGTACTGGTACTCCCTTTCTCTCGCTCCTCCATCTCTTACGCCTCACTCTCCCTCCACAACTACCACCCCAGTCACTCGTTGCCAGCCCCATCCTTCAAAACTCTACCGCCCCCCCAATCCATTCATCAGCAGGCCTGTCAGACATCGATCCCGCTCATTCTCACACCAGCAAGCAAGCAACCTCCACTCTCACACCCCCTCTCACACCTCACCTAACCTAAACTCGCATTTCCCGACTAGACCGCCACGAAGGTAACCTCTCAGCTCTTTCCTATTCCTTTGTCCTTCGTTCGATCTCCCTTCTCGTCCCTCGCTAGCTTTTAATCCCTTTCACATTCCCCCTTCGTGTTTTTTTGCATTTGTTTCGTTTGTTTCGGTCGCTGTATCTTACCGTCAATACAAGCAATAGGGGATAGGGTCTTTGGATAAAACAAAACCCTGTATTGCGACGAGGGAAAGAAGGCAGCTCGACCAGCACCTTTAAATAAGGAAGAAAAAAGACGATTGATCAGAAATAAGTCGAGGAGAAACAAATCCAGCCAAGGGCTCCGCGACTTCGCCTTGAAGGTCCGGCTCTTCAACATCCTTTCGTTCGTTCACATTTCAGTTCTCGTTAACATTCGATAAAGCCGTCAAAATTCCCTACGACACTAGCAGAAATTCCCTCCTCGGAGGTGGACTAATACCCCAGACACGATCAAGGATGGTTTACCGCCCGACCACGTCGTGGAGCTGGAGCTTCCTTATTCTCGCAATCCTTCAATCATGTGCTGTGTTGGGTCTTGAAGGGTACGCTTTTTCTCCAACTTCCACTGCGATAAGCGACTGCTCCTTCGCTATCGCCCCCTTTTCTTCTTTCTAAGCGATTTGGTGGTCCCTGAAGCTAACATTTTGGGGCTCTTTGGAATAGTTATATATTCGCTGCCTTCCAGGACAACCTGCATCGGGACTACATCAATGCACATGGAAGCGACTATCAAAAAGCACAAACACGGACCATCCCAACGTAAGTTTATCACAACCATCAATACTTACCTTTTTGTGATGGAGGAGTGGGATACGAGATATATCTAACCAATGTTTGCTTTACAGATACCTGACCCTCTTCATCTTTGGGCATATATTCCTTGTAGTTCTTTGCTATGATGCACTTAGATTGAAGAACACCATTCAGGTCATAGGCATTTGCATTTTCAATGCTGCGCTGCTTGTCTACGCTGCCATCCAGATGGATCAGATTCACGATGCCAATACTTTCTTGCAGGATCTTGACATTGGAGAGGACCCGAACAGATTTGGTATTAAGAAGAATATCTGGCCCGTAATTCAACCGTCCTTAATTGCAATTCCCTGCATAATTGCCTTGTCGACCGTCTTGATGTGCATTATTTGTTGGAAGTTGTATGACGAATTCGCATGGACCATCTACAAGCATATTAGTGCAGATTTGAAAATGAAGGAGAGATATCTCAAATTCCAGGTATGCCCCTCCTGATTGAAGGGTACATGATGGAGAGATTTTTGTATTGACCCTTGCCGTGCATAGGTCTTCATTGCTCTTCTCAAGTTTGATTTCTTCTTCTTCGTTGGATTCACTGTCCAGTTTATCGTTATCGTCGCCTCTACATCGAACTATCTCAAAGTGGGGGGCTCTAGGCTTGGGAATACTGACAAAGACTATGAATTCTACCTCACTATTGCTGTCTTACCCCTGACCATCGCTTTCTTGGTTCTCGCTGCTTGGTGCACAAGGAGAGAGAAGAAGATCCCCATGGTGTTCATCATTATTCTCTTCTTTGCCGCATTGGCTTACTTCGTCTTCAAGTTGGTTAGAATGTACCATGGTACATTTGTCCAAAGCTACAAGCCCGCAAGAAGGAGTTTGACCACTTTCGGTGAGTTGTATCAGCGTTATATTAATGATATTTCTTGCCATGGGATAAATTTCTGACTTGATACAGCGGTGATTACGCTCATTCTTATCGTTTTGACCATTGCAAACGCTATCGCTTGCGTTATGAACTTCGGCAAGGGCTTGAAACCCCACATCACCCGACCGAAGGCGGCGGACGAAGAGGAGAAGCACAGCATGACCGAAATGACCAATCACGCAGCTCAGCCGATGCCATCGCGAATGACAATTGACTAAAAACCTAACTTCGACCCCGGTAACAATTTTACGTCTCACACTTGTCTTAGTCGGCCTCTTGGAATAGGAGGGCGGTTTTCATCTTTCGCGGCAGTCCATTATTGGTTTTACGGAGTCGTCTGGCAAATCATAAGTCGTGAGGTTCGCCTGGAGCTCTTATCCTAATTAACTTATGGACTTGGGAATCGTTTTGATGTCTTGCAGAGAAAAATCGGTGTATTTGAGCAGTGTTTTCTCCCAAATTTTCTTTTGTCTTTTTCTTCTTCTCTTTTCTCTTTGCTATTCTACGGGGGTCGCTTTTGCATGGATAATTTTTTACATGGTGTTTTTTTTTGTTGCTTTTACTCATGTGCTACTCTTGTGGGATACCCTCAGATTTTCGAAATGGTTCTACTTTCAGTGATGCAGCGGGGCTTTGGAAGGGTGAGGAGTGTCATGAGGAGAGCGCATATCATGAGGGGGACCAAGGGAAGGGGACAGCATGCATGCAGGCAGTTGGTGTTACGCGGGGGGTGTGGTGTGATGTGGGGTTAGGAAAAAAAATAATCTCCCAAGTTTCGGTGGGGCTTAATCTAAACCACACGTCCATTGAGCCACCGATCTAACTTACGGGAAGAACGATTTGAAAAGGGGAAGGGGAAGAGTGAGCGACCGCTCCCTTGGTGTTGCGAAGCAAATACCTACTGGAGATTCGAAGGTCTTGGGGTCCTGGGGGTTTGGATTCTTGAGAACTTTATTTTATTTTATCGCCCCTTCCGCGCGAAAAAAGCCTTTTTATTTCCAAAGTATGTAGGGGAATTGGAATGGAATGGAATTGGTGTTTTTCTTAGGTGGTGTGGTGGTTCCTGTTTTTCCCACGAGTTTCCTTTGCGTTTTCGTTTTCGTTTCCACCCTACTTCACTTTGCTTACGGCACTTTGTAACTCCTCCCACGGGCGGTCTTTTATTACATATATACTGATTTTTTAACAAATAAATAATGCTTTTGGGTCATGGGTGTTGATTGGGCGGATAGAGGTGGGAGATGGATATTAGGGAGGGGAAGTATAATACTGTACAATGCTCCTACCAGATGGGGATGTAGTCTGGAACCCGCCATGTTTATGTACAGGTACAATCAGCTAACCAAGTCTTGTGAATGTTTGCGCTCGCTCAGATGAGCTGAAGGAGTTAGAGTTAATGAATGAGGTCATCCTCATCACGACTTGCATGAGCATGGTTATGTTCTACAGTAGATAGCCAGACTCAGGTACGTGCGTAGCTACCACAAACAGCACGGGGGTAAACGAGCGATCTTAAAAGTAGCGAAACCTACCTACCGGTGGTACCTACTCGCGTGGCCGAGTTGAAGCTAGACACTTTGTCCCCGAACAGCCCCACTCTATGTGTCCGTCTTCAACTCGGCCGCGCGATCACAACACAGCACTAGATCTACTAGCTCCTACCTCCTCCGCCAACCATCACTTTCATTATATCATACCAGTAATAATAAAGGCTACGGTAGCTGTGCAATGCGAGTACATAGGACGAGCACTACCACCATACTGTAACTCTCCAAGCACTCAACTCAAAGCAGAAGGAAGGAAGGAAGGAAGGAAGGAAGGAACAATCTGAAGCAACCTCCAACGCCCCGACTTGTCACAAAACACATAACCCCCCCTTCTCCCCTCCCCAACCCCATTTCCATTACCACAACCCGTAACAAGCAACAAACCCGTAAAACTTAAATCCCCATCCATCCAAGTTTCAATATTACCCACATCTTTATATTATAGTATAATATAATATACTTATGATAATATCAGTGCGGAAGTCGCTGCTTGCTCAATTGCACATATAATTTATTAACCCGTAGTTGTATCGCTTGTAACGTCGCTATACGGCTCTCCCCAACAATATTATCAGCATGTGGTATGGTATATTAGGCGGAAATTCGATGGAAAGGGGGGGGTCTTTTATATATATATATTACTATTGACAGCCGCCAGGCGCTTACTAGTGCTGGCGAGTTTAATAACTGTAGGTCGGAGACTTGGCGGGTCGGTGGTGTCTAGGTAGTGTTGTAATTCTTTGCGCCGGTTTTTGTTAGCTTGGGACTAAGGTTGTAATTGTAGTTGTAGTTGGAGTGCATGGAGGGGGAGGAAGTTACGGGTGATTAGGCGGTCGAGTTCTTGGGAGAGGGCTTGCTGGGATTGGTGCACTTGTAGGAGTTTCTCCGTGGTTTGCTTGACGGTTGGGTCCAGGAGGGATTTTATCCCTGTGCTTAGCGGGTCTGTTGCGCGTGGGGGGGTGCTGAGCTCTGGGGTTGGGGAGACGTGGGAGGTTGGGGAGGACATTTTTGGAAAAGGGTTTTTTTGTTGTTGTTGTTGTTTTGTGTTTGTGGTTGGGGTTGTGGTTGGAGGGGTGGTGATGATGATGGTGAGAAGGTTGTGGTGGATAAATGGAAGTGAAGTGATGTTTCGAGTGCGCCAACGGACAACCGAACGGCGGGAATGTTCGGTGGGACCGGACGACGACGACGAGGTGAGAGTATGATCAAATCGATCTTTTATTCTCGGTTTCATCCGGGCAAAGGTTCTGTCTTCCCCTCCCTCCATCTATTATCTCATATATCTCATTCTAGAAGTCAATCTAACCAAACACCGGACAAATTCGTACTGCGCTATACAGGTCCGCAAGTAGTCTACCAAGTCCCCTACGGCTCCGTAACTTTCACCCCCCCACCTCCGCCCCCTTCCACCTCTACCATCTCCTCCTCCACCGCTACCACCGCTGCCAACGATGGCAATAGCAATTCCGCTCCCGTGACACCGCCGCTACCCCCCACCTCCCCGCCCCCTTCCTCCCCCCCGCTCTTCGATTTCGAGACAGTCAGCGAGTATATCATCCCTAAGCAGGAGCTCTGTGACCGACTCGTGACCGTCTGCACCAACAAGTATCGCATCTTGGGCTACCCGGTTTGCCTGGAGGACCGGAAGTACGAGCGCAACGAGTTCATCTTCAACTTTGCCATTGTCCTCGACGAGGACGTCGTCGAGTACAGCACCTACAAGAGCGTTGTCAGGAAGGTGGCGAAGCTGTTCAAGGCGCTCGAGGAGCAGAGCGGCTTCCTCAGCAATGAGGTTACGGCTGTGGGCGTGTTTGCGTTGATTGAGCAGGTGTTGGAGGATTTGAATAATTATTCTGAGTGCATGATTCCTATTAGTGGGTTTTTGGCTCTTTCTTGCTTGCTTGCTTTCTTTCTTTCTGTCTTGCTTGCTTGCTTTGGGATGGCTGATGATGATGATGGGGGCGGGGCGGGGATAGATGAGAGTAATACGATTAATATCAAGCTTTTCCCAACGTATGCGCCGCCGTCGCAGGTCAAGGCTTTTCATGTACCGGTCTGTACGGTGCAGTTGGGGCTTCTTATGGATGTTAACTGGGATCTCACGATGCAGAGGGTTTGTCACTCTTGGATTCCTGGGTGGTAAGTGGCTGTGTGGGCTAATGAGTGCTATGATAGATCGTCCCCTGCATCGACGGCATTAATTCTGTCAGGAGGATATCGGAGCTAGCAGACGCAGATTACAGTCTTACAAGGAAGTGCATCGAACATTTACTGTACCCTCCCCCTACTTCGTATTATGGGTGGCCCTAACTAACAGTTATATAATAAAAAAGGTACTATGGGTGCTTAATAATGGTCGATGTCTTCCAATTCAGTGCCATATACGCCTGCACCGCTGAGATCTCGACACTAGTACAAGACCCTGGCCTACAGGAAGAGTGCCAAGCCTACGTCTCCTACAGCAGCCCTCGCATCCCATTCCCCTTCCTTCTACAACTCTACACATCCCTAACCCAAGGCCTTACACTGAAGAAATGGTGCATGGAAAACGCGACGAAGCTTAAAGGGATAGATGTCCGTCGCTTCGTATCCTTTGGAATAGTCAAAGGCTTCCTCTACCGTAGCCACAAGTACCCAGTCCCCGCCGAGGGGAAGGTAGACAGGGCATTGTCATTGGCGAAGTACTTGGATGGAGGTCACCACTTCGATGAGATTTGTACGGACTTGCAGGTCAGTGAGAAGGACGTTATGGGGATGTTGGAAGGCCGGGATGTGCAGATTGTTCATCGGTAGATGCGTTTTTGTCCCTTTCCCACAGAGAAATCACATTTATTCGTGTAATCCACGGTAGAGTGGTGCGTAGTACATCATATTATAGCAGCGGCTTAATCTGTCCATGGAATTAACACTCCCACCTTTGAAACGCTACCTCATCATCCCTAACATGATATCCGCCTTATTTCATCTAGTGAACAAACAACCCAACCCAAACGACCGAGAAAAGCAGAAGAGGAGACGATAGCAACCCAACCCAATCTAATCTATCGCCCTCCCCTCAGCGCAAGCACCAAATGCAAAGTAGCCCCTCCCTCAAGATTATACTCGCAAGCAGCTTTATCATCCGCCCTGCAGCATTTCCCACAACCAGTCAATCAATCAATAACTACCCTTCAAGCATAGGAAGTGGAGAAGAGAGGGGGAACAAACATCTGCTTCCCGCCAAAAATCAACCTTTGCTGAGCCGGAGGAATCCCCTCCTTCTCCTCGACCCGTTCCTTGATACGAAAGACTTTGTAATCCGGTTCGATATCCAGTTCGATTTCCTTGCCGGTGAGGGTGCGAACCCTGCGTTGCGTTAGATGCTTTAGCGATGTTGGACGGATGGATGGGGCTGACTTACTTGATGAGCATTGTGGGGGCGTCTTCGGGGAGTAGGTGCCGGTGCTGGTGCTGGTGGTTTTGTGATTGTGGTTGTGATGGCTGGAGAGTGAGGTTTGAGAGGTTTGTTAGGAGTTGGTTTATCGTTTTGAGGAATTTTTTGTTTTTGTCCTGCTTTTTGTCGTTTTTTGTTTGGCAGTGGCGGTGGTATTGAGGATCCGGAGGAGGGTGGGTGGGTTAGGAGTTTAGATGAGTCTGAAGTGCGAGGCCAGGGGGAGGTAGGTGGGGTGGAAAGGAGGGAGGGAGGTTGAGAGTAAGTAACGTGAGGCTAGGCTGTTACGTGGTTGGTGGATTGGGGCGCGGTATTAGTCAGGGATTACCTTTGTGGGGTCCCAGTTGCCAGGTATTACGCTGGTGTCATAGAGGCTTGTCGGTCATGCACACGCACTCGCTTTGGTGTCACAGGGAAGTCTGGTATATAAAAATAAAAAATAAAAAAGTGATGGGTTGGGTTCTGGTGGGTTGTGATGTTGTGCTTGTTAATATTGCAGGATAGAAATGGGCACAAGGTATATACATCGCCTTCGAGTATAGATAACACCTTTCAGAGGCCATTAGCTAGTGGTTTGGGGCTTCCGGCCTGGGACCTTAGTATCATATCCTAGTTTTTTCTTTGGATACATTTGAATTTCGACAATGTGTTTTGGGGTTTTTGTCCGCTTCCTGTTTGGATACATCGGATGGGTGATTGGAAGCTGTTCGTCAGTCGCTAGCCATCGTAGCGTACCGGTGGATGGTTTGATCTACCGTGCTCGAGTAAACGCTTGTTTTGTTTATGGGGAAACTCTCTTCTGAGATAGTGGCAATGGTTTAAGATGCCCCACATGAAGAGGAGGATACCATCTTTGGCGTGTTTGTATGGGTATAATTCTTCAGGACAACATAGCAACTATCCCGTCACTTATTTGGTCTGTGTGCCGTAACCACCGTGAGGATTCCCTCGTGCTTTGCCGGGGGAAATTATAGTTGTCCTCGATATCTACTTGCAGGGGAATTCTTAGGAATAGTGGTTTGGGGGACTATTGGATGCGTGGGGGGCAACCGACGGGTGAATCTTGCGATCGAAATACGAAACAATCTTCCTCTACTTTAGAGGGCATTGTACTCACGCAGGACGTATTAGATCCTTGCTCCCCATCCGAGGAGCATTTTGGGGGGTCCTGTTTGTTTGTCGTGACCGGTGAATCCTGATGGGTGCCTTCCAACAGCTTCCAAACGAAGTCTTTGCCCCCGTTTAATCGCAACCGAAACCACACCTCTATCTCAATAGCGAAACAAACGATTGTGGTAAGTTCTGTTGGGGGATATTATGGGGAGGATTAGGTGGCGTGACGCTTCTTGGGCTTCCGGTGGTACTCCTAAAGATAGTTCACGACAAGCAATACGATTTATTCATTCTCGTCTTTACCCCTCGCACAGCGGCCAGGAGAACAAAGGCGAAAAAAAGAAACTTCGCATCAACTGGAGGCAGTGTGATACCAGCGACACAGTGGGACCAAGCATTGCAAGCAAGAGGCAGGGTCCCGAACAAACAAAAATAAGATTAATCGAAAAACAGGCCCCGGAGGGCAGTTTCAGAGATTAAACTGAAAAGAACAGATACTACACTTGATCTAAGCCTGATTGATAGTTAGTAAATGCGAGAGAATAGAGGAGTCGATGTTGAGGTGGACTCACCAAAAGGCAAAGAGAGCTGGGGAAGGAAGAGGGAGGTGGGAGGGGCGGCTTTATATAGGAGAAATGAAATGGTGCCAAGAGATTCAATTTTGGCCGCTCGTACCCTAAGCTTAGGGCTTGGGATGAGGGTCCAGGTGGGTATTAAGACGTAATGCATGCTAGGGTTGCGGAAACGTTTTTGTATCGTAGGGTGAGCTGCAGATAAGGGTGTGCGTGCTAGATTCGTCAGTGCCACCTCGGAGAGGTCTGGGCCATTGAGATTGTTGAACTTAGCGGTAGGCTGCTGAAGGATTTAGAGAGTCTATCGAAGTTAGTTAGCTGGTGGAACTTGAGGTGGCTTGTGTGTTTTAGTCTCTCCGATCCATAACTATCTGCTGGAACTCGAACGTGTATCCATCCTCCCTATCATCGATGAGCAGGATTTCTCCTTCGGCCCCATCCTGTTCCATAATACAATACGTAATGTTTCCAATTGTCCTCTATCTCGAAGGTGTTCCCAATTACCAATGTCCAGGAGATTGCTTAGGATACCCTTGATAGCTAACACATCATCACAGGAGCCACAAACAGAATGCCAGATCAAGCCTACAGAAAGTATTAGCAATAAGCTTCTAACTTAGTGCTTAATAAAAAAATGCCTCCTAGTCACCGCCAACACATTGAGTGGCTAGAAGGTGTTGCCAAGCAACAACATTGCTATCATCTCTCCTCAGCTCCACGAGGTCAACAGAACCAACTTGTCCATGATTCTCAAGGACCTCATCGATAAGATCTTGCAATAGGTCCGCCAAAGGGTTGTTAACCATAACATCCATGGTAGGGTAGAGGGGGGATGAAACTCGCTAATAACTCGCAGGCTTTGAAATGAGGGAGAGGTGTTCTTGGGAAGTTTGCTACTATCATAGCTCGGGTACATTAGGTTACCCACATTATACCGGTATATTCAATGACAACCCTCACTTACCGACCTGACTGTATCTTATTTTGGCATCCTAGAGAAAAAACGAGTTTCACCAGAATATGCGGCATCACCTCACTAGTCGGCACCTGTTTTCTTACCAGATGACGGTGAGTGATTCAGTTAATTCAACATGTGGGGTCAACTACTTTACTCCAGCTAAAGGGGAAATCAGGGGGGTGCTAACATAGGCTAATAAACTTGGCTCCGAAGGCCTAAGAGCAAGCTCGAGTGATGTATGCTGGGTTTTGCTATGTCGTTCGAACGCTTCTACCTGTAAGCCTTACGTGTGTAAGAGTACTGTACTCGGGGGTAGCTAAAAGTCGGGCCCACCTCCATTACGAGGCGCGGAATTTGTATGGGGACTAAGCCGGATTAGGAAATTCGAGTGATATCCTGTGAAGTTTTTTTGGTGGTGGCAAAAAGTCGGGACCGGTGACACAAGCACTTTCGCTGCGTTTTCTCAGGCAATACGCTGCGCGAGTGTGTTCGTGTTACCGGGCCCCAATTACCCTTGTACCCGAGTACTGTGCCAGCCACCAAGGTCCCTGTTTTATGGTAAGCGATACATTGCTATACTCCTGGAATGCATTTTGCTTCCTTTCAGGATTCCTCATAGTATATTGACGAACGTCAAAGAAAGACAGATCTTCCATGGGAGACCCCCCCTTCATTCAGCCACTCTGAGGGGCTGTGGAATGCTTTCCGCCGCTCTGGGGATGCCGGGGGGCCGACATACCAAGGCGCCACTTCGAACAAAACATTTCACCTCTGGAATGTGGTGTTTGTCTCAGGTACGTGAGGTGTATAGCTACCCGTGAGACCTACATGTTGTGCGTCGTTGGCCTCGGGAGATCTATAATATCTCTTCCACAGTCATGGAATTGAGGTACCCAGAAGGAGGTGGGTAAAAGGCCAGCATGTCCCTGGGTCTCACTTCCGATAATGTTGATTCCTTCCCCGCCTTCGTTTGTCCCCGCCAACCCCCCCGAGCAGCGCCCGATGGCTGGTCTCGATGAGAGGCGGAGGTATATGATACCTTCGACTAGCTCCCGCTGATAATTCCTCCCCGCAATCTCTTTCTTTACACATCGCTCCTTCAATATGATTTCATTACTTTTACTACTATTTCTATCGTTATCTGAACATGCTTCTGCACAATCGAAATACCAAAAGTCGCCCGAGCAGAGTGGTGGGAATGAAATTATTCCTGGGCGATATATTGTTGAATTTTCGAGAGATGGGCAATTAAGGACCCAAGCGGATGTATGTATCCTGTCTCTGCCTGTTTGCTCCTAATTTCTAACGATGGGTTAGCCAATTGAGGGCTTTTATAACGCCCTGTCGACTGAGGGGATAGAGGTTACCCCTCAAATTAATATTACCTCAATGGTGTTCTTTGGAACATCTTTTACTACGGCTAGTGATAGTGATAATATCCCGGCTGAGATTGCCGCATTAGAGGGTGTTGCGAGGATTTGGCCCGTGAAGAGGATACCAAGAGCTGTCCCGGAAGTTCATGGAGTTGGGGAAAAAGCTGCTCCAACATGGAGTAGTCACAGTAAGTCACCCTCTATCTGTTCAAAACTCCACTAATTTTTCTAGGAAATACCGGTGTATTAGATCTTCATGAACAGGGTATACTAGGTGAAGGAGTCACTGTAGCTATTGTAATTGTCTCTTCTTATCAATGGCGCTTAGGCTAATTCCGCTAGGTCGATACAGGTATTGACTACACCCATCCCGCCCTCGGCGGTGGCCTCGGTCCGGCATTCAAAGTTGTTGGAGGAACCGATATCGTTGGTGACAATTACCAAGGTACAAACTTCTTCCCAGATCCAGACCCCTATGATTGCAGCGGTCACGGGACCCACGTTGCTGGAATCGTGGCTGGTGAAGACAAAAACTTCGTCGGGGTAGCTCCTAAATCAAAGCTGCTTGCGTATAAAGTTTTTGGGTGCAAGTACGATGGCACGGGAGAAGATGCGTTGATACAAGCTTTAGTCCAAGCTTATGAAGACGGGGCAGATGTTATAAATGCTTCTATTGGAGGTCCCGGGGGCTTTCCGGAAGATGCTTGGGCGACTGCGTCCTCTAGAATTGTCCAGCAGGGTGTCTTTGTTGCCATTTCCGCTGGTAATAGTGGTGACCGGGGGTTGTTCTATGCTAGCTCTGGCGCAACTGGAGTAGATGTTATGTCCGTTGCGTCGATTGCAAACGAGGAATACTTTGCATTTAATACGGAGGCAGTAGCGGGAGATGATGCAAAGAGGGACATTGCGTATCTCCAGAGTGGTGTAGAAGGGTTCAAGCTCGCCGGGCCGGTGCCCGTTTATGTCACATCTCTGGATAAATTTGCGAGCAGCGATGCTTGCACAACCCTGCCAGAAGATACTCCTGATCTTTCCAAATATCTGGTTGTTGTGAGACGTGGAGGGTGCCAGTTTAACATCAAGGAAAAGAACCTGGTGGATAAGAATGCGACATATATCTGGTTTTACAATACGCCCAAGACGCCGATTGTGTATCCCAATATCGAAGAGTCTGCTTCCAAGGGATTTGCTATGATTGCTGCGCAGGATGGAGAGTTTATTGTGGAACGATTCGCCAACGGCGGGAACGTTACAGTGAACTTTCCACAAGAACTACAAGGAATAGGGATCAACAATACCCTGACTGGGGGTAAGGTATCACCGTTCACTTCGTGGGGACCATCATTTAAAGCGCAGATTAAGTCTGAGATTGGTGCCCCTGGAGGTTACATCTACTCCACCATTCCGTTAAAGCAAGGATCATATGCAGTATTTAGTGGAACATCTATGGCATCTCCGTAAGTCTTCCCTTCATCTCAGCAGTGTGCGAGCTAATGGAAGCAGATATATCGCAGGAGTGGCAGCCCTTTACATGAGCAGGTTCGGCGGTCGCAAGCAGCTAGGATATCCTGGCGTTCTAGAGCTCAAGAACCGTATGATCGCTAGCGGTGCTCTAGTAAACTGGAACGATGGCACCAAGACCGATCCCACAAGACTAGCCCCAGTAGCCCAACAAGGAGCTGGCTACGTTAACGCCCTTAAGGTTTTGACTTACACGACCACTCTCTCCCCCGGGAAACTCGAACTAAACGACACAGCAAACACCAAACCAGAACACACCATTACCATCAGGAACTCTGGCGACCAAGAAACCACATACACTTTCACCCACGAAGTCGCCGGGACAGTAAACACCTTCAAGCGCGGGTCCAAAGTTCCTCAACTATTTCCCCCAACTTTCGTCAACGACTCCGCAGCCCTCCAGTTCCTCCCACAAAACATGACCATACCAGCCCACAGCAACGGCACCTTTAAAGTGATCTTCACCCCACCAAAAAACCTGAAAACTACCCTGCTACCAGTATACAGCGGCAAGGTAGTAATAACTTCCCCCGAAGAAACCCTGTCAATACCGTACCAAGGCATCCATGGCAACCTCCGGGACGTGAACATCTGGCAAACCGAGCAGGTTCCCTTCCTAGCCTCCTACCGCACGGGCGAGGAGATCCGCGAGCCGACCAGGGTCACCCTCTCGGGGGACGATCTGCTAACAGCAGTCTTCGCGAACAACTTTGGCACACCGGAGGTTCGCTGGGACGTGGTCACCGAAGGTTACGATCCGAAGAAATTCGTATACCCACCCGTAGTCGGGGAGAGGGGGTTTGTCGGATCGGTGAGGACGCTCGAGGAGAGGACGGATTTCCCCATTAGATATGAGCCTAGGCATGATCCCTTGGGGACGGGGTTTTCCTGGTTTAATTGGGGTGGCGGGTTGGTTAATGGGAGTAGGATCGCCAACGGGAGGTATCGATTTGCGTTCATGGCGCTGAGGGTTGCAGGGGATAGGAGCAAGTTGGAGGATTGGGAGACGGTGATTACAGAGGTTGTTACTGTTGCTTCAGAGCCCTAGGCGTATTGGGGGCGGGGAGGGGGGAGGACTACATTTCTTGTAGATATTTTTGAACTGATGATTTTTAGGAGCCTACGTTAGATAGGATATGTAATTGTAAGGGTATTGATTAAGAGTCAATTTCAAGTAAATCATCTGTTGTATTGTAGCAGCTTAACTTAGCTCATAAGAAGCCTAGAGAGTACACCCCACTACTTATATTCTATAGAATCGGCCAACCAGCTTTCTATGTTCACGCCACCTCACTCGGTGACCTAGGATATCCGCCACGCAGATGTGGAAGGATGCTCCATCACCAGCTGTCTGAATACCGAGTGATGCCCTATGAATTGACGAATACGTCCCGCCTAAACATAAGCTGCGCCGCCAAACCAATACGATAGCAACTCACTAGCCTACGAAACAGGAAAGATTCTCCACTCCCATACAAGCAATCAAAGCAGTCTTAAAGAGAAAGTAAGAACCCCTTCCGTTGCCTACACGGTACCATGCAGACAAGAGATGACAGTAACGTGGAGTACAGCAATCACACTATGGCAACCAATATATAATATTTCCATCATCGACCCTCCTCCCTCTCTCCTCCTTTCCTATGATAGTCTCAGCCACGCCACCAATCCTAATTTCCCGGTAATAGTGGTGAAGTGCACGCATCACCAAGATGTCCATTGAAAACTTTTAAATTTTTCGCAATTAAACTAGCCGGCCAGCTCCCATCTATACGAATCTGGTTGTTAAAGAGGAGGCGTAGGAAAGGGGAAAAAAGAAAGAAAAATAATAATAATAGTAACTTAAGGGGAGGGGTGGGGTGGGGACTGAAAAGTAGAGGAGAGGGATCATCTCCTGCCTTGTCTCCCACCTAGGATGCCACCAAGACTCTTCTTGGTGCGTCTCTTGCTGGTATTTGCCCCACCTGCGGCGCCGCCGGCAGAAGAAACGCCGTCGAAGGAGCCTTCATCGATTTCCATTTCGTCGTCTTCGCCCCAACCTCCGCTGCCGCGGGTAGCACTCTCGTCACCTTCGCTGATGACTCTTTTTCCCTTCCCAGCCGCACCACCTCCGCCTGAAACCCCCGTAGCAATCCCTGGGCCCACCCCGCCACCTCCCCCTCCACCGCTACCTCCCTTCTCCTCGGATTTGACAATCTCCTTCCTCCTCGCTATGACCCTCTCGTACTCGTCCGCGGCCCTCTTCCTAGCGATCGCCTCGCGCTGCACGGACCGCACCTGTTCATCAATATCACCGAGGACATCTTCGCACTGTCGGCACCAGTTCTTCAGGGTGGCAATCATGTCCGGGATCTCCTCCGGCGCGACGTCACGGCCGGCGGTGCTAGATACTTCGATGCGCGCAGCCTTGGTGTCGAGTTTGGCGACGAGGAGGTGTGCGTAGATTGCGCTTATGGTGAGGTCTTCCAAAGCACGGGTGCTGGATAGGTCCAGGGTGCCCTTAAGGGAGGTGTAGGTTAGGTTTTGCGGGCCCTGGGAGGAGAGAGTTATCAAGGAGAGTTGTTTTAGTTTGTGGAGGTGGGATGCTGAGAGCGGGGGGAGGTTTTCGGTGTTGTCTGGGGGTGAGTGGGGTGTTAGTCGGTGCTTTTGGCGGGAGGGGGGGAGAACTGAACCTCTATAATCACCGTACCAGCCATATGCGAAGATCTTCAAAAGGTCAAAGTACTTCTTCCCATCATCGGTGTTGGCGAGGGCTTGGATATTGGGCATTTCTAGGAGTTCGCTGAAGACGAAGCAGCCAGGGGCTGCGGTTGCCTGCATAACGAGATCAGCGGCTGCTCTGCCGGTGGCAGACTTGGCGAGGAGGATGAAGGGTTGGAGGGAGGTAAGGTATTGTTCGTCCGCCATCTTTGGTTAATTTGCAGTGGGTGGGCGGTGTTGTGCCGTGCTGTGGGTTTGTGGAGGGTGTATTGTTGATGGATGCAGATGAGTGAATGATGTGGACTCGGTGGGGAAGTTAGAGCTGGAGTTTGTTGGTGGGGAAGACATGCAGCCTCACAGCCCAATGGCGGATAAGGTTTATCCAAGATCTTGTGTTGTGATAGCATTGTTCAACTTGGTTAGAGATTAGATTAGATTAATCTGTTAAATCTAGATTAACTTGGATGAAAATTAATGCAATTGGACCCCTTTCTTGCGGCTTCTGCTGAATAATGTTGTGCTCACATTTCCTTTGTGCCAGCATCTCGAGTGCAGGGGCTATTTATGGACCAAGATCCCAAAACATGTAACAGAACCAACAAGCGATGTACCCGTATGATGCCGGTGCTGGAGTACCTTTCCGGTAGTCCCTTTCCTGAAACCCCTTTGGCTCTCAACTTCACGCAGGACACGGAGGCTATCACAGTCTTACAGGCAGTAGTGGAAACCAGTACGATACAAAAATATGATACAAAGAAAGGGCGGCGAGAATAGGCCTTGAATCCATTGGCCTTGGGGGTAACTCGATTATAACTAGAATAGTTAGCAGTAGGGCACGTACCGGTAGTAGTAGTAGCGTTTTGGAGATGGGAGAGGATATCTGGTAATTTGAGCGTCTGCAACGAAGGAGAGCGGGCGGCCGAGTGCAATATGGTTATGGTGGGTGATATTGTATAGTGTGATACTGATGGAAGGTACCGTATCAGAGTCTTGAGCGGTTACAAGCATCCTTGCTACATACTGTAGCTGGTTACCGATGGTTTGGTGATTTACACATAAGTGCTGCTGCGTGCGAAGCTGTACCAGTATTCGGAGAGAAGGTGAACCATATTGAGAGCGTTCAGCATTTGGTATTTTCGCAGTACCGGTATGTCATTGAATTTACTCGAGTAAAGAAATGTATTGTAAGGGGTGGCGGGTGAATGGAGTGAGTACTCTACCAGTGGTCTAGGTGGGGCTATTGTAAGATTTGCCATAGTTCTCTTACCATATCCTTGTCCGACTTGCTTCGCCTGGATATCCACCCTTTGTACCTATTCTTGTTCTCACACTCACATCCCCTCTCTTCCCTCATTCTATTCTCTCATCTTCTTTGGTGGTGATGGTGGTGGTGGTGCTGTCCTACCCCCCAGCCTATATTTCACATATCCAGTAATCAACTTCTCGGGTCTTGATCCGGAGTGAACGTATTATAGATCCTTCACTCTCTATTTCGTGCTTCTTTCTTTTTTTCAATTTTGTCGTAGGGCTGGCACCTCTTTTTCTTACCCCGAAACCATTATATTCTTAGCCCTTCCGATCCAGCGCCCCGGTTCAGCTTGCATCCAGCATCTTTTCCTCCGTTCGAATACCTCCCCTCCCCTTATTTCTCTTCCCTCGCATACACCGACATCCCTCTCCAAAAGATCTCCCTTCTCGCCTATCTTACATCTTGACTATCCTACATTTCTGTTGAGAGGCAAACTTGGACGATATTTGAGCTTGCGTGTTTGCTGCTGTTGGAAGGGATCTCATCCCGCTCCCCCTTTCTTCTCGTTCTCTTCAGATCTGTGCTCCACCACCTGCATTTAGATCTCAGCCCTCTTTTTTTCTTCTTCTTCTTGGCTAGGATTATCCACCCGCTCGCGACAGCATGTCGCCTTCAAAGTCTAAGGATGAAGTTCCCTTGATGGACTTTGGGAACGATAGAGGGGAGGAGAAGAAACTTGCACAGACTACCATCGCCGTCAGTGGAATGACATGTGGTGCTTGTACTTCTGCTATTGAAGGTTTGTTGTTTCTTACCCCTTGTTCCAACAGGGGCACTTTTCTGATCCGCGCGTACGGCAACAACTTAGGTGGCTTCACAAATATCGACGGATTAGAGTCCTTCACCATAAGTTTGATGACGGAGCGGGCCGTTGCAATCCACGATGTCGCAAAGCTCTCAGCAGAACGAATCGCCGAAATGTGAGTTTTAAACACCAAAGTTACCAACTCCGCGGGGGGGCGGCGTTAACCTGGTATGACAGAATTGAAGACCGCGGCTTCGATGCAGCGGTTGTTTCTTCCGACATGAAAGGCGGCGGGCGGGGGAGGGCGCCGACCTCTGGGTTGGTCACCACTACGATTGCGGTCGAGGGTATGACTTGTGCATCGTGTTCGAGCTCTATCGAAGGCGCTTTTAAGAACGTGGATGGTGTACAGAGCATCGCTGTGGATTTGGGCACGGACCGTGCTATTACTACTCACGACCTAGCAAAGATATCGGCGGAGAGGGTGGCGGAAATCATCGAAGATCGCGGGTTCGATGCGAAGATTGTACGTTCAGAACCTGTCGGGAGATATGGACGACGGAGCATTAGCGATTCGACAGCGCATTTGGCTACGACAACGATTGCTGTAGAGGGTATGACTTGTGGTGCTTGTACTGCTGCTATTGAGGGGGGTTTCAAGGACGTTGCTGGGATTGGGAGCTTCACGGTCAGCTTAATAATGGAGAGGGCGGTAGTGGTTCACGATCCAGATGTTATTTCCGCCGAAAATATTGCGGAAATGTGAGCCATCTTATTGAATCGTGCTTGGAGTCGGAATGGCTAATTATTTATAGAATCGACGACCGAGGATTCGATGCCAAAATCATATCAACAGACCTCCAGCGCAGTGAAGATCGAGATACAAAAGAAGACACCATAATATTCAAGATTTTCGGCCTAAACTCAGAGGAGGATGCCATAAAGCTAGAGAACTCTTTCAGAACCTGTGAAGGGGTTACCGATGCTGTTGTGACATTGCCTGATGCAAGGGCTGTAATCGGGTACTATCCATCAAAAACTGGGGTTCGTAACCTTGTCGACATCGCCGAGTCATTGAATATGAACGCCCTCCCAGCAGACATGGAAGATAATAGCGCTCAGCTAGAATCCCTGGCAAAAACAAAGGAAATCAAGCAATGGCAACACGCGTTCTGGTTTTCGCTCTATTTTGCCGTTCCGGTGTTTTTGATATCCATGGTAATTCCGATGTGGTTCAAGGGGCTCGACAAGTACATCGGCCAGCTCCGTATAATGCCGGGACTTTACCTTGGCGATGTTGTCTGCTTGCTGTTAACTATTCCGGTACAATTTGGGATCGGGTTAAAGTTTTATCGGAGCGCTTTCAAGAGCCTTAAGCACGGGAGCGCTACCATGGACGTCTTGGTGGTTCTCGGAACTTCGGCGGCTTTCTTCTTTTCAATTGTGGCTATGCTCATGTCTATCATGTCTTCTCCTCATACCAAGCCTAGCACTGTGTTCGACACTTCTACCATGTTGATCACGTTTATTTCCCTAGGAAGGTATCTTGAGAATCGAGCGAAGGGTCAGACCTCAAAGGCTTTGTCAAGGTTGATGTCTCTCGCTCCTTCAATGGCAACAATATATGTCGACCCGGAGAAGGCGGTGTTGAGCATGGGAAGTGACGATAGCGCGGGCGAGGAGAAGACTATTCCAACGGAACTTATTCAGGTCAACGACATCGTGATTGTCCGTCCAGGGGATAAGATACCTGCTGATGGAACTGTCGTCGCGGGGGAAAGCTACGTTGACGAGAGTATGGTCACCGGAGAAGCCATGCCGATCCTCAAACACAAGGGAGCACTATTGATTGGCGGAACAGTTAATAGCGCAGGTCGTCTTGACTTCCGAGTCACTAGAGCCGGAAGGGACACTCAACTGAGCCAGATTGTCAAGCTCGTCCAAGAAGCCCAAACTTCCCGAGCACCTATCCAACGAATGGCTGATACCCTCGCTGGGTACTTCGTCCCTAGCATCATCGCGCTAGGATTGATCACCTTCATTGGTTGGATGATCCTTAGCCATGTCCTCAAGAACCCCCCGGCGATCTTTTCAAAGGAAGCTAGCGGCGGGCCATTCATGGTCTGCTTAAAGCTCTGCATTAGCGTCATCGTATTCGCCTGTCCATGTGCCCTCGGCCTGTCCACGCCTACCGCAGTGATGGTAGGCACAGGCGTCGGGGCAGAGCAAGGGATTCTCGTTAAAGGTGGTGCAGCACTCGAAACTGCGACGAAAATCACGCAAGTCGTCCTAGATAAAACTGGAACGATAACAATCGGACGAATGACCGTTGCCGTGAGCAAGCAGTCCGCAGTATGGAAATCTACTGAACGGAAATCTCGCCTCTGGTGGTTACTCATCGGCATTACTGAATCCGGTAGTGAACATCCTGTTGGTAGGGCTATTACCACGGCTGCTAGAGAAAACTTGGATCTGGGCGTAGACGGGGTTCTCGACGGGTCCGTCACGGAATTCAAAGCTGCTGTCGGCCGCGGGGTTCAAGCGAATATTAAGCCGGCTGCTGAGCCGAGAGCTTACAAAGTTCTCATTGGAAACACCAAATTTCTTAGCGAAAGCGGCATCGAGATCCCCGAAGAAGCGATCAATGAAGCAAAAGGCGTAAGCCTCGCAGGTCAAGCTAGAAACGCCGATGGGAATACATATGTCTTTGTTGCAATCGATGGAGAATACGCAGGACTGGTAGCACTTAGCGACGAATTGAAGCCAGACGCTAAATATGCTGTCGAAGCATTACGCAGGTTGGGTGTCAAAATCGCAATGGTTAGTCTCTTTCCCCCTTCTGGCTATCCACATTATGCTAACTCCACGAATAGGTAACCGGCGACCAAGAGGGCCCCGCCCAGCAAGTCGCCAAACAAGTCGGCATACCCCTCTCAATGGTTTACTCCTCTGTTTCCCCGGACAAAAAGCAAAAGATAATAAAATCACTCCAAGCCTCCGGCGAAATCGTAGCCATGGTCGGCGATGGCATAAACGACTCCCCGGCGCTCGCGACTGCGAATGTCGGAATCGCAATGTCCTCGGGTACAGACGTGGCAATGGAAGCCGCTGACATTGTCCTCATGCGACCCCAATCCCTTCTAGACATTCCGGCCGCCTTACACCTCGCCAAGACAATCTTTGGCAGGATAAAGCTGAACCTGCTCTGGGCTTGCTTCTATAATATCCTGGGTTTGCCGTTCGCTATGGGGTTGTTCTTGCCGCTGGGGCTACACTTGCATCCCATGGCTGCGGGCGCTGCCATGGCGGCTAGTAGTGTTTCCGTCGTGTGCTCCAGTCTGCTACTGAAGTTCTGGAGAAGGCCGGTTTGGATGACGGTTGATGGGATGAAGGCTGAGGAAGCGGGCAGCTCAGACACGTCCGGGGGCCCGGACATGAGTTGGCAGAGCAGGTGGGTGAGGTGGGGAATCGGAAGAAGGGCTGGAGCTGGGTATGCTCCCGTTGGTACGGAAGAAGTGTAATTGTCTGCCGGTGGTGAGCCGGAGAGTGTATATATATCGTTTCCTAAACCAACATTTAGCTATACGCATTCACCCCCCCCTGTTTTTCAATGCTTTTTCATTTTTTTTCCTTCGCTGTTGGCTGGGCTTTCTTATTACTGTATGATAGGGAGGGTTACTTGGTAATGCAGATTCTGGGCGAATGATATAGCGATTACTCGTTCACCCCTTACGCCATTTTGAGAGAATTAATCGCATTGCATGTTGTTGCAATTAGTTCGTGCTGCGGGCCGAGATAGGACATCGTGAGCGGGTTTGCGCCCGTTTTGAACACGGGTTCAACAACTCTCTTTACCCTGATAGGAAGTAACGAGTGAGGGGATATGCACGAGTGATTTTCTGTGTATCTGCTTATGACTCCCGGCTGGAAGTCGGATACATTACCCTGAACGAAATAATGCTTGCGCTCTCCTAATTTTACTGCCGTCCCGAGTGACACTGCAACTGCTCGTCTCATCTATTGTTTATAATCCTATCTTTAGGGATAGTTTCCTTCTCTCCTTAACCTTTCTCCCTCTCGCAATTAACAACAGAAAACAACTGCTCGCTTAGGTCGCTACTCCCCCAGTCGTGGTATGATATGATACCTCCCAACAGGGTTTGAGCCCGGGACTGCGGCAACACGTTCCACGGCACTCATACAAACACTCTTGCCATCACCTTCTTTGACGTCGCCTTTCTCCAATACTTCCTGATCTAATCACAACACCCTCCCTGCTGCTTTTCTTCCCATTTTCTCCCTTGTCGGTCTTTTACGATACTAACATCACCGGAAATCGTCTCTCACACTGCTCCCTTCCAATAATCCAGTGGTTTCCACCTGAGGATGCTCGGATTCTTCAGCAATTTGCGATCACAAATATGCTTTCCTGCTTTTTCTTTTTCTTTTCCTCCTCTTCCCTGCAAAAGAGTCGTGGTTCAAGTCCTTATGGTATTGGAATTGTTGGTGTAGGTACAGTAGGAATAGCAAGTAAAGTATCGTACTCCAGTGTGATAATGTTCGGCAGGTGGCAGAAACCTATAGACTAGCAGCACCTCGCTATAAGGAACGGTTGGGGTTCAGGATTTTTCGTTCGTTATAGCGGGGGTTTAGGCCTTATCCCCTGAGCAGTCTAACACAGTAAAATTAGCCACCAGGCATAATAAGCCCAGACCAGTCGGTAGCTATCATAGCTATTTTTCAGGTTCGGAGTCTGGTTTTTTTTTTCAAAGTCAAAGTGACCCAGCATCATGACGACAACTATTAATCGCCAGTGAATCACAGTCCTCAAATCAGTCTAAAATAAGATTAGTGTGCTGGTCGCGAATCTGCCCAAGAGATAGCGAGGACGGTTTGTATGGGACCTCAGGGGAGCTCATTTGTAACAGGGAGGATTCCAGAACACTTTTGTCTAGTGGCTTGGGGTCTTGCCTATTCTTGGATCTCCGGGGCGGAACAGAGTTAGTTTAAGCTGCATGATCAAGCTTGATGGAACTCCCATAGCGCGAACCCGGATATCTTTCGGTTTGTAGGAGGCAGCTGTTATCGGCTAGGCGTGCTCTAATATCCCAACGTATCCGGGGTTCCAGTGGAGTGGAGGCAGCCAGGCGAGAATGCCAGCCCTCTCTTCTACAATGGTAAGACTATTCCAAACCTGCACCTTGAGATTGGTATTAAACGGGTGACATTACTGGAAACACGGGATATTTCTATTTGGTGCTGCAATGGAAGGACTATCTAGAGTACTAGGTGGGTAGAATTACTGGGGACTGAAGAAAGAAAGGTAGGGGCTGCCAGTTCGATAGTCACACAAATCACCTGCTAGAAGCATCGAGCCCTGGCTAAAAAGAGCACCGGTAGGGGGTGTGAGTTTTCGGATCAGAATACATATAATTTGTTGTATCGGATATAGAAACGCAGTTAGGCTTCGGTATATGTAAGGCCCTTTCGGCGTGCTGCGCCAAGATGACAGATCAACTCCACTAGGAATACTCAAAGGAAGCTTTTTCAATTCCGTGGCTGGATGCTTCTCTCACATTCCGTGCCTGGAAACTCAGGAGGCTAACGGTGTAGCCAGCTAACTACATGTTCTCTGGAGATTTGAAGGTTATCTAAGGGCAGTTATCTTGGGGCCTACGGCCGCTCTCTCTATTCAGGGTCATTGTACGGCTCTATGCTGGTAGGAGTCACGTTCCCCCCGTTCTTACCGAGTAGCTCACATAGTGGGTCATGGCCACTTATTAGCAAGGTTCCTATAGTCGGCACTAACTTGAGCAAGAAACCATCCTTTTTCTAATGAGAACAAATCATTAATGGTCACCCGGACGAATGGTGCTTGACGCGCCCCTCCCTCCTTCCCTCCCTCCGCCACTGCCTAGGTTCGGAAAGAGATCGAATCTTAAACTCGCGATGTCCAACTTCGAAGTCGGGCGCCTCGCCCTGAGCTGGATTCTCATAAGTCATGAATAGAACAGCACTCCTCTGAAATTCATGTATCAAGGCGCAGTCCCTGATGGCCTTAAAAAAGCCCATTCGGTGATTCGGGGTTCCCTCCAAATTGTACCCTCCTACCGTCATATGCTCCCCGGGGGACTAACCGGGCTCGAGGGGGGGGGGGAAACAGGCTTGGTCCAGAATCAACTACAATCTCCTAACCTCCCATAGATCTTCTATTGGTAAACGGTCGAATCGGCCTATAGAGGCGGCCATCTACCGCAGTAGGCCAGCCCGCCCTTCACTGTTGCTTGCCTTGCAAACTTGAGGCACCTTCCCAACAAAAAGTCAGGTCGGAATAATTACTCCTAGTAAGGGATGTAAGATCTGTTAGACATTGTAGCGAAGCCCAAGCATTTCTCTTGCCTCGATATCACCCCTCGCCTCAGCTTCTCTAAACCCGGGATTAGCATGCTGGTAGCAGGGCGCCACAGTAACGACTGCAGTATTTTCAAATACCGCTAGGGCGTTGGAGTTATGATGCCTCATCTTGAGGGCTGCTGTGTCTTTCTTTTTATGATACTTCTCCTAACAAAGGGCTAATACAGAATCTCTTTTTGCCGTGCTTGTATTTCAACTACGTAATCCCAGGGAGGGGATATTTAGATATCGTGTTCACACAGAATCAGGTTAGCAGAAAATATTCGAACGTTCAAAATGTCTACTTATTCTAGGCGGATAGGCGACTAGATAGCTAAGGTAATTAGGACCGCGATTTCTAGCCTCCGAATACTCGCCCACAGGATATAGGGTATCCCAATTTGCACAAGTACACCTTTCATGATATGATACTCAAGCTCGCGCAAAAGAAAGGAATTACAAGTCCTTCTCCTCCTCATATCTCCACTTCGGCATAGTACAAGAAAGCCCCACGTTCCACCACGTTCCCCCAATCTCAAGTGCAGCCTCGACACCTTCCCAGAACCTCTCGTTATCAGCGAATTCGCGTTCAACACTGCTCATGCGCACCCCCTTACCGGGGCACCGGGGGTTCGGGGGCGTCTCATGTCCTGGGTTCTCAGTTTTAATTCTCTTTGCTGACCAGGTAGGCGGTGATGGTGGTGATGATGCATGTGGCTCGCGCTTGATCTTTTTGGGAGTTGGGCTGTCCGGTGGCGAGGACATGACTGGAGCTACGAGTGCGACGTCTGGCAGTCTCTTCGGGGTTTTCGGTGCGGTTACTGGCGATGTGGTGGGTGTATTGCTTGCTGTCGATGAGGCCATTTCTCTCGCTTGTGTCCATCGCTGATCTTCTGTGTCTCTAGAGCCTTCTGCTGCCACCTCTTCTGGTTGGTGCTGCCGAAAGTTTATCTCGGTTTGTTCGAGTTGACTTCTAGCTAGATTTCTTTGGGATTCTAACTCTCGCTGGAGCCGTTCATCCTCTAGTTGTTCCTCCTCTAGCTGTTCTTCCGCCATGTGTTCTTCCCTCAAACGCCGCCGCATATCGTTATCGTGGGCGAACTCGTTGCCAGCGCATAAATCGCCGAATAATGTTTTTACACTCTTCTCTTCATCCCAGGTTGCTTCGTTGACAACGCAAGGGTATATATCCCTTGGCTTGAAAGCAGATACTAGACCGCGTAGCTCCGAGTACGAAGAGTGACGTGAAAAGGGGAAGGTGATCTCATTAGGGAGGATTCCACCGTTTTCCGCAACTATTCCTTCTCCGTCGCTGCTCGCGGGGGTAGGGAGGAGGATCTGAGAATCGGTTTCCTGGCTCTTCCGTTGACTGGATATACTCGCTGCATCGGACAGCAGCCCTAGGAGTTTGGGCGCTGTCAGGTCATCCCTCTCGATACCTTTCTGGAGAGACAGCGGGAGCACCTGTTTCATGGATGTCCTTGCTTCCTTCAAAAGATCCTTGACGCTTTCGGGAACTTCCGGCCCCAGCGCCTCAAGGATCTGCTTGAGGTGCTCGTCCCGCAGTTCTAGATCATCCTGGTTTTCCACTGAAACAGTGTTAGTCGCTTAGATCTACAAAGTGGATTCCGGGGTAGCCCTACAATCACCGTTCCCGAGGCCGGCTTCGTGAACATCAAATAATCCCACCCTTGTAACGACTGGTTTTATCCAAACAACGTTCCTCTTTCCCTCAAGCCCCTCGCATCCAACCCTCTTCTCACATGAATGGAATCGGGCTTCTATATTCGTGGTGGTGCACCCAAGCACTTTCGAGTTGCCAAAATCGAAACCACTGAGGAATGGACCATGAACGTATTTATCAGGGCTCCTTATAGAGTGAAAGAGCCGGCGGTGATAGTCACCAAGATGTATCTAATCAATTAGCCACGCTCCAGGCTTGAGAGCTAATCATACCTTAGCATCAAACGCTGAGGCCAAGGCCACCCAGACTTCCTCATAGCCAAATGTCCACGTATTCAGATGGAATATTGTATCTTGAGGGTACTTTCGGACTTGGCTGAGAAGCTCATGAATTCCATCTTGCTTAGAACGAAATACTTCCTGGATCTTGCCCCTACCAGCGAACGAGGTATCTAGGTATATTTTGTCCAGAGTTTTCAGGCCCATCACATATGGAACCAATATTGGATGCCTCTTGAGATTGTCGACCCACCATTTCTCGGCTATTCCATGAATAGTCAGAAGCTCACTATCTCCCCAAGTTGTTTACGGCTCACCTCTTATGTCGCCAGTGTATAGAATCGCTTTGCCATCTCCTTCTATTAAAAACATGACGGCGCCAGGGCAATGGTTTGCCTAGACCGTTTTAGCCTCCTCTGATATGACATTAGAGAGCATCTCACATCGAACAAGGTCACACGTAAACTCTTTCCACTCCCTATCTCAACCATTGTCGGGGTCTCCAGCGGGATGACTTTCTAGCACTTGCATTAGTACGCGGTTTGCCAAATGTTATAATTTATACTCACAAGTTTCTTCTCTTTCTCCGCATAAAGGCACTGTCGTGCTTCAAGAACGCCTTTCGCGAGGCTAAAACGGTGTAATCGTCTCTCTAGTTTTATTAACAGCTGCAGCTAGCGCATAAGCACCCGAGCATTTAATGGTTGACTGCATTTACTGCCCCACCTCCTTCGTAGCCGCTGAGCAATGGATGAAAGGGCCTCCGTAGAACCCTTCCAAACCTTGCAGATGATCACTAACAGATAGAATAACTGTCAGAGCACTTCCATAATTCTACCTTGCTTTAATTTACAAACCTATGAATATGTGTCAGAAAGCACGCCAGAGGTGGGCGCGCACCCGGGTCATTACTCCGACGAAAATAATCAACTAAGGGTATTGGGATCAGTTCCATAAGAGGAGGCAGTGGCAATGGACATACTTCTTATATCCGGAAACTCTATAAGCAAGACTATTAGCTCGATCATTAAAGGGTAAATAAGGGGACGAACCCGTGACGATTCCTTTGAAAGTGGACTACAACATCCTTTGTAAGTACTGGTATATCCTACCAAAAGCACACTTGCCGGAAATACCCACCATTATGGACTTCTCATCGAATTTACCGAATATTATTAAAACAATAGAACGAGGCTTTTTGAGTTGGGTATTGAGACGCGGTTGGGGTCAGTCTTCAGATTGAGGCTTTGAACCTTGGATCCTCGCTAAGCCTGCAGCCAAGACCATCATGAGATAAGCCACCTATGGCAGAGGCCCGTGTGAGGTAAAAGCTCAGCTTGCAGGGCAGACAACCAACGAATAGTCTGGGTACTCTAGATCAACCCGTCTCCCCTCCTGCCATAGCCCTGGTTTTATGCGCTTTAGGATTTACAGTACTTTAGTAATTCTACCAATACATTGCCAGTGCCGCTATCAGTTTGCCTTGCTAGAAAACAAATGCAGTGAGTTATTAGTATACAGTACTTGCAGGGGTTGTCCATTCTAATGTGGTGGCAGATTAAGGCACTTGCTCGAGCCTTTCGGGGGTGGTTGGGATCTGTTAGGAGGAGCTTTGGAATGTCCCGATAACATTAGCCATCTTTTGCTTGAGTGTACTCGTACCGTACTCGTACTCTGATGACAGCCAGCGCTTCCCGTCCAATACCGGTAGTTACCGTATTTGGCTCGATAATTCACTTGTGTCCAAATATAGCACCCCGCCAGCACCGTAATAAGAGGTTTAAAAGAGGCTTAACAGCCACGCCCTACGTGGGGTAGGAGTTTACAGGTATCCCTCAATACGATAAAGTTCTTTCGTGGAGAAGCGAGATCAATCGACTGCATAGGGTAATATTTGTGATCTCTTTGGTCAGCTATTGCCCCAGCACACCCTAGGACTCCCATGTCCGGAGAAGTTGCTTCAAGGCCAACTGTTTTGGGGGGATTTCAGATCTTGTTAGATTTTGTTCACAAATGAGAATAGTAACCAGAAAGAACGTAGATCACTCCTAAACATTCCTATCGGGTTGGACATTTATGGCTGTCCTTCTCTAGAGGGGTGAATCGCTAATGACATGATGCCCGGTCATTGTCCCTAATTGGGCATTGGGGAGAGCTCTCGGCTTGGCATGGAGGGGAGAGGTGGAACTTGCCGAGCCCTTAGCGCAGGGGCAAACCGATCCAACAGATCTGTTTTTTCTTCTTCCTCTCTTCCTTCACCATCCCCCCTCCTCAACATCCCCACCCCACCTTTTCCCACCCGGGTCAATTCACTCACCATTTAAAATAACCTTTCTTTTCTTTTCTTGAAAAACCTTTGTTTCCTCTCCCGTGGCCACCTTCCTCTCTTCACTTCACTCTTCATTGGAAACGGAGCCTCCTATCATTTTACCTCCTACCTTCCCTTGTCCATCCCCCCGCTCGAGTAGATTCGTCCGCTAAAACACAGCACAACGCTTCACTCCAAAATCAACTTCACCACCTAGGAGTTCTCTCTAGTTGTAGTGTATTCTACACTTTGTGTGGTTTAGGGTTCGAGTCACTCTAGTATTGCGGTCCTGGTAAAGTTCCCCAGCAATCATGGATACTGTGTTTCCCCACTCTAGAAATTGGATAACATTAACGCATCACTCTATTAGCTCCCACAAAAAATAAGACAACAAAGGAGATAAAACAAGCTAAAGCTGCTTCTCTCTCTGCACGAGATCACCCTTCTCCTGATTTCCTCCGATAATCCGACACACAAGAAAGCAAACCATTAACAAACAACCCGCTAGTATAATACATCGCAATGAAGAAGCAACCGATCCCTCAGATTCTTTATAAATACCTCTTCCCAACACCAGGGCCCAAGGACCCTGCCACATTCGATCAATTTGTCAACGAAGTCCTTGATCCGGAGATCCGTATTGAAATCTCAGAGTGGTATAGCTGCCACACCACCGAAGAACTCGAAGAAGTCTATCCCGGTTGGGATTACGCCGACCGCAATGTCCGTATGAGGCTCAGCAGATACAAAGGTCATAATAAACTCTTCAAAGCATTCGACAGGTTAGGCCTGAGCGCACACGAGATCAATAGCGTCGTTACTTGGCATGGGACTAGGTGGGAGTTGGAGGACTGGGAGGCTGAAACCGGTTCAAGTAGGGATAGAGACCCTTCCATTTACGATGAAGTAGAAGATTACGATTATGACGATGAAGAGGATGAAGATGAGGATGAGGATGATGGCGGGGAAGCGGAAGCAGCTGCGGAAAGAAGGGAGGGAGCTACTCAAGGCAGTGTCACCAATACCAGCCACCGTTCCTCCTCGGGCCCCCCATAGGTCAGCCGTGGGAATAGGATATTCATGATGCTCAACGGTACTAGCTAGACTTTAAAAGGTCAATAAAGCCTAATTGTCTAATAATTAGAAATCTCAGCGGGAGTCAAAACATCTAACAAAAAGCAAAAAAAGGGGGGGGAAGGGGAGGAGAAAAGTTGAGGAGGGAAGAAAACACCTTCAGGGCATATGAAAATGAAGGCAAGGAGCTATAGTTCGCCTCATTCGGCGATGTTTACTTTACTCTTTTGTTTGGAGGTTCCTCGTTTGTTCGATCTCTCTTCAGCAGTTTTGCTCAATTGTCTCCTCGGAATTTGTTTGCTTGCTTGCTCAATTCCTTAGTTACTTTTTTTTCCACAATCCCGCATCCTCACTATTATCCGATGCTTTTCTTCTTCTTGCCATTTAATTCTCCTCTTACCCCTCCGTTTTGTTCCGCAAAGGCCCTAGTTAGTTAGTTACTCGGTGGAGGTAGCTATTTATTTTCTTCTTTTTTCTTTTCTTCTACCCTAGGATAGGTAACTCAGCGCTTGAAGCTTTGGTATGGTTTTTCATGGCGTCCAAAAATATACCCCCAACCCCTATCTCATCTTTCGTAATTCATGTGGAACCCCCTTCCCCCCACCTCTCTCCCTTTCAATGAGTTCCTTACCTACTTAACTCGCATCTAGACTTCTCCACTTTATCTTCGTTTTACTTCTCCTTCTTCTCCCCTCTTTTTTTCCCCCACCTCCCGTCGTTTTCGCAGGAGCGGGCTTCCAACTGGTCGATTGGTTTGTATAACTTGCCTACTTATTTGCATACATGGCGTATTATTCACATAGATAACACAACCCCCCAGGGGGTTTTCCTACATTTTTCTTCTTTTCTTTCTATTTGCTTGGTCTTTTCTTTTATACTTTTGGCGCTAGTGGGAAAAATCAAGGCTGTTTTTAGCGAGTGACGGGCTGTGAATAGCAGAGTTGAGAAAGTATTGTTCTACGGGAACAAGAGATTGAAAACACAGCCTTTCCAGATAGAGCAAACTAGCCCTGCTGATCTCATATGAGCTGGCGTGACCTGACCCCAGATCGTACGATACTATCACCTGGGGCGAGGTCTACGATTCATAGGGTAGTAGAGGGAAGAGATGTGAAAAATAGAATCTGAGCCAAAAAGAGAAAGCTGCCTTTGACTCGGAATAGTAGCTGTGAGCCATGGATGCCATACAGTATAGTCGCACCTCGTTGTAATAGAACTCTTTATGCATACAGGAACCCGACATCTTAGGGGTAGCTAGCATACAAAATGTGGAAGTCTGCAACTCAAGCGGGTTGACGATCGTCGGGTTATCAGCATATCGGGTAATATCTCTGGTAATCACCCAACTCCTCCTCCCAACCACCTTGCTTTCTCCATTCTCCGATGCTACTACCGCTCGACGTTATTCCATACCCGTGTCATCTCCTGTCGCTTCTTCCCCCTAATCTTCTGTCCTGACCTCCATCTGGCTCATTCCAATTCTCCTTATCCAACACCACCTCTAAGTTAGCTGAAAAAGAAAAAAGAAAAAAGGTATTCACTGCAATTGAGGCACCGACGATGGTGAACGGCACGATTGACATATTGTACCACACAACGGGAATTCGGTCGGGGGTCGAGTGCAAGTACGATGACATCAGGCATCAGCAGTGGAAGTCGAAGATTGTAGATCCAGCTAGCCCAAGCAGGCGGGTAGCTGGAGATGGAGAGTGCATTATAGGTGAGCCTAGAAAATCGGAACACGACAGGAGCACAGTGCGGTACTCGATATGGAGGATAGTTGTGAAACATAGTTGATATTTCTAAAAAAAAAGTTGCACCTTTTCTACACCCCTCTCATGTATACCGGTCTCTTGGGACATGTAATGCGGGTACCGCAGATCACCTTGGCGACCACGCTTGCAGATCGTTTACCATTCCGCTTAAATTGCATTTTCAACTTTTTTGGGCGTGGCTAGGTAGCACCCGACGGGTTAAGGGATACTACTGGTACTGCGTTGTTGGGTCTCTATCCGGAATTCCAAGTGTATTCACCTAGTCTGCTGGGATAGCCAGCTTCCCTCCCAGTCATGGCCAACCTCCCTGTCGGATATGCTATATTTTACATAACCTCATGAGTGGGAGAGCGCATTAGGGAAGAAAGAGAGAAAGAGAAAGAAAAGGAGGAGGGAAAGAAAAAAAATCCCTAGCTTATGAGTACAAAGGCCGTTGCTAGCATGTCCCATCTGTCCACTCACACGTTCGTTTACTCACGGATCATCCGTGTATTCCCCGGAACCCTTCATACAAATAACCTTTATAAGCCGTGAAATGAGTCGCCGCAACTCCGAAAGCCTGATATCTATCATGCTAACCATACGCCATCCATCCAAAAACCCAGACTTATCATTACACCCCACGCTCATTGCCGAGCATCTAGCATTTTAATTGCCTCGTCGTGCTGGCCAAGCACTTTCCTAACATAACTACAACTCAGGTGTTAGCCACCACATCAAAAAAAGGTAAAGCTAGCATACTCGTTCTCCCCCCCTCTAATCCTCTCCCTCCCGCGGTTCAACCTCTCGATACCCTTCCGGATACTCTCAACGTGAACCTCCAACGGAATCTCTAGCGGAATCTCTCTAGCACCCTCCCCCTCGCCCTGGGCGTCGCGGAGCATAACGGGCTGTGCGACTCTATCCCTGAGGTCCTCTAGATCCGACTGCATTTGTTGCAGCCGTATCAGCGATGCAGACACGTGTGCCAGTGCTCTACTCCTGTAGCTAGCGATGTTGGAAAGTAGGCTCCGGTGGGAGGCGAAGTTAGCGAGTTTGCGTCTGTTGCCGCCGAGGAATGACCACAGCTCTGCGAGGACCTCCTGATGCTTCTCCTGGATGACTGAGTCCTCACGCGAGGCCATGTCTTGGATTGTCGAGAGGCGGTTTTCCAGGTCGTCCAGGTCGCGCAGGACCAGCTCTGCCTCGAGGATTAGGCGTTGGATTGAGGTGTCCATTGTGGCAGAGGCTTGAAGGAAGGTTTTGAGGATTGAGGATTCCGTCTTCGGTGGGGTTATGAGGTAAAGTGGTGCTAAGACAATCCTTGATACTGCGCTAGCGATAGACGGGAACTCAGCCATTGTAGAAGATAGCTGGACGTTTTCCAACGACCGAATGGCGAATTCATCCATTGCTAGGAGATTGTCCACGACCCCGTTCACCCTGGAGCCGAAGCGGGTGAGGCCACGGGATGCCTGCTTAGCGCTCTGAACGAAGTCGTCTAGTCTTTCTGATAGCTCTTCCTTATTTACTAGCCTGCTCACACGCACGAGCATGCTTAGGTCTCGCACAGCAACTTCAGAGTTCTTGAGGTCTAGAGCCATACTATTGCCCCCCGCGCTATTCTCGAGAATGTCTTCGAAGCTGGCCTGCAGGTTTATTAGTTTTGGAAAGTCGGTTTGCGGGATAGAGTTCCCGTCGTTGACACTACGAGTGCCGGTGCTGGCAAAGTCGCAGATGGGTACGTCCAAGAGTGACATCCCCGGAATCGCGCATATAGGTGATAATAACCGGAACAGGCTCTGCGCTGCAAATTGAAAAGCGTAGCATAGCACCACTACGAAGAGGTATATATAAAAGAGATATATGAGTGGCTTCTTCAACAATACCAACCCCGTAAACACCACTTCGGAAAGGAATCCTAGCAATGACCCAGCAGTGCGGAAGATATCCTGGGGCGCGTCCTTGAAGTCGCCGAGTTCAAAGAGAGGCGGCGCTGGGGGGTTAAAGGCCGGCGGCTCGGGAGCGGGAGCGGGAGTGGGGATGGGGGCGACGGGAGCGGCGGGTGGCCCGGGTGGCACTGGAACTTCTTGTCTGGGGATGATTGTTCGGCGCCGGGTAGCGCTGGCAGAAATTACTCGGCGGCGACGCGGGGGTGTGGCGCGCGAGGTTGAGGAGCGTCGCGGGGTTAGCGAGGAGCGGGGGGATGTGTTTGGTGAGCTGTCGCGTGGTTCTAGGTGAGACATGCTGAGGGCTGGATATGGAGAAGAGGGGGGAGACGATTGTAGTATAGAGGGGGCAGCTGCTGGATGTCGGCTCATGGAGGGTGAGTGTTCTCCAAGGGTGATTGTTGGTAAAGCTTTTAGTATCTGTTCGAGTAGGGTGGTCGTGGGGAAGTAGAGCGAGGACTGGACACTGGTAGCAGTCTAGGTCTAGGTCTAGGTGTGGTGTAGTATGATACGAAATAGTATGGTGCAAACAGCTCAAGTCGGGAATTCGTGTCATAGAGCGAGAGCGTTCGTATGATAATGGGGATTGAGCCAGTTTTCTGTCCCAGGTCAGGGCTTGATCGCCTAACTTCGCTGGAGGTGCAGGAATGTTTTGTTGGCAAAAAAGAGGCTACAGCATGACGTTCGCTGGCAGTGGCGTTGGCGCTCGAGACTGAGTGTTTCAGCCACTGATCCTCGCCCCAGTCCTTTCCCCACAACCTTCCAACCTCCCCCGCATTTCGATTAAGGTTTTGGATTCGGGAGCGGGATTGTTGAAGAAGGACGACCCCAACACCGAGCATCGTAGAGCACCGAGCAGATCAGCGCCAGGCCCCTATTATCGTCCGCTGCCCATAGTCCGCGACGGGCGGCCGCTTTGACATTTGTCTCAGATGTCGTGCGAGCTAGCAGTTATTCCGAAGAAAATCCCTTGTCTAAGCTTAAGCGAGCGGATAAGCCCCCTCATGGTAGACGAATACCGACCGACCATAGCGAGACCAGCCACTTGGCCCACGTTTGATCTGATTTTGAGTGGTGTTTTGTGGCCAGGGGAGGAGAATAGGGTTTAGGATTGATGAATAGGGTGGGGGGTTTGTACAGTAGATAAGCAGCCTTAATATTAACTTTATGGTGGAGGCATGCTAGCATTGATTTACATAGTAAACTTCCGGGTGCGGAGACAATCCCATAGACTATTACCTGTGCCTGATTGTTTGTACCACCCGTGCGGGTGTCATACCAAGAATGTGTGCGATAGTTGATATTGATTGCTTTTCATGTCATAACCCAGCTGTTGCGCACAGCAATTGCCCATTTATAAGCAGAGCGATTGAGGAACTTGCTAAAGCTATAATACTAGGAGATATTGGGATACCCCTGATCCAGCGATTTACAGTTGGAGTCCAGTTCGCCGGTTAATATCTTTACTCACCTACATTGTTAAAAACTACCGCTGGAGGAAGTATCGCAATTGGCTGAATCCAACCGTCAATCTCACTATTCCCACCATTCCCACCAATGATCAGTCCATCCCAAAGTTAAGCACCTTCATCCCATCCGATCACACCCCATCTCACACCCCTTCCTCGCCTAAAAACAAAGAAAGGAAGAAGGGGAAACTTAAATCCGCCAGTTTTGTAGGAATCCCCATCTCAGGCGCCAAAAGCTGCACACTACTCACGCGGCTAAGTCAAAGCCTAACACCCTCATATATAATAGCAATGATCACCTGGCAATAATAAGCCAACACAGGGCAACACAATTAATATCCTCCCACGATACAAAAAAGGCAAGCCGTTTTGCGCAATTAGTTTTGGTACATGACCTAGCAAACCATAACAGGGTATCTCACCCTTGGAACTATTATTTTCCATTTTTGAGGTACCATGTCCAGAAACTTCTCATGAAATGTTTGACACTTTTAAATGAATCACAGTCTGAGAAAGGGTTCCCCATGCCCTCACGAGTGCCTGTTTGGCCCCATATTTCACAGCCTATTTTCTATGATATAATATGAGGCTGCACCACTCAGCCTGGGGTTTTGGGGATGTCAACCTACTGGCTCCGCGATCACTACAGGATGAGGGTGTCCAGCTTCAAGTGGACTGAGTGAGAATTCCGTTATAAAAAGCCGAAATGGCCCCTGGCCCCGCTCTGCTGCTGCTGCTGCTGCTGCTGCACGAGCTGAGGGAAGGTGATAGCGCACTATCAAGAGCAATTAGAAACACTCAGGAGCGGGGGAATTGTTGTTGTATTAATAATATTTCCCTGAGGCACGAAAGTACATAGCTATGTACAGTATTATAGATTGAATTGGGTGATAGATAGGGCACAATTCCCACGCCGGAGATACCGGGGTTTACTCTTGTCTCGTTGGAGGCCGGAGCGGCGTGCCATGATACCGGTAGCGGTCGTGCAAGTGAGCACCTTGGGTATCAAGCACGTTTTTTTTGGCGGGGATGATAACTCTACCAGGCGAACAATAGCTCTTTTGTGTAAGGCAGCAGAGGGTGAGGCATTTAAAATTGCATGTTTGGCAGAACTTTGACTATTTACAAGTATCCTTCAGTTCATAAAGGGTTTATGATATTCTAACTTAAGCACTTTATATCATCGCAAAAAAGAAAGAAAATCTAACAAATTTTATAAGTGCTATCCTTTGCAATGCCACTAAGCCATCGACTTCCAAGCCTATGGTGCCGTACTTGTGGTCCAGGAGACTGATCCGCACAGTACTGTGCAAGGGGATAGAAAGAAGCAGTGCAATGCCTGCGCAATTCAGCTTGCAGCACTCGATCAACATCAATAAACCACAGAACTGCCTTCTATGTCCTAACCCCGCAGTAGAGAAGTACATCTCGTTTGTCCTGGTGATCCCAGAGCACTCTTTAATCTCTCACCCTCTCTTTCTCATGCACTAACCAAACCTGACTACGATATCCCTAGGGCCCAATTCCAATCTGCTCGCGCGGCTGGATTGGGGCCGAGCACATAAATTAGGGCCTGTTTGGCATGCCAGGATTTAGACTTAAAATCCGGATTATCACCTAAGTCTGGACTTTCAGTCTAATCGTGTTTGGCATGCCAGTACTTGGACTGGATTTTCATGTTAGGATTAGATTTTCTCTGAAAAAATAATCATGGAGAGTATGCTCTACAAGGTGTTAGCCCTAGCCACTTTCTCAGTTTTTCTGAACCTAAGCAAATAATATACCATACCTGGATCTTATCTTTATTATTTTATCATAATATTATATCAGATACTAGTATGATACCATGCTGAAAGATACTGTAAAGTGTAGATGACTAAGACAAGGTGATAATGGACAAAAACAAAGCAATGAGCACCAGAGTCCAGACTTTGTTTTTCTGCTTAAAGACGTGCATAAAGTAGACAGTTTAAATGATGCCTAGTCAATCACAGTACTGCTGGATACCTGGAGGTGTGCCATTTCGCTTTCCTGTGGTATCCTGGCAAATATTGGCTCAACTCCGATCAGTTGCCACGGAATTCCCGTTCCACCAGAGGACCTACCTTCAGGCACTTTGCACCGGATCACGTTTGGTACGATATGGCCGGCTTACAAAGTCCGGACTTTAAGTCCAAATCCTAGTCTAATCCTGGCATGCCAAACAGGGCCCTAGGGATTCCCGTATCATACGAAGTGTCCGCCTTCAATTCGGCCACTCAAGTAAAATATACATTAGTCAAAAACAAAAGGAACCAACATCCATCACAAAACCCACCCCCAGCAAAGTTTGTTTAACTTAGCGCTACCAGAAGTCATGATAACAGCCCTAGTTAATATCTTACATCCCTTCTCTTTCATACCCCCCTACGAAGCCTTCTATCCCCCCTCTCCCTACTTTCCTTTTTTTGATAAAAAAAACTTTATATCAGGTAGATTAGGCTCCTGTTAGATTGAAGGTGTTCCTATTCTCTTGCGGAGGAAGTTCTAGTTTCCTTATGCACTAATAGATGCAACTAGTCTACAGGTACTATAATCAACCTTGAGGTCAGATTTTCCCTCAACTCAGCAATCATCTTCATAAAGAACCACTCTGCTATCTCTCAAAGGGTCATAATATGGATCCAACCATATCCGGTATTTTCTCCCTCATAGCATGGATTTTTCTTCTTAAAGATAATTATTAGCCAGAATAAATAACTTGTACCTACTTAATTGTACCTTTCACCGTTACTTAATACCTCAACAACCAATATACATTTAACAACTAATTGGACCATTTACTCACACCTCTATTGGCTCCCCCTGCCCCCACACTAGTTGTAGTAATATGTAGTTGAAAGCTTAGTTACTACTTGGCAAATTCAAAAGTATTCGGAAATGGTCAGTATGCTTGGCACCAAGCATTAAACCCTTGGGGTACTTGAATTGCCTAAAAGAGATCAGATTGGAAGCGAGAAAGTGGAAAAAAGGAAAACAGAGAGCAATTTATACGAAAGAGAGAGGAAATCTGAAGTAGTTTAGGACTGAAATTTATTGCCACCATTGGCAGCCATGCACCGTATCATGACATCTGGTAATTTAACAATCTCATGATTAATTTCTTCAATCGTGATCTTGTCCCACTCCTTCTGCAGAACCTTTCCCATTTCCAGAGGTGTTGTAATTCGTTCTACCCCCCGACGCCACAGTATCCTCCATTTCATAAGCCTCCATATATGCTCGATTGGATTTAGGTCAGGTGAGTTCGGAGACCACTTAACCTTTGATATGCCTTCACTTTCCGAGTCTCGCTCCTGATTGTTAGAAATCTCACCTGGACCTTCCAGCTTGGCGCCAAGCATACTGACCATTTCCGAATACTTTTGAATTTGCCAAGTAGTAATCAGGTACCGTATTTACTTGTACAATCCACTATCTCCGTCAATCCCTGACTCAGCCCACCATAGGTTTAGTTTGACAGGTCAACGGAATTGCGAATACTAGCGAGATCAAGCACGCTGAGCACACTCAGGCTTACTGTGTGAGAAGAACACTAATCCTTCTTAGGGGCTTTGGTCTCTAATCATGTACAGTAGATAGCGTTGCATACGGAGATAGTGGATTATACCAGTAAATACGGTAGACTATCCAGTTGTTAAAGTTGTAACTGCAAGTACAGGGTGCGTCTTGCACTCGTGCTACAGGACCTTTCTCCACCCTCGGTACAGTTCAGCACACCATTGATCAACAAACCAATAAGGCCACGGAATTCCGATACCAACGACAAGATCATTCATCCCTCAGATCTCAATTTCTCCAGTCCACCCTGGTGCCCGGATCTCCCGCATGCACATCATCTCATATCCTCCGTAACACACCTGCTAAGTTAACCACAGCCGCATTGGGGCTAATGCGGATTTTCGTATTTATAATCCACGTTTCTTCAGCTCGGGGTAAACGGACAATGGTGAAAAGCCCCCCGAAAGGGGATGTGCCTGCGTGCAGTATATTACTTCAACATGTTTTGGACTCGAGCCGAGGTTAATTCGGTCCTGCGCATTCCTTTTACAACAGCATGTTATACACTCGCAGGTTAATATCACGATTGGGGGTGATGATGGTGATGATGATGGTGGTGGTGGTAATTGTGACGGGAGACCTGTTGTAGGCCGGTCTTGATTTCTAAGGCTTTCATCGCTCTCATCGCTCCTCTCTCCTTTCTCCGGTCGAATGGATGGATGGTGAAGCAGTAGAAAATCTGCTGATTGCCCTGCCCTCCGTGCTTGCTTACTGATGTTCCGCCGAGGGGATCCCCCCAACCATGGGAGTATCATACCACGGGTAATCTTCTAACCCTATCAATTAGAATTATTCCACCGCGCACACACACCCTAGGCCACTGCCTGAACGTTAATAAATTGACCTCTTCTCTCGTTCCCAGGAAATTTTTTCGATTTCGGTAGACCGGACTTGATATCATCATAAGTTTCGCGACACTTTGAAGATCCATATCAACATCATTCCAATATTCGGATAAGAAAAAGTCCCTACACATATATATCCCCCTCTATCAAAACACCAAAATGGTTTCCAACAAGCGTGTTGTTTTCAACTCAGTCCCCAGTGGCTTTCCCGTTGCTGGAAAGGACCTTATCCTCGATACCGCCGAGGTCGACCTCAACAATGTCCCCGAGGGTGGTGTTATCACCAAGAACTTTTACGTCTCGTTCGACCCGTACCAGCGCGGACGCATGGCCCACGCAGCCACGATCTCGTATATCCCGCCATACACCCTTCATCAACCCATCACGAACGACGGCATCAGTCAGATTGTCAAGAGCCGTAACCCGAATTTCAAGGAAGGTGAATTATGCAGCGGACACATCGGTACCGAGGAGTACACCGTACACCGTGAGGAGACAGCGAAGGGATTGAAAAAGATTGACAACCCGTACAATCTCCCTCTGAGCTACTTCGCCGGCGTACTGGGAATGCCCGGATTGACTGCTTAGTATAACCCACACCTTCCCTAGCTTATCTCCCTAGTCTGTAAATATCGAACCCCACAATTGACAAACAAACGTGCGATACAGTTCCTCTCTCTACGAAATTGGAAAGCCGAAGAAGGGCGAGACAATCTTCATCTCGGCAGCCTCAGGCGCCGTGGGGTCCATCGTCGGTCAACTCGCAAAGCGGGAGGGCCTCCGAGTCATCGGCTCTGTCGGCTCAGACGAGAAGGTGGCCTACATTAAGAAAGAGCTTAAGTTTGACGAGGCGTTCAATTACAAGAGCATCTCGACCGACGAGGCACTTAGGAAATACGCGCCGGACGGGATCGACATCTACTACGACAACGTTGGCGGCGAAACCTTAGACGCCGCACTGTCACACGGCAACACAAATGCTAGGTTTATCGAGTGCGGGATGATCTCGCAGTACAACCTCGCTGACCGCAAGGATGCCTACCCCATCAGAAATTTATGGTATACGGTTCCGAGAAGCTATACTATAAGGGTGAGTTATTCCTTCTTTCCACATGTTATCACCCCCTCCCCCACGTCACAAAAGAGCCAATGTGTCAGGATGACACCAAAGTGCTGGGATTACAGGATGGGGAAGCTCACCTCTTTTGGGAAAACGTTCCTGACATTCCTCTTACAATCGCAGGGATTCGTTGTTGGTCAGGCAGACTTTGGTCCGAAATATTATCAGGAACATCAAGAGAAGGTTAGCAAATGGCTTGCAGACAAGGAACTGATTTATCGGGAATATATCAGCGATGGTATGGACAATGCCATTGATGGCCTTCTTGGCCTGTTCCACGGAAGGAACTTTGGTAAAGCAGTGCTAAAGGTATAGCAAACATCACCCCTTCCCTTCCACCCTCCCTCCACTTCATGAAAAACAAAGCACAGAAATAAAAAGCTGCCCCGTTCAATACATAGACTAACCCCGAGTCACTCGCCCATAGATCGCCGACATTGGCCAGTAAGAGGGGAAAAAAACTGGGGGGAGAGATGGGCTTTCCTCCTCCAAGGGCGATTGAAAATGGTCTTCATGCAAGATGTACATGGCATATCACTCGGCCCCTCTCCTTCTCATCTCGTCTCTGCAAACCATGTTTTAAAAATGGCTTTTTCCCTCTTCCTTTTCTCCCCTCTGCATGATGACTTCCCGCTCCTGTTCCATCATATGTAACTACATTCCCCAGGATGAACGAATCAATGAATCATGAAGCCTCTTTCCCCCTGTTTCTTTCTTCTCCTCTCTTTTTGTCCTTCCATTCCCCCGCCAAGCAGGAATCACCATGCCGCGCAGAGTGTAGATCTCATCATAGCACAAGACGAGATGCCGGCAACAGAAACACAATAGGGAAAGCGAAAAGCACATGCAATCCGTGCAAGCGCAACCAGAGAAAAAGGAAGAAACAAAAGGAAAGGGGTAAAAAGAAAAGAAAAAAGCCAGCGTCTACTCCTGTAAGATATCGTACACGTACTCGAGTACAATACCGGCTCAATAAGTGGGGTTTAAGTTACGGTACATTCCGGTGCCAAGTCGAATGTGGTAAGCTGCGGCAAAGCTCCGCACTCACTACGAGTATTACGCTCGCGCCGTACCGATACTCGTGCTGCGGTTAGACTGCCACCGCACATCACCGCCAAGACTCCGAGGCTCTAGCCCATCTTTGTCAAGTTATTCCAGGTCGGTCGGTCGGTCGGTCGCTGGTGCATTTTACAAAGTACGGGCATTCGTCCCCGGCCGTAACTATCCAAGCACTCGTAATGCACTAAGGTTCGCAAAGACGCCCGGGCGGGTCTGCATACCGGTATAGTGCCGAGACTGGATGCATGAGGCCCGCCGGGAAGTAAGTTACTAGTTTATCATAGATGGGGTGAATCTCGCGAGTATTTCCAACCGCCTAACTTTGCTACTTTAATCCGGATCAGAGTTCCCTATTCTATGCGTTGTCGGGGGCTCTGTAGTTCATGATGCATGGTTTATGCAGGGAAATGCGGACCTAGTCGTGTTCACAAAAAAAAAAAGGGCCTCGGGACATTGCCGATAAAAATGCTGTGCCGGTATGATAAATAAAATATATGTTGCGTATCCGAGTGCCGTGCCGGTACGGAATACTCGTATACCTTCCTTATTTTTCGGGTGCATATGGTCGGTCGGGGCGAGTAGTGGCGTCACGTCAGTAAGGTTGTTGCAACCTTCTACCGTAGGTAATTAATAAGTGCTAGCTCTGATATGCGCTCCCCCTCCGCAGTTCACTGGCAGCAAAAAAAAACAAATTGTGATAGTGCAAAGGCTCACAATTGGATTGGAAGCGTTTTTCTGGGAATCGTTACGTGAAGGGCTTGCTGTTCTGTTCTGTTGTTGATGGGGGTTGTTTCTTGGGGGGATAAGGATGAGAGATTTAGAGACGTGGGTGTGCTAGCATGACTATGATACTATGCAATGCACG